>Ga0207711_10004446_pt1 | contig 11947 bp, 7 predicted proteins | sample KBSS34metaG_FD_184401 | JGI IMG/M metagenome (GOLD analysis project Ga0207711, IMG submission 184401) | Switchgrass rhizosphere microbial communities from Kellogg Biological Station, Michigan, USA - KBS S3-4 metaG (SPAdes) (version 2) | ecosystem: Host-associated > Plants > Roots > Rhizosphere >...
GGCCCCAGGCCGAGCTGGCTCAGCACCTGGGAGAGCGCATTGCTGAGGTGGAGAAGCTCTTTCCGGGACAACTCTATTACCGTGCTGAAAATTTACACATGACGGTGAGCGCCTTGCCCGACGTGGCGCCTCGCAGTATCTTACACCGTCATCTCAGGCGCAGTCTGGCTTCGCACGTGGGCGCGCTGAGAGTATTGGCTATGCCGGTCGGCGGCTTTGGTATCATCGGCAGTGCGGTTATTATAAAGGCATACGACGCCGAGGGCGTGCTAGCTCGAATGGTTCGCTGTCTGGTGGCCGATATTGAAGAAGAAGGCTTCGCTATGAAGCATCTGGCGGACTTGCATATGAAGATATTTTGGATCACCGCCGCTCGTTTGATTGAACCGCCGTCGCCGGAGTTTCTTGCTTACATCAGTGATCATCACAATGAAAGTTTTGGCGTGTCCAATTTTGAAACAATCGAGCTTGATCAGACCGACTCAATTTTTAGCGCCGCCAAGACAGAGATTTTGGAAAAATACAACCTGGGTGATTTTTCCTAGGTCTCAAGCGTCAGCATTATAGTGCCGTCTTCCTGGCTCTGGGCGTGAATTTTGCTCAGATCGTGGACGACATAATCAGCGGCGCTTATGTCATGATCGGCGCTGCTTACACCTATGGCAATTACTCTGGCGCCGGCTGATTTACCGGCTTTTATACCATTGGGCGAATCTTCCAGGACGACGCAATCGTTGGCACTTATTCCCAGGCTTCCGGCTGCAAGCAAGTAACACTGCGGCTCCGGCTTGCCTACGCTGACGTCGTCGGCGGTGATAAAAACTGATGGCTTGGGCAAACCGACATGGCCCAGGCGATGATTGGCCAGCCGACTGGAGCCTGATGTAACGATAGCCCAGCGAGACGATTGTAGAGAATGCAAAAGTGTTTGAGCACCGTTAATAGGCATCAGCCCAGCGGTGCATTGGCATTCCAGGTCTTCCAATTTAGTTACTTCCGCTTCCAGATCTAAATGCGGCGCAATAAATTTTAGACTGTCTGCCGTGCGCATGCCGTGGGCGCTCTTTTTGATCCATTCGACGTCTAGATCGTGGCTCACAGCCCAGGTTTCCCAGGCATAGTCGACGCACCGCGCCGAGTCGATTAAAGTGCCGTCCAGGTCGCTTAAAACAGCGAGACAATTGATGTTTATTGTTGCCATTTGTAAATTGACTGGGCTTCCTGAATCACTGGTGCATAGGTAATGGGATGGGGCTTCGACCGGATCAGGCGTGGTTGCCTTCGACTAGAATTGTGCCCAACTTGGCTAGATTGTCCTTCAACACTTGCTTGTGCTGACTGAGCGAATCCAGGGACAGACCAAGCTTATCGGCGATTGTATTATTATTCAAGCCGTCGGCGATAAGCGAAATTATTTTCAAATCGGTCTCGCTCAGAGCAAAATCATTGCCCTTACTATCGGTCAGACTGGAGCTGGATTGCAGGTCGCGCCAACAGGCCAAAATGCGGCCGGCAATCGTCGCTTCTATAGTCAGCTGGCCACCTTTTATTGCTTGCATAGCTGCGTAAACTTCGCTACCAGAGGCGTCTTTGCGGCAATAGCCAGAGGCGCCGACGGCGAAACAAGCAAAAATATCGCGTGCTTTATCGCGCGAGCTCATGATCAAAATCTTGATTGACGGCGATTTTTCTAGAATTTTACGGGTGGCCTCGATGCCATCCAACTTGGGCAGCCCAAGATCCATGATCATTACTTCAGGTGAGAGCGCCAGCGCCATTTCTACTGCCTGTTCGCCGTCTTTGGCCAGCCCCAGGAGTTGCAAATCGTCGTATTGCTCCAGCGACATCTGCAGGCCCAGGCTGACTATTTCCTGGTCTTCGACAATTAAGTACTTGATCATCTGATCCATCCACCGCCATCCAAAATTCCACTTATAGTAACCATAAACTCTACTGAGTAAATCGAGTGTGAAAATTGCAATATATAACTAATGCCAAGTATACGGGGCATATAGTGCATGACTGGGTCTGGTGGGTTAAATGGACTATAAGGAGCCTAAAAAAAACGCGCCAGTGGAGCTTTTGTCCGGCGGGACCGAACGTTGGCAAGACGTCATCCCTAAGTACGAGATTTTGGAGTGCTTGGGTGAAGGTTCGCTGACGACTGTCTATAAAGTTAAGCGCGAGGGAATCGATGAAGTCTTCGCTGCCAAAGTTTTGCGCAGTCAATATGCCTCCAATCCCAGGACTGCCAAACGTTTTGCCCAGGAGGCAAAGAAGGCCTGTGCCCTCAATCATCCGCATTTGGTCAGTGTTTACGAAAGTGGCAACACGGCAAATGGACTACCGTATCTTATTTGCGATTTTGTCGACGGCGGCAATTTAGAAGAGCGTCTGGCCAAATCGGGGCGCATGATGTTGCCTCCGCTAATAGATTTGATGGTGGCGCTGTGCGAAGGGCTTGAGCAGGCGCATGCAAAAGGTGTTATTCATCGGGACATAAAACCGGGCAATGTTGTTTTCAAAGGCGGCGGTAGCGCTGAGTTGGCTAAGTTGTCGGATTTTGGTATTGCTAAAGTTTTGCCCAGCGCCGGGCGCGAAACAAAGTATTTGACGCCCGAGGGAGACGCCTTCGGCAATCCCGCTTACATGAGCCCTGAGCAGTTGCAGGGTGCGCGCATCGATGTCCGGTCAGACATTTACGCGCTCGGATGTGTCATGTATGAGTGTCTCTGCGGCGGCAAGTTGTTTACAGGCAAAAACAGTGTGCAGGTGGCGCTCAAACAAATTCAGGAAGAGCCTGATTTTGACAGGTGGCGCGACGTCGGGGTGCCGATTTCCGGTGAATTGGAGACACTTTTGTCCGGAATGCTGGCCAAAGATCCAGAGGCGCGCTATCAGACTATCAAGGCTGTGGCGGCCGATCTCCGGCGCTTGAAGGTGCATGAATCGATACGTTACAAACGGCCGCAGCCCAAGCCTGAGCCGACTGACCTGGCCAAGCCGACAGCCGATGCGGCAAAGTCTTCCGCCAAGGCACGCACCGTTGATACTAACGTGCCGGAGCGTCCGGCTGTGGTTTTTGACACATCTATGGTCAAAAGCAGCATGGCAGAAAGTGAGAAGGCTCAGGCCAGTTGGTCCAAGAGAGCGGCTGCCAGGGTGGAAAGCCCGGCATTGACGACAAAACAATTTGTTGTTGGCTGTGCCATTGCCGGTGTTTCGCTGGGCCTTTTAGTCGGTCTGTACATAGGTTTTATGGCTAAATCTATGAAGACTGACGGTTTAGTGACTCAGAGTCCCATATACGAGCAAAGACGGTTAGTCAGTAACGCACCTGATCCCCTCAATCAACTCGATAGTGAGAAGCCTGAGATAGACACCGATGCTAGTGCTGGTCAGAGATGGCGCGCTCGCTCCAGCTCAGACGATAACAACGACATCTCGACTACTAGCGGCCATATGCCTATCTGGTACGCCTTCAATCGTGCTGAGCTTGTGGAAGAAGCAGACGGCAAAATGCCGCTCAAAACCAACGACGGGCACGTCATTTTTTGGTACAAAATCGCCTGTCTGCGTCAGGCCATCGATGAAGCCGTAAGAAATGGAGTAGATCTCAGTGATGCAAACTTGATGGTTGCTGATTTGCATGACGTAAATTTCAATGGAGCGCGGCTTCGTAACGCAAACTTGCGTGCCTGCAATTTGACCGGTTGCAGTTTCGAAGGGGCCGATTTCACCGGTGCGGATGTGCACGGTGCCTTCGGCGTCAGGTCCTCTGCGCAAAGGGCTCGGGATGCGTTGAATGGTGAGTTTTCTGCTTTTCATCCATAGCTAGCTTCTGCTTAGCTCTCCAATTGTTTTTGAATCTTTGTTATACTATTTAGTATCATAGAATTTGAGAAAAAACTAGAGTAAAGGACTGGAGCCGCTTTTGCCTTGTGGGCAAGAGACGGCTCCAGAACCAAGTTACTCTAGTCTAACGATGGGGTGAGCTTAGCTCTTGCCCGGCTTGACGAACATCGCTTCGATGCGGTCACCGTAACGCTTGGTCACCTCGGTCGGGCGCACCTTCTGACTTGCGGTCAGCAGGCCGTTTTCGACAGTGGCGGCGTCTTCGATGATCTCGATCTTCTTGACCGTCTCCCAGTGTTCCAGGGTGGCGTTCGCTTCCTTGACCGCCGCGGCAACCGCTTCCTTCACCAGCTCATGCTTGGCGAAGAAGGCCTGCTGTGCGTCGGCATCGCCGGCGGGAATGGTCACGCCCTTGGAGCGGAGCAATTCCTTGGCGGCAATCGGGTTGATGAAGATGACCGCGCCGATGAAGGGCTTGCTGTCACCAACCGGCACGATGGCCTGGATGATGGCGGCATTGTCGAAGGCCTTCTCGATCTTTTCCGGAGCGACGTACTTGCCGCCGTCGGTCTTGAAGAGGCGCTTCAGACGGCCCGTGATGTGCAGGCGCTTGTTGTCGTCCACGAAGCCCTTGTCGCCGGTCTTGAACCAACCGTCGGCGGTGTAGGCCGCGGCGTTCTCTTCCGGCAGGTTCCAGTAGCCCGGCGAAACGACGCCGCCGCGCAACCAGATCTCGCCACTGCCGCTGGTATCACCCTCGGCCGGGACGATTTTCACTTCCGAGCCGACGATCACCGAACCGACCGTGCCGATTTCGCTCTGGCCCGGACGATTGGCGACGATGGCGCCCGAGGTTTCGGTCAGACCGTAACCTTCGATGATCTCCAGACCGATGGTCTTGAAGAACTTGAGCACATCCGGCGAGATGGGAGCGCCACCGGAGCCGAGGATGCGCAGGCGGCCACCGAGGCCCTTGCGGATGGTGCTGAAGACCAGGGTGTCGGCCAGCCAGTGCTTGAAGCCGCTCGACTTCTGGGCGAATGCCCATTTGATCAGCTTGGCCTTGAAGCCCTTGGCCGAGTCGATCTGCGTCTGAATCTTGTCCTTCATGCGGCGCCACACGAGCGGCACGCCGAGGACGATGGTCGGATGCAGGTCAGGCAACATTTTGCCCACCTCTTCCACCTTGCAGAAAGCGACAGTGACGCCGTTCCACAAGCAGATGCCCATGCCGTTCACGTTTTCGTACACGTGAGCCAGGGGCAAGTAGGACAGGTAGAGGTCTTCGTCGCCGAAGTTGAAGCCGTGTTCGTAGACCGATTCGCAGGAGCAGGCCACGTTGCCGTGGGTGATTTCGACGCCCTTGGGGACGCCGCTCGAACCGGAGGTGTAGATCAGCTTGGCCGTGTCCTTGCGGGTCACACCGACGGGGGCAACGCCCTCTGCGGTGTGTTCCATGAAGGTCGCGCCCGAGCTCTGGCGGCTCAGATGGTTGAACGCGCGCAGGCCTTCAGCGCTGTGCTGGAGGATGGCTTGTTCGTTCTGGAAGGTGATGCCTTCCTTCTTGCCGTTGACGGTGTACTCGTAGTGCTGCGAGCCGGCGGTCAGGTCTGCGAAGAGCAGGCCCTTGAGGCCGTGGTCGCCGGTGGCCGGTACTTTGGCCGCTTGCGCCGGGCAGTCGGAGATGATCAGCTGAGCGCCCGCGTTTTGGGCGACAAAGACTACCTGATCGGCACCGTTGTTGGGGTAGATGGGCACGGAGACGGCACCCAATGACTGGATGGCGAGATCGGTCCAAACCCATTCGGGGCAATTCCAGGAAAGCACGGCAACTCGGTCACCGCGTTTGACGCCTTCGGCGAGCAGACGAGCGGTGATGTCGGCGACGATGTGGCCGACGTCTTCCCAGGTGATCTTGCGATACTTGGGAGGGGTGATAACAACAGCTCCACCGCCGTAGGCAGGCATGACGCCGGCATAGACGCGTGTTTCGGTATCAGGATTCTTGACCAGCACGGCTGTGGCGTCGGCCTTGGCGGTGACGTGGTTCCAGAAGCGGCTGGCGAGAATCTGCTGACCGTTTTTCAGAAAATTCGTTTGCATTGGATACTCCAGGCAGTTTTGTTGCAGTCAGAAACGCTCGCGGGCTTAGCTCCACTGAGCTGAGCGTGCGCGAGGGTCCTGGGGTTGAAAGCGGCATCAATCGCTCAGACAATCCCGGTTTGTTGGGATGGGTGTCAGAGGGAAGAGGCCAGTGGGAGAGAACGATGCTTTTAGTTAGAGAGAAAACTCAGGTGTTTGAGTAGAGAAAGAAGTTAGGCCCTGACCTTAAGGAACACCTGGTACTGATCTCAAGATTCGCGAGAGGTTATTAGAGAAAAGCTATCTTGGAAACCAGGTAGCCAAGATGTACGAGCACCGCCATACGTGGAGCCTGGCCGCATGACAACTTCTTGCCACTGTTCGCGCAGCCGCAGTAGGTTCAGAAAAGTTGACGTTGTAAAGAGATCTTTTTGAAGTTCTATTAAAACTATTGTCATGATTTTCAAGACCTCTAAGACCATCACTCGGTTGTATGGGCTTATAGCTACTTCTTAATATCTCTAAGCAACTCCAATTTCTTTTCCTCGGGAAAAACCCAAGAACCCCTTTCTTCTCCAACACCATTTTTATTTTGAACTCCGCTTAGTCGCTTTCTTGCGCCTTTGTCTTTCTACGGAGTTCAAACCTTAACGCTGCCCTTTTGGCAGTAGAAGCTCACGGAGCTAACATGAGTACAAATACTAATAATCCGCAGGCTGACGGTAGTCAGCAGGCGGATCTACACTTACTTATTTCTAGTGGTGGCTCGCGAGCGATTTTGGCCGGTGCCGGCACCATCCTGCTCTGCGACCACGCTGGAATCAAATCCTGGAAGTCTATCGGAGGCATCAGCGGCGGCTCTCTGCCGACTGCTCTTTATGCCGCCGGTCATGACGCCAGGACCTCCGTCAAAATTGCTCTCGATGTCGACTTTTCCAGCCTCCTCACCCGGCGCGGCAGTATCCTCAAGATTCTGTTCGCCTACCTGATGCAGAGCCGCTACGAGAAGACGCGCCCCAAAAAGGGCGTTCTCAGTAGCGAGAAGGTCGGCACGTACGTGGAAGAACAAGTCGCAGCTGCCGGAACCGATGGTTGGCCGGTCCTTTACTGGACCCAAGCCGGCGTCGAAGACGGTCAGCTCGTCTACACTTCCACGGGCATTCACCACATCAAGCGTTCCGGTTCGTATCGTCTCCTGATGAGCGAACCCGGCCCCATGGGTATCGCCGTTCGCGGTAGCTGTGCGGTCCCCGGCATCATCGATGCGGTCCCCGTTCAAATTGGCAAGGACCATTTCTGGTTGCACGACGGTGTCCTCTCTCCCGAGGGTCGCACGCCGGTCAGCATTCCGGAGCGGTTCTATGGTGCCAAGCCGAATCAAATCATCGTCTGCGACGTAGGCGAGAGCGATGGTTCGCGCGAAACCAAGAAAACCAAGGCCATGATCTTCTGGCGCTGGTTCTGCGGCAAGCTCTGCATCCCGGAGTTTTACCCTGAGCCCATCGACGAGAAGGACGGCTACATCGTCTGCGAACCGACCATCACCAACTTCAAGTCGCTGCAGTTCACGCTCACGCGGGACCAGAAGTGGCAGGCTGTGATGTCCGGTTACATGGGCGCGGCAATTGCTCTGGAAAAGGCTAATCTGCTCACAGGAGATGCCCTCGTGGCCTCCAAGGAGATCTGTGCCAAATTCAAGCAAATCGTCGCCGACTGCGAGGCTCGTAAGAAGTCCGTCAAGGAAGGAGAGCTCACCGCTCGCACGGAAGAGCTGCTCAAGGCCTACAAGCTCTGGTAATCCGGAGCCCGTTCTTTCTCTTCACTCCAGACTGCAAGATTGTTTGCAAAATAACCCTGCCCTTGGCAGGCAGGCCCTGATGAGGTGGTGGCAAAGAATTGCTATCCACCTCTCAGTGCCTGAGAATAAAACCAGAATTTTCGGAGAAGCTTATGAAATCCGCTAAGAAAATCTTTTTGCTCGCTGGTAGCCGCACACCCGTTGGTTCTTTTGGTAAGAGCCTCAAGTCGGTGACGGTCGACAAGTTGGCCGCGCACGTGATGGTGAACGCCATCCGTCGCGCCGGCATCAATGCCAGCCAGGTCGAGGGCCTTTACCTCGGTCATGGTTACCAGAGCTCATACACACCCAACACGGCGCGCTTTGCCCTTTTGGAGGCCGGACTTCCTGCTTCCATCACCGCGGCAACAGTCCAGCGTCAGTGTGGTTCCGGCATGGAAGCGGTGGCTCAGGCCATGCGCGAAATCGCCCTCGGCGATGCCGATATCCTCATGGCCGGCGGCGCCGAGTCCATGTCCACCATCCCCTACATGCTGCCCGGCTCACTGCGCTGGAATGGCCTGATCGCCAAGCATGTGAAAATCGCCAAGATGGGCCCGCGGCCGACGCCGTTTGCCCTGGCCGATAACGGCCTGGCGCCGACCAAGCTGCTCAAGGACATGCGCAGCATCTACATGGCCGGTACTGCTCAGTGCCTGTCCGATGCTTACGACGTCACGCGTGAGCAGGCCGACGAGTACGCTCTGCGCTCGCAGACGCTCGCCAACGCGGCTATCAAGTCCGGTCGTTTCGACATCGAAATCGACCCATTCCCGGTTCCGGGCAAGGGCTTCTTCAGCCGTGACGAACACGCGCGCAAGACCAGCGCCGAAGCCCTCAAGGGTCTCGGTCCGGTGCTTGGCACTCGCGTCATCACCGCCGGCAACAGCTCCGGTATCAACGACGGCGCCTGCGCTCTCATCCTGGCCTCTGAGGACAAGGTGACCGAGCTTGGTGCCAAGCCGCTCGCTGAGCTGATTGACACCTGCTCTGTCGGTGTCACCCCTGAGCAGATGGGCCTCGGTCCTGTCGAAGCGATCAAGAAGTTGCTCAAGCGCAACAACCTGACTGTCGACGACATCGATCTGTTCGAGCTGAACGAAGCGTTCGCCGTCCAGTACCTGACGTGCGAAAAGCTTCTTGGTCTGAACCGCGACAAGGTCAACGTCAATGGCGGCGCCATCGCCCTCGGTCACCCGATCGGCATGTCCGGCGCGCGCGTGATTCTGACCCTCGCTCACGAACTGAAGCTGCGCAACAAACGCCTCGGCGTTGCTGCGTTGTGCATCGGCGGCGGCATGGGCATCGCAATGCTCATCGCTAACCCCGAAGCGACAGCTTAGTCAACAGTTTTTTCTAAAAACTCAAATATCAAAAGAGGAATTAACATGACTAATATCGTCAAGCTTTCGATGCTGGATGGCGGAATTGCCCTCATCACCATCGACACGCCCAACAGCAAACTCAACGTTCTCTCTGAGGATTTCTTCGCCGAGTTCGAGGCCACCATCGCCGGCCTCGAATCGCGCAAGGACCTCAGTGGTCTGATCATCGCCTCCGGCAAGGAAGACAATTTCTTCGCCGGCGCCGATGTGAAGCAGATCCGCGCCCTGCAGTCGCAGCCGGCTCACCTCATCTATGAGGCCGGCAAGCACGGTCAGGACGTCTTCAATCGCATCGCCAAGCTGCCCTTCCCCACCGTGGCTGCCATCAACGGCACCTGCCTCGGCGGCGGTCTGGAGCTGACTCTGGCCTGCAAGTATCGCCTGGCTTCGACCAGCCCCAAGACCTCGATCGGTTTCCCCGAAGTGCAGCTGGGCTTCATTCCCGGCTGGGGCGGCACCATCCGCTTGCCCCGTCTGATCGGTCTGCAGCAGGGCTTTACCATGATCTCCACCGGCAATCGCGTGGACGGTCTCAAGGCCTGGAAACTCGGCATCGTCGACGAGACGGCGGCTCCGGCCGACCTGATCAAGCGCGCCGCCGAGGTGATCCGCACCGGTCGCGTCAACCGTTTCAAGAAGCCCCTCAAGGTGTCCACCACCGAGAAGCTGCTTGAGACCAAGCCCGGCCGCGCCATCTTCGCCAAGATGGCCACCGGTCAGGTGATGGCTGCCACCAAGGGCAAGTATCCGGCTCCGCTGGAAGCCCTCAAGGTCATCCTCGCTTCCTGGAACATGCCTGAGGACAAGGCCTTCGCCGTGGAAGCTCAGGCTTTCGCCAAGCTGGCCATCAGCCCCGTCTCCAAGGCTCTCGTCGGCGTCTTCTTCGCGGACACCGAGTCCAAGAAGATGCCCGAAGGCGTCAAGCCCAGCATCGATGTGAAAACCGTCGGTGTGCTCGGCGCTGGTGTCATGGGCGGTGGCATCGCTCAGGCCGCGGCCTATGCCGGCTACAAAGTCGTGCTCAAGGACGTGGATCAGGGTGCTCTGGATAAGGGCATGGCCAACATCAAGGCGCTCTTCGACGGTCTCGTCGCCAAGCGCAAGATGAGCCAGGCTGAAGCCGACATGAAGTTCGGCGCCATCCACGCCACCATCAACTACTCGGACATGTCCGATTGCGACCTCGTGATCGAGGCCGTGGTCGAGAAGATGGCGGTCAAGAAGGCTGTCATCAACGAGCTGGAGAAGGTGATCGCCAAGCCGTTCGTCTTCGCCACCAACACGTCGTCCCTGTCGGTCGACGAGATGGCGAAAGCGGCCAAGACTCCCGCCAACGTCGTTGGTCTGCACTTCTTCAACCCCGTCCACAAGATGAAGCTGGTTGAAGTCGTCGCCGCCGACACGTCGTCCAACGAGACCCTGGCTCTGGCCAAGGCTTTCGGCATGAAGGTGGGCAAGACCACGGTCGTCACCAACGACGGCCCGGGCTTCGTCGTCAACCGCGTCCTGGCGCCTTATATGAAGGAAGCAATCCTGCTTCTGGAGTCGGGTGTTTCGGCCGACGAGATCGACAAGGCCGCCACCAAGTTTGGCATGCCGATGGGTCCCATCGCGCTGCTGGACGAAGTCGGTCTGGACATCGTCACCCACGTGATCAACGTCATGCACGCGGCTCTGGGCGAGCGTCTCGCTCCTCCGGCCATCGTCGCCACTATCCAGCAGCTCAAGCTGCTCGGCAAGAAGGGCGGCAAGGGCATGTACCTGTACGATGAGAAGGGCAAGCGCGCCGGTTTCAACCCGGACATTCAGGCGGCGATCAAGGCCCCTGCTCGCTCGATGACGGCCAACGCCATCCAGGACAGGCTCTTCCTGCCCATGGTGAACGAGGCCGCTCTCTGCCTGCAGGAAGGCATCATCAGTGACCCGTCGCAGCTCGACCTGGCCATGATCTACGGTACGGGCTTCGCTCCGTTCCTGGGTGGTGTGCTCGGTTACGCCGACAGCATCGGCATCAAGACCCTGTATCAGCGCCTCGAGCACATGAGCAAGGTCAACGGTGCCAACTATGCGCCGGCTCAGCTGATCGCCGACAAGGCGGCCAAGGGCGAAGGCTTCTACAGCTAAGCTCAGGCCGGTCGTAAGCAAGTACGCAAGTACCTCGGTACGTCGGACAATTTGGAGGGAGCCTCTTTGCCTCACGGTAATGCAGGCTCCCTCCGGTTGTTCTCTTAAAATCGAAAACAAGGAACAACAACATGACCAAGAAACGCGCATGCGTTTTTCTGGACCGCGACGGTGTCATCAACGCCGGCGGTTTGATCAATCAGCCTGCGGATCTGAAGCTCATTGACGGCGCCGCTCAAGCCATTGCCTCCCTCAAGAAGGCCGGCTTTGTCGTTGGTATCTGTACCAACCAGGGCGGTCTGTCTGAAGATTTCGACGGCAACGTCGTCTGGAAGCAGCGTCCCCTGACGCGCGAGAAGCTCAGCGCCATCCACGCGCACATGTTGGACCTGCTCGGCCCTGACGCCCAGCCGGACTTCATCAAGATCTGTCCGCACGCCAAGAAGATCGTCTGCCAGTGCCGCAAACCCAAGGGCGGAATGCTCGTGGAGGCCGGCAAGGAGATGAATGTCGACATGGCGAAGTCCGTCATGGTCGGCGACATGGCTACCGATATCCTCGCTGGTATCGACGCCGGTGTCACTCCCATCTTCGTCCTCTCCGGTTTCGAACCCGAGCAGAAGGACAAGTGCCCGGCCGGTACGCTGGTGTTCCCCTCGCTCAA
>Ga0207711_10004453_pt1 | contig 11942 bp, 6 predicted proteins | sample KBSS34metaG_FD_184401 | JGI IMG/M metagenome (GOLD analysis project Ga0207711, IMG submission 184401) | Switchgrass rhizosphere microbial communities from Kellogg Biological Station, Michigan, USA - KBS S3-4 metaG (SPAdes) (version 2) | ecosystem: Host-associated > Plants > Roots > Rhizosphere >...
TGCGCGTCGGGACCGCTGACGAAGCCGATGCGGCGATGTCCGAGCGCGATCAGATGCTCGGTCATCGCCACCGTTCCGCCGAATTCGTCGGTCGCGACCGATGGCGCGCGCTCCAGCTCGACGCCGCGTGCGATGCGCACATAGGGCATGTTCCACGCCTCGAGCGCGTCGAGCAGCGCGCCGCGGTCGGCCGAGGGCGGCGAAAGCACGAGTCCGTCGACCGAGATCCTCGAGAGCTGGCCGCGCAAGTCGTCGAGCAGCGTCGCCGAGCTGGGCTCGAACGGCTCGATGAAGAAATGATAGCCGGCCTCCCGGCACGCCATCAGCGCGCCCGCCTGGAGATCGACCAGGAACGGCGCGACATAGGCGTTGGCGTTGCCCTCATTGTAGAATTCATGCTGATCGACGAGCAGCGCGATGGCATAGCCGCGGCGGCCAGCAAGCGATCGCGCGGCCAGATTGGGCTGGTAGCCCAGTTCGTGCATCGCGGCGCGGACGCGCGCGCGCAGCTCCTCGGCAACGCGCGGATGGTCGTTGAGCACGCGGGATACCGTCTTGAACGATACGTCGGCGCGCTTGGCGATATCGATAATGGTGGGGCGCCGCGCCGAGTTTGCCATGAAGCCGTTCGTTCTCCTGTCGCTCGGTCTGATGCCATCAAAATCGGGCCGCGACCAGAACCCGGGGCAACGAAGCGTTCAGCTCATTCGGCGGCGAGCCGAGCAGCGAAATGCTGCAGCACCCGCTCCTGAAGCTCGTCCTGCAGCGTGCGGAGCGCGCGTTCGGCCGCGTCGAGATCGCCGGCGGCGAGCGAACGCACGATGGCGCGTTCGCAGTCGACTTCGCGATCGCCAAAGCCGCAGGACGGCCGATCGAGCCAGATGGCGAAATGGGTGCGTGCCTGGTACGAGACGATGCACCGCGCGAGCGTATCGATCATCGGACAGTCGGCGATCTCGCCCAGCGCCTGTTGCAACCGAACGAAGCGGTGCGAACCGCCGGCTTCGCGAAGCTGCTGCTCGAGCCGTTCGCACCAGGCGGCGCGATCGCACGCCGACATCGCCGCGAGCGCCTCGCCCGCCAGCCGCAGGTTCGCGGCGTTGATTTCCCACATCAGGTCGGTCAGCGCCAGCGGGCAGCTGTGCGCGGCCGCCAGCCACGGAAACAGCTGTCGAATAATCCCGATCGGCGACGGCGCTTTGCGCGTATAGCCGCCGCCGCGTCCGAGCCGGGCGTGGATCACGTCGAGGTCCTGAAGGATGCGGAGCGCCTGCCGGACCACCGAACGCGAGGCTTTGAACTGCTCGCACAGGATCGCTTCATTGCCCAGCTCCGAATCGTCATTCGCCGCGCCCCGCGTGCCGATGCGCATCGCCAGCGACGCGGCGCGCGCGGGAACGGCGTTCGGCGATTCAGATGGGGCGGGTGCCGCACCGCAAGCTACTCCGCGCAGCACTCGCACGATCGCGGCCGCGTCGTGGGCGGCGATCGCTTCCTTCAGCGCGACCGGAACGATCGCCTCGACTGCGACCGACGGCGCGAGCGCGTCGAGCGTCGCGGCGTAGAGCCTATAGACCGGTTGTCCACTCGCACGCGCGAGCCAGTGCCGCAGCGCCTCGCCTGCCCGTCGTCGCGCCGGCGGCGTGGGCATGCGCGCGATATGCCACGCCAGCAGTTGATCGAGGCCACGAACCGAACGCTCGACTTGCGCGGCAGTGATTCCAGTCGCGCGAAGATAGGCGACAAGCGCAGCGGTGGTGCGCTCGATTTGCGGTGGCGTCAGCACCAGCCCGCCTGCCCGGCCCCGGCGCATCTGCATCGCCCCGCGCCCTTCGACGATGCGGATCGCCTCGCGCAGCGCCTCGCGGCTGAGGTTGAGTGTGCGGCGCAACCCTGCCTCGGATCCCAACACTTCGCCAACCGGCCAGCCACGTTCGACCGCCAGTCGCTCGAGCTCCCAGGCGGCGCGCGCCGGCGCCCCGCGCCGCTCGCATCGCTCACCGCTGACAAACGCGTAGAAGTTCCCGGGCCGCCCGGGCTCCCCCGACTCGATAAATGGGCTACTTTTTTCCACGCCTCGATCCCTTAGAATATCAGTCGGAGCCGGTCATTGAACGCCGTGTCTTGCTGGTCGAGACAACGCTGTCTCATTTTGCCGGCGCTGTAAAGAGGAGTGAGATTACGGGCATTTCCAAGGGGAACTCCGGCAATCGGAAGCGTGCCTGCCGCTACCGCCCAGGGAAATTCCGCAATTTGGCCCGGTGTTGTCGCGCAATTTTAGACAACGCTGTCTCATAATCGCTGAACACATCAACGGGACCGCGCGAAGCCGGCCCGCATTGGGAGGAGAGGACATGAACACATTGAAAACCGGCCTGCGGTGCCGCACGGCCTTGGGAACGTTGGCGATGCTCATCGCGATGCCTGCGATGGCGCAGGACAAGCCCGCGGATGCCAAAGCCGACGCCAGCGACGCGCCCCAAGCGCTGCCCGACAGCGACGCCAAGCCCGGCAAGGCCGATGAAATCGTGGTCACCGGCACCAACATCTCGAAAGTCAAGCCGGTCGGCAGCGAGTCGATCTCGCTCGACCGTGACGCCGTGCTCGCCACCGGCAAGTCGAGCGTCGCCGACGTGCTGCGCACGCTGCCCCAAGTGCAGAATGCGGCAGGCTCGTTCAACGCCGCATCGAGCGGCGGCTCGGGGAGTTCCCAGAACGGCGCCAATCCCACGCGCGGCAACGCGATCAACCTGCGCGGCGTCGGCCAGGGCGCCACGCTGACACTGGTCGACGGTCATCGCATCTCGCCCAACGGCTCGGCGATAGCGTTCACCGAGGCCAATCAGGTCCCGATCTCGGCGATCGAGCGGATCGAAGTGATTCTCGACGGCGCGTCGGCGATCTACGGGTCGGACGCGATCGCGGGCGTGATCAACTATGTGCTGCGCAAGAACTTCTCCGGAATCGAGGCCGGCGGCCGCTATTCGGTCGGCAGCTTTGGTCAGTCGGAATGGTCGGTGAACGGCACCGCCGGTCTGCAATGGCACCCGGGCTTCGGCGAAGGCAATGTCATCACCACGTTCGAATATGGCTATCGCGCGCCCTATGTGCGCGGACTGAACCCGCGGCTGCGCGCGGACCAGCGGCCCTATGGCGGTGCCGACAACCGCGTGAACGGCAACGCCGCGAGCGTTCCCGTCAACGGCAACATCTTCGTTCCGACCGCGAACGGGCAGACCAATCCCGCCTTCCCGCAAGGCGGCGCCTTTACCTACTACACCTTGCCGCTCCTGACGGGCGACCTGATCCCGACGATCGGCGCGTTGCAGGAAGTGCGCGCGATCGGCTCCTGCGCCGGAGCTGCGACGCCGACCTGCGCGCCCTATGCCAATGTCATCGACCGTACGGATGTGGAGGACTTTCTCGGCTCGCAGAAGCGCTGGCAGGCGGCCGTGTTCCTCAACCAGAATGTCGGCCCGATCTCGTTCTACGACGAATTCTTCTGGACCAAGACCAAGCAGTTCACGCGCACCTATCTGAGCGGCAACCAGTCGACCAGCGCTACGGTCTCGGTCAACCCCGGCAGTCCCTATTATCTCAACCTGCCCAACACGACGCGCTCGCCGTTCCCGCCGTTCGTTCCGGCGACGCCGCAGCCGCTCAGCGTGCAGGTCAATCTGCTTGCGCGCATGCCGATGGGCTCACCGCGGTTCGGCAACCAGAACCCGGACGAAAGCTTCAACAACACCATCGGCGCGCGCGCCCGGCTGTTCGGAGACTGGCGCGCCGAAGCCTATTACACCTTTGCGCAGGATAAGAACTGCGGCGTCTGCTATCTCGGCAACTATATCTCGCTCGAATCGACCAATCTCGCCGGAGCGCCTGCCGTCAACGCGCTGCAGCAGCTGATCAACCTGCCGATGACCGACCCGCTCCACGTCAATCCCTATTCGAGCGATCCGTTCACCCAGGCGCAGCTGAAGTATATTCTCGGCGAGAACAGCCAATATGCCCAGAACTGGAGCCACGATGCCGTGGCCAAGGTCGACGGCGGGTTGTTCGACCTTCCCGCCGGGCGCGTGAAGGTCGCGGTGGGTGGCGAATATTATTTCGGCATTCAGAAGCTGCAGAACAGCGCCAACCGTCCGCCCGACCAGGGCTCGGTGACGACACCCGATGCGCGCGCACGGACGACGCGCACGCAATATGCCGGGTTCGGCGAAATCTACCTGCCAGTGATCGGTCGCGAGATGAACGTGCCGCTCGTCCAGTCGCTGACGTTCAGCGGCGCGCTGCGCTACGACCATTATTCGGATTTCGGCGCGACCACGAACAAGAAGATCAGCGGCACCTGGGTGCTGGCCGACGGCTTCCAGTTGCGCGGTTCCTGGGGCACGTCGTTCCGCGCGCCGGGCCTGCCGGAGATCAACTATGGCGTGTTCTCGGTCGGCATCGGGTCGACCGGGACTCCCGGCTCCGGCGTGACCGATATCCCGGTCCGGGCAAACGGCAGCGCCAATGTGCTCAACATCATCGGCAACAATCCGAATCTGAAGGCCGAAACCGGGCGCAACTGGCAAGTCGGCGGCGACTTCACGCCTGCGTTCGCGCCGGGGCTCAAGCTCTCGGCGACCTATTACAACATCCGCTACAACAACAAGCTCGGTGGTGCCGGCGTGCCGCTGGCGATCTTCTCGGGCGGACCGTTCGCGACCGCCGCGCTCGAGCAGCTGTATCGGCCCTATGTCATCCCGATCCACAACACCAACGTCACCGCCACGGGCTGTACGCTCGATCCGGCGCTGTCGCAGTTCACCAACTTCCTCTATTCGGCGAATGCGGGGTTCAATCCGCGTAGCTATTGCAACGTCGACGTCGTCGTCGACTCGCGCAGCGTGAGCGCGGCCAACACCTTCCAGGACGGTCTCGATGTCAGCGCCAATTATTTGCTGAAGACGGACATCGGCGGATTTGCGTTCAATCTGTCGGCGAACAAGCTCTTTACCAGCCAGCAGCGCACGGTAGCCGGTGCCCCGATGGTGAGCGTGCTCGACACGATCGGCAATCCGGTGAGCTGGCGCGGACGCGGCGGCTTGACCTGGTCGAACGGGCCGCTCGCGGTCACGCTGTTCGGCAACTATGTCGGCGCCTACACCAACGATAAGCCGATCTCGATCCTGAGCGTCGTGCAGCCGGTGTCGCGCGTATCATCATGGACGACGTTCGACCTCAACATCGGGTTCAACTTCCAACGCAGCGACGCGCGCTGGTCGTTCATGCGCGGCGTCCGCCTGAACCTGTCGGTGACCAATTTGTTCGACCGCGCGCCGCCGATCGTCGAATCGACCGTGGCGGGCAATTCGTCGATCGACCTCAGCGCGCACAATGCCTTTGGCCGAATCCTCCAGGTCCAGCTCAGCAAAGCCTTTTAGGTCCCCTCCTGGTGCCGGGCGGCCGCCGCGCCGCCCGGCACCGTTTTCCGTCCTGACACCAAGGCCGCCTCGATTTCCTTCTCGTCCGGAGTTTGACCAATGACCTTCAAAGCTCGCCTGTTCCTCGCGGCATGCGCCATTGCGCTTCCGGCCCTGGCAGCGGCGCAACCGGCACCGACCGTGAGCATCGATAGCGGTGCCTTGCGCGGCACGACCGAAGACGGCGTGACCAGCTGGAAGGGCATTCCGTTCGCGGCGCCGCCGGTCGGTCCGCTGCGCTGGCGCGCGCCGCAGCCGGCCGCCCGCTGGTCGGGCACCCGCGACGCGACCGCCTATGGCCACGACTGCATGCAGGTCCCCTTCCCCAGCGACGCCGCGCCGCTCGGCACGCCGCCGGCCGAGGACTGCCTCTATGCCAATGTCTGGCGCCCGGCGAACGGCGCGACCAAGCTGCCGGTGATTGTGTGGATCTATGGCGGCGGCTTCGTGAACGGCGGTGCGTCGCCGCCGACTTATTCGGGGGCCGGGCTCGCCAAGCAGGGCGTGGTGTTCATGAGCTTCAACTACCGCGTCGGGCGCTTCGGCACCTTCGCGCATCCCGCGCTCACCAAGGCCAATGAAGACAAGGGTTTGCGTGGCAACTATGGCTATATGGACCAGCTCGCCGGGCTCAAATGGGTCCAGCGCAACATCGCCAGCTTCGGCGGCGATCCGGCCAATGTCACGATCATCGGCGAGAGCGCCGGCGGCATGTCCGTCCACACGCTCGTCACCTCTCCCCTGACCAAGGGACTGTTCGCCAAGGCCGTGGTGATGTCGGGCGGCGACGGCGGCGGCATGGGCGGCGCGAACCTGGGCGCGATCGAGAAGATCGGCGTCGACTTCGCGCAGTCGAAGGGCATCGCGGCGAACGACCCGCAGGCGCTCGCCAAGCTGCGCGGCCTCAGCGCGGAGCAAGTCACCGACGGCCTTAGCATGATGAAGCTGTTCATGCCGGCCGGCCCGCGCACGTTCGCCAGTCCGTTCGCCGACGGCACGCTCGCGGTCGACGCCGGCACGGCCTATCGCTCGGGCAATTTCGCGCATGTGCCGATCATGATCGGCGCGACCAGCGCCGACATGGGCGGCAAGACCGGCATGATGGTCGCGGGGGCGCGCAACGTCGAAAGCGTGATCGCGGGCAAGGGCGTACCGGTCTATGCCTATCGCTTTTCGTACGTAGCGGAGTCGCTCAAGGATCCGGGTGCCGGGCACGCGAGCGATATCCCCTTCTTCTTCGACACCCAGGCGATCAAATACGGCGCCCAGGCAACACCGCGCGACAATGCCATGGGCAAGACGATCAGCGCCTATATCGTCAATTTCGCCAAGGCCGGCGATCCCAATGGCGCCGGCCTGGCCGCCTGGCCGCGCTACGATCGCACCCAGGATGCGATCATGGATTTCGCGAAATCGGGCGACGCCGTCGCCGGCAAGGATCCCTGGGGCGCCGACATCGACGCAGCTACGCACTGAGCGCCGGACCCGAACTGTAATCTGGAGACCCACATGCCCGTACATTTCATTCGTCATCCCCGCGAAAGCGGGGATCCAGAGCAGCATAGGACGGCGCCCGTGACCCTGGCTCCCCGCTTTCGCGGGGATGACGGGTGGAAGGTCATAAAATTGGCTGCGACCTTGCTTGCGGGAATATCGCTCGCACCTCTCGCGCTCGCCGAACCGCCGCAGGCCACCGAAGCCGCACGCCCGTGGATGGACAGCAAGCTGTCCCCCGACAAACGCGCCGAGCTCTTGCTCGCGGCGATGACGCCCGACGAGAAGGTCGCATTGCTCCACGGCCCGATGGCGATGCCGTTCGGCCCCTTCAAATTGCCGCCGGGCGCGATCGGCTCGGCCGGCTATATTGCGGGCAACGCGCGGCTCGGCATCCCCGCGCTGAACGAAAGCGATGCGAGCCTGGGCGTGACCAACCCGATGCTCGTCCGCGGGCCCGACGACATGTCGACCGCGCTGCCGTCGGGCCTCGCGCTCGCCGCCACGTTCGACCCGGTGATCGCATTCGAAGGCGGCAAGCTGGTCGGCACCGAAGCGCGCGCCAAGACGCTCAACGTCCAGCTCGCCGGCGGCGCCAATATCGCGCGCGATCCGCGCAACGGCCGCAACTTCGAATATGTCGGCGAAGATCCGCTGCTCGCCGGAATGATGGCGGGCGAGTCGGTGCGCGGGATCCAGTCCGCCGGAATCATTTCGACGGTCAAGCATTACGCGCTCAACGCCCAGGAGCATAACCGCAACACCGTCGATTCGGTGATCGATGAAGCCGCTGCGCGCGAGAGCGACCTGCTTGCGTTCCAGATTGCGATCGAGCGCGGCAATCCCGGCTCGGTGATGTGTGCGTACAATCTCGTGAACGGCGTCTATGCCTGCCAGAACGACTGGCTGCTCAACCAGGTGCTCAAGCGCGACTGGGGCTATAAGGGCTTCGTGATGTCCGACTGGGGCGCGGTGCACGCGCTCGACGCATTCACCGGCGGACTCGACCAGCAATCGGGCGAGCAGCTCGACAAGCAGGTGTGGTTCGACAAGCCACTCAAGGACGGCGTTGCCGCGGGCAAGATTCCGGCCGCGCGCGTCGAAGACGCAGCGCGGCGCGTGCTACGCGCGATGTTCACGGCGGGGCTGTTCGACCGACCGGCCGCGAAGGAAAGCATCGACTTTGCGGCGCATGCCGGCGTCGCGCAGCGCGAGGCCGAGGACAGCATCGTACTGCTCGAGAATCGCAACAATCTGTTGCCGCTCACCGCAACTGCCCGCCGCATCGCGGTGATCGGCGGCCATGCCGATGCCGGCGTGCCGTCGGGCACCGGATCGTCGCAGGTCACCAACCCGTACCGCGAGCCCGGCACGCCCGTGATCAGCGTCCCGCTCGGCGGCGAAGGCCAGATGGCGGCCTGGGCGAATGTGGTGTTCCATCCCTCGTCGCCGCTCGCCGCGCTCCGCAAGCGGTTCAAGGATCGCGTCACCTTCGACAACGGCCTCTATACCGAGACCGCCGTTGCCGCCGCCAAGGCGGCCGACGTCGCGATCCTGTTCGTCTACCAGCCCTCGGGCGAAGGCGAGGACGTGCCGAACATGCGGCTGCCGATGGGCCAGGATGCGCTGGTCGAGGCGGTCGCCGCGGCCAATCCCAACACGATCGTCGTCCTCGAGACCGGCAACCCCGTCACTTTGCCTTGGGCGAACAAGGTCGGCGCGATCGTCCAGGCCTGGTATGCCGGCCAAAACGGCGGCGAAGCGATCACGCGGGTGCTCACCGGCGAAGTCAATCCGTCGGGGCGCTTGCCCGTCAGCTGGCCGGCCGACGAAAGCCAGCTTCCGCGCCCGGCGATCCCGGGCTGGAGCGCCGGCCCGGCCGACCGCGTCACCGTCGACTACAACATCGAAGGCGCGGATGTCGGCTATCGCTGGTACGCGCGCAAGGGCAGCGTTCCACATTATTGGTTCGGCCATGGCCTTAGCTACACCAGCTTCGGCTATGACCAGCTCTCGGTGCAGGGCGGCAAGACGCTCGCCGCCACGGTCAACGTCACCAATTCGGGGAACAGGCCCGGCAAGGACGTCGTCCAGCTCTATCTGACTGGCAAGCCCGGCGGCCCCGCACGGCGATTGCTCGCCTTCCAGAAGATCGCGCTCGCTCCGGGCGAATCGCGAAAAGTGACGCTCACTGCCGATCCGCGCCTGCTCGGCCAGTTCGACACCGGCAAGCACGGGTGGGTGGTTGCGCCCGGCAACTACACGGTAGCGATCGGCCGCGATGCCGGTACTATGACCGTGAGCGGCAGCACCAGGCTCGCCGCCGCAACGTTGAGGCCCTGATATGGCAATCGCCGGCACACCGCGCGCGCAACTCTCTACTTCGACCGGGGGAAAGCCCGGTGCGGCGGCCGCGTTCGCGGTCGTCACCTGCCTGTTCTTCGCTTGGGGGTTCATCACTGCGCTCAACGACCCGCTCGTCGCCGCAGTGAAGGGCGTGTTCACGCTGACTCGCGTCGAAGCACAGCTGGTCGCCTTCGCCTTCTTCATTGCCTATGGGCTCGTCTCCTTTCCCGCCGCCGGACTGATCGCGCGGCTACGCCCGATGGGCGCGATCCTCTTCGCACTCGCGATGATGTGCGCCGGCTGTCTCACTATGCTCGCGGCCGCGAATTTGGCGGTATTTCCGCTCGTGCTGGTCGGGTTGTTCGTGCTCGCGAGCGGGATCACCATCCTCCAGGTCGCTGCCAATCCGCTGGTAGCGGCGCTCGGCGACTCGAAGCATAGCCATTTCCGGCTGACGCTCAGCCAGACCTTCAACTCGCTTGCGACGTTTCTCGCACCGATCCTCGGCGCCCACCTGTTCCTCAAGGGCGTTGAAGTCCACGAAGGCGCCGTGGTGACCGAAGCGGTACGCCAGCACGCTCTCGGCGGGATCGATAGCGCCTATTTCTGGCTGTGCGGGATGATCGCTGCGCTCGCGCTGTTCATGTTCCTCAGCCGTGGCGTAGTGAACGCTGCGCTTCCGACCGCACGCGGCGGCCCGCGCCACGGCGTCGGCGCGCTGATCGGCCAGGCGCTTGCTTCGCCCTGGGCGGTATTCGGAGGGCTTGCGATCTTCCTTTACGTCGGTGCCGAAGTCGCGATCGGCACGCAGATGACTGCGTTCCTCAACGACTCCGGAATCTGGGGACAGTCCGACCTGCCGTTCTCGATCCCGCTGCTCGGATCGGTGATGGGCAGCGACGGCGTGCATGGCGTTTCGGCCGAAGAGGCCGGCAAGGCGGTCGCCTTCTATTGGGGTGCAGCAATGGTCGGCCGCGCGGTCGGCTCGCTGCTGCTCGCGCGCTTCGCGGCGCCGCGGCTCCTCGCCACCTTCACCGCAGTTGCCGCGCTGCTCTGCCTCTATGTCGTGATCGTGGGCGGCGTCGGCGCGGGCTTCGTCGCGCTCGCGATCGGCTTTTTCAACTCGATCATGTTCCCGGTGATCTTCACGATCACGCTTGAACGCTCGACCGCAAGCGAAGAAGCGACTTCGGGGCTGCTGTGCACTGCGATCGTCGGCGGCGCGCTGGTGCCGCTGCTCGTCGGCAAGGTGTCCGAACTGACCAGCTATCATGCCGCGCTGGCCGTTCCGGCGCTCTGCTACATCCTGATCTGCGCCTTCGCGTTCAGGGCGAGCAAGGCGTCGTAGCGGGAGACATTCTTGCTTCTCTCCATCCGCCGTCATGCCGCCCGAGGGGTTGGTATGACGGCGTAGGAAACTATGCTCGAAGCCTAAGCTTCGCCACGCGGCCGCTCTTCCGCGATCAACCGGTCGAGCAGCCGCCGCACGCGTACCGCTGCCGCATCGGTGGGCAACAGGATCGGGTCGAGATCCCACAGCTCGGCCTCGCCCAGGCGCCGCTGCTGCGCTTCGATCATCGGCTTGTCTTCTTCGACGAATGCGCGCGACAGCGCCTCGCGGATATAGCCGCTGAATGCGGCATCCTCGACCAGGAAGCGGCGCGTCGAGCAGTAGAAATAATGCGTGGTCCGTGCGGTCTCGGGCACCATGTTGTGGAGCGTGATCGCTTCGTCCTCCGCCACTCGCGGCACCCCGACCGGCGTCGTGGCGGTGCTGAGCACCATCACGGCCGGCGCCGACCAGACGACTTGAGTCCAGCTGTCGACCTTCGTGCCGGGCGGCATGGTGGTGGCGGCGACAGGGATCGGATCGACATTCAGCGACACCCATTCGGCCACCACGCGCTGCCCTTCCTCGCGCGATCGCGCCTGGCTCCCCGTCATGATCCCGCCGAGAGTCGTCGGGTGCAGATAGTCGGCGTGGCTGAGGTCCATGATGTTGTCGGTGATCAGCCGATAATCTGCCGCAGTCGGCATATGACCGGCGATCCGCGCGCTGGCCGGGGTCGCGTCGATGAACGCGAGGTCCGGGATCAGCGCCGGATCGGCCTGTTCCGGCGCCCCCATCCAGATCCACAGCGCGGTGTGGCGCTCGACGACAGGGAAGGACCGCACCTGCATGCGCGAAGTGATGGCTCCGTGCGGATTGTGCACGCACGCGCCGTCCGCACCGAACGCGAGGCCATGATAGCCGCAGGTCACGCGCCCGCCATCGATCCGGCCCGCCGAAAGCGGCGCGAACCGATGCGGGCAGCGATCGAGCAGCGCGGCGACGCCGCTTTCGCTACGGTAAAACAGGATCGGCGCGTCGAGGATCGTCCGGACCAGCGGACGGTCCGGACCCAGCTCGTCGCTCCAGCCTGCTTGATACCAGCGGTTGCGAAGCCACGGCATCGCGCGCGCGCCGATCAGAATTTCACGCCGGCGCGAACGCCATAGGTCCGCGGCGGGCGCAGATTGCCCATTTCGAACAGGCTGAACGGCGTCGGAAAGCTGCTCGAGACCACTGTCTTGTTGAACGCGTTGTTGATGAATGCCCCAACGAAAAAGCGACGCTGCGACGCATAGAAG
>Ga0207711_10004455_pt1 | contig 11940 bp, 9 predicted proteins | sample KBSS34metaG_FD_184401 | JGI IMG/M metagenome (GOLD analysis project Ga0207711, IMG submission 184401) | Switchgrass rhizosphere microbial communities from Kellogg Biological Station, Michigan, USA - KBS S3-4 metaG (SPAdes) (version 2) | ecosystem: Host-associated > Plants > Roots > Rhizosphere >...
AGCTCGTCGAGCTCAGCATTGAGGTGAATGCGGATCGCCTGGAAGCTGCGGGTCGCCGGGTCCTTCTTGTCATGTGCGCGATAGCCGAGCGCCCGCCGCACGATATCGGCGAGTTCGCCCGTGCGGGTGATCGGACGCGCGGCGACGATCGCGCGGGCAACCCGACGGGACTTCGGCTCATCGCCCAGTTCGTACAGCACGTTGGCGATATCGTCTTCGTCGGCTTCGTTGACGAAATCGGCGGCACTCATGCCGCTTTGCTCCATCCGCATGTCGAGCGGACCGTCGGACTGAAACGAGAAACCGCGCTCCGCCCTGTCGAGCTGCATGGAGGACACACCGATATCCAGCGTGACGCCGTCGACCTGATCGACGCCATGATCGGCGAGCGCCTCCACGATCCGGGAGAAGCGTTCCGGCACCAAAGTGAGCGCGCCGCCGCTCTCCGCCTCCAGCGCACGGCCTTCCGAAATCGCATCGGGATCGCGATCGAAGGCGAACACATGCACGCCCCTGCCCAGCAGCGCGCGCGTATAACCGCCCGCGCCGAAGGTGCCATCGACATGGATTTCCCCGGCGATCGGCGCCAGGCCGGCGATCACTTCATCCAGCAGGACCGGAACATGGGGCGCGGCGTAGGTCATCCGCGGCCGCCCTTCCGGGCGGACAGGGCCTGCTCCATATCGTCGACCAGATCGGGATCGTCGGCATATTCGGTGCGGAAATTGCCCGGGCTCCAGATGCGGAAGACGTCGCCGGAACCGACGAACACGGCATCGTCGCCAATCTCGACCTTGCCCTTGAGCGTTGCCGGCAGGACCATGCGGCCGGAGCCGTCATAGCTGACGTCGTGCATCCGCCCGAGCACGCGCGAGATCATGTCGTCATAGACGTCGTTGGCGAACAGCCCTTCGGCCTCGGCCTTGATGCGGGCCCGCTCGCGGGTTGTCTGCTTGATGACGGCGACATGGGTGGAATCGAAAGCCTGCAGGCATTTGAGGCGATCATGCTTGCCGATCATCACCGACCGCTGGCGACCCTCGACAATTTCCTCCTTGGAAAGGCGGAGTTCGATCACCTGGCGAAACACGGCCGGCAGCGATACGCGGGCTTTCGCGTCGACACCGTTCACATGAACGCCACTGAAGTCCGCACAAGCCGCCAAGGCCGTTACCCCATTAAAGCCAGGAGCACCGCTGACGATCGCCTGTCCGCCCGGACAAATGCGACGTCAGATCGTCACGGCAGACTCCTCGCCCCACTGCATGTGATGGGCATATCGATGATGGACGTGGTTTTCAATGGGTAATCACGGGATTTGATGGGATTGAATGGATTCAGATGTGCATAACTGGGGAAGCGATCCCCATAAGGGGATGGTCCGCCACGGCGAACATGGCGGTTTTCCGGGCTGTCGGGTCTGAACGGATCTGTGGATAACTCTGTTGGGAAGCGCGGGAGCCACGGGGTGGGCTGACGGTATGCGATGTGCGTGGAAGGCTTATCCGTTTGGTTCGAGCAGCTTCGAGCGAAGCCGAGAAGCGCCCGTCGAGAACCCTTCTCGACTTCGGTTCTCGACAGGCTCGAACCTACGCTCGAAACAAACGGAAGATGTGAAGGCTACCGCGCCGCCGGCCGCACAGGCGCAGGCGAGGCCGCCGAACCGCTACCCGTCGAACCGCCCGGCGCAACACCGAGCTCAGCCAGCGGGTCCTTGGGCTCAGCGGCAGTCGCATTGCTCACTGCAGACATATTGTTCAGGGCCGAAGCATTGTCGTCGGACCGGAAGCCGACGATCGCGGCCGCCAGGAAAACGACCAGGAAAACGCAGGCCAGACCGGTAATGCCTATTCGCACGCGTTGCATCACGAGGTTTCCCGAATGCGATTGGACCTGTCGACGATGGCGGCGAACCGCACGAACGCAACCCTACAGAACCGCGCCGCCGGATAAAGGGTCCTGCGCGACGAGGCATCATAGTCGAACAGGGCTGCCATCACGTCAATCGCGAAAAGCCGGATCGCCAGAACGGTCAGCGCGTCAGCAAAGCGGGCACCGGCAGACCCTTTTCGGTCAGCCAGTCGCGGTTGAACAGCGACGAAAGATACCGCATGCCGGAATCGCACAATATGGTGACGATCGTCTTGCCCGGCCCCATTTCCTTCGCGAGCCTGATCGCGCCGGCGACATTGATCCCGGACGACAGGCCAACGCACAGCCCTTCCTGCTCCAGCAAGGCAAAGGCCTGCGCCAACCCCTCCTCGTCCGAAACGCGGAACTGCGTATCGATCGGCGCGCCCTCCAGATTGGCGGTGATGCGGCTCTGGCCGATGCCCTCGGCGACGCTGCTGCCTTCCGCCTTCAATTCGCCATGCGCATAATAATTGTAGAGCGCGGCACCATAAGGATCGGTGAGGCCGATTACGATGTCATTGTTATATTCCTTCAGGCCCAGTCCGACGCCCGCGATCGTTCCGCCCGTACCGGCCGCGCAGGTGAAGCCATCCACCTTGCCGCCGGTCTGCGCCCAGATTTCCGGGGCGGTCGTGCGAATGTGCGCGAGCCGATTGGCGGTGTTGTCGAACTGGTTGGCCCAGAAGGCGCCTGGTGTTTCCTCCGCGATCCGGCGACTGGTGTGCACATAATGGGCCGGATTCGAATAAGCCGTCGGCGCCACGAGCACGAGTTCGGCCCCCAGCGCGCGCAACGTGTCCTGCTTTTCCCGGCTCTGCGTATCGGTCATCACGATGATGGTTCGATAGCCGCGCGCGTTGCCGACCAGCGCCAGGCCGATGCCGGTGTTGCCCGCCGTTCCTTCGACGACGATCCCGCCGGGCTCCAGCGCGCCGCGTTCCTCCGCGTCGGTGATGATCGCGAGCGCGGCGCGGTCCTTGACCGATCCGCCGGGGTTCATGAATTCGCATTTGGCAAGGATTTCGCAACCGGTCGCTTCGCTGGCGCCGTTCAGCCTGACGAGCGGGGTATGGCCGATCAGCGCAAGTGCGCCGGACTGGATGCTGTTCATTGTCATAAGCCAGCGATAGCCGAGGCGCGATGGACTTGCCAAGAAAGCTTCTCTTGGGAAGGCACCGTCCACGCTTGCAACGTGCATTTCTCAACAATCATCGCCATTTGGAGATCATGGACCGCAAAGCCAGCTTTCCGCCCGTCGTCGATCGGCATACCCGCCTGCTGCTGCTCGGCAGCCTGCCGGGCGAGGCGTCGCTCCGCGCGGTCCGCTATTATGCCCATCCCCAGAACCAGTTCTGGCGGCTGGTCGGTGCGGTGATCGACCGCGACCTGGTGTCGCTGCCGTATGAAGATCGGCTGACGGCGTTGCGGGCGGCGCATGTGGGCCTGTGGGACGTCATTGCCGACGCCGTCCGCCCCGGCAGCCTGGATACCGCGATTCGCGACCATCGTCCGAACGATCTCACCGCGCTGATCGCGACCTTGCCGGCGCTGCGGGCGATCGGCTTCAACGGCAAGACTGCGGCGCGAATCGGCCGCAAGGCTCTTCCGCCGGGCGACGGCCCGGTGCCGATCGACCTTCCGTCGAGCAGCCCGGCCTACACGATCGGCTTCGACGGAAAAATGACAGCATGGCTGACGTTGAAAAAATGGCTCACTGCAACGTAGTTGCAACATGTTTTGGCGAAAAAGCTTCCGTTCAGGCCCCCTTCAGCCCCAATGCGCTCTTGACGCACCGCACACAAGAATCGCAAGACACGGATCACTATGCAAATGAACCCCCGCTTTTTCGCCGCCGCCGCGCTCAGCGCATCCCTGTTCCTCGCCGCTTGCAACAGCAAGCCGGAAACGATCGTCGCCGGTGGGCCCAGCGATCCAGACGCCGCCGCGCTGAACGCGGCCGCGCCGGTCGCGCTGCCGCCGATGGTGACGCAGTCGCGCACCTATCGCTGCAAGGACAATCGCCTCGTCTATGTCGATTTCTTCAGCAACAACACGGCAAATTACAAGACGTCCAAGGATGGTACGCCGACCGTGCTGACCGCCCCGGAAGCTGGCAAGCCTTATGCGGCTGCCGGCTATTCGATCAGCGGCGACGGTCCGACCGTCGAAATCGCGGCGCCCGGCAAGGAAGCGCAGAGCTGCAAGGCCTGATCCTTCTCTTCTCCATCTCCCAAGGCCGGCCGAGCAATGCTCCGCCGGCCTTTTTCATAACTTGGGGGATAGGCGAAGGCGGTCCAAATCGCTATCGCGCGGCGCATGACCCAGATCACCCCCGCCGTCGTCGCCGAACATGGCTTTTCCCCCGAAGAATATGAGCGCGTCCTGCATGCGCTCGGCCGCGAGCCGAATCTCACCGAACTCGGTATCTTCTCGGTGATGTGGTCGGAGCATTGCTCCTACAAATCCTCGATCATCCACCTGAAGAAACTGCCGACCACCGGCCCGCAGGTGATCTGCGGCCCGGGCGAAAATGCCGGCGTGGTCGACATCGGCGACGGCCAGGCCGCCATCTTCAAGATGGAGAGCCACAACCACCCCAGCTACATCGAGCCCTATCAGGGCGCGGCCACCGGCGTCGGCGGCATATTGCGTGACGTGTTCACAATGGGCGCGCGCCCGATCGCCAATATGAACGCGCTGCGTTTCGGCCGGCCCGATCATCCCAAGATGCGCCATCTGATCTCCGGTGTGGTGCGCGGGATTGGTGGTTATGGCAATTGCGTCGGCGTGCCGACGGTCGGCGGCGAGGTCAATTTCCACCGCGCCTATGACGGCAACATCCTCGTCAACGCGATGACGGTGGGCGTCGCCGAAACCAACAAGATCTTCTATTCGGCCGCATCAGGCATGGGCAATTCGATCGTCTATGTCGGCTCCAAGACCGGCCGCGACGGCATCCATGGCGCGACCATGGCGTCCGCCGATTTTTCCGAGGATTCGGAGGAAAAGCGCCCGACCGTGCAGGTCGGCGATCCGTTCACCGAGAAATTGCTGATCGAAGCGTGCCTGGAACTGATGGCGTCCGACGCGATCGTCGCGATCCAGGATATGGGCGCAGCCGGTCTCACCTCCTCCTCGGTCGAAATGGCGTCCAAGGGCGGCGTCGGCATCGAACTCGACATGAACGCCGTGCCCTGCCGCGAAACCGGCATGACGCCCTATGAAATGATGCTGTCCGAATCGCAGGAACGCATGCTGATGGTGCTCAAGCCCGGCCGCGAGCCGGAAGCCGAGGCGATCTTCCGCAAATGGGAACTGGATTTCGCGGTGATCGGCGTCGTCACCGATACCGGCCGCATGGTGCTGCGCTTCGACGGCGAGATCGTCTGCGACATCCCGCTGGGTCCGCTGGCCGACGACGCGCCGCGTTACGACCGCCCCTGGGTGCCGACCCCGCCGCGCGCACCGCTGGGCAACGTACCGGCCAAGGGTTCGATCAGCGACAATCTGCTCGCTTTGATGGCCTCCCCCGATCTCGCGAGCCGCCGCTGGATCTGGGAACAATATGATCACATGGTCGGCGCGGACACCGTCCAGCGCCCCGGCGGCGATGCGGCTGTCGTGCGCATCCACGGATCGCAGAAGGGCATCGCGATCAGCACCGATTGCACGCCGCGTTATGTGTTCGCCGATCCCGTCCAGGGCGGGCGGCAGGCGATCGCCGAATGCTGGCGCAACATCACCGCCGTCGGCGCGACGCCGCTCGCGACCACCGACTGCATGAACTTCGGCAATCCGCAGCGCCCCGAAATCATGGGTCAGTTCGTGGGCGCGATCGAAGGCATGGCGGAGGCCTGCATCGCGCTCGATTTCCCGATCGTGTCGGGCAATGTCAGCCTCTATAACGAAACCAAGAATGACGACGGCACCGGCAGCGCGATCCTCCCCACCCCCGCGATCGGCGGCATCGGCCTGATCGCCGACGTCGACACGATGGCGACGATCGCCTTCAAGGCGGAGGGGCAGGCGATCATCCTGATCGGCGACACCGGATCGCATCTCGGCCAGTCCTTGTGGCTGCGCCACATCGCCAGCCGCGAAGACGGCCCCCCGCCCCCGGTCGACCTCGACGTCGAACGCCGCAACGGCGACTTCGTGCGCGAACAGATTCTGAAGGGCGCGCTGTCGGCTGTGCACGATATTTCCGACGGCGGCATGCTGGTCGCGGTCGCCGAAATGGCGCTGGCTGGCGGGATTGGCGCGGATATCGGCAAGCCCAGCCATGTGGCTGCGTTCGGCGAGGATCAGGCGCGCTATATCGTGACCTCGGCCAATTCGGACGCGGTGCTCGCGGCGGCGCTGACGGCGGGCGTGCCGGCCGTGCGGCTGGGGACGACAGGTGGAAGCAAGGTGGCGGGCGTTGAGCTTGCAGCGTTGCGGGCAGCGCATGAGGGGTTCTTCCCGTCGCTAATGGGATGAGTAATCCTCCCCATGTTTCATGGGGAGGGGGACCACCCGCAGGGTGGTGGAGGGGAAATGGCGCCACGCCGCACCATCGAAAAAGCCCGCGCTTTACGCCGAATCATGTCGCCGCCGGAAGTCCGGCTATGGGCGATTCTCCGCTCGGCCCCCAACGGCATCCGCTTCCGCCGCCAGCATCCGATCGGCCCCTTCGTCCTCGACTTCTACTGCCCCCGCGCGAAGCTCGCCATCGAGATTGACGGGATGGCCCACGATATGGGCGACAGGCCGCAACGTGATGTATCGCGCGATCGCTGGCTGAGCGAACAGGGCATCGCAACCATGCGGGTCCCGGCGTCCGACGTGTTCCAGCGCCTTGAAATAGTCGTCGAGATGATCCTCGAACAGGCCGCATTTCCCCTCCACCATCCTGCGGATGGTCCCCCTCCCCATGCTCTGCATAGGGAGGATGAATGACCACCCGCCGACCAGTTGCGGATATTTCCTGATTACCGCAGACTGCGAGCATGACAGTCTATGCGGATGTTGATGTAGTTATCGAAGCTTGGGCTCAGGCGAATTGCCACAGGCTATTCGTCGAGTGGGCAGGTGAGCCTGCTAGGTTCGCATACATGCCCGGTTTGCGTCCGCTGGAATGCTTCCAAATCTCTGTCGATCCACCCAGCGCCGGTCGCATCGCAGTACTGGCTCGATCGATCGACACCGACGATGGAGATGAGTTTGAACAACGATGGGAGGGATCGATCGAGGCGCTCTCTTTTATGCTTGAAGAGGCGACGGAGACCGTTCGGTTCTGGGTGAACCGTCCCGCCGCGAAAACAGCTAGATTCCATCTCCACCGTCCTAGTTTATGGGTCTTGTCCTACCCCGCCCGTCGCGCCGCCGGCACCGCCGCACGCTGATCAATCTCGATCAGTTCGTCGAACGCCAGTCCGAACTTCTCCGCTTCCGCCCAGGACACTTTCCCGCTCACCTGACGGCCATCCGTAAACTCCAGCATGATCACCTTCCCCGGCTCCTGCGGCGCGCCGCACTCGATCATCGCGCCGCTGCGCGAGAGGTTGCGGACACGGCCGGATATCGCGGGGCCGTTGCCCCGGATGATGACCGATCGCAGCACCGCCACGCGCGGTTCGCGGCTGGAGAGCGCCTCCGGCGTCGTCAACTTGCCGGACCCGGCGACCCGCGCGCGGGCTTCGTCCGCCAGCATCGGCTTGCCGAAGATATAGCCCTGGATATGCGAGCAGCCCAAAGAGCGGATCAAGGCGATTTCGGCGGGCGTTTCGGCGCCTTCCGCAGTCGTTTCCATCTCCAGGCTTTCGGCAAGCGTCACGATCGCGCGGACGATCGCGCCGTTGCGGCTGCCGGGAAGGGCCGCGCCGCGCACGAAGCTCTGGTCGATCTTGATCTTGTCGAACGGCGCTTTCTTCAGATAGCCGAGCGACGAATAGCCGGTGCCGAAATCGTCGAGCACCAGCCGCACGCCGATCCCCTTCAGCCGGGTGAACATCGCATCGGTATTGGCGTCATCGTTCAGGAACACGCCCTCGGTAATCTCCAGTTCGAGCCGGTCGGCGGGGAGTTGTGCCGCGGCGAGCGCGCCCATGACGATGCCGGGCAAGGCGGGATTGGCGAACTGGATCGGCGAGATATTGACGGCCACGCGCACCGATGACGGCCAGTTGGCGGCCTCCATGCATGCGGTGCGCAACACCCATTCGCCGATCTGCGGGATCAGCCCGATTTCCTCGGCGACCGGAATGAAATCGGCCGGGGAGACCATACCGCGCGTCGGATGATCCCAGCGCGCGAGCGCCTCGAAGCCGACGATCGCTTCGCTCGATGTATCCACGACCGGCTGATAGGCGAGGTGCAGACCGTGGTCGGTCATGACCTTGCGCAGGTCCATTTCCAGCAGGCGGCGATCCTTAGCGCTGGCATGCATCTCCGCATTGTAGAAACGGTGGACGCCCTTGCCGTCGGCCTTGGCCGCATAGAGCGCGAGGTCGGCGTTGCGGATCAGCGCGTCGGCATTGGCGCCATGATCGGGCGCGAGCGCGATGCCGATCGATGCGCCGATCGAAACATGCGCGCCTTCGATCATGTAAGGCCGTGACAGATCCTGGATGACAGCATCCGCCAATCTGGCCAGCCGCTGCCGATCGGCCACGCCCGGCAGGACGACGTTGAATTCGTCGCCGCCCAGCCGGCCGACCTGTCCCTCGGCCTGGATCACGCGCGTCAGCCGTTCGGCAACCTGCCGCAGCAACACATCGCCGACCGGATGACCCAGCGTATCGTTGACCGTCTTGAAGCGATCGAGATCGAGCAGGAACAACGCCGTCCCGATCGGCCGCCCCGCGACATCGCGCAGCGTCTCGTCCAGCGTCTTGCGCATCAGCACCCGATTGGGCAGCCCGGTCAGCACGTCATAGCTGGCGAGCCGTTTCACCTCTTCTTCCGATCGCCGCATCTCCGTCAGATCGGTGCCGCTGCCGCGAAAGCCCAGGAAAGCGCCATGGTCGCCAAAGGCGGGGCGGCCCGAAAGCGACCACCAGCACGGTTCCTTCGTGCCCGCGCCCCGCACGGCAATTTCCGAAAAAGCGAGCCGGGCCGCGAGATGAAAGCCCAACGTCCGCTCGCCCTGCGTCCAGGCTTCGCCGCCTTCGGGATCCTGCAGGATCAGATCGACCATCGGCGTTCCGAGGAGCTGGCCGGCATCACTGCCGATCGCCGCCGCGAGCTGGGGCGAGACATAAGTGAGGTCGCCGCGCGCATCGGTTTCCCAAAACCAGCCTCGGCGCTGCTGCTCGAACTCCTCGAGCAGAGCCGCCGCCTTGAGCGCATAATTGGCCCTGGTGCGCCAGACATAAGCGGCGGCATAAGATCGTTCGGCCATGCTGCCGATGGTGATGATCACCGTGGCCAGCAAGGGCGGCACCATAAAAGCCACCTGCCAGGCGGGCGACAGGGCGAGCTTCAGTGTTACGGCAGTGGCGATCGTGGACAGGAACAGGCTGACCGCGAGCGGCGCCGGCCCAAAGACCAGAGTGCCGATCAAGGGAATCGCGGCCAGAGCGAGTGCAGTGATCGACCAGATCATCGGGTTGTCATCGACGCCGACGGTGAACCAGCATGACCAGCAGAGCGCCTGAATGACCGCGTAGAGGGCCATCGCGACATGACCCGGCGATGTCATCCGACCCGAGCGCAGCATCGCGACAAAGCCCCCGCCCGTCGCCAGCATCACCAGCAGCGGCGCGACCAGCATCCAATGGACCGGGCCGGACAGCAAGAGGGTCACGCCCGATAGCAGTTCCGCCAGGATCAGCATCGGCAAGGCATCGATCGTGATCCGCATCCGATCAAGCAGGGACTGCTGATCATGCACGGCGCCACCGGGTCTCAGCCCCCGCACGAAGGCGAGGCCACGGCTTACAACCGCGTCCGTCTGCCGATCATGCCCACTGGTCGCTCGCCTGCGCTGCCGCACCGGCCTTCCTTTCGCCCGAATCAGGCGGGGAGCTTTAACCGACGCTGCTTAATTTCGTTTGAACTTCGCCGTCGATAACGCTGCTTTTGATGAACCAGCGATGATCGCCCTCCAGCCCGAGCGCGGTAAGCGTGCCCGTGCGATAGGCGCCGGTATCGATGCCGACCCGGTTGCTCATGACCGCCGGCTCCGTGGTGATCGAATGGCCATGGATCACGAACACACCCAGATCGCCGCGATAATCGAGGAATTCATGGCGGATCCAGCGCAGATCGTTCGGATCCTGCGCCTGCACCGCAACACCCGGACGAATGCCCGCATGAACGAACAGATAGTCGCCGAAGCGGATACTGTCCGGCAGTTGATCGATGAACAGCCGGTGCCGATCGGGAATATATTCGCGCAGGAGTTCAGCGGACGGCAGCTCCTCGCCCAGCATCGCGATCGGCACACCGTAGCTGGCCAGCGTTTCATAGCCACCGAACTTCAACCACTCATTCTCGCCGCGACCCGCCGCCGGATCCAGCGCGCGCGACATCGCTTCCTCATGATTGCCCATCAGGCAATGAAAGGTCGCGAAATCGGGCAGGCTGCTGACCACATATTCCAGCGTTTCGGCCGAATAAGGCCCGCGATCGACAAGGTCGCCAAGCAGAACGACATGCGTTTCGGCCGGATGGCGCGACCGCGTATCGTCCCGGATATGGGCCAGCAACGGCAGCAGCAGATCGAGCCGGCCATGGATATCCCCGACCGCATAGACCCGTTGACCCGCCGGAATTTGTGGTCGCTGGACTTCGCCACGGCGGGCCGTCAAAGAATTCATGCGCTGCAGCCAGCCGCGATCGCCGACCCGGCCGACCCCTTCATTTGCGGCATCGCTATCCGTCACCCTTGCGTCTCCATCGCTTCGACATCGGGCCAGGCGACAGGCAACGCCCTATCGACCGATGCCCGAAATATGGCGACCCGCCGCACCAATAGCAACGAGGCCCGCGAAAAAGCGGAGAATTGGATCAACTGGCGACGATACGGCCGACGCCCGTATAGTGCAGGCCGGCGCGGCTCACCTCTTCCTCCGGATAGATGTTGCGCAGATCCACCAGTATCGGCTCCCTGAGCAGGCCCGCGATCCGTCTGAGGTCCAGCGCGCGAAATTCATCCCACTCGGTCACGATGACGAGAGCATCGGCGCCATCCGCCACCGCATAGGGATCCGACATGAACTCGACATTGGCCAGCATCGGCCGGGCCTGCTCCGTCCCTTCCGGGTCATAGGCGCGAACCTCGGCGCCATTATCCTGCAGGGCCTGGATCAGCGCGATCGAGGGCGCATCGCGCATATCGTCGGTCTTGGGCTTGAACGTCAGCCCCAGCACGCCCACGCGCTTGCCGCGCGCGTCGCCGCCCATTGCCTTGATGACCTTGCGCCCCATGGCGCGCTTGCGCGCATCGTTGACTTGCACTACCGATTCGATGATCCGCAGCGGCGTATCATTGTCCTCGGCCGTCTTCAGCAGGGCGAGCGTATCCTTGGGAAAGCACGAGCCGCCATAGCCGGGGCCGGCATGCAGGAACTTGCCGCCAATCCGGTTGTCGAGCCCGATGCCCCGCGCGACGTCCTTCACGTCGGCGCCCACCACCTCGCAGAGATCGGCAATCTCGTTGATGAAGGTGATCTTGGTCGCGAGGAAGGCATTGGCCGCATATTTGATCAACTCGGCCGTGCGACGCCCCGTGAACAGCAAAGGCGCGTGATTGAGATAGAGCGGCCGATAGATGTCGCGCATCACCGCCCGGGCATCGTCGTTCTCGGTCCCGATCACGATCCGGTCGGGGCGCTTGAAATCCTCGATCGCGGCACCTTCCCGCAGAAATTCTGGGTTCGAAATGACATGGGTTTCCACGGCGGGCGCGATCTCGCGGATGATCCGCTCGACCTCGTCGCCCGTTCCGACCGGTACGGTCGATTTGGTGATGATCACCACCGGCTTGACGATCGCGGCGGCGATCTCACGGGCTGCGGCATAGACATAGGTCAGGTCGGCATG
>Ga0207711_10004468_pt1 | contig 11924 bp, 8 predicted proteins | sample KBSS34metaG_FD_184401 | JGI IMG/M metagenome (GOLD analysis project Ga0207711, IMG submission 184401) | Switchgrass rhizosphere microbial communities from Kellogg Biological Station, Michigan, USA - KBS S3-4 metaG (SPAdes) (version 2) | ecosystem: Host-associated > Plants > Roots > Rhizosphere >...
GCGGCCTATAGCGTCGTCAGCCACGGACCGCGCGCCACGTTGCTCAGTCCGCGAACGCTGTTCAATCCCGGCGCGCCGTTCAGCAGCCGGACCAGGACGAGAGCCCACGATGAGATACGCGCCCGCGGGACAAGTTCCGGCGGAACGACCCTGCGCATCCGCGACAATCGAGAACTGTGGTGGCAGCGGCGACTCGGCGCAGATGATGTCGCCGTTTTCCGGCCGCTTGACCAGCAACTCAGTCCCGTCGCTGCAAGCGGAGTTGCGCTTGTACCCGACGACAACCATGCCTTTCGGCACAGAGGCAATTTCGCAGATGATCGGCGGTGGCGCCGGCTTGCGTGTTTTGCGTCCTGGTTTTTGAGCGATCGATCCGGAGGGAAGCAAACCAAGGAGCACCGTTAGCAGCAGGAGCTTGATAAGTTGTGGCATTGAGGTTCCTCGGAGGACGTTGAGATGAATTGAGGTCAGGGCGAGGACCGCGTTAACGCAAATACAAACTACCAAATCCGGTGAGAAAGGATCAACTAGTGTGAACCGGTCACAAATTGTGCTAGTTTCACCTGAGCACCAATGCGCGCAAAGCAAATCCTTTTGGCCGTCGTGAGCGTAGTCGCGTTCTTCAATTATGCAGCGGCTCAGTCCAGCCCCATCGACACCAAACTTGCCCTGCGATATTTTCGCGAGCTCAAGCAAACATCCGATCGCGATGGTGGCAAGACCTGGGGAGTGCCTCTGTATGGTCCGGTGATCTTTGTCGATACGCGCAGCCGTTACGTCGTAGCCAACCAGGCAGATCTCGAACACAAACTGACGCCGCAAGACGGTGTGTTCGTGGGAACGCTCCCTAACGAAATCAGCCCGGCGAATACCGCGTTCGACTGGGCAGGTGTCCATTGGACCATGGTGATGTGGCCGGTTTTTGAGTTCCGCCAGGCACGCGAACGCTTGTTACTGCATGAGTGTTTTCACCGGCTACAAAAGCAACTCGGATTGCCCGCGCAGGATGCGGTGAATGCGCATCTCGACAAGCGCAACGGCCGGATCTGGATACAGATGGAGTGGCGCGCACTGGAACGCGCATTACGCGAGACCGGCCCGGCGCGAAAATCGGCCATCGCCGACGCGCTGCTCTTTCGTAACTATCGCCGCTCGCTTTTCCCAAACTCTGCGACTAACGAAAACGCCCTCGAGCTCAACGAAGGTTTGGCCGAGTACACGGGCGTGAAATTGAGTTCGGCAGATCTGGCAGAAACTGCGGTGCGGGCAAACCTTGTGCTTCGCCAGGCGCGCAACAACCCTACGTTTGCTCGTTCCTTTGCCTACATTTCGGGTCCGGCGTACGGCGCTTTGCTCGATCTCAGCGGCAGACCGTGGCGCGCCAGCATGAAGCAATCTCGCGATTTCGGCGCGCTGCTACAAGAGCGCTACGGAATCAGAGTTCGCGTGTCGGAAGCGGCGGCCCGTGCTGCGATATCGCGTTACGAAGGCGACGAGATTGTTACGGTTGAGACTGAACAGGAACAGAGAAGAAACCGGCAAATCGCGGACGCAAGAAAGAAGTTTATTGACGGACCGGTTTTGCTGCTTTCTCTAACCGCTGATGTGAACTACAGCTACGATCCAAATAATGTAATCGGGATCGACGCAAGCAACACTGTCTATCCAGCAATGCGACTGGTGGATGCATGGGGCATTCTCACCGTGACCAATGGAGCCTGGGTCGAGCGCGGCGCAAACGGGCACGTAATCAGCGCCCGCGTGCCGGCTCCCGCAGATTTATCCGCGCGGCCATTGAAAGGAGACGGTTGGTCGTTGGAACTGACAGACGGTTGGGAAGTGGTTCCAGGCGAACGATCGGGAGACGTGAAGATCAGAAAGCGGCCATAATCCTGGGGCCGCGTGCGGGTTAGGCAATCCTTTTCACAGGTCTGTTTTTAGCGCCAGCGTGAGAGCGCTGCTCAATCTGTCGTATTGCCGTGGGATCGTAAATTCGCTCACCACAATCCGGGCACTCGTAGAATTCCACACCCGAAACAGAATAGCGCTTCCCTTGACGGGTTCCGCTCACCGTTTTACGAACTTTCTTGAGGTTTCGGCTGGCGCAGTTTGGGCAAACATTTAGCTTGATTCTGGTCATAAGTCTTCTGCTACATGGCTCGTTTCGAGGAAACGAGGAAATAATACATTTCCATTCCTGCCGCTACCACCAGCTTTCCTTTTGTATATATCACCAAACCGTCCAGGTTGGTACTTTGAATTACGTAGAGATATTCGCGTCTTCTCTTTCGTGACGGACTGCTTCCATTTCAATGCGGGCCTTCTCACTGAAAACGTATCGACCCGTTATTACAGCCCGTTTGATACGAACAAGTACATCCATGTGAGGTTCTGTGCAATATTGCGGTCTGAGGTCCGCTTCTATTGCGTCCTATCGGGGGTGGTTCAGTTTTTCCGGGTGGGTACGAGGACTATAGCACGCGGATTTTCGCTTTGCTCAAAGAGGTAGTTTCAAGAGCGCGTCAAACGAAGAAACGCTTCTTCCAGACTCTCCTGCGCGGGGGTTAGCTCGTAGACCTTGATGCCGTTGCCGACCAGCAACGCGTTCGCTCGAGCAAGCGCTTCCGCGTCGGCGTCAATGTGCAAATAGGAAGCGCCGTTTTTACTAACCGACAATCCAGGCGCTTTGCTCAGTAACTCAAACGCTCCCGCTAAATCGTCCACGCGGACTTTGTAGAGACTCGTCGGGGCGACCAACGCTTCCGGTCCGCCTTCGTAAAGCAGGCTCCCCTCGTGAATGATGCCCACGCGATTGCAAAGTTGCTCGATCTCCGTCAATAGATGACTCGAGAGCAACACCGTCAATCGAAACTCGTCTCGCAAACGCCGAATCAGCTTTCGGGTTTCGTGTATTCCCTGCGGATCGAGACCGTTGGTTGGTTCGTCGAGAATGATCAGCTGCGGCGTCGGTAAAAGCGCTTGCGCAATTCCCAGACGTTGGCGCATGCCGTACGAATAAACCCTCACCGGATCTCCCGCGCGCTCACGCAAGTCTACGATTTCGAGCACGTCCTCGACGCGCTTCTTCGAAACGCCACCGGACAGCGAAGCAAGCAGTTGCAAATTTCTGCGCGCGGAAAAGTTTTCATAGAACGCCGGCGTTTCGATGATCGCGCCGATACGCGAACGGGCCCGCAAATATTCCCAACCCGAATCCTGTACCGGAAATTTGATCGTGCCGGACGTGGGTTTGACCAGGCCCAACAGCATTCGCAGCGTCGTCGACTTCCCTGCCCCGTTTGGTCCAAGAAAACCGTAAATGTCGCCTCGCTCGACACGGATCGTCAGGCGATCGACCGCCGTGCGCGCGCCAAAACGCTTGGTTAACTCTTCAGTCTGTAGCGCTACGTCAGACATCAAAAACCTACTTCGACTAACAACGGCCAATGATCCATACGGCCCACCGCGGCGTTACGCAAAACCTCGACACGTCCAACTTGTTCGAGCGACGGCGGACCGAAAATGTAATCGATGCGGCGATCGTTGATAGCGGTATCGCCGGCTGCACGTCCCAGATCGCGAAACTCACGCAGGATATGGCTGTACGATTCACTGTCGTGTTTCACGTTGTCGGTATAAAGATTGGTTTCGTTGGCCGCTTTGAGCTCGAAGTTGAAATCACCGGCGATAAAAACCTCAGACGATTGCGTTCGAGGTTCGGCCCAATCGATGAGCGCTTCAGTGTACGTCCGTCGCCTGGCGGCATTGAACGCATCAGCGTGGGCACTCAAAACGAGCACCTCCGGTGAATTCGCGCGCGGCCGGAATGAAGCGGCAAGAGCATACTGAGCGCCAAGCGCCACGGGAATAAACGTCGCGCGCGAATCCTTAACCAATACCGCCTCGAAGCGATCTCCATTTCCCTGCTGCGCAACCGCGCCATGATATTTTCCGTGTAACAGACCGAGCAAAACGTTCAACTGCGTCTTGCCCGTCAATTCCTGCAGCGCAACCGCATCGGGATCGTGACGTAAGATCACCTCCGCGACCGCAGGCAAATCCTTGTCGTGCGCGCGTGTGTCGTCTTCGAGCTCGGCATACCCGATGTTCCAGGTGAGCAGACGAAGCGCGTTAACAACAGCAGGCGATGACGCGCGGTTGCTGGATTGCGACGGCTGGGCGAAATGAACGGCGCCCAGAATCATCAGGCAAAACAAAAGCAGCAGGACGAGTTTCACCCACATGTTTACGTGACGATGTCCTTCCGCTCGAAGATCACGACGGTCGCCAGCAACAAGCCCGTCGTGTAAGCGCCGCAGATACACGCGTAATGCCAGAGATTCGCCCACGGGATCTCCGGCTTGAACACATCGCGCCAGAAGTCCATGTCAGTCGTAAAAAAGTAAGGCCGCAAATGCTCGAAGAACTCCACGCGGCCAACGATGTAGAGCGTCAGGTAGGCCGCAATAGTCATTACGATCGCCTGTGCCGGCGAGTCGAAGACGACCGAACAAAGCAGCGCCAGCGCGGCGATAACGAGCAGGGCCCACGTACCTGACAAAACCGCGTAGCCAAAGCGCATGAGCGCATCGTCGCGCATGATCTTTCCCGGCACATCAACAAGATTGAGCGGACCGGGATAGAGTTCGAGGTTACCCCAGCCGACGAAGATCAAGCCGACCACGAGATTCAACCCGATGAAGAACAACAGCAGGAGCGCGGCGTGCAGCGCGGTCACCAGAAACTTCGAAAGGACGAGTGACGCGCGCGAGATTGGACGCGTACAGATCATCCGCAGCGTGCCGGCGCGCGTTTCGCCGGCGATCTGCGAGCCCGCGCTCATCGACACGAAAATCGGCAGCAGTAAAGTAAAGGAGAAGAGCAGCGAATAGAGCGCGAAAGTCAGTCCGTTGAAGTACTGCTTCGATTCATACGTGTATTTGAACTGCTCGACCGCCTCACCGCCCGTCTTGCGCGCGGCGTACGTATAGAACCCCCAAAGCATGAGCGCCACAAATGCGATGAGCACGAGGAACGACAGGTAGAAACTCCTGGCGCGAAACAACTTCTCGAGTTCCAGTTTGAGCAGCGTAAGCATGTCTCGAAGCTCCCGACGCAAGATTCAACGTGCGTGGCGAATCTTTTGTTCGCAGTATGAGCGGAGAAGAACGCGGGTAGCAACCGGACTAGCCACACTATTCGAGCGGGTTAACAGGGTGAACTGTTTTTGGCCGGATCGTCCGGGACCGCAAACAAAAGTGCGGCACGAGCCCAGCACTCGCGCCGCCCAAATGACGATTCCGCACATTGGCTTCATCGCCATCAGTTGTAAAACTGTTCGGTAGAGACGATTCCGTCAGAGACACAGTGCGGCGAGCGCGCGGAAAAATACCTGAGGCAGGCGAGTTTCAGCAGAAATAACTTTTCTGTGACAAAGAAGGATCAGGAGCGGGGGCGCTTGCCCGGTTTGGGTGTCGGCGTCGGGCTCGGACTCGGTGCAGGTGTGGGCGAAGGCGTGGGAGTTGGTGAAGGCGTGGGACTCGGCGAAGGCGTTGGAGTAGGCGTTGGAGAGGGCTGGACGTTGCCTTCCGGCGAGGTGGTGAGTGCGATACCGGCGTCCGCACGAAACTGCACATCGCCGCCGATCTCCACGGACATGCGGATAACATGTCGGGCCAGGTCCTTGTTCGAAAGCCATGGAAAGCGTGCACGCGCCAACGCGGCTTCGCCCGCAACCAGCGGCGCGGCCATCGATGTCCCACTCCATGTGCCGTATAGACCGTTCGGAACAGTGCTCAAAATCGCTTGTCCCGGCGCAGCAACATGAACCCACGAGCCGCGGGTCGAAAAAGTAGCTAACGTGTCGTTAATGGTGGAAGCGGCAACGGCAATCAAGCCATCAACGTTTTCCGCCGCCGGATATTGCTTGGTGCTATTGCCGCTGTTTCCAGCGGCGGCCACCACGACGAGATACGGATTCGTGGCGACCGGAAAATCGCTCGAGCCGGAGCCACAAGCCTTCTCCAGCAGAGCACCGATCAACTTCGTTTCTCTTGAGGTCGCCAGACTCAGGTTGATCACGTCGGCGCCGTCTGCGGTAGCTGGATTACCGTCGGGATCGAGAGCAAAGGCGAGAGCTTCGGTCAACACCCATACGTTACCGACACCGCTGCGATCCAAAACCCTGAGAGGCATGATTTTGGCTTCCGGCGCGACGAGGGCAAGGAGCCCGGCCACATGCGTGCCGTGGCCGTATGGTCCAGTTTGCTGGTCGCCGACTTCACTCGGATCGCTGTCGTTGTCGACAAAATCCCAACCCGGAATCAAATGCCCGGCGAGCGCCGGATGTGTTGCATCGACGCCGGTGTCGAGCACCGCGATCCTGATTGGACCATTCGGTCCGGTTCCACGATTGACCTGGTGTGCGATCGCGAGGTGAATTTTTTCCGGCGCCCACTGTGCTACGTACGTTCCGAAATCGCCGCCAACGCTCCAGGTGTTGCCGACACTCCACGTGTTACCACCGCCAACGGGCGGTTTCGCGATGTAATTCGGTTCAACCAGAGCGACGCGAGAGTCATTATCCAACTCTCCAACGCGATCTTGAACACGTGCGTTGTCGGTGATGCGTAGTCTGAAGATCGGGCGGCTGCCAAACTGGTCGAGAGGAACCGGATCGAGCGAATAGTCGGCAGCAACAGACGCGAGGTCCTGGACTCTTACGAGCTTGACGATTACTTCGTCGGCGACAAACTCTTCACCCCCGTCGGTCGCATTCACGACGGTGCTGTTTCGCCCCTCCGAAAACATGAAGAAGAGGACGAGAAGCAAACAGGACAGCAGTGCCAGAGTTCGACGCACCGGGAGTAAACCTCGCTTGTATTGAACGAACCCAGGAAAAGTCGGGAAGCGAAGATAAAATAGCGAAAATACGTTCAGTTGCCAACCATTCTCGGGCAGTTTCACCAGCGGCCGACGAGAACGAACGGTGACCAGAAGAACGGATGTGGTCTCTCCGTCAGCAACTTGAGCTGCGCCGCGCGTAGCGCCGCAGCCGCTGATCCGCTCCTGATAAGTTCGCTGTAGAACGACGTCATTAACTCGGTTGTCGCTTCGTCGTCGACGGTCCAAAGACTCATCATGACCGCCGGCGATCCAGCCGAAAGAAAGCCGCGAGTGAGTCCCATCAGCTCATCTCCCGGCGCAACCGCATTCATCCCCGTCTCACACGCGCTGAGCGTCACGAGCGCGCAATTCAGTTTCAAGGCGTATGCGTCACGTGCTGTAAACCAGCCATCTGCTAACTTCAGTGCCGAAAAGAGCGGGTTGTCGGAACGAAACTGCGCGTGACAAGCAAGATGCAGCACGTCCACGGCAGCAGAGTTTTCGATCAACGCTCGAGTAGTGGCCGCTTCATTGGAAAAGCGCTTTACCTTGGTAAATATGTTATCGACAACGTCGAGCTCTTCATGCACGCGCGGAATCTGCTCGTCAGGCAAAACCAAAACGAGCGCGGTCTTCAACTGCTGCGCGGGTCGATTCAGACATTGCAACAAGACAACGGCACTGGGCGCGAACGACACTTCCCTTCTTTCAATCAAATAATTATTACCGTCGTGGAGTGCCTGGAACGGCAAGTAATGAAGCGCGCCGTGCGGCACGATCACGAGGTGGCGCGCGCCGATTCTCGATTCGATCGTTCGCAACAGCCGATCGTAAAGCGAACGTAAATGCTGTTGCGTACGCTGCGTGAGCGCCGGCAGATGGCTCCGAACCTCGGTCGAGCCGAAACGCAACGTGTCAACTTGAAAACGACAGCGCTGAATCTCCGCGACGATCTCGCTTTCAGTTCCCAACTCGCGCACCACTTCAACACCCTGATCGGTAACCACAAACGCGACGAGCTGCTCGTCAATCGTCGTGTACTCGACGAGGGCGCGCTCGGCGCCGAGCGCAGTTTGAAGCCGTTCGATCGAGAACAGATCCTGTTCCTGACTTGTGCTGTCTGCACGTGCGCCGCGATGCTGAAGTTGACGGGTAATCTCCACCAGCCGGCGTTCGCGTTCGAGAAGCTCGCGTTCCAGTTCGGAATTCTGGTCCTGACTCTGAACCGCGCCGCGAACCGAACGGTGCATCTGGTTGTACAAATAATTCAGCTCTTCTCTAAATTTCTCCGCCTGACGCTGAAGATGCAGCTCGAAATCGTCGCGAGCGGCAGTGGCTAAAACAATCCGGCCCGCCAAAGCATCCGCGAGCGCGCGCGATTTAGCGCGTTCCACAAAATTCAGCGCTTCAGATGCTCTCGCGTCGTCGACGGCGAGACAGAGCTTCGCCAGCTTATGGTAAGGAGAGATGCGATTCGAAAAGAACGCGGTGCGAAACTCTTCGCCCGGTATCGGCGCACGCAGCTCTTCGGTGATTTGAATCGCGCGCTTGAAGTACAACTCGGCGAGGTCGAAGTTATTCTGGTCGAGCGCCACCGCGCCGAGCGAGCTCAAGCAACGCTCGGCTATCTGTGGTTGGCCATGCTCTTCCGCTTTTTGCAGAGTACGTTCGAGCAGCTCACGCGCTGGACCGAGATCGCCGAGAACGCGATCTGCTTCCGCCCGTAACCAACGCGCGAGCAGCAGTCGTTGCCAACTTCCGGACATCAACAACGCCGCCTCCGCCTTACTCGCGATCATGCGCGCACCCTCGAACCGCCCTTCGCGATAAAGCAACTGCGCGTGCGTTAATTCAACCAAAGCCGCGCCTACGATGTTTCCTTCCTTTGCGTAAAGTCGCTCCGCTTGTTCGAGCCAGCGCTGCGCTTCTTTGATTCTTCCCAAGAGCATGAGCGCGCGGCCGCCATAAGCCTGAGCGCGCGCTTGTTCGGCGCGCATGCCGTGTTCGGCAAACGTTTGCTCTACGCGCTCGTAGATCTCGAGTGCTTCGGCCGCGAGATTCAGTTCGAGATAAGCGTCGGCGATTTCGTGCTCAGCCAGTAGTGCCTGGATCGTGAGTCCGAGTGACGTGTAGCGCTGACGCGAGCGTTCGAGATAGTTCAACGCGCGATCGTAGCGGCCTTGCAGGAGGGCAAACAGTCCGATGTTTCCCTCGATTCCCGCCAGCGTGACGTGATGTTGCGACGCTTCCGCCTGTTTGAGCGCTTCCTGGAAAATGTCTTCGGCGGATTTGAACTTGTGCAGTTGCGCGTGAGTGTTCGCGAGACAGTTGTTGACGGTCGCAAGCTGCTTCTGATCGTTGAGTGCGGCAAACCGTTCGCGCGCCGCAGTCTGAAATCCCTCGGCGTCGTGGTACCGATCGCGGCGAAAATGCAGGTTGCCGATGTTGTGTTCGATCTTCCCCGCAGCGCGCAGATCGTTGTAGGCGAGAAAGACTTCGCGTGCCCGCAGACCACACTCAACCGCTTCGTCGTAACGGCCGAGCATCGAGAGAGCGATGAGCTTGCTCACCTGCGTCGCGGCAGCCGTGTGAATCTTTCCTAAACCGAGAAACTGGCGTTCGGATTCTTCGAGCTCGGATATCGCCAAATTCATTTGGCCGGCGATGAGTGCTTTGAGACCGCTGGCCCAGGCGCTCAGGGCTGCGATTTCAGCAGTGGGCCGGATCTCGGCAAGCACCTGCAGCGCGGCCGCGGCGCCGAGTGCTTGTGCCGGATCAGTACTCCAGCCTTCGAGACAGATGTCTTTTAAACAATAGGCGAGTTCAACATCGATCAGGGTAGAGTTTTCCCAAAGCAATGTCTCTCGATTGTTACCGCTGGAATTAACAAGTAGTGATGCAAGTTCTGCATGCTGCATTGCTCAGATTAGTCCTTGAGCTCGAGCTCTGGGATCTCGATTTCGACATCTGGCATTCTCACGCGAAGCGAATAGTTTCCCACTGGTATCGGTGGAAATGTAAATTCACATAGTTCGTTGAGCTCTGTGTTCACCATTCCGGTCGCGCCTGTGAGCTCGAGCTGGGCGCCGCCACAATTATCTCTGATGACTTGTCCGGCGAGATGGCACTCGCCATTCTCCACTGTGACACGCAGATCCAAAGCCGTTTCCTGCGCGGTATACAGCAACTGCCGCGACGCCGTGTAGATCGATCGGATACCAAAAGCCGGACCGGCGGCACGGCTGTCGAAACTCAGGACGGCAACGATACGTCGCAACGGCGTCCTCCTTTCCGGCGTGAAGATGCTGAAGGCCGACATCAGAACATCGCGCGGAACGTCTGCCGCCGTGTCGCTCTTCATCAGCAACACGAGCCGCCGCAGACTCTGCAACTTCGCTTCGCAACTCGCACACACCGACAAGTGACGCTCTGCGGCTTGTAACGTTTCAGGCATTTCTGACAAGGCGCGCTGCTCGGCGATGTCGGCAAGGGTTTCCAGGGAAATATGTGGTGAGTTATTCATATTCGAGTCCCGTCCGGGGGCCGCCCTCCCCCTGTAATCCTGATGCAACAGAGTCCGGCAACCGCCTCAAAAATACATCCGTCCCTTATTTCTGCAACAGCCGCAGCAGTTTTCCGAGACAACGCGCTCGCGTTGGACCGACACTGCCTTCGGGAATTCGCAACGCAGCCGCGATCTCCTGATATGAAGGCGGCTCGGACTGATAGAAGAGCATTTGCACCAGAGTTCTGCAACGCTCGTCGAGTGATGCCACCGCGAGACGAATCCGGTGTTGCTCTTCGAGTAGCAACAACTGCTCGTCCGGAAGCGGAGTTTCGTCTCGAACAACCGGTTCGAAATCATCGGTTGCTTCATCCACACTCACATCTACTATTCGCTCGCGGCCGGCTTTGGATATAGTTCGCCACGTCTTGCGGCGCGCAGTCGTAACCAACCAGGCCTGTAGCTTTTCCGGTTCTTCCAGGTCGTTTAGTTTTTGAAAGAGAGTGGTGAATACTTCCTGGAAGATCTCCGCAGCCTGGTCTTCATTGAGTCCGGCACGTAGCGGAATCGTGTAGATAAGACGCTGATAACGACGTATCAGTTTCTCCCACGCAAGCTGGTCACCGCGTCGGCAGTCGAGTACCAACTGCGCATCAGTATCTGTCATGTTGGATAGGGGTGCTGGGTAACCTCAGCATAGGCTGTCAGCCACTTCGTTGTCTAGATGTCGGCAGATGTTAGACTTGCTCACCGATCGCTGGAGCATGTTTCAAAAAGTACGAGGTACGGTTAACTAAGTGGCGCAAGAGGCAAAAACCGCTGTCGTTGCGGCAATACTCGGAAACCTCGCAATCGCCACGACGAAGTTCTTTGCCGCGGCCTACTCGGGCAGCTCGGCCATGCTTTCCGAGGCGATTCACTCCCTCGTTGATACCGGCAACGGCGCTCTCATACTGGTCGGACTTCGCAATAGCCGCAAACCACCCGACGCCGAACACCCTTTCGGACACGGACGCGAACTTTATTTCTGGACACTCATGGTCGGAGTGCTCATCTTCGGCGTCGGCGGCGGCATGTCCGTTTACGAAGGCATCACTCACCTGCTTCATCCGGCGACGATCGAAAACGCCAAGTTGAACTACATCGTGCTTGGTGTTTCAGCCGCGTTTGAGAGTGTCAGTTGGTACTTCGGCTGGAAGGCATTCAGCAAAGAGCGGCGCGGTCGCGGGATATTTCAGGTGATCCACAGCACCAAAGACCCGACCAGTTTCTCAGTGTTGCTTGAAGACTCCGCCGCGCTGGCCGGACTCGCCGTGGCTTTGCTCGGTATTTTTCTGAGCCAGTCGTTGCATCAACCCTACTTTGACGGCGGCGCTTCGATCGTGATCGGCATCCTGCTGTGCACGATCGCGACCGTGATGGTTTACGAAAGCCGCGGACTGCTGATCGGCGAGGGCGTTGATCGCCAGACGCTGAAGGGTTTGCGATCGATAGTTGAAGACGACGAGGACGTGGCGCACGTCCAACACCTGCA
>Ga0207711_10004469_pt1 | contig 11923 bp, 12 predicted proteins | sample KBSS34metaG_FD_184401 | JGI IMG/M metagenome (GOLD analysis project Ga0207711, IMG submission 184401) | Switchgrass rhizosphere microbial communities from Kellogg Biological Station, Michigan, USA - KBS S3-4 metaG (SPAdes) (version 2) | ecosystem: Host-associated > Plants > Roots > Rhizosphere...
TAGCAGAGCCTTATTCCGCCGCCACCGCCTGGTCGGCGATGAACTGCGACAGATATTTTTTCCGCAGCTTCACGTTCAGCCGATAAAGCCCTTCGAACTCCGCCTCCGGGAACGAATGCGTCGATGGCCGCTTTAGCAGCGCCTCCGCCCACGCCTTCACGCGCGGGAACTTCTCGATGATGCCGAGCGGCTTGATGCGGTCGAGGTAGTAATAGCGCTGGAGGAACGGCGCATAGGCCGCATCGACCAGCGAATATTTCGCGCCGTTGAAGAACGGCCCGGTCGGGCTCTGCGCCTTCAGCGCACCCTCGAGCTTCTCGAACGCCTGCGGGATTTTCGCGATGTCCGCCTGGTATTCGGCCTCGTCCTCCGAATAGGCCTGGCCCGTCACCATGTCGGCGAACGTCGGCAGGAAGTCGGTCCAGGCGCGGTTGATGGCGCGCTGCACCGGGTCCGCAGGATGCAACCGAGGCTCGATCGTCTCGTCGAGATATTCGTTGATTGCGTTCGACTCGAACAGCGACACCTTGTTGTCGACGCTGAGTACCGGCACCTTCTTGTGCGGCGAGATGGAGAGGAACCAATCGGGCCGGTTGTCGCGATCGATATGCCGGAACTCGAAATCAACGCCCTTCTCACGCAGCACGATCGCCGCACGCTGCACCCACGGGCAGGTCTTGAAGCTCACCAGAAGATATTTCGCCATGATGTCCTCGTTGTCGCGTACGCCGTCCGGTTTACTCAGGCGGCAGGTTCGTTCTTGGTGTCGTAGTTCAGCTCGATCTCCACGTTGTTGGGGTCGCGGAGGAAAATCTGGCAACGGGTGCTGTTGGGGACTTGATTGACCCGGTGCTGGATCCCTTTGCCGGCCAAATGCTTCTTCATGGCCTCGAAGCCGCGGCTGCCGAACGCGACGTGATCGATCACTCCGGAATCCGGCCTTTGCTCCCGGTCCGTTCCCGAGATGTCGTTGATATGCAGCACCGGATGCCCTTCGCTGTAGAGCCAGGCGCCGGGGAAATTGAACGGTGGCCGCGCACCGTTGTTCAGTCCCAGCACGGTCTCATAGAACTGCACCGTCTCTTTGAGTTTTCGGGTCGATACGTTGTAATGATCGAGCTTGCCGACGCTCATCGTCATCGGGCTTCTCCTTTAGAGTTTCACCGGCAAGAATACTGCAAAATGCGCGCGACAGGAACAGGGAGGATCGAATGACGACATTGGTGATCGGGTCGGGGCTGATCGGCTCGCAGATCGCGCGCATTCTCGTCGAGCAGGGCGAAAAGCCCGTGCTGATGGACACCGCGGCGCAACCGCAGGCAATCGGTCAGATTGTTGACGTTGCCAAGGTCACGTTGGTCGCCGGCGACGTGCTGCGGCCGCTGTCAATCATCGATGTGCTGCGCACCCACGGCATCACCCGGATCGCACACACCGCCGCCAACCCGCTGCTCACGATGGGCGCGCAGAGGGAGCCCTACGCCGCGATCAATCTCAACATCATGGGCACGGTGAACGTGCTGGAGGCGGCGCGCATCACCGGTCTCAAGCGTGTCGTGGTGTCATCGTCGAGCGTCCTCAACCACTACCTGGACGGCGGCGCCGATGGTGGCGATTTCGGCAAGGAAGAAGCGTTTCCCCGGCCGACCACATTCTATTCGGCGACCAAGCAGGCGGTCGAAAGCCTCGGCTTGAACTACGCCAAGTGGTGCGGCATCGAGTTCGCCGGGATGCGCTATGGCGCGGTGTTCGGGCCGTGGAGCGGCACCGGTGGCGGCGGGCCGTCGAACGTCATTCGCGAGGCGATGCGCAACGCGCTCGCCGGCAAGGAAGCGACCGTGCCGCCGGGCGTGATGGAATGGGTCTACTCCAAGGACGCGGCGCGCGGCACCGTCATGGCGCTCGGCGCCAAGGATCTCGGCAGCCGGGTGTTCAATCTCACCATGGGTGCGATGACCACGCCGAACGAAATGGCCGCAGCCATCGGAGCCGTGGTCCCCGGCGCCAAGGTGAAGTTTGAAGCACCGGCCGGCACCGGTGTTTCATTGTCGAACCGCGACCATCATGCCGATCTGAGCCGAGCCAAACAGACCCTCGGTTTCGAGCCGCAATTCAAGCTGCAGGATGCCGTGAAGGACCTCGCCGAGTGGATGCGGCGATATCCGGCGTAACGTCGAATATAGCCAAGTGGCTGGTGTTTACACTCTCGGTGGATTGGGGCCCATCACCCGGTGTGCTCCCATCCTGCCGTTCGTGAGAGTTCAATCCAAAGGGAGGCGACGACCAAATGAGCAAATCCAAGGTATTGATCATTGCCGCACTGACGCTGGGCGTCACGTCCGGCATCAACGCACAGCAACAACCTGCGGCACCACCGCAGCTGCCACAGGCACCGAACATGACGTTCTTCGTCACGGGCGCCGGACCCGGCAAGGGCGCCGACCTCGGCGGCCTCGAAGGCGCCGACGCGCATTGCCAGACCTTGGCGGCGCGCCACGGCGCGGGGGGCAAGACCTGGCGCGCCTATCTCAGCACTCAGGAGGCCGCCGGCAAGCCTGCGGTCAACGCGCGCGACCGCATCGGCAACGGCCCGTGGCAGAATTTCAAGGGCACGGTCGTTGCGACGAGCGTCGATGATCTGCACAGCGACAACAACAAGCTCAGCTTCGATAACTCGGTGACTGAACGCGGCTTCATCATTCCCGGTGTCGGCTTCGCACCGAACCGTCATGACGTGCTGACCGGCTCGACGCCGGAAGGCCGCGCATTCCCAGCCGCGGAGGATCGCACCTGCAAGAACTGGACGAGCAGCACCCAGGGCGCGGCCATGGTCGGCCATATCGACCGCAAGGGCTTGCGCGACGACGCTCCGGCACGCTCGTGGAATTCGTCGCATCCTTCACGCGGCAACGATGGCGGCTGCAGTCAAGCCGACCTGCGCGGCACCGGCGGGGACGGACTGTTCTACTGCTTCGCCACCCAATAGGGCGGAGCTGACCTCTGCGAACGGGGCTGGGCTCGAAAGCGCCCGGCCCCGTTTGTTTGCGCCCATTCGCCGTACCGCGCAGGACAGGGCTGCGAACAGCGGCATCCATCGATACGTATGCCTGTGATAGAGTCAGTTGAGTACGAGTAGGACGGATTGCATAGCCCATGGACGCCTACACCAAACCCAAGCGCAAGAACGGCGTCACGGCCAAATCGAAAAAGACCGCCTATCCCGACCTGCACGATCACGTTCGCGCGCTGGAAAAGGCCGGTCAGCTCGTCCGCGTCGATCGTCCGATCAACAAAGACACCGAGATGCACCCGCTGGTGCGCTGGCAATTCCGCGGCGGCATCGAGGAAAAGGACCGCAGGGCATTCCTTTTCACCAACGTCACCGATTCCAAGGGCCGCAAATACGACATCCCGGTGCTGGTCGGCGGGCTCGCCGCCAACCGCGAAATCTACCGGATCGGCGTCAACTGCCCGTTCGACGAGATCGACGCGCGTTGGGTCGCGGCGGCGGCGCGGCCGATCCCGCCCCGCATCGTCACCAAAGCGCCGTGCCACGAGATCGTCATCACCGGCAAGGAGCTCGACAAACCGGGCAAGGGCCTGGACGGTCTTCCGATTCCAATCTCGACGCCGGGCTGGGACATCGCGCCCTACGCCACGCTGTCGCAGTACATCACCAAGGATCCCGACACCGGGGTCCAGAACATGGGCAACTACCGCGGCCAGGTGAAGGCGCGGCGGCGGCTCGGCATGAACCCGTCGCTGGAGCTACGGCCGGGCATCTATAACCACTGGGAGCGGCTGCGCGAGCGCGGCTTCAAGAAATTGCCATGCGCGGTCGTGCTCGGCGCCCCGCCGGTCGTCACCTTCGCCTCGGTGCAAAAGCTGCCCGAAACGCTCGACGAATTGCACGTCGCCGGAGCCTTGGTCGGCACACCGATCAATGTGGTGAAGGCGAAGACCGTCGACCTCTTGGTGCCGGCCGAGGCCGAGATCGTGATCGAGGGCTTCATCGACACCGAATATTTGGAGCCCGAGGCGCCGTTCGGCGAATCCCACGGCCACGTCAACCTGCAGGAATTCAACGCCTTCATGGACGTCACCGCCATCACCCGGCGGAAGGACGCCATTCTGACCTCGATTATCTCGCAGGTAACCCCGTCGGAATCGAGCCTGATCAAGCTGATCGGGATGGAGCCGCTGTTCCTGAACTTCCTGCGCAACACGCTGGGCATCAAGGGCATCAAGCGGGTGTCGATGCACGAGCCGCTGACCAACATCCGCAAGGTCATCGCGATCGTCTGTGAGCGCGACATGCAAACCACCGAAGTCTGGCGCGCGATGTACGGTGCCGCTGTGCTGCACCGCGCCGCGGGAAAATTCGTCATCGCTATCAACGAGGACATCGACCCGACCAACGCCGATGCGCTGTTGTGGGCGATGTCGTATCGCGCCAATGCGAGCCTCGACATTCACGTCATGCCGCACCGCGACCAGGGCCATGGCCCGCGCAGCCTGCGCAACAACGGCCAGGATGCCTCGGTGCTGATCGACGCCACCTTGAAGGAAGATTTTCCGCCGATCTCGCTGCCCAAGCGCGAGTACATGGAGCGCGCCAAGGCGATCTGGGAGGAGCTCGGCTTGCCCAAGCTCAAGCCGGAATCGCCGTGGTTCGGCTATTCGCTCGGCGAATGGTCGCCGGAGTTCGACGAAGCTGCCTTGAAAGCAACGCGCGGCGACTATCTCGACAACGCGGACGGGCTCGCAGCACGGCGGCGCAATGACGTGCGGATGAATACGGAGATCCGACGCGTCAAGGAGCAAAAGCCAAAAGCGAAAAAGAAATCGCGACGCTGATCTGTTGCTGGTTCGCCGCGACACCGTCCGAAAATCCAGACGGGACCTAGATTCTCCTTGACCCCATTTTTAGCCGCCCGCATCCTGCCGGTCGGAATGGGGCTGGGGGTCGGGTATGGGCGTTGTGGGTTATCGTTGCCCGACCTCGGGTGAGGAGGTCACCACGGCGATCGAAACCAGCAAGGATACGCTGGTGAAAATGCGCGCCATGGATTTGACGATCTGGGTGTGGTGCCCGCATTGCATGGCGGGTCATCAGATCAAGCCGGCGGACGCGGTCCTTGAAGGCGAGATTCCGACCATCTTCGGTACCCCGTCCCTGACGTCATCTTAGACGCGACCACTCAACGCTCACGAAAATACCGGCTATCGGCTGGTCCAGCTGCAGTGCCATCGCATGGCGAGGCGTTCGAGGAGTACTGCATTGCGTCATCGGCTAGCGATCGGCTTCGGACTGGTCACGCTGCTCGCGGCAGCGACAGCACAGGCGGCCGACAAGCTGGCCTGCAGGCCGGCGATTCTCGGCACCACACAGGTGCGGAGCGTGCTCGATGGCCGGACCGTGCAACTGACGGATGGGCGTGAAGTCCGGCTGGCCGGCATCGAAGTGCCGCAGAAACATGACAACGCCGCCAAGGCAGCACTGGAAGCCCTGTTGTCAGGGCGCGACGTTGCATTGCTGCGGCTGGGAGCCGACAGCGATCGTTACGGCAGGGTTGTTGCGCTGGTTTCGGTGGAACCTGGGACGCCTGAGATCGGACAGTCGGTGCAGCGGGCATTGCTGGCCCAGGGACAGGCGCGGGTCACCACCAATATCGGCGATTCCGCCTGTGCGGCCAGCCTGTTAGAGGCCGAACGGGCGGCGCGGGCGGGCGGTCTTGGCCTTTGGGCGGACCCACATTATGTCATTCGCCATGCTGAGGATCCGGCCGGGATCCTCGCGGTTCGGGGTCGTTTCGCGGTGGTTGAGGGCAAAGTCCTGTCCGTACGGGAGAGCGGAGCCACGATTTACGTCAATTTTGGGCGCCGTTGGTCGGACGACTTCACCGTTACGGTGCAAAAGCGCAGCGAGCGCAGCTTTACGGCCGCTGGCCTGGAGTTAAAGAAGCTGGCCGGTCAACGTGTTAGGGTGCGGGGCACCATCGAGGAGCGCGGCGGCCCGTGGATCGAGGCGGCGCGCCCAGAGCAGATCGAGATCGCGGAGCGCGGTCATGAGTGAGGCGCGAACAGCCGTTGTTCGACCGCATCGGGGCGCGGGCTTGCGCCGCATTGCGGCGTTCGCGCTGCTGAGCCTGATGCTCGGCGCCTGTTCGTCCTCGAACCTTCCGACCCTGACCGACGCTCCCATTGCCCCGCAGCCGGAGAAGCAAAAACTCCTGTCGGCGTCCGAGCAACGCGAGCACCTTCGCATCCTGGCGGCCTATGGCGGTATCTACCGCGAGCCCCGCGTGCAGAACATGCTGGAGAAGACCGTCGACAAGCTCGTCGCGGCCTCCGAGCGGCCGGACCTGAAATACGAGGTCACAATCCTCAACTCGCCCGCGGTCAACGCCTTCGCGCTGCCGAACGGTCAGCTCTACGTCAGCCGCGGCCTGATCGCGCTGGCCAACGACAATTCCGAACTGGCCTCGGTGCTGGCGCACGAAATGGCGCACGTCATCGCCCGCCACGCCGCGATCCGCGAAGACCAGGCCCGTCAGGCGGCGTTGGTCAACCGGGTCGCGACCGACCTGTTGAGCGATCCGCAGCTTGGTGCGCTCGCTCTTGCCAAATCCAAGATCGCACTCGCCAACTTCTCCCGCGCCCAGGAGTTCGAGGCCGACGGCATCGGCGTCGGCATCTCGGCGCGGGCCGGCTACGACCCTTACGGCGCCGAGCGCTTCCTCACCGCGATGGGACAGAACGCACATCTGCGGGCGCAGCAGGCCAGCATCGACCCGCGGGCGCCGGACTTCCTGTCGTCGCATCCGGCGACACCGGAGCGCGTCACCAACGCGGTCGCCAACGCCCGCCAGTTCACCGGTCCCGGCGCCGGCCAGCGCGAGAAGAACGAGTACCTCACCGACCTCGATGGCATCGTGTTCGGCGAGGACCCGAGCGAGGGCTTCGTGCGCGGACGGAAATTCCTGCATCCGAAGCTCGGCTTCACCTTTACCGCGCCGGAGGGTTTCGTGCTCGATAACACGGCGCAGGCGGTGTTCGGCGTCAAAGACAACGGCGCGCAGGCGCTGCGCCTCGACGTCGTCCGCGTGCCGGCCGAACAGGCCCTGCCGGAGTATCTCAACTCCGGCTGGATCGAAAACATCGACACCAAGTCCGTCGAGGAGATGATGGTCGGCGGCTTCCCGGCGGCGACCGCGACCGCCAAGGGCGACCAATGGACGTTTAGGCTCTACGTGGTGCGGTTCGGCAGCGAGGTCTACCGCATCATCTACGCGGCGAAGAATCGAACCGAGGCGGTGGACAAGAGCTTCCGAGACTCGCTCAGCACGTTCCGTCGCATGACGGCCAATGAGATCACCTCGGCGCAACCGCTGCGGCTGAAGGTGGTCGAGGTCAAGCGTGGCGACACGGTCGAAAAGTTCGCCAGGCGCATGGCGGTGGCCGATCGCCCGGCCGAGCGGTTTCGCGTGCTCAACGGGCTTGGCGACAAGGACCGGCTGAAGCCGGGGGATCTGGTAAAGCTGGTGGTGGAGTAAGCCGAACCAGACGGCGCTTGACTCCCACTCCGCTTTGTACGACTTGTGAGCCGTCGGGCTTGATCGCAGTCGCCCGGCATACCAAGGCATTTCGCCCAAGCACTGCACTTTGCCCGCTCGCGGGCCGAGGCTTTTGGCGAAATGTCATGTCTCCACAAGGTCCAGGTCTGCCGGCGGCATTGGAGCGTCCAATGTCAAACGTCAATCCGTCGGAGCTACCGCACAGCACCCCGCGCAGCGGTGTCATCGACTTTCACAATCATCATGTTCCAGAACGCTTCGAGCTGACGGCCGCGAAGGCCGCGCCGCCCAGCCAGCGGGCCCGCTGGGAGGCCCTTGCCCGCAAATTGCCGGATGAGGACCTTCTGCTGAAGGGCGTTTGCGACGGCGAACTAAGCGCTCGCGTGGTCAACATACCGGCCAACTTGATCGCCGACGCGGACGGTTACGTCCCGTACGAAACCATCGTGGCGATGAACGACAGTCTCGCGGCGTTGGTCGCGCGGCACCCTGGCCGCATTCACGGCCTGGCGTCGGTCGATGCCTACGATGGCGATCGGGCCGCCCGCGAGGCCGAACGCGCTATCCGCGAACTCGGCTTGCGCGGTTTGTTCGTCGATTGCGCGCGAGGCGACCTGTTGATCGATGCGCCGCAAGCGCGCCCGACGCTCGAAGTCGCCGCCAAGCTCGGCGTACCGGTGTTCGTCCATCCCGTGGCGCCGCAGCCGCTGACAAAACAGATGGCACCCTACGGATTGATCGGGACTTTGTTCGCACGCGGCACGGTGAATTCAGCATCTCTTATCGCTCTGATCGAAGGCGGAGTGTTCGTGCAATTGCCCGGCCTGCGGGTTGTCGTGACGGCGCACGCGATCGGCGGCCTGGCCATGGCCGCGGGCCTGTCCGACCAAAGCCGCCTGCCCTCCGGCGCCATCGAAATGATGCGTCAGCATGTCTTCATCGACACGACCCTGCTTCACCCGGCACTGATTCGTGCTTCGGTTGATCTGCTCGGTGCAGATAATGTGGTTGCCGGCAGCGACTGGCCGATCGCTGGCGAAAAGCCGCTTCGTGGCATGCTGACGGATGCGATGCAGCAGGCGAAACTTTCGGCTGATGAGCAGACCGCCATTGCTGCCGGCAATAGCCTGCGGTTGCTGGGCATCGGCGGAATGGCTGCGTGAGGAGATTGCGGATGGATAGAAGCAGGCTTTTCACCTTCATACCAACCAAACGCACTTTTGCCGCCGCAGCTCTGGTGAGTGCCACCGCGTGCTTGGGCACGGCCGGCCTAACCCAAACAGGTGTCATCATGATTGCCATCGAAAAAATGACCGTCGGAGCGGCGCCCGCCGACTTCGAATTCGCGCGCACCGGCCAAGGCGGGCCGGCGCAATGGACGGTGGCCGCCGATGCGACGGCATCGGGCGGACGCGCCATCGAGCAGACCAGCACCGACCGAACCGACTACCGCTTTCCGCTGGCGATCTATCAGAAGACGTCGGCCCGGAACGTGGATCTCACGGTCCATTTCAAGGCGGTTGCCGGCAAGGTCGATCAGGCTGGCGGCATTGTGGTCCGGCTCGCCGACGCCGACAATTACTATGTTCTGCGCGCTAATGCGCTGGAGGATAACGTGCGGTTCTACCGCGTAGTCAAAGGCCAGCGCGAGCAACTCGAAGGCGCCAACACCAAGGTCACGGCGAACGAGTGGCACCAACTCGGTCTCCGCGCGGAAGGCGGGAGGTTTACCATTACGTTCGACGGCAAGCAGATGTTCACCGCGGCCGACCAGACCTTCACAAGTGCCGGCAAAGTGGCGCTCTGGACCAAGGCCGACAGCGTGACGCGGTTCGATCGTATCGAAATCAAGACGTTGCCATGACGGCTGAGCGCTTGGACATCACGACACCGTCCAACATTTCGCTGCTTTATGTTGCGCGCGGCGTGCGTGGCTTCGGCGACGGCTTCGCCATCATCATCCTGCCGGCCTATCTCACCGCGATCGGCTACAACCCGGTGCAGATCGGCGTTGTCGCCACCGCTTCGCTGCTCGGCACCGCGTTGCTGACTTTGGCGATCGGCACGATTGCTGCGCGCTACGATCTGCGGACCTTGCTGCTGTTCGGCGCCGGTCTGATGGCAGCCACGGGACTGGCGTTTCCAAACGTCGAGCAGTTCGCCTTCGTTGCGCTGGTGGCGTTCGTCGGAACGGTGAATCCGTCGACCGGCGATCTCGGGGTGCTGGTTCCGATCGAGCATGCCATGCTGGCGCATGGCGTCTCCGACCAGGAGCGAACCCGAACCTTCGCGCGCTACAGCCTGATCGGCGCCCTGTCCATGGCGGCCGGAGCTCTGGCCGCGGCGGCGCCGGATTTCCTGGTGCTGTCCGGTATCGATGCGCTGAGCGCATTCAAACTGATGTTCTATGCTTACGCGGCGTTGGGGGTCCTGAGCGCGGCACTTTATAGGCTCCTGCCTCATGCCCATGTGGATGAGGTACGACCGAGCGCGGCGCTCGGGCCGTCGCGCGGCGTGGTCTACAAGCTGTCCGCGCTGTTCAGTCTCGATTCGTTTGCCGGCGGCTTCGTTGTGCAATCGCTGCTGGCGTTGTGGCTATTCGAGCGCTTCGACCTGTCGCTATCCGCCGCGAGCGTGTTCTTTTTCTGGGCGAGCACTGCAAGCGCGTTTTCCTATCCGGTGGCGGCATGGCTGGCGACCCGCATCGGCCTCATCAACACCATGGTCTTCACGCATATTCCGTCGAGCATCCTACTTATCGTGGCGGCGTTCTCGCCAAATTTGTACGTCACGCTCGGCCTGTTGCTGGTGCGTGCCGCGCTGTCGCAAATGGACGTGCCGACACGCACCTCCTATGTCATGGCCGTGGTGACGCCGGCAGAACGCGCGGCCGCCGCGAGCTTCACCGCCGTGCCGCGCAGCCTCGCCTCCGCCATCAGCCCAGCTTTCGCCGGCGTGCTGCTGACCACGCCGTTCACCGGACTGCCGCTGGTGGTGTGCGGCGTGCTCAAGATCGTCTATGATGTGGCGCTGCTCGTTTCATTCCGAGATATGAAGCCGCCGGAAGAGCGGGCTCGAGAGTAGAATACGTCTGTCCTGGTTCGCCGGGGAACGACGCCGCAGTCTTCGGGTTGGAAGAGAAACGACACGGAGAATACCCATGCGTCTCATCACTCCGCTCCTCGCTACCCTCGCCATCGCATCGGCGCTCGCAACGCCTGTCCACGCCGACCCATACAAATGGTGCGCCGTGTACGGCGGCTTTGGCAACACGAGGGAAAGCTGCTACTACATGACGCTCGGTCAATGCCAAGCCTCGGTCTCCGGTCTCGGCGGGTTCTGCAAGCCGAGCCCTTGGTACGACGGCAAACCGGTGCGGACCCCGGAGGACGGGCCACCGCGCCGCAGCCGCCGATCCTGACGCCGGACTTCAGACCCAAGCCGCGATAAGACTCGCTTAAGGTTAAGGTGAATTTGCCGAGATTCTGTCGATTTGAATCAAGACTTCTGACAACCGAGCACGCTGTTTTGAGACGGCGTTGTTAGGGTACGGAGAAGCAAACGCATCACGATCCGCCGGCGGGGGAGGCGAATGGTGGACGCAACGATTTCTGCAGGGACGCGATCGGCGCTGATTGCGCTGTCGTCAATGCAGAATCAGATCGGTGCCATGGAGAACCGGCTGGCGACCGGCAAGAGAGTCAATGCACCGATCGACAATGCCAATTCGTATTTCATGTCGGCCGGACTGTCGAGCCGGGCCAACGCGATCAACGGACTGATGAGCGACATCACCAACACGCAAGGCTCCATCGCAGCGGCGAACAACGGCATCTCCGCGATCCGCGCTTTGCTGACCACAGCGCAGACCATCGCCAATCAGGCGCGGCAATTCGACGAATCCCCCGTGGTGGTGGTGACGGGCGCCCACGGCACCCCATTCGCCACGACTTCGACGATTGCATCGACCGCCGGAAGCGTGTCGCGCCTGAAGGCGGGAGACACCGTAACGGTTGGGGACGGCACCACCACGGCCACCTACACCGCGGCCAACGGTGATACGATCCAGACATTGCTCGATACGGTGAATAATACCGGTGGATTGAACGTCACGGCGGCTTTGAACGGCAGCGGACAACTGCAGTTCACGGCGACAGCCGCAGTGAGCATCACGATCGGCGGCACGCTCGCTGGCGCCGGCCATGGCACTCTATACGGCATCCTCGGCCTGGACGTCGGCACCGCCGTCAATACGGCAAACATCGCGCGGGCTAATTTGGCCACACAGTTCGACGATGTGCTATCGCGGATCAATGAAGTCGCGGCCGATTCGGGTTTCAACGGCG
>Ga0207711_10004471_pt1 | contig 11919 bp, 10 predicted proteins | sample KBSS34metaG_FD_184401 | JGI IMG/M metagenome (GOLD analysis project Ga0207711, IMG submission 184401) | Switchgrass rhizosphere microbial communities from Kellogg Biological Station, Michigan, USA - KBS S3-4 metaG (SPAdes) (version 2) | ecosystem: Host-associated > Plants > Roots > Rhizosphere...
CAGATTTCCGTGAAGATCGTTAAATGCGAGAATCTGTATTTCGACGGGTGCGGTCGCAACCGTTGATGGCGGTGCAACGTGCGCCGCGCATGCGCTCAGCGCGAGGGCCGCAAGTGCGGCGGCAAAGCGGCGGATCATTTGACGGGGAGCGGTTGCGGCTGGCTGAATAACGCATTGAGATAGGCGGCAAGACGGATACCGCCCTGACTGAGACGCTGCTCCATTACCGGATGGAACTTGAAGACGTAGGAATAGGACAGCTCCGGCACCTTCTTGGCCTTGCCCCGAGCGCCCTTAATGGGCGGTGTGCCAGGGGCCGGATAAAGCGTGTCGCGAATCTGGGCGCTCTCGCTCATCCAGTCGCGCGGATTGACGTCCCACCAGGCGATCACGTCAGCGTTGGAGATGTGTCGCTCGAGCTTGGCGGCGAGCTCGGAGAACGACAATTGCTCGTCGTCGACCAGCTGCGAGTCCCAAACTGCGTGGAGGTTGGTTGGCTTCCCGAACCAGGTGACCTTCACGTCGTTGCCGCCTTTGTCGCAGCATTTGCCGACGTGGAGCGGCTGATGAAGGTCGCCGACAAGATGCACCACAAAGCGGAGCGCGAGCTTCTTGTCATCCCGGCTAGCGTTCGGATCCTGAAGCGTCTTGCTGAAGCGGTCGAGCGCTTCGAGCGCATCGCCCTCGGGCGGCGCATGATCGTAAATGACGCCGTTGAGCGTCACGTAATGCCAGGGCGTTGCGGTTTTCTGCCAGAAGGCCTCCGGGGCGGAGCGCATTTCGTCCGGCCAGTTGGCGGCTTCATCGAGGCTTTCGCCGGGGCCAAGGATTTCCTCGACGTGAGCGCGCGCAATGCCCGACAATTGCGTGTCGGCAATCGCGGCTACGACGCGGTGCCCGGTCTTGCCCCAGGCAAGCGCAGGCGAAGGTACAATCGCGGCACAGGCCGCAAGAATTGCAAATGTCCGAGCAATCATAATCAGTACTCTTTCGTCATGCCGAACTCGCTTCAGCATCCATTCCAGTGAACCGCGCTGCGGGTGGAGGAATGGACCCTGAATCAGTTTCAGGGTGACGTCCTTCGAGTCCCGAGCGCAGTGCTTTTCCTAATCGCCGTGGCTAAAGACAAGAGCATGACAGATGAACAATTGCTCGACCTTGCGCGCGCGGCAGCGGCAAGGGCCTATGCACCCTATTCGAATTTCAATGTCGGCTGCGCGATTGAGTCCGTTGAGGGCGAGGTGGTGACCGGGGCAAACATGGAGAATGCCTGCTACCGCCTGGGCATCTGCGCCGAGCAGAGCGCACTAACTGCGGCACAGCATGCCTATGGATTGGACAAGGTTGCGCGCATCGCCGTCGTCGGAGGCAGCGGCGACATGGTCTGCACACCGTGCGGCGGATGCCGTCAGGCGATCCTCGAAGCGGGGCAACTCGCCGGCCGCGACATCGAAATCCTGTGCGGTAGCGGCGACGGCTCGAAGGTCGAGCGCCATAGGGTCGGCGAGTTGATCCCGTTCGGATTCGGACCAGCCAATCTCGATGGGTCGAGACCCCGCTGATGAAGGTCATTGGTGACTATGGGCGGCACGGCTACGCGCTGGTGGAGCAGTTAATCGCTGGGGAAACCGCATCCGCGCTCGTGGCGATGGTCAAGAAGGACGTTGGGCCCAATGCCCTGCCGCTAAGCAACGTCCAGGAATTTCCAAACCTGCTGGCTCGGCCCGCATTCGAGATCTACGGCCACTTCTATCCGCCGATGTTGACCTTCCTGTGGGGCCTGACGCCGATCGTCAGCCAGCTGATCGGCCGTGATCTCCTTCCGACCTACGATTATCTGAGGATCTATCGAGAGGGCGACGTATGCCGCGTTCATCATGATCGGCCTTCATGTGAGCACAGTCTTTCGCTGACCCTCGATTATAGCGACGGTGTTCCCTGGAACCTGGAAGTGGAGAAAGTCCATTCGAAGCCCTCCGCGCAAGTGGAGAAGGACTTTGGCACGGGGTCATTCGCCTCACTGGAAATGAACGTCGGCGATGCGGTTCTCTACCAGGGCGTGAATCATCGCCATGGCCGCCTGAGCCCCAACCCGAACGGCTGGTCGGTCCACCTTTTCCTGCATTGGGTGGACCGCGATGGACCGTATCGGGACCAGGCTTACGATGGCCAGATGGCGAATGCGAAAGCCAATTTCGACTTCGTTTGAAACCTATACGAGCTTGATCTCGCGAAGCCGCTCCTGGAGGTAATCGTTGGCGGTGATCGGCGCCCACTTGGGCTGCTCGCCTTCGCCGATCGTTTCTTTCAAGGGATCGATCAGAAAGTCCGATCGGAAATGCAGGAAGAACGGCATCGAGTAGCGCGCCTTGCTCGCTCGATCCGGAGTCGGATTGACCACGCGATGGGTGGTCGATCGCAGCTTCCCGTTCGTCAGCCTTTGCAGCATGTCGCCGATGTTGATCACCAGTTCGCCCGGCTTGGGTGAAACCGGGATCCAGCGGCCGTCCTTTGTCAAAAGCTCCAGGCCGGCTTCCTCGGCTCCAAGCAGCAAGGTGATCGCATTGATGTCCTCATGCGCGCCTGCACGGATATGTTCGCCGGTTGGCTCGCGTTGCGGCGGATAATGGAGCGCACGCATTACGGAATTCCCGTCGCGGACCGCGTCCTCGAAATAATTCTCATCGATCTTGAGATAACGCGCGATGGCTTTCAGCACCTTCAGGCCAGCCGCATCGAAGGTCGCGAACAGTTCTTGGAACGTGTTCTTGAAGTGCGGAATCTCGGACGGCCAGAGATTGTCCGGCATGTGATCGCGGAACTTGTGGCCTTGAGGCAGGTCGCGGCCGACGTGCCAGAATTCCTTGAGGTCGTGCGCCTTGAGGCCCTTGGCCGTTTCGATCCCGAACGGGGTGTAACCGCGAGCGCCGCCGCCGCCCGGTATGAGATATTTGCGCTTCACGTCTTCGGGCAGTGCAAAAAATGCCTTCGCCTTTTCCTCGGCGCGTTGGATCAGCTCATCGGGAATTCCGTGGTCCGCGATGATTGCGAAGCCATATTCCTCGAAGCTGTGACCCAGCTTTTGTGCAAAGCTCTCGGGGTCGCGGTCGGCGTCCCTCAGCGAAACGGACGCAATTTTGTCAGCGGTGATCGTAGCCATAAGTCTCTCTAATACCGTCATGCTGAACTTGTTTCAGCATCCATTTGGTGGCGCGCACCGATCTTATCAAAATGGCCCTTGAAGCGAGTTCAGGGTGACGATCACGGTAACATCAGACTCGCGAGCGCAGCCGACATGAGGTTGGCAAGGCTTCCGGCGAGCAATGCGCGAATGCCGAGCTTGGCGATCACCGGCCGCTGGTTGGGTGCCAGCCCGCCCGTCACTGCCATTTGGATCGCGATCGAACTGAAATTGGCAAAGCCGCAAAGCGCGAAGGTGACAATTGCGCGGCTTCGTTCGCTCAACGTTGCGGCATCCATCTTTCCGAGGTCGATGAAGGCTACGAACTCATTGAGAACAAGCTTCGTCCCGAATAGGCCGCCAGCGGTGCCCGCCTCGTGCCAGGGAACGCCGATCAGATACATCACAGGCGCGAAGAAATAACCGATCAGGCGCTGGAAGCTGAGATCCGGAATGCCGACCATGTTGCCGAGACCGCCGAGCAGGCCGTTGGCGAGTGCAACCAGCGCGACGAACGCGAGCACCATCGCACCGACGGCAACCGCAAGTTTCACGCCAGTCTGCGCGCCCTGGGCTGCTGCCATGATGATATTGGCTGGCTTCACGCCTTCTTCGAAGGTCTCTGCGACATCGACCTTGGCATCCTCGGTCGCATCCGTATCTGCCGGATCGTCGGGCATGATCATCTTGGCCATCAGGATGCCGCCCGGCGCGGACATGAAGGCTGCAGCCAGAAGGTACGGCAGATATCGGGGGCCGAGCAGGCTCGCATAAGCGGCCAGGATCGTCCCGGCGACCCCCGCCATTCCGACGCACATGACCGTGAAGAGCCGCGATGGCGGAAGAGCGGCGAGATAGGGTCGGACAACCAGCGGGGATTCGGACTGGCCGACGAAGATGTTTGCCGCTGCCGACAAGGATTCGACCCGGCTGATACCTGTGACCCAGCCGATGGCTCCCCCAACCCAGCGTACGATCCGTTGCATGATCCCGAGATGGTAGAGAATCGCCACGAGCGACGCGAAGAAGATGATCACCGGCAGCGCGGCGATCGCGAAAGTGTGTGCAAGCGGATTGGATTCGCTCGGGCCGAACAGGAATTCGGTGCCCTTCGTCGCATAACCCAGCAAATTCGCCACGCCGTTCGAAAGCGTCTGGATCGTTGCGACACCAATGGTTGTCTTGAACACGAACAAGGCAATCGCCGCCTGCAGCGCGAAAGCGGCGCCGACGATTCGCAGTCGGATCGCCTTCCGATTGGCAGACAGGATGAAGGCAATGCCGAGGATGACAAGGATCCCCGCGATCCCAAGCAACTTTTGATTCATGAAGCCCCTCCCCCGAGGCGCGATACGATTCTTACCAGACCATTCCCTGCGTAGCGGCTGCGGCAGCTTCGTCCAGCAATTCCAATGCCTGCCCAGGCGTCGCGGCGACCAGGAGCTGGCTTCGGCGCTTTGCAGACAGGAATCCGCTGTCGGTCGCATGATCGATGAACTCGATCATGCCATCCCAGAAGCCATCGACGTTCAACAGACAGAAGGGTTTGGCGTGATAGCCGAGCGCATTCCAGCTCCATGCCTCGAACAATTCATCCAGCGTTCCGATGCCGCCTGGAAGCGCAAGGAAAGCATCCGCGAGATCGGTCATCTTCGCCTTGCGCTCATGCATGGTGTCGACCGTGTGAAGCTCGGTGATTCCCGTGTGAGCGACTTCGAGGTTCACCAGCGCTCTTGGGATGACGCCGTAGACCTTGCCGCCCGCCTCGAGCACGCTGTCGGCGATCAGTCCCATCAACCCGAGCCGGCCTCCGCCATAGACGAGGTCGACACCGCGCTCGACCATCGCCGCGGCAGTGGCGCGAGTGGCATCGGCGAACACGGGCTGCGAGCCGGGAGCTGAGCCGCAATAGACCGCGAGGCGCTTCACGTTATTCACAGGCCGGCGAGCTCCCTCAGATCTGCTTCCGGGCGAGCACCGAAATGGGAAATCACCTCTGCAGCCGCGATAGAACCGATCTCAAGGCATTCCTTGAGCGAGCGGCCCCGGCAGCGCCCCGCAAGGAAGCCCGCCGCGAAAAGATCTCCAGCTCCGGTCGTGTCGACCACGCGTTCGACCGGCGCCGCAGCGATCTCGGCCAGTTCGCCATTCTCGATGGCGACGGCGCCGTCGGGACCGCGAGTGATCACAAGGGTTCGGACATTCGCCGAAAGCGCGGAAATGCAATCGGTGAGCTCGCCGCTCCCCGTCAGGTGCCGGACTTCGTCCTCATTGCCGAACAGGGTATCGATTGTCCCGGCCTCGATCATTCCGACCACGCCCTGTCGGCGATCACCGATGCAAAGGCTTTCCGACAAGGTGAAAGCGACGGTGCGGCTCGCCGAATGGGCAATCCGGGCGGCCTCGAGCATGGCCGCTCGCGGCCGTTCGGGACCCCAAAGATAGCCTTCGAGGAAGGTAATGCTAGCGGAACGAATGAGCTCCGGGTCGAGCGCTTCCGGTGTCAACTCATGACTTGCGCCGGGGCATGTGTTCATCGTTCGCTGGGCGTCGGGAGTCACGAGGATCAGGCATCGTCCGGTCGGGGGAGGACCAGCGAGCGCGGGCGTTTCGAAACGAACGCCCAATGAGCGCATGTCGTGCGCGAAGATCGCTCCAAGCTGGTCGTCGGCGACTTGCCCGACAAAGCCCGCGTTGAGGCCGAGCGCGGCAGCGCCGGCCATGCTATTCGCCGCCGAGCCTCCGCTGATTTCGCGCGCCGGGCCCATCGCGGAGTAAAGATCGTCCGCCTGCTGGGTGCTGAGCAGCTGCATCCCGCCCTTGTTGAGTCCGCGTTTCTTCAGGAACGCGTCGTCCGTGGTCGCGATGACGTCGACGATCGCGTCGCCGATCGCCACAATGTCGAGGGAGGAAGAAGTCACGGGACGCGTCGCTAGCCGCCGCGGCGAGGCCCGGTCAACGCCGGTTGCACAGCGCCGGAAAGCCGTTACGCATCGGCGCCCATGAACGATCAGCCGCGCTCCATTCCCTCTTCGTTGTTTGCACTTTCCATTTTCTATGGCGGGATGGTCTGCATCGCGGGCGTGCTCGGCAACAAGCAGGTCGCACTCGGACCCCTTGCAGTCGAGGCGGGCATCTTTGCCTTCCTGTTGCTGGTGGTGACTTCCAGCTCGGTTGCGGAACTGCACGGCCGGCCGATCGCGAATCGGCTGGTGTTGATCGGCTTCGTGCCCCTACTGACATCGCTCGTCCTGAGCCTGGTCGTCCTTCAGCTGCCGGCCTCTCCGCAGATGGATTCGGCGAGGCTCTCGGCTTTCGAAACTGTCATGGGAGGAACGCCTCGAATCTGGCTCGGCGGCATCCTTGCTTACGGAATTTCGACCTTCCTCAATGTGACGATCTTCAGTCGATTGAAGGCGCGCGAAGGCTCTAGCCTGCTGTGGCTCCGAGCCGGTGTCGCAAGCGTTCTGAGCCAGGTCGTCGACACGCTGATTTTCATCAGCGTCGCCTTCTACGGGGTGTTCCCGATTGGCGAGCTTCTGCTCGGTCAGATGCTGGCGAAAGTCGTGCTTTCTGCGGTACTTGTGCCGCCGCTCGTCTATGCTTTCGTGGGCATCGGCCGCCGGCTGGACGGCACGAACATAAATTAGAGCGTGTCATTCATGCAACGGTTGCAACTGAATCGTTAACGGGCGGCTCACGGCTGTAACATCCGCGCCTTAATCGGCTAATAGCGGCGCAGGGGTTCCATTCAAATTTCCGTGGTTTGCGGGGGAGTAATTCCGTGAAGAAAATCGTGCTGTTTTGCACGACGGCAATCCTGCCGTCGGCTGTTTTTGCCCAGTCCACCGGTACGGTCGACTTCGAAAAGCAGGCAATCGTCATTACCGGTTCCAAGGCCAGGGATGTCGGCGGCGTCCAGACGCCCGCAACTCCGAAGGCGAAGGTCGTCCTGACCCAGGAAATCATCTCGCGTTCGAATCCGGGGCAGTCGATCCTGGACACCGTAAACCTGGTTCCGGGCGTCAGCTTCCAGAACAATGACGCCTATGGCTCGTCGGGCGGCACGCTCACCATTCGAGGTTTCGACTCGAGCCGAATCAGCCTGACTTTCGACGGCGTTCCGCTCAACGACAGCGGCAACTACGCCATCTTCTCGAACCAGCAGCTCGATCCCGAGCTGATCGAGCAGGTGAACGTCAACCTCGGTTCGACTGACGTCGACTCGCCGACCGCATCAGCCGTCGGCGGCACGGTGAATTATCGCACGATCAATCCGACCACGGATTTCAGCGGCCGCTTCGTCGGCTCCGTCGGCGACTGGCACATGTGGCGCGTGTTCGGAATCATCAACACGGGCGAGATTGGTCCGTGGGGAACCCGTATGTTCCTGTCGGCCTCGCGCACGAAGAACAACGTTCCGTACAACGGCTACGGCAAGATCAGTAAGCGTCAGTTCAACGGCAAGATCTACCAGCCGGTCGGCTCCAACGGCGACTTCGTCTCGCTCGCGGGGAACTACAACGAGAACCGGAACAACTTCTTCGGCTCGCTGCCGCTGCGTACCGACCTGACGCAGGCTGCGAACGACAGCCGCCCGCGCAACGTCGGGCCGAATACGCAGAACCGCTACCCGACCAGCCGGGACGAGCGCTTCTACAAGATCAACTTTCCATGCACGACGGCAACTCCACACCCGGGCGTTCGCGACACCGTTAGCGGCCCCGCGTTCGACGTGGCGGCGTGCGGCACGGAATTCGACCGCCGCTACAATCCGTCGAACACCGGAAACGTCCGCGGTTCCTCACGCTTCACCCTGACTGACGGCCTCGTCCTGACGGTCGACCCAAGCTACCAATATGTGAAGGCCAATGGCGGCGGCACAGTCAACGCCGAAGAGGGCGCCGTTCGCGACGTCAATCCGGCAGGCGGAACCGCCCCGACCGTCAGCGGCGCGGGCAACTGCCTGACCACCCCGATCAGCGCGAACAACCGCTGCATCGCCGGCTTCCTTGGCGGAAATGCTTTCGCTGGGCGCGACCTCAACGGCGACGGAGACATGCTCGACCAGGTCACCGTGGTGGCGCCCAGCCAGACCCATACGGACCGGTATGGCGTCCTCGCCGGCCTGCGCTGGGATTTCGCACGCGGCCAGATGTTCCGCATCGGCTACACGCTCGACGACGCTCACCACGTCCAAACCGGCGAAGTCGGCTATCTTAAGACGAACGGCGAGCCGAAGGACGTCTTCCCGATCAACGACCCGATCATTGATGGACTTGGCTTCCCGCTCGAAAAGCGTGACCGCGAATCCTGGGCGGTCCTTCACCAGGCGTCGGCCGAATATGTCGGGCACTTCAGCGGCCTGACCGTGAACGTGGGCCTTCGTGTCCCCTATTTCATCCGCAACCTGAACAACCACTGCTTCACATCGAGCGCCTCGGGATTCGTCGAGTGCACCGGACGCGATCCGGTGCGCGACGCGCTTATCGCGTCGCTCAACCCGCAGGTTGTCGATCCGACGACGGGCCGGGTGATCAGCGGTTGGTCACCCCCGCAGAAGCGCCGGTTCACGTATCACAAGTTCCTGCCCAACATTGGCGCAATCTATGACTTCACCGGTCAGCTGAGCGGCTTCCTCAATTATTCGAAGGGCTTGTCGGTCCCAAGTACGGACAACCTCTACAACAGCTTCTTCTTCCCGACCTTCGCGGAGGCGGCGAAGCCGAAGCCCGAAGAGACCGACAGCTTCGACGGCGGCTTCCGTTACCGGACCTCGAAGATCCAGGCGCAGCTGTCTGGCTGGTACACGCACTTCACCAACCGCCAGGCGTCGGCTTTCGATCCGGAGCTCAACGTGTCGGTGTTCCGCAACCTCGGCACCGTCAATAAGTGGGGAATCGACGGATCGGTCGCTTACGAACCCTTCCGCCAGCTGACGCTCTATGCGTTCGGGTCGTGGAACAAGAGCAAGATCCAGGACAACATCCAGATCGGCAGCTTCGGCGCCGGCGTGAACCAGATCACCGACTGCGACAACATTCCTGCTGGGGCGCTTCCGGTCGACATCATCCGCAGCTGCTCCTTCACGAAGGGCAATCGCGAGTCCGGCGCGCCCGAGTACAGCTACGGTCTGTCGGCGGTTGGCGATATCGGCCCGGTTCAGCTTGGCATCGAAGCCAAGAATACCGGCCCAAGGTTCATCTTCGACAGCAACCAGCCGGTGTTCCGCGGGACGGTTGGCGCAACCACCGGAGCGACGCCGCAGGAACAGATATTCTCGGCCAAGGCTCCGGCTTACTGGCTGGTCAACCTCGATGCGCGCGTCAGGCTCGGAATGGTCGCTCCCGAACTGTCGAAGGCCTACCTGCAGTTCAACCTCTACAATGCCTTCGACAAATTCTACGTCGGCGGCTTCGGTGGCGGTTTGAGCCAGTCCTTCTCGGGGACGAGCTATGGAAGCCCGCCGTTCGTCCAGATCGGCGCTCCGCGCACCTTCTCGGCGACGCTCAACCTCGAATTCTAATCGACTTTCCTGAAGAGTAACCGGAGGCCGGGTGGGACCACGTTCCACCCGGCCTTCTCTTTTTCACTCGCCGCATCCCAAAAGTGCCGATAGCCTGCGCGAGCATTCGGGGGGCGGATTGATGGCAGACGGACCAGCCGATTCCGTCAAGTCAGCGACCTTGTTCCTGAGCTACGCTCGGGCCGACGAAGCGTTTGCGCGGAAGGTCGCCTCGGCCCTTGAGCAGGCAGGCTACACCATTTGGTGGGATGCCTTGATCGAGGGCGGCGCAGCCTTTGGCCGCTCGATCGCCGAAGCGCTGGAAAGTGCCGATGCTGTCCTGGTCCTATGGTCCAAGACATCGATCGATTCCGATTGGGTCAAGGATGAGGCTGCACAGGGCCGCGACCGGCATCGGCTGATTCCCCTGACCATCGACGGCACTCTACCGCCACTCGGCTTTCGCCAATATCAGACGATCGACCTGTCGCGCTGGCACGGCAGGCGGACCGCACCGCAATTTGCAGCGCTTGAACGCGCAGTCGCTGCCGCGCTCGGGCAAAAAGCTTCCGCGCAAGGCACACAAGCGGGAGTCGACCGACGCGCCTTGATGATCGGGGGCGGAGCCGCGGCAGTGTTAAGCGTTGGCGGGGGCACCTGGTTCTTGTGGGAGCGCGGTGCAGCGCGGGACGGGGAACCGATCAGCATCGCCGTCTTGCCCTTCCGCAACCTCAGCGGCGACCGCGCGCAGGACTATTTCGCCGACGGCCTGACCGACGAGGTGCGCACGGCGCTCACCCGGATCTCCGCGCTGCAGGTGCGTGCAGGCACATCGTCGGAAAAAGCGTCCGACGACGACAATCCGAAACTAATCGCTTCGGCTCTCGGAGTTGGCTTCCTGCTCAACGGCTCGGTTCAGCGCGCGGGCGATACAGTTCGGATTGCAATGGACCTGGTCGATGGCCGCACCGGCTTTTCGCGCTGGTCCCAGAGCGTCGATCGCCAGCTGACCGACATCTTCGCTGTTCAGAGCGACATCGCCCGCATGGTCGCGGGGGCAATGTCGATCCAGGTGGCGACCGCCGAACCCTCGCCAGGAGGAACGCGAAACGTCTCCGCGTACGAGAACTATCTTCAGGGCCGGGCATTGTTCAACCTGGCCAGGGACGAGACGACCGACCGCGCCGCCCTAACGCATCTAGAGATGGCGATCGCAGAGGATCCCAAGTTCGCGCTGGCACACGCGGCCCGTTCGCGAACTCTCATGGTCATTGCCGGCGAACACGCCAACGTCGATCAATTGAAGCCGCTTTATTCTGAAGCGATTGTATCCGCTCGCCGAGCTGTCGAACTCGCTCCCGATCTTGCGGAAGGTCATTTGGCCCTTGGCTATGCAATGTTCGCCGGCAAGCTGGACATCCGCGGCGCCTGGCCTTCATACCAGCGAGCCTACCGTCTCGGGTACGGCAACGCCGATATCGCTTTGCTTTACGCGCTCTACTGTTCCCGCGCAGGCCGACAGGAGGAGGCCAGGGAAGCGGTTGAGCGAGCGGTGTTGCTCGATCCTCTTAATCCAAGGGCCTTTCGCGCGCAGGGCTCCGTTGCCTATGCGGCGCGTCGATTCGCAGATGCCTTGCCGCCGCTTCGACGGGCATTGCAGCTCAATCCTAAGATGACGTTCGCGCACTCGCTGGCGGGAAACGCTCTGTTGGGCCTCGGTCGGACGGCCGATGCGATCAAGGAATTCGAGGCCGAGCCAGAACCTCAGTTCCGCCTAACCGGGCTTGCCATCGCCCAGAACCGGCTCGGCGACCGAGCGGCGGCAGGAAAGGCGTTTGCGGATCTCCAATCCCAGGTCGGTGACGCTGCGGCTTACCAGCAGGCGGAGGTGCTGGCGCAGTGGGGACGCATCGACGAATCGCTTCAGAAACTTGATCGCGCACGTGTCGTAGGCGATTCGGGACTGACCTATGCAGCCACCGACGTAATGCTCGATCCACTCAGGCGAGATCCAAGATTTACTAGATTTATCAACATGTTAAGCACCCAATAAAGCACGCCTATCGCGGCGGGTGTTTCCATGAGACAATTTAATCCAGTTGCTCGGAAGGAAAGATCCCATGATCACCGGAGGAAAGCCTGTCACCGACGAATCGAACGAGGTGCTGGGCGAGGACGATCTCAGCGAACTTCGCGACGAGCTCGGGCGCAATGGTGCGGACGCGAGCGGCGA
>Ga0207711_10004486_pt1 | contig 11899 bp, 10 predicted proteins | sample KBSS34metaG_FD_184401 | JGI IMG/M metagenome (GOLD analysis project Ga0207711, IMG submission 184401) | Switchgrass rhizosphere microbial communities from Kellogg Biological Station, Michigan, USA - KBS S3-4 metaG (SPAdes) (version 2) | ecosystem: Host-associated > Plants > Roots > Rhizosphere...
GCCTGCCCAGCCCCTGTCGCTCCAGACCAGCCATGCGGCGATCGCCATGGCGACGTAGAGGGCCGTCCAGACCGGGCCGAACACCTGCGCGGGCGGTGCCCACGACGGCAGGTCGAGGGAGCGGTAGAACGTCGCCGCGTCGATCGAGGCCCACGCGCCGAGCGCCGCGGCGATGCCGACGAGGAGCAGCCACCCGGCCAGGCCGAAGATGCGGGTCGATCGGCTGTGCATTGCGTCCTTTCCGGGTGCGGCCGCTAGTCCGAGGACCGCCGACCACGGCCGTAGATGAGCAGCATGGCGATGATGACGACGCCGTACGTGACGTGTCGGCCGAATTCCGGCATCTGCATCACGGACAGGATCGACTGCAGCAACGTGATGAGGATGACCCCCGCCACCGTGCCGAGGTAGCTGCCGCGCCCACCGAGGATCGACGTGCCGCCGAGCACCACGGCGGCGATCGCGGGCAGCAGGTACGCGTCTCCCATCGCCTGGGCCGCCTTGCTCGCATAACCCGCGAGCAGCACGCCGCCCAGGGCCGAAAGGCCGCCGGACAGCGCGAACGCGGCCATCACGACGACGCGCGTGCGCGCACCGGACAGATACGCTGCCCGCTCCCGGTTGCCGATCGCGTAGACGGTGCGACCGAACGTCGTGCGCGTCAGCAGGAACACGGCGGCCGCTCCGACGGCGACCCACACCAGCACCGCGTTGGGGATCCCGAGCACGGTGTCGCCGGTGGCCATGACGCGCATCGCCCGCGACGACGAATCCTGCGGCGAGAATCCGCCCGTGTGCACGATCATGAGCCCCTGGGCGACGGCGTTCATCGCGAGCGTCACGACCATGGACGGGATGCGCAGGAACGCCACGCCGACCCCGCTGACGAGCCCGAGCGCGACACCGCACGCGATCCCGACGGGAATCGCGAACAGCTCGCCCAGGGGCCCCCACCCGGTGGCCGCCGTCGCCATCATTCCGCCGGCGGCAACGACCCAGGGGACCGACAGGTCGATCTGGCCCAGCAGGATGACGAGCATCGCGCCGGTCGCGATGACACCGAGAAACGATGCGACCTTCAACTGTTGCAGCAGGTATTGCGGCGAGAGGAAGCTGCTCGAGTAGACGCTCCCGACCAGCAGCACGAGCACGATGCAGCCGAACGCCCACAGGACGGCGGGATCGATGCGACGGCGCGTGCCGGGGACCCGGCCACCGGGCACGCGGCCACCCTCTTCTCGCCGGGCGGGCACTTCAGCCATACAGATCGAGCCGGTTGCGCACTCGCAGCAGCCGCGCCGCGCCGAGACAGACCGCGACCGACAAGACGAGACCCTGGAACAGCGGCTGCCACAGCGGCTCCACGTTGAACACGAACAGCAGGTCGCCGATCGTGCGGAACATGAAGGCCCCGAAGATCGCGCCCACCGCGCTTCCCGATCCGCCGAACAGCGACACGCCGCCCAGCACCACGGCAGCGATCGAATACAACGTATAGGTGCTGGCGTTGGCCGCCGACGCTTCGCCGGTATACGTGATGAACGTGACGAAGAGCCCCGCCATCGACGCGAGGAGACCCGACAGCGTATAGGCGACGAACTTGGCGCGCCGGATCGGCACGCCCGACATGTACGCGGCGACCTCGGAGGAACCGACGGCATACGCGGCGCGTCCGATCACCGAGCGGCGGAAGGGAAGCCATACGACTACCACCACCGCCAGCAACAGCGACAGGCTGGCCGGCACGCCGCCGGGCAACTGGCCGGTCAGCGCATCGGCCAGCGCCGTATTGACGTCGCCGCCGGGAACCGGCCGCAGCGCAAGTGCGGCCCCGTAGAACACCGCGCCAGTAGCAATGGTCGTGACGATCGGCTGCAGCCGCCCGAAGATCACGATCAGCGCGTTGATCGCGCCGCACAGGCAGCCGACCAGCAGCACGCCAATAACGCCCAAGGCGGTCATCAGCGGCGAGCCGACGACGATCCACGATGCGAGGCAATTGGCAAGAACCATCACCGCTCCCACCGAAAGATCGATGCCCGACGTCAGGACGACAAACGTCTGCGCCATCGCAATGATCGCGAGCAGCGCGCCCTTGTTGGCCGCGGTGGTCGCCACGTTGGCGTCGAGACCCGCGGAATGGTTGGTCGCATAGATCGTGAACATCACGAGGAACGCCGCGAAGGCGAGCAGCGTCCCCTTGTGCTCGCGCAGCCAGTAGGTCCCGTCGCCGTTCACGTCAAGCCCGCCTCAAGTGGTCCGCGCTTCCACGCTTCGGCGCCGATGTTCAGGGCGCTGCCGATCAGCGCGCGCTCGGTGATCTCGTCGCCGATCAGCTCGCGCTTGATCGCGCCGTCATACATCACGAGCACGCGGTCGCAGCAGCCGATCAACTCGTCATAGTCGGTCGAGTAGAAGAGGATCGCCGCGTCCGCGTCGGCCAGCTCGCGCAACAGCTTGTACATCTCCTGCTTGGTTCCGACGTCGATGCCGCGGGTTGGATCGTTCAGCAGGAGGATGCGCGGCGCCATCATCAACCATTTGCCGATGACAAGCTTCTGCTGGTTGCCGCCGGAAAGCGATCCGGCCGGCAACTCGATGCCGTCGGTCCGGATGGCGAGCAGGCGCACCATCCGCTCGACCGCGCCGCGCTCGGCGGCCGCATCGACGATGCCCCATCGTGACAAGGCCGGAAGCGCCGCGAAGGAAAGGTTGTCGCGCACCGACATCGGCAACATGAGGCCTTCCGTCTTGCGATCCTCCGGGATCAGCGCCATCCCGATGTCCCTGCGCTTCGCGACGTCCGGACCGGTGATGGTCACGGGCTTGCCATCGACCCGCACGCCGCCCGTCGTGCCGTGCAGCACGCCGAAGAGCCCCAGCAGCAGCTCGCGCTGGCCCTGCCCATCGAGTCCGCCCAATCCCACCACCTCGCCGGCGCGCAGTTGCAGCGAGATGTCGGTCAGCCGGTCTCCCCAGCAGAGCTTGCGCACGTCGAGCACCGGCGACACGTTGGTTGCCGCTCGCGTGGTGCGCGCCGGAAACACCGCGTTGTATTCGCGGCCGATCATCAGCTCGACGACCTCGTTGTCGGTCTGGGTGCCCGCGGCGTAGGTCGCCACGCTGCGGCCGTTGCGGAATACCGTGCACTCGTCCGCCAACTCGGTGATTTCGTGCATCCGGTGCGAAATGTAGACAAGTGCCAAACCTTCCGTGCGCAGCCGCTTCAGCACGCCGTAGATCTTCGTCACGTCGGCGGCGGTCAGTGCCGAAGTGGCTTCGTCGAGGATCAGGATGCGCGGCTTGCGCGCGAGCGCCTTCGCGATCTCGACCATCTGCCTCCGCGACAGCGATAGGTCCTTGACCAGAGCCAGCGGATGGACGTTGTCGGCGCCGGCACGCGCGAGCGCGTCCTCGGCCATGCGGCGCTGCGCCCGACGATCGATCAGCCCGAAGCGGCACGGCGCGTTGCTGATCGCGATGTTGTCCGCCACCGACAGATCGGGGATCAACGACAGCTCCTGGAAGATGCACGCGATGCCGACCGCGTTGGCCGCGGCCGGTGACGCGAACGACACCGGTTCCCCGTCGAGCAGCATCCGGCCCTCGTCCGGCGCGACCACACCCGCCATGATCTTGATCAGCGTCGATTTTCCGGCGCCGTTCTCGCCCAGGACCGCATGGATCCGGCCGGCCTCGATCACCAGGTCGGCGTGCTGCAACGCGCGCACACCGCCATAGCGCTTGGAAACGCCTTGCATGACGAAGAGGCTCATTCGGCGACACTCGACATCGGGCCAATCGTCGAGCCTTCAGGCGTACGGCGGGCCGGCACGCGCGCATGGATGCGGGGATCGCGCACGGCAATCCCCGCAGCCACGTCTACTTGTTCGCCTCGCTCTGCCCCATGATTTCCTGCGCGGTGAAGTTGATGCCGCACGTGGGAAAGGAGTTGCCGACGAAGAAATTGTCGCTCTGCGCGGGGTAGTAGTCGGTCCCTTCCTTCATGTTCGGGTACTCGGCGCGCGCCAGAGGAAGCTTTACCGACTGCGGCACGACCTTCCCTTCGAGCGCCGCGATCGCCGTCTTGATCGCCACCGCCACCTGGGCCGGTCCTGTCCCTGCCGACGAGCACTTGAGGCCCTGCGCCCCATACTTGGCGCAGAACTTGCGAAACCCGTTCTCCGTCTCGCCGCCGAACGGCACGAACGGATGCTTGGCATCGATCATCGCCTGGACGACGCCGGTGTCGCCGCCTTGTGCCGTGATCGCGTCAAAACGCTTGTGCACGGCGATCGCGTCCGCCGTCACCTTTTGCGCCGTCGGGTCGTCCCACTTGCCGATCACCTCGACCGTGTCCCACTTCTTCCCCGAGGCCTTCAGCACTTCCTGGATGCCATCGTGGCGGTCGCGATCGACGGACGTGCCCGAGACACCTCGCACTTCGAGCACCTTGCCGCCGTTCGGAACGTTCTTCACCAGCCATTCGGCCCAGTACTTGCCGAGCCCTTTCTGGTCGACGTTGACGTTGATCGCTTCTTCGGTATCGAGAATGTTGTCGAACGCGACCAGCACGACGCCGGCATCGTTGGCGCGCTTGATCACCGGCTTGAACGCCGCCGGATTCTGGGCGTTCACCACAATCGCGTCGTAGCCCGAGTCGATGAAGTTGTTGATGGCCGCGATCTGCGCGGCGACGTCCTCGCCGGTGGACACGACCTTGAACTCCTTGAGCTTGGCGGCGACGTCGGGCTGGGCGGCGTACGCCTTCGCCGTCTTGATCATCTGGATGCGCCACGTGTTGGCGATGTATCCGTTGGCGAGCGCGATCCGATAGGGTCCCTTCTTGGCCGGGTACTGGAACAGCTTGGTGTTGCTGGCCCACGGCGCAAAGCACTGCGGATCGGAATTGGGCAGCGACACGACCTTCGGTGGCGCGGCCGTGGCGAGTCCGGCCGCAAGCATTCCAGCCACGACGGCAGTACATGTACGGTATAGCATCCAAGCCTCCTTTTGATCACGAATTGCGACCAACCGCGCAATCGGCAGCGACGTACATGGCGTCCTGCTCTCGACTGCCTGCCCGACTCCGGAGCGCCCTCGCACGAGAACGCCTCGGGTCACGTCATTGCGCCCATTATGGGCGCCGAAGGCTGCGGAATTCAACCGCAGTCCCCGCAAGGAACGGTGAATGCGCCGCTCGTGTTCGCAACGCGAGCCGTGCGCGAAATCGAACACACGCATCATGATGATTTAGGTATCGATCAGGCCGAGCTGGGGCGAGATGAGCGCGGCCTTTCCCTCGAGGAGACTGCGCCAGCGTGCGACGTGCCCGCGGCGGAAGCGGAGCTTGGGCATCGCGAGGCTGATCGCGGCAACGATCGAGCCGCTGTTCGGATCACGCACCGGCACACTGACGCAGCAGAGATTCTCTGCGTACTCCTCCACGTCGACCGCGTAGCCCTGCTTTCGGACCATCGCAAGCTCGCGCTTGAGCTTGGCCCGACTGGTGATCGTCTGCGGCGTGTGAGGCGTAAGTTGCACTGACGCGAGGTAGCGTTCGAGCGCCTCGGGGGCGAGGCCGGACAACAGCACCTTGCCCGTGGCGGTACAGTAGGCGGGCTCGCGCTGCGAGGAACGGATCGAGGCGCTGACCACCTGCCGTCCATCGGCCTTGCCCAGCTGCACGATTTCGCCGTGGCTCAGGATCACGAGGTAAGCGGTTTCGCCGACAACGTCGCGCAGCGCCTCGAGGTGCGGCCGGGCAAGCGCAGCGAGGTCCTTGCCCTTGAGATAGGCGCTCGCCAGCTGGTAGAACCGCGGACCGAGCACGTAGCTCAAATGGCCAGGGTGCTGCTCGACGTAACCGCGCGCCGCGAGCGTCTGCAGCTGCCGGAATGCGGTACTCACATTGAACCCGGTCGCGCGCGCGATGTCGGACCCGCTGACCGCCCGCTGGGCCGCGCCGAGGTGCTCGAGGATGTCGAGCACCTTGGATACGCTCTTGACGGCGTCCGGTTCGGGCCGTGTCTTCGGTCGTCCGCCTGGCATCCGCTTGATCAGTCCGTGAGTTGGCCGATCGGTGGAAGGACTACCGGTCGGCCGGCACTCGAGTTGTTTTGCGCAATACGCAAAAGCTTCTCGTGTTCCGCAAAATGCTAGACCGCGTGCAGCATGCTGTCAATTCCATCACGTGCGTCAGCGTTCGATTCAGATGGTTGCCAGCTCGGCCGGCCTACCGCCGCCGACGGCCTTTCTTCATCGCGGGGGCCGCAGTCGCAGCATCCACGCGCATAACCGCTCACGGGTTGAAATTTACTGGGCAAAGCGAGGAATATGCGTCACTCCCCATCTGTAAACGAAGGAATGGGTCCATCGTCCTGGCAGGGCTTTCCTTCGTGCGGGCATGCGGCGAGATGAACATGTCGGAAACCAGCAACCTGACCTGTCGAATCGTGCGCGCTATGCGGTGGCTGCTCGTGCTTCTGACGCTACTTGCCAACAGCGCCGCTGCGGCAACGATCACGATCAGCGTCGCCAGTCACCCCGACGCAATGGAAATCGCGGGCAGTGCCGAGCTCCATGCCGATGCAGAGACCGCATGGCGCGTGTTGACCGACTACGAGCATTATGTTGACTTCATCCCGGACCTGCAGGGCAGCCGCGTCGTTGCGCGCAACGGCGCGACCGTCACCGTGGAGCAAACCGGGAATGTCATGCTGTGGGGACTGTACCTGCCCCTGGATGTCACGTTCGAGATTACCGAAATGGCGCCAACCAGTCTCGTTTCGCGCGTTGTAGCGGGCGATCTGCGTTCGCTGAACAGCCGCTACCTGCTAACCCCCGTGGGGAACGGGGTGCGGCTCGAATACACCGGCAAGCTGGACTCGGGATTTGTGTTGTTGGACGCCATCGAGCGAGTTGCCGTCAAGCAGAATGTCGCCCGCCGCTTCCAGGCACTCGCCGACGAGATCGAGCGCCGAAGTACTGCGGGCCTCGACCAATCCGGTGGCGGGCCGCCGCTGAAAGGCCGGGGGTCCACGCGCGCGCAGCCGGCGTCGCCGACATCCTGAGCGCAACGGAGTTTTGACATGCGGAAGGCGCTCGCCGCCCTCGCCATCGTTGCCGGATTGGCGGCGGGCTGCGCGCCGCCGCTTCCGCGGCCGACGGAACCTCTCGAGCCGTTTCCGGCCACATTCCCCTCGCAGCGCTATCTGGCAGCGATCGCGCGCGGCGAGCCCGTATTCCGCATCGACGCCGCACGTTCGCTCGTCGTGATCGAGGTTCACCGGGCAGGATCGCTCGCGCGTCTGGGACATGATCATGTCGTCGCGAGCCACGACGTACAAGGCTATGTCGCCGCGAAAGAGCATCTGGCGGACCTCTACGTTCCGTTGGACCGGCTGATTGTCGATGAGCCTGCGCTGCGCGCTGAGGCTGGCTTCGACACCAAGCCCTCCGAAGCCGACATTGCCGGGACGCGGGAGAACATGCTTGGCCGAGTCCTCGAAGTCGAGCGGTATCCGTTCGCACTTGCTACCGTGAGCGAGGTCGTTCCCGGCGCCGACCATTCCACCGTCCAGCTCGCGCTGACCCTGCACGGAATCACGCGTACGACGCGAGTTCCCGCGCGGATCGAGACTCAAGACGACGAGATCGCCGTGACCGGAAGCATGGTTGTGAAGCAGACCGATTTCGGCATCGCCCCGCTCTCGATCCTGGGTGGCGCGATCCAGGTGCAGGATGAAGTCCAACTGCGCTTCCAGATCCGCGCGCGCCGATGCCTCACACAATCATGTCAATGGGCAGATGTTTCTTCGCCTCAGGACGGGCCGGTCGCCGCGCGCGGCATGTAAATTTTTGCATAGCCCTCTTTCAGGGCCGTCGTGATCTGGTCAAGGCGTCGATCGATGTGCTTTTCGAGGATTGCGACGCAGGCCGCCTTGTCGCGCCGCTTCAGCCCCAGCAGCACGTCGCGGTGCTCGGCCTGCGTGTTGGCGCGATCTCCGCGGTCCATGTCGATCCAGCGCACGAAGCGAATGCGTGCGTTGACGTTCGCCAGCACGCGCAGCATCTCGACATTGCCCGACATGCCCAGCAGCCGCTCATGAAAGGTTTCGTCGAGCCGCACCAGCTCGACCACCGAGCGACTGCCGGCATCGGGGCCGGTGCTGTCGAGGAACGCGAGCAGCGCATCGATGTCCTCATCCTTGGCGCGCTGGATGGCGAGCCCCACCGCGGCGATCTCGATCGCCTTGCGCAGCTCGTACAGGTAGAACACCTCGTGCACATCCAGATCGCGGCAGTAGTAGCCCTTGCCGGGCGCGAAGCGCAGCAGGCCCTCCATGTTGAGCCGGTTCAGTGCCTCGCGCAGCGGCGTGCGGCTGGCGCCGAGACTGCGCGACAGCTCGACCTCGTTGAGCCGCTCGCCGGGCTTGAATTCGTAAGCGATGGCCATCGCCTTGAGGCGCTCGTAGACCCGCACCACAACGCTGTCCGTCGGGACTTCCAGGTTGCTGTTCTTGGTCTCCATCATGGGAACACCCGCGGCCGCAGTCCGGCATGGAACCACGTGATCATCGAATAGATGTCGTACACCGGCATGCCAACCGCAGACTGCAGCGCGGCGGCGTACGGCGGCATGTTGGTGCACTCGAGCACGATCGCACCGACGTCCGGGTGCTTCGCACAAAGTGCCTGGCCCGCTTCGACGATATCCTGCGCGGCCAGTTCGACATCCATGTCGTCGGACTCCGCCTTGATCAGTACCCGGAAAAACTCGCGCCCGTTCTCGGTGCCGACGATCGGCGTATCGAGCGGTACGCCGACCGACGCGAGATGCTCGGACGTCAAGGTCGCGCCGCTGACCGTGACGAGGCCGACGCGCTTGCCCGGCGGCAGCGTCGCCTGCACCCACGGGACCTGCATCATCGACGAGGTCGCCACGGGCACGCCGACCGCGGCGGTCAATTCCTTTTGAAACAGCGACAGGAAGCCGCAGTTGGTCGTGAGCGCCTCGGCGCCCAGCCGCACCAGGTCGCGCGCGGCGTCGATGAAATCGGGCAGCAGTCCACGCGCGCCATGCAGAACGACCTTCTCCGGACTGGCCCCGCGCACAACGCGATACAGCACAGGAAATGGCCACGTCGTGGCATTGCCCATGTCGCCTGCGATCCGCGGAAAGCGCGCTTCGAGCATCAAGATGCCGAGCGGCGCGCCGTAAAGCGCCTTGCCGCCGCGAGCCATTGTGGTTCGAGCTGTGCGTGTCATGAGGATGTCCAGGACGTGAACGAGTCAGGGGCGCCGCATCAGCCGAAGCGGCGCGGATCGAACGGTTCGAGTGGAATCTCGGGTGCGCGGCCCGACAGCAGTTGCGCCACCAGGCGTCCCGTGCGCGCCGACGAGACCAGGCCAACATGGCCATGACCGAACGCGTGGATGATGTCGCGGCTGGCGCTCGCATGGCCTAGGCATGGCAAGCCGTCGGGAGTGCTCGGCCGCCGCCCCAGCCAGTAGCGAACGCGACCGGCGGGCAGGTCGCGCGGCAGCGCGGGAAACATGCTTAGCGCGTGATCGCGCAGGATCTCGGCGCGGCGCCAGTTCGGCGCGGCATCGAACGACGCGATCTCGACCTGGCCGGCCATGCGGAGGCCGCCTTCCATCAATGTCGCGACGGCGCTGGCATCCGACGCCATCATCGGCGTGCGCGGGCTGCCCTCCGGACTTGTGATCATCGCGTGATAACCGCGCTCGCTCTCCAGCGACACCCGGTCGCCGGCGGCGGCCGCGAGCGATTTCGAGCGTGCGCCGGCCGCGATGACGGCCGCATCGCAGGGAATTTCAGCGGTGTCGGTCGACACGGCGCGCAGGCGCCCCCCCTCGATGCGAAAGCCGCTCGCCCGGCCGCGCGTGTGCGTTGCCCCGAGCGCGCGGGCGTGCGTGACGAGTGCCGCCACGTACGACGCCGGATCACGGCAGTGACCCGCTTCCTCGACCAGCACGCCGAATCGATACCGCTCGTGCAATGCGGGCTCGCGTGCGCGCAATTCGTCTGCCGCAAGCTCCCGCCATTGCACGCCCACGGCGCGCCGCGCGTCCCAGGCATGTGCCTCGGCTGCGAATTCGGTGCGCGACGGATAGACGTGCAGCAGCCCCTTCTGTTCGATCAGATGTGCGACACCCGCCTGCTCGGCCAGCGCGCGGTGCAGCGCCGGCGCGTCGATCAGCAGCGTGCGCAGCGCGTGCGCGATCACGGCGATGCGTTGGTGCGTCGCGCCTGCGGCCAGGTACCGCAACAGCCACGGCGTCGCTCGGGGCAGGTAGGTCCAGCGGATCGCCAGCGGTCCCAGTGGGTCGAGGAGATAACGCGGGACCTTCTTCCATATTCCCGGCTGTGCCGGTGGTATCACCGAGTGCGACGACAGCCAGCCGGCATTGCCGTAGCTCGAGGCCTGCTCGCCACCCGGCGTGTCGGGATCGAGGAGCGTCACACGATGGCCTTCGCGCAGTGCGTGCATCGCACTCATCGCCCCGATCAGGCCGGCGCCGATGATCACCACGTCACGGCTCATGAGGCCCGGACCTGTGGTCGACGTCATTGCGCAACTTCATTGCAGCGCCTGGCAGGCGCGCGCGATGCGGTCGCAGCCGTTGCGAAGATCGGCGTCGGACGCCGCGTACGAAATGCGGAAATACGGCGCCAGTCCGAAACAGCTGCCCGGCACGACGGCGAGGTCGTATGCGTCGAGCAGATAGCGGCAGAACGCGATATCGCTGTCGATCGATGTGCCGTCGGGCGCACGGCGACCCACGAGACCGGCGCAGCTCGCGAAGGTGTAAAACGCGCCTTCGGGCTGGCGGCAGGCGATGCCGCCGATCGCGTTCAGCCGTTCGACGACGAAGTCGCGCCGGCGCTGGAACGTCCGCCGCCATTCGGCCAGCTGGTCCTGCGGTCCGGTCAATGCCTCGATGGCGGCAGCCTGACTGATCGAGCACGGGTTCGACGTGCTCTGGCTCTGCACGACCGCCATCGCGGCAATCAGCGCCGCCGGGCCACCGCCGTAGCCCAGACGCCAACCCGTCATCGCGTACGACTTCGACACGCCGTTGACCGTCAGCGTGCGACCCTTCAGTGACGGCTCGAGCTGCGCACCCGTGACGAACGGGACGCCATCGTAGAGCAGGTGCTCGTAGATGTCGTCGCTCATCAGCCACACGTGCGGATGGCGCGTGAGCACGTCGACAATCGGCCGCAACCGTTCCGCCGAGTACGCAGCGCCGCTCGGATTCGACGGCGAGTTGAGCAGCAGCCATCGCGTGCGCGGCGTGATGGCCGCTTCCAGGTCCGCGGCGTCCAACCGGAAGCCGTTCTCCTCGGCGCAGCGCACCGGCACCGGCCGGCCTCCGGCGATCAGCACCATGTCGGCGTACGACGTCCAATACGGCGCCGCCAGAATGACCTCGTCGCCGGCGTCGAGCGTGGCCATGAAGGCGTTGTGCATCACCTGCTTCGCGCCAGCGCCGACGCTGATCTCGTGCTGCGCGTAGTCGAGCTGGTTCTCGCGCCGGAACTTGGCGCGGATCGCGGCCTTCAGCTCGGCGGTGCCGTCGAGCACCGTGTACTTGGTCTGGCCGGCGCGGATCGCGCGGATTGCCGCTTCCTTCACGTTCTCTGGCGTGTCGAAGTCGGGCTCGCCCGCGCCCAGCACGATCATCGGGCGCCCCTCTTTGCGGCGCTGGGTCGCCAGCGCAGCGATGCGCAGGATCTCGGAGATCTGGATCGCGCCGATGCGCGCCGCACGCCGAAATGGCGCCACCACAGTGTTCGAGGCGGTCGTCACGGCTTCACAGCGCGGCGGTGACGACGATCTCGACGCGCAAGGCCGGATCTGCCAGCTCG
>Ga0207711_10004488_pt1 | contig 11894 bp, 10 predicted proteins | sample KBSS34metaG_FD_184401 | JGI IMG/M metagenome (GOLD analysis project Ga0207711, IMG submission 184401) | Switchgrass rhizosphere microbial communities from Kellogg Biological Station, Michigan, USA - KBS S3-4 metaG (SPAdes) (version 2) | ecosystem: Host-associated > Plants > Roots > Rhizosphere...
GTCGACCGCCGCGCTCAGGTTCCACGGGCCCACGAGCGCGCCGAAGAGTGCGTCGCGGCGCTGCAGCAGCAGCGGCACGACCTCGGGATGCGACAGCTGCGCGCCGTTCAGCGTCAGGTCGTCGAAGCCGTCGATCGCGCGCAGCAGTGCGGTCCATCCGGTGTTGTGAAGCAGGCCGGCGAGGTAGCCGTCGAACGGGTCGAGGACACGCGGCCCGGCGAGGACGGCGCACAGGCGCGCCTTGCGGTCGGCGTCCTTCCAGATCTGCGTCGCCGCTCGCGCCGAGAAGGTGTCGCCCTTGGCGTCGAAGATCGGCCGCAGGACGACGTTGGCGATCGCCCGGCGCAGGCCCTGGGTGCCGATCATCGTCACCGCGCGGGCGAGGTCGATCTCGCCTTCGTCGTCGCCGCGCTGGAACGCGCTCGTCGCACTGCGGACGACCTCGGCGGTGAGCACGGGGTCCTTAGAGATCCGGCTGGCGACGTCGACCGACGAATAGCGCTCGTCGCGCAGCGTCTTCATGAGCTGCGGGATGACGTGCGGCGCGCGCGGCAGCAGGCTGGCGCGAAGCGTGTCGGAGGCGATCACCTCGTCGAGCCGCTCTGTCAGGTGCTGGACGACGAGGTCAGGCAGGCCGGACGTTCCGGCGATGTCGGGAACGCCGACGATCCAGCGGAAGAAGCGGATCCGTTGCGGCTCGGTGAGAGGCTCGTCGAGCGCCTCGCCATCGTCGTCGACGATCTCGGCAGCCGCCGCGGCTGCAGGGAGCGGATGCGAGGCTGGCGGCGCCGACGGCGGCCCCGGCGGAGACACCGAGGGAGCGCCGTCAGCAAAGCCCGAGCTCGCCGGCATCGGCCGGCCTTTGCGCGCGAAGGGATTCCACCAGCGGCCCTCGGCCATGGGTCAAGCCCGGGATTTGCGACAGGCGGAGTATGGCCAAACCCGCCGGGAGCGCCAAATCCGGCGGCGACGAGTCAGCCGACGGCGTGAAGCACTGCCAGCCAGAGCGGGGCGGTGACGACGAAGGCGAGCGTCGAGACGACGATCGCCGTGCTCGTCTCGGCCTGCAGCGTCTCGTAGCGCTGCGAGAAGATGAGCGCGTTGCTGCCAACCGGCACCGCCGCCATCATGACGACGATCGCGAGCGGAACGCCGCCGAGGCCGAGCACGAAGCGCCCGAACACGAGCACCGCCAGCGGCTGGAGGACGAGCTTCACCGTCGACAGGACCCCCGCCCCGCGCAGCGCGCCGCGAACGCCGTAGTGCGCGAGCGAGACGCCGATCAGGACGAGGCAGAGCGGAACGACCGCCTGGCCCAGGGTGGCGAGGATCTCGTCGGCGAACGTCGGCAGCGCGAATCCCGACGCGTTCCAGGCCAGCCCGGCGAGCACCGGCAGGACGACCGGATGAACGACCGTGTTCTTCGCCGTGGTCGCGAGCGTGCCGAGGAGGTGCGTGCCGCCGGGATCGGCGCGGCGACGCACGCTGGCGAGGTCGAGCTCGACCAGCGCGGTCAGGATCGTGAGCAGGATCAGCGCGTGCAGGCTGACCAGCGTGACGTGCAGGGCGAGCCCGGCCTCGCCGTACAACGCCGCCGCGAGCGGGATACCGATCTGCACGGCGTTGCCGAACGAGCCCGTGATGGCGCGAACGCTCGACGCCGCAGGCCCGGCCTGCGTGCCGCGAATCGAGCGAAGCGTCACGTAGACGAGCAACAGCACCGCGATCGTCGGCACGAAGAAGGCGACGACGAAGCGCGGGTCGAGTCGCGCGAAGTCGGTCCTCGCGCTGGTGCGAAAGAGAAGCGCCGGAACGAAGATGTAGAACGCCGCGCCCGAGAGGACGCGCGACGCGTCGCCGCTGCCGAGGCGGCCGCTCCTCGCCACGGCCCAGCCGATCGCGACGACGGCGAAGATCGCGAACAGCTTGACCAGGACCAGCGCCGACATGGGGGCGCAGTATCGGCGACACTTTTCGTCGCGTCCGAACTCCGGGCGCCGTCGGCCGCTCTCGCATGGCGGTCGAGCGAGCCCGGCCGCGTGCACCACCCCCATGACCGACATCGAAACTCGTCCGACCACACCTTTCGCCGACCAGCGCCCCGGCACCTCGGGCCTGCGCAAGAAGGTCGCGGTGTTCCGCCAGCCGAACTATCTCGAGAACTTCGTCCAGTCGATCTTCGATTCGCTGACCTCCTTCGCCGGAACGACGCTCGTCGTCGGTGGCGACGGCCGCTTCTGGAACGACCACGCGATCCAGGTCATCGTCCGCATGGCGGCGGCGAACGGGTTCGGCCGCGTCCTCGTCGGCCGCGCCGGCATCCTGTCGACGCCGGCGGCGAGCTGCGTCGTTCGCAAGCGCGCCGCCTTCGGCGCGATCATCCTGTCAGCGAGCCACAACCCGGGCGGTCCCGACGGCGATTTCGGCATCAAGTTCAACGCCGCCAACGGCGGCCCGGCGCCGGAGAAGCTCACCGAGGCGTTCTGGCGCGAGAGCGAGCGGATCAGCCGCTACCTGATCGCGCCACACGCCGACATCGACCTCGCCGCCATCGGTGAATCGATGATCGGATCGACCGTCGTCGAAGTGTTCGATCCGGTCGTCGAGTACGCCGACATGCTCGCCGGCCTTTTCGATTTCGATGCCATGCGCCGGCTCCTCGGCAGCGGCGCCTTTCGCATGCGCTTCGACGCGATGCATGCCGTCACCGGTCCCTACGCGAAGGAGATCTTCGTGCGCCGCCTCGGCGCGCCGGCGGCAAGCGTCGTCGCGGCGACGCCGCTCGCCGACTTCGGCGGCGGCCACCCCGACCCGAACCCGATCTACGCGAGCGCGCTGGTCGAGGCGATGCGCGGCGCCGACGCGCCCGATTTCGGCGCCGCCAGCGACGGCGACGGCGATCGCAACATGATCGTCGGCCGCGACTTCATCGTCACGCCGAGCGACAGCCTCGCCGTGATCGCCGCCAACGCGCATCGGATCAAGGGCTACGCGAGCGGACTGAAGGGGATCGCGCGCTCGATGCCGACGAGCCGCGCCGCCGATCGCGTCGCCGCCGCGCTCGGCATCGCCAGCCACGAGACGCCGACCGGCTGGAAGTTCTTCGGCAACCTCCTCGACGCCGGACTGGCGACGATCTGCGGCGAGGAGAGCGCGGGCACCGGCTCGGACCACGTGCGCGAAAAGGACGGCCTCTGGGCGGTGCTGTTCTGGCTCGACATCCTCGCCGCTCGACCGGGCGAGTCGGTCGAGGCGATCGTCCGCGATCACTGGCGTCGCTTCGGCCGCGACATCTATTCGCGCCACGACTACGAAGGCATCGACGCGTCGGCGGCGAATGCGCTGATCGCTGCGCTTCGCGAGCAGATCGGGGCGCTTCCCGGCCGATCGTTCGATCGCGGCGACGGCAGCCGCGCGCGCGTCATCTTCGCCGACGACTTCGCCTACACCGACCCGGTCGACGGCTCGGTGACGACGCGCCAGGGCATCCGGATCGTCTTCGACGACGACGCGCGGATCGTCTTTCGCCTGTCGGGAACGGGAACCGAGGGAGCGACGCTCAGGATCTACCTCGAGCGCTACGAGCGCGATCCGGCCCGGCAGGACGTCGACACGCAGGCGGCGCTGGCGCCGCTGGTCGCGATCGCCGACCAGATCGCCGGCGTGCGCGAGCGGACGGGGCGAGCCGCCCCGTCCGTGATCACCTGACGTCGGTCCTGGCCGCGACGATCAGAGGCGCGGCTCGCCGTTGCGGTTGACGGCGATCGTCCGGCCCGGCTGTGTGTTCATCTGCACGCGGTGGGGGACGCCCTGGTAGTTGTAGGTCACGTCCCAGTACTGGACCTGCTGGTTGGCGACGTTCTCGCAGCGACGAACGTCCTGGCCGGAGACGGGATCGCGGATCCGGTCGACGTTGGCGCCGAGCGCGCCGCCGCCGACCGCGCCGGCGATCGTCGCCGCCGTCTTGCCGGTGCCGCCGCCGACCTGGTGGCCGAGGATGCCGCCCAGGACGCCGCCGATGACGGCGCCCGGAACGTTGAGGTCGCGTCTCTCGCCGGTCGTCTGGTGCTCGGTCCAGCAGCGCTGCTCGGGCGGGCCCATCACGGCGCGCGCCGAGGTGATGGGCACTTCCTGCAGCCGCTCGTCGGGGCGGCGGCGATAGTCGTAGTTCGGCGCGGCGAGCGGCTGCGGCGCCTCGTTCTCGTAAGTTCGGCGGTCACCGACCGGGCGCACCGACGAGATGCGGTTGTCCATCCCCATCGCGCGGAGAGAGTCGTAGCTGCCGCGACGCAGGATCACGCACCGCCCCTCGAAGCGCGCGTGCTCGCAGACCTCCCAGCGGCCGCGATCGACGACGACCGACGAGGCCTTGTCGTTGAAGCCGGTGCGATCGAAGTTCGAGACCGCCTGGCCTGCCGCGAACGTGCGGCCTCGGAAGCCTTCCCCTTCGTAGAAGGTGACCTGCGCCGACGCGTGCGCGGCGAAGGCGATGGCGGCGATGCCAAAAAGTGGTTTGAGTGACTGGTTCATGGCGCGTCGTTTGCTTGGGGACAAAGGGTTGTCGATAACGGTCACCATTCAACGCGGCGCCGGGGTCGCGCGTTGTCCGACAACCCCTTGGCGCCTTGACGGACGATGCCTGCAACGTGAAGAAATGCGTTGTTTATTGCATCTCCGCAACGCTTCCCCCACATCCCTGGGGTTGCGCGCCAAGGCGTCAGCGAAGGAGAGTCGACGCATGGATGAGATCGAGCCGACGACAAGCGCAGGCCGGCGCCCCTCGTTTCGCGGGCTGCCGAGCCGCCGTGTCGGCTTCGCCGCGGCGATGCTGCTCGCGGCCGGCGGCCTCTCGGCCGGCTGGGTCAGCCTCGGGACGCAGCAGCGCAAGTGGATCTTCCAGGCGACGCCGGTACCGTCGGCGTCGGCCGACGAGTTAGCCCAGGTCGCTCGCGCCGAGGACATGGACAGCGTCTGGATCGACCACGTCTCGGCGCAGACCGGCCGGCCGATCCGGCTCCATGCGCTCTATGCCGCCAACGCCGATCCGAACGCGCCGCTGATGCTCTTTCTGCACGGCGCGCGCCAGTACCTCGGCCGCAGCGTCTTTCGCATCGAGCAGATGCGCGACCTCGGCTTCTCGGTGCTCGCGATCGACTACCGCGGCTTCGGCGCGAGCACCGACGAGCTGCCGTCCGAAAGCGGCGTCGTCGAGGACGCGGCCGCGGCGTGGCGCTGGCTTGGTGAGCGCCATCCCGACCGCGCGCGCTACGTCTTCGGCCATTCGCTCGGCGGCGCGATCGCGGTGCAGCTCGCGGCCAAGCTCGCCGACGAACCCGACGCGGCGGCGCCGAAAGGTGTCATCGTCGAGGGCACATTCACCTCGATCCGCGACATGTTCAGCACCTTCAAGTGGGGCTGGCTGCCGATCTCGATGCTGATCACCGAGCGCTTCGATTCGCTGGCGACGGTGCCGCGGATCAAGGCGCCGCTGCTCGTCGTCCACGGCAGCGACGACTCGCTCGTGCCGTCGCGATTCGGCCGCCTGCTCTACGAGCGCGCGACCGCGACCAAGCGGTTCCTCCTCGTCGAGGGCGGCACCCACACGACGACGAGCTGGCGCGGCGCCGAGCAGTACCGCGCCGCGCTGCGCGAGTTCTTCGGGCTCGGCTGATCCGCGCCGGGCCGCGGCGCGCCTGCCGCGCGCACCGCGTTCCCGAGCTCGCTCGCGCGTGCCTAGGGCTGCCGTGGGTCGAAGTGCTTCTTCAGGTCCTGCCAGCAGCGGAAGTAGTCGTCCTGCAGCTCGGCCGACTCGAGCGCCTGGCGCGTTGGCCGCCACACCGCGCGCGACTCGAACATGAACGCCATCGTGTCGGCGATGACGTCGGGCTTCGACGTGTCGGCGCGGCTCGCCTTGTCGAACGTCTGCGCGTCGGGGCCGTGCCCGCTCATGCTGTTGTGCAGGCTCGCGCCGCCGGGAACGAACCCCTCGGCCTTGGCGTCGTAGGCGCCGTGGACGAGGCCCATGAACTCGCTCGCGACGTTGCGATGGAACCAGGGCGGCCGGAAGGTGTCGCGCATGACCAGCGTTCGCGGCGCGAAGACGACGAAGTCGAGGTTGCTCACTCCCGGCGTGTCCGACGCGCTGTGCAGGACCAGGAAGATCGACGGGTCGGGGTGGTCGTGGCTGATCGAGCCGATCGCGTTGAAGCGGCGCAGGTCGTACTTGTACGGCGCGTAGTTGCCGTGCCAGGCGACGACGTCGAGCGGCGAGTGATCCATCGCCGCCGACCACAGGTGCCCTTGGAACTTCGCGACCAGCTCGTGCGGCTCGTCGACGTCTTCGTACGCGGCCACCGGCGTCAGGAAGTCGCGCGGGTTGGCGAGGCCGTTCGAGCCAATCGGGCCCAGGTCGGGGAGGCGCAGGTTGGCGCCGAAGTTCTCGCACACGTAGCCGCGTGCGTTTTCATCGAGAACCTCGACGCGAAAGCGCACGCCGCGCGGGATGACGACGATCTCCTGCGGCTCGACGTCGATCGTGCCGAGCTCGGTGACGAAGCGCTGGCGGCCGAGCTGCGGCACGATCAGCATCTCGGCGTCGGCGTTGTAGAACGCGCGCTGGCTCATCGATCGGTTGGCCGCATAGAGGAGGGCCGCCGCGCCGGTCTGCGCCATCGGGCCGCCGTTGCCGGCGATCGTCACGAGGCCGTCGACGAAATCGGTCGGCGCGGTCGGCATCGGCATCGGGTTCCAGCGCAGCTGGTTCGGCGTCGCCTCGACGTTTTCGAAGCGGCTGACGATGCGGCCGTCGCGGGTTCGTTCAAACGGCCGGTGCATCGCCGACGGGCGGATGCGGTAGAGCCAGCTGCGCCGGTTGTCGGCGCGCGGTGCGGTGAAGGCGGTGCCGCTCAGCTGCTCGGCGTACAGGCCGTACGGCGCACGCTGCGGCGAGTTGCGCCCGACCGGCAGCGCGCCGGGCAGCGCCTCGGTCGCGAACTCGTTGCCGAAGCCCGATTGGTAGCCAAGCTCGGCGCCGCTCATGAGGTCTCGAGCACGCCACGGCGCACCTGGTCGCGCTCGATCGATTCGAACAGCGCCTTGAAGTTGCCTTCGCCGAAACCTTCGTCGCCCTTTCGCTGGATGAACTCGAAGAAGACCGGCCCGAGCACGGCTTCGGAGAAGATCTGCAAGAGAAGGCGCGGCTTGCCGCCTTCGGTCGAGCCGTCGACGAGGATGCCGCGCGTCTTCAGCGCGGCGACGTTCTCGCCGTGGCCGGGCAGGCGCTGCTCGAGCATCTCGTAGTAGACATCGTTCGGCGCCGCGAGCAGTGGCACGCCGGCGAGCGCGAGCTTGTCGATCGTCGTGACGAGGTCGTCGGTGAGGAGGGCGACGTGCTGGATCCCCTCGCCGTTGAACTTCATCAGGAACTCCTCGATCTGGCCCGAGCCCTTCTTCGATTCCTCGTTGAGCGGGATGCGGATCTTGCCGTCGGGCGCCGTCATCGCCTTCGACGTCAGGCCGGTGTACTCGCCCTGGATGTCGAAGTAGCGGATCTCGCGGAAGTTGAAGAGGCGCTCGTAGAAGTTCGCCCAGAACGCCATCCGGCCGCGGTAGACGTTGTGCGTCAGGTGGTCGAGCGTTCTGAGACCGTGCCCGACGGGGCGCCGGTCGACGCCGGGCAGGAACTCGAAGTCGATGTCGTAGATCGACTTGCCGTCCTCGAAGCGGTCGATCAGGTAGAGCGGCGCGCCGCCGATTCCCTTGATGGCGGGCAGGCGCAGCTCCATCGGCCCGGTCGGCATGTCGAGCGGCTGCGCGCCGAGCTCGAGCGCGCGCGCGTACGCCTTGTGCGAGTCGCGGACGCGAAACGCGAGCCCGCACGCCGACGGCCCGTGCTCGGCGGCGAAGTAGCCGGCCTGGCTCTTCGGCTCGCGGTTGACGACGAAGTTGATGTCGCCCTGGCGGAACAGGACGACGTCCTTCGAGCGGTGCTTGGCGACGAGCGTGAAGCCGAGCTGCTCGAACACCGGCGCGAGCGTTCCCGGATCGGGCGATGCGAACTCGACGAACTCGAAGCCCATGAGCCCCATCGGGTTCTCGAACAGGTCGGCCATGTCGTTCTCCTTTGCGCGGGCGTGAATCGGCGCGCTCAGCCGACGCGCTCGAGCTCGCTGCGGAACTGCGCGCCGCGCTCGACGTAGCCCGACGCGGCGCGCTCGAGGTTGGCGACGTCGGCGTCGGTCAGCTCGCGCACGACCTTGGCCGGCGCGCCGAGGATGAGCGAGCGCGCCGGGAACGACTTCCCCTCGGTGACGATGGCGCCGGCGCCGACCAGGCAGCCCGGGCCGATGACGGCGCCGTTCATCACGACCGCCTGAATGCCGATCAGCGCGCCGTCGCCGATCGTGCAGCCGTGCAGCATCGCCATGTGGCCGACGGTGACGCGCCGACCGATCGTCAGCGGAAATCCGGGGTCGGCGTGCAGGACGGCGCCCTCCTGGACGTTGCTCTCGTCGCCGATCGTGATCGGCTCGTTGTCGGCGCGCGCCACGGCGCCGACCAGGATCGTCGCGCGCGCGCCGACGCTGACCGCGCCGATGAGCGTCGCCTCCGCGGCGACGTAGGCGGAGGCGGCGACCTGCGGCGCCTTGGCGCCGATGCGATAGAGGGCCATGGGGAAGTCTCGTTGTCTGGCTCGGAAGATATCAGCCCGCCATGATGTCCGCTTTCCTGGGGGCGGCGCGCAGGCGATCATTCCGCCGTGCGCGATCTCGACCTGAAGACGCTTCGCCTGTTCGTTGCGGTGTGCGAATGTCGCAGCATGGCGCGTGCCGCCGCGCGGGAGCGGATCGAGCCTTCGGCGGTCAGCAAGCGGATCGCCCAGCTCGAGGACGACCTCGGCGTCGAGCTGCTGGTCCGCGCCCGCCGCGGCGTCGAGCCGACGCCGGCGGGACGGGCGCTTCTCGAGCGCGCGCGCGACGTCGTCTTCAGCATCGACCGGATCGACGCCGACGCCGCGTCGTTCGCCGCCGGCCGCGTCACGTCCCAGGTTCGCGTGCTCGCGACGCCGGCGGCGATCGCCGAGGGGCTGCTCGACGACATCGCCTCGTTCATGCGCGAGCCGGGCCACGAGGGAGTCCGCGTCGACCTCGAGGAGCGCGAATCGCGCGATCTCGTCGGCGATGTTCACGATGGCCGCGCGTCGCTCGGCGTCTGCGGCGACGAGGCCGAGCTGCGCGGCCTGGCATCGCGCCTCTACCGCCGCGACCGTCTCGTGCTCGCGGTATATGCCGGCCATGCGCTCGCCGGCCGGGAATCGGTTCGCTTTGCGGAAACGCTCGCCTTCGATCACGTCGGCCTGCCGCCATCGACGGCGGTGCACGCCCTGTTGCAGCGAGAGGCGGCGCGGCTCGATCGCGTCGTCCCGTACCGCACCGTGGTGTCGACCTTCGACGCCGCACTGCGGGTCGTCGCTGCCAACCTCGGCGTCGGCGTCGTTCCGGTCGCGATCGGCCGGCGCAGCGGCGTCGGCGTCGATCTTCAGCTGATCCCGCTCGCCGAGGATTGGGCCGAGCGCGGATTCGTTCTTTGCTTCCGCGGCCCGGACGCGCTGCCGCCGGCGAGCCGCAAGCTGGCCGATCACCTCGCCGCGCTGGCGGCGCTGGCGACGCCGGGGTGAGCGAATTCGCCCGGCGCCAGGCGCGCACGTCGATTGCCGGGCAGGCCGAGCAACGCAGGAGCACGCATGGCGACGACGACAGGAGGCTCGGCCGCGCCGAGCGACGACCAGATCCGCAGGCTCGCCGAAGAGTTCGACGCGTCGCCGGAGCAGATCCGCGAAGCGATCGCCGCCGTCGGGCCGCGCCCGGCCGACATCGAGATGCATCTCAAGGGTTCGCGCAGCACGAGCAACAGCGACCGCGTTCATGACGCGGGTGGCTGACGCACGCTAAGGACGAATCGCCAGGACGTCCCCGGCGGCGTCTTCGTACGCCTGCGCGAGGCGCAGCAGATCGAGGTCGCCGCGCGGGCGGCCGATGAGCTGCATTCCCATCGGCAGCCCGGCGCCGTTGAAGCCGACCGGCACGCTGACGCACGGCAGGCCGGCGAACGTCGCGATGACGACGACCTCCATCCAGCGGTGATAGGTGTCCATCGTGCGGCCGGCGATCTCCTTCGGCCAGCGCTCTTCGACCGGGAACGGCCACACCTGCGTCGTCGGCAACGCGAGGAAGTCGACGCGATCGAACAGCCTCAGGACGTGCTGGTAGAACGCGCTGCGCTCGATGCTCGCGGCCATCACGCGCGGGCCGGTGAGGCGTGCGCCCTGGTCGTGTTCCCACAGCGCTTCCGGCTTGATGAGCGAACGGTTCTCCGGCGTCTCGAGGAACGGCGCGATGCGCGCGTGGACGAGCCACCAGCGCAGGACGAGCCACGCGTCCCAGACCCGCTCGGGCGAAAAGCCGAGCGCCATCCGCTCGACGGCGCAGCCGGTGGATTCAAGGCGCGCTAGGCCCTCGGCACACGCGGCGAGGATGCCGTCGTCGAAGGCGAGATGGCCGCCGAGGTCGCCGAGCCAGCCGATCCGTCGCCGCGCCGGCCGCTCGTCAGCGTCGTCGGCGAGGCGGGCGGCGAAGGACGGCTCGCTGGCGAGCGAGAGCGGCGCGCGCGCGTCGTGGCCGGCCTGGACGTCGAGCAGGAGCGCGAGGTCGCGCACATTGCGCGCCATCGGCCCGTCGCTCGAGAACTGCGTCACCCAGACGTCGCTGGCCGGCACCGTGGGGACGCGGCCGGCGCTCGGCCTGAATCCGAAGACGTTGTTCCATGCCGCCGGGTTGCGCAGGCTTCCCATCGCGTCGCTGCCGTCGGCGACCGGCAGCATTCGCAGCGCCAGCGCCACGGCGGCGCCGCCGCTGCTGCCGCCGGCCGATCGGGTCGCGTCGTAGGCGTTGCGGGTCGCGCCGAAGACCTCGTTGAAGGTGTGCGAGCCGAGCCCGAACTCGGGCGTGTTGGTCTTGCCGACGACGATGCATCCGGCCGCTTTCATTCGTGCGGCGAGGAGCGCGTCGACGGCTGGAACCCAATCGCGCAGCAGCGGCGAGCCGAGCGTCGTCCGCAGGCCCGCGGTCGCGACCATGTCCTTGATCGCCTGCGGCAGGCCGAACAGGAACAGCGGCGGCGCATCGCCCGGATCGCGCCGCGCCAGGACCGCGTCGCGGGCGTCGGCCTCGCGCAGCAGGTCGTCGCCGTCGCGCAGGCTGACGATCGCGTTGTGGCGCGGGTTGACGGCGTCGATTCGCGCCAGGAACGCCTGCATCACCTCGCGGCAGGAGATGTCGCCGGCGCGGATCGCGGCGGCGAGCGCGTGCGCGGAAAGATCGACGAGCGAGCTCATCGAGCGATGACCGCGCAATGGGTGGCCCGGCGTCGCACCCGCCTCGTCCGCGAAGGCGACGAGCACCGTGCCGTCCGCGCGCGGGCGCTCATCGCGAGCCGAACATCATCTGCCGCGCGATCGCCGACTTGATCGGACCGAGCGACTGCAGCGCGAACAAGCCCAGGCCGCGCGCCGTCGCCGCGCCCGGCAGCACCCAGGTGAAGCTGCGCGCGAGGAAGTCGGTCGCGGCGATCATCGCCCAGCGATCGGGGGCGCGCTGCCATTCGAGCCGGCGCAGCACCGCGTCGACGTCGGGTTGCCTGGCGAGCGATCGCACCAGCTCGAAGGCGTCGCGCAGGCCGAGGTTGAGGCCCTGGCCGGCGACCGGATGCAGCGTCTGCGCGGCGTTGCCGATCCTGACCGTGCGGCCGTCGGTGAGGGTTCGCTCGGCGGAAAGGCCGAGCGGAAACGCCTTCAGCGGCGAGAGCGACGCGAGGCGCGGCGTGCTCGGGTGGAAGAT
>Ga0207711_10004489_pt1 | contig 11893 bp, 12 predicted proteins | sample KBSS34metaG_FD_184401 | JGI IMG/M metagenome (GOLD analysis project Ga0207711, IMG submission 184401) | Switchgrass rhizosphere microbial communities from Kellogg Biological Station, Michigan, USA - KBS S3-4 metaG (SPAdes) (version 2) | ecosystem: Host-associated > Plants > Roots > Rhizosphere...
TTCGTATCTTCGTCAGCGCCGATCAATTTGGCCCTGGGGAAGCGGTCTTGCAAATCGCGCAGTAGTTTTTCCGGATCGTCGCCAAGAAGTATCGCAACGACACCTTTCTTGCTCGATGCGACCAGGATTGCGCCAAGCGTAGTCTGTCCGATCGCGAAGTTGATTTCTTCGTTGGGGCCACCGGTACGGAATTGCGTCGGCGTCATACCAAGAAGCCTTTTTGATTTTTCGTAAAACCGACCGCTTGAATTAAAGCCTGCATTGTAGATCGCTTCGGTTACGCTCGTGTCCTTCATGAGACCCTTCCTGATTCGTGCGGCGCGATGCGCGTCCGCATATTCCTTCGGTGTGAGACCTGTGGTTGCCTTGAACAACCGGTGAAAGTAACTCGGGCTGCGCCTGACGGACGTCGCAATCGTGCCGAGCGCCAACTCCTCTTCGCTGCTCTCGATGAGGCGACACGCCTTCGCGACAAGGCTCGTGGCTACGTCATCGACTGAGGGTCCCTCGGGATTGCACCGTTTGCACGGTCGGAATCCGGTGCCCTTTGCCTCGGCAAGCGTCGCGTGCAGGCGCACGTTTTTCGGATTAGCAACGCGTGATGGGCAAGACGGGCGGCAATAGACGCCCGTCGTGAGGACCGAATACCAGAAGCGGCCGTCGGCGCGCTTGTCGCGCGCCACTATTCGCGCCCAGCGCGGATCATCGGCGATCGTCTCTGCCGTATGGATTTTGTTCGTCGTCATTGCGGCGTCTCAACTGGTTTGTTCGATATTGCCGTTGTGACGGATGCGCCTGTCACGTTCACTCCGGCCCTTGCTTTCAAATTGGATTGAATCGGTTCGGGCGCAGTCGCCTTGATTTGCCAACCGAAAGAACCAGCGCAACCCGATTTCTGGCGAACGCCATGAAAAGGGGCCCGCGGATTGCGTGGGCCCCTTGATTGATGAATGACGCCAGACGAACCCTAGGCCTTGGTCAAAAGGCCAAGTTGGGTCAGTGCGGTAACGCCGTCGTCCAGGCCGATTTCCTCGACGATCTTCTTGTCTTTCAAACGAAGAACCGTCGTGCCAGTAAAGTGCATCTTGCGGCCCGAGTTCGCCGGAAGCGATCCCATCAAGAAGTCGCTGAAGGCCGGCCCGGTATGAGTGCCGCCGCCTTCCCACTGGCCGACCACATAGTCGCCTTCCGCGAGCAAGTCGGCCGTGCCCCAGAAGTTCAGATCGGGAAAAGCGTTGCGGAAATCGGTCATGAACGCCTTGATATCGGCGCGCCCGCGCCGCGGTTCATGCAGGGAATACTTCAGCAACATATCCGGCGCGGCGATCTCATCGACAATTGTGAGATTGCAAGTCTTTCCCCAGAAATGGGTGAACCAGGCGCCGACCACATCTTTGTTGTCTTCCAGCTTGTTGCGCGAATAGTAGGGGCCTTTGAACAGCTTTTCCTTCGCTTCGGTCGTCATGCGTGTGTCCTCGATGGTTTGCAGAATGTCATCGTCATTCGCGATGACGACCAAAGAGTAAGAATTGTTGTGCGGCACGAACTCCGATTCTTGTGCTCGCATCGAAATTGCCGCGAAGATGTTTTTGATTTGGCCGCAAGACCCCGGACTGCGGAACGATCGAGTCACCGATTATGCAGGCGTATGCCGATCAAAACGCGATTGCACGCCCCTCGGTTTCAATCATTTCATGCGATGGCCGCTTCGCGCGGCGACGGTTTGCACCCTGAGCTCGTTCGGCTCTTCGAGCGTTTGGCAAATGGCGCTGACGCAAACCTTTCAGAGACTTTGGACGCGTCCAAAAGATGCGCGCTGTTGCGCAATCAAGCCTCGAAAAGCTCTGCGCGAGATCGAGACTAGAGGGCCACAGCGCTTTGGGTCAGGTCGCTGCAAATCCGATATCCGCTTTGAGCCAATAGCGGGGCCTTCCGCCAAAGCGGTTATGTGGCGCCTATCCGTGGACGAGCGTTGGCGCGGGCCCTAACAACCTCTTTGTTCAGTTAGAAACACGGAACGTAGTTGATGGACGCGGGTGATACCCAGCATTTTGGCTGATTATTAAACGAGTCGTTGTAATAGCTACGCTGAGAAGGCACGGGCGCCATGGCGCGGTGCGAACGATAGGCGCCATTATATGCCGGTCCCCACCCGTAAGCGTTATTGTTGTAGCGGTAGTTTTGAGCATCGCTGGTTCCTGCGCTTGCAATGAGCGCACCAACCATCAATGCCAATGCTGCGGTATTTTTAAATATCCTGCTCATGATTGGGTCCTTTTCTCTGGCTCACTCCTCCTACGCCAACCCGAAGTAAAATCCGACTTTCTGCTTGTTGGAGCAACTCAAGAATATTTGCTCGCAAATTGATGACCCTGGTCGTATGTCGGCTGCATGGTATTACGTTAGTCCAGCTGGGGATGTCCGCTTTGGATCAGAGGCGGACATGTGCAGTGCAAACGCTCACGTCCGCTAGGGGCCAAAAGCGGACATCGCTCGCCAATCGATGACGTCGTCCAAGGCTCATCGGGTCATTGCGATGATTCGACTTGCACCTGCACCGGGGCGCCCAGATCTCCGACCTTGCCAGGCGCGATCACGAGGTAACGCCGCTCCGACTTGTCCCGGTCACGCACAATCTGACGGATTGGTCCAATCGCATTGACAACCGCCGAGCCCGCGGGGTTCGCCATGAAACCCTGCAGCGGCTCAAGCACTCCGGCGCCGGAAGGCTCTGTCGAGAGCGCGAGCACGTACGGTTTTCCAGGTTCAAGTCCTGTGACGGAGGCCTCAAGCACTTGCACCAATCCCTGGTCGGAGAGCGAAACGCTGGTTGGCGCCTTCTCTGCTTTCTGCCCCGTCGGCGCCAGCCAGAGTTGCGTCGACATCCCGGCAATGCCGAGCGGCTGCAGGTTCTCTGCTCTTGGCTGTTCTGGGGCAACCGGCATCATCGTCATTGCCGAATTGCCGTGCTCCATCGTTACCGGAACTGCGTTGGGTACATAGACAACTGCCTGCGCCGCCTGACCGATCGGGCTCGTCGCAATCACTTTATTCGTCAGCGTATCGATCGCGGCAATGCGGTCCTCGTTCTCGAGGCCGACATAGACCCGCGTGCCGTCACCGGACGGCCAGATGCCATGCGGCAGCTTTCCCACCGGGATGGTCGCAACTCTGGAAAAATCGTCCGTACGGTAGACCTGAATCTCGTTTAGACCGCCCAAGGTGACATAGGCAAACATGCCGTTCGCATTGCGCACGATGTTGACGTGGTTGGTGAGCGGACCGGTGTCGAGCGTCTTCAAGAGCGAGAATGGCGGCTGCGCGTCGAAGACCTGAACCTTGCCGACGTCCTTCAAAGTAAACCAAACCTGAGAACCGTCTGGCGTTGCGGCAATGTTAGGGCAGAACGGGCTCGCTTGCCGAACCTTCCCGACGATCTTGTGATCGGCGACGGTGATGACGGCAGTCTCAGGAGTGAACGACGAACAGACATAGCCGTATTTTCCATCCGGCGAGAAGATCGTCATGCCCGGACCGTTCGCCACGATAATCCGTGTCTTTTCTTCGTAAGTAGCGCCGTCGAGCACTGCGACGTAATTCTCACCTCTTACAACGACCCAGACCTCCTTGCCGTCAGGGGTAAAGAAGGCTTCGTGCGGCGAGCGCCCGACGTAAGTGACGTGCTTTACCAGGTTGGTCGCGGTGTCGATGAAGTTCACGGCGTTCGAGCCGATGGCGACCACCGCGATGGTCCGATGATCGGGCGAAAATCCAAGGCCATGCACCAACAACTGACCGCGGTAAAGCGGACTGAGATTGGCCGGCAGCGGATCACCGAGCCGGATAACGCCGAGCAGCTTGTTATCGACGGGATCGGTGACTGAAACGGTGTTGGAGAATTGCTCGGCGGAGTACACGCGGTCGCGATGACTGATCGGTATGTCCGGATCGGAGGCAGAGCCCGGAACTTGTCCGGCCCAGCCCGGCATACAACCGGCAAGCCAGGCGCTCACAACGAGTATGTGAATACTGCGTTCCATTTCCTGCCTCCTCGGCTTTACCGCGCACCGCTTGGTCAGTCGCGAGCGTTCGCGTAGGACGCGGGCGACAAAGGTTGTGATTGTGTGGGTGTCGGCAGTGGTTGGCCAACTGCGAGCCGCATGGCAGTGATTTCTTGCTGCTGGGTGACGATGATTTCCTGAGCCAGCCGCCTGATCTGCGGGTTTCGACTGTGGCGAAGGACTGCAACAGCCATGTCGATCGCCCCTTGATGGTGGGGCACCATCATTGCAACAAAATCCAAATCGACGTCACCGGTCGGCGCGATCGTCATACCGCTCATCATTCTTTTCATTGCCGAGTCGTTCTCGACCAAATACGGGCCTTCCCCACCGACGTTGCCGGTGGATGTTGAGCAGATATTCGGCCCGGGCTTTGATTGGTCTTGCGCCGCCGCCAGGAATGCGGTTGCGACGCCTAAGCCAACCACAAGCACGCCAGCCGCGATCGGAGCGAAACGGCGAATTGGTGGGCGCATCTCGACCTCCCCAAGTGTTAAGTCGACACCAGCGAAGCCGAGACCGCCTCTATGGTGATCTTTTCCAAAAACTGCTCAGCCGGGACACTCAGACAGGCCCGTGCAAGAACCAAGGGTGAAGCTCGCGTGGACTTTCGCAGCGCCCGCCACAACCTCTAGCACCTCGTCTGAAACGTCCGAAAAAAGCATCTCTTCTTGCGCCTTCAGTGCGATGTCCGACATAACATTCATCCTTTTCTCTTTTGTCTCGCCCCACTCGATTTAGCCGCGTTCACTTAATTAGTTCGCGGCAAAGTGGCGATCAGTTATTTACTGACGTTTGTCGCGGCATCCAATATCACATCCAAGACTTCATTCGGTTTGGAGAGCATCGCAACGTGACTGGACTTTAGGACAGTCGTTTTTGCTTTGGCTCTCTCTGCCATTCTTTTTTCAAGCTCAGGATTGATGGCATTGTCTTCGGAAGCGACCACGTACCATGATGGTTTAGTTCTCCATGCGGCGTTGACACCGACATCGCCGAATACGCTTTTTGAAGCGGGTTGCTGAACGGCGTACACCACATCCTGCTCTTTCGGGGTCAAATCCCCAGCAAACCCTTTGGCGACTCCTTCTCTCGAAAGCGTCAGGTAACCGTTTGCATTCTGGACGAAACCTCCAAGGATCGTCGGAGCGACGCTCTCGGCTAGCGAACCTGCGGTTTCCCCTTTATCCGGTGCGAACGCCGCGACATAAACCAGAGCCTTCACGCGCTGGTCTGCGCCCGCTTCGGTGATGACCGATCCACCCCAAGAATGCCCGACGAGGATCACGTCGCCGTCGGCCCGGTCAATCGCTCTTTTGGTCGCCGTCACATCGTCTGCAAGAGACGTGGTGGGATTCTGTACCGAAATTACTTTGAATCCTTTATCCACCAGCGGATTGATAACCTTGCCCCAGGAAGAACCGTCCGCCCAAAGCCCGTGGACAAAAACGATCGTCGGTTTTGTGTTCATAGAACCCCCGGTTTGTGCAAATGCGTTTGAGCCCAGGACCAACCCTCCGACGAATACTAAAATGCCAACTTTCTTCATTATTCACGCCTCCTACTGCATCGGCGAAGATTGCAAGTGGGAACCTTGCGGCGAGTTGCTCGCTGAACTCAGCAATGAGCTGTTTGTTCGACTGTCAAAATAACGATCGCGTAAAAAACAGGGTCGTTGCGGTTGCCTAAACTCTGCTCATCACCAGACTAAATTTTCAGCCACTATCAATTCATTGAATATTTTCAAATTAGTAGTTTCACGCTTGAAGGTATAGGGAAGCATTACTTCCGCAAAAATCGCAGAACAGTTATCTCCGACGCGAATAACAGACTCGCTTTTGTATTTGATGTCTTCTCGATGGTTTGGCGCGCCCGCTTTTCACGCTCGCTTAGGGGGCCGCGCGAAAAAGATTTTCGTTCGATGTCTGCTTTGGGTCAAAAGCGGACGTGTGCGATGAAGCAAGCGATTTCCGCCAACTTGTCCATGTCATATCTCCATGAATGCCTGGGATCGGGCCAGCGAAACCAGCTAAACTCTTACCGCGCCAAGTGGCCGAAATTTAACAAGGGCGACAACTCCGATCAGTATGAAGACCAGCAAAACGACGGCCTGCGTGATCGCGAAGGGGGGCTCAGACTGGGTCGGCGCCAACGCATTCAGGGCCGAAACCTTCATGAAGCTTTGCGCTACGAGAACAAAAACGTTGAAGTAGAGCGATATGATCGCAGTGACCACGTAAATCCAACGCCATGCGCCTACCAAGCGCTCTTTGTATAGTGCAAACAGCGCGACCGCCAAGATGACGCAAGCCACGATACCGACACCCAGAGCCGGCGTGAAACCGTGGATGGGAAACAAGAAACCCGTCAGACTGGTCAGCGCCGTAGTCAAAAGAAATAGTGCGGTCGTGCCGGGTAACTTGTGCGAAGCGAACATCCCGCCCACGACCATTAGCCCACTGCCGATCGCGACCAAAGTAATAATGACATGTAAAAGCGTGAACGCGCCGACCGACATCCCAAGGATCATGGAAAGCCCCCGTTGTTGGACTGTACGCTACGGCAAAGTTACTAACTTGGCGCCTGGCGGCGGTTAGGTGAACCAGCTTATTGGAAGAACGCCATCCTTGCATCCCTGAACCGAACTTCACCGCTCAATCAAGTTACCTCCGCGAATGTCCGCTTGGTTCAAAAGCGGACATTGATGCCGCTCAATCCGGCTTGAGGTTAATGGCTTCGACCATGCTCCGCCATTTGACGATGTCGGAGCGAAACATGCTGTCGGCCGCGTTCTGATCAAGGCTGAGGGGTTCAAAGCCAAGCTGCTCGAGACGCGCGGCCACAGCTGGATCTTTTAGAATCTCGTTGATCGCCGCATTTAGCTTCTTGGCGATCTCGTCAGGCGTTTTCGCCGGCACGAAAAACCCGGTCCACGCCGATGCGACAAAGCCTGGGTAGCCGTTCTCGCCGTAAGTCGGAACATCGGGCAGGATGGTCATGCGCTTCTCGCTGGCGATTGCGAGACCTCGCAGAGCCCCAGCTTTGACCGGAGCTGCCGCGCCTGCCGCCGGTGGGGTGGCAACCAACGGGATCTGGTTGCCCATTGCCGCCGTCACGGCAGGTGCACCGCCTTGAAAAGGAACATGCGTCGTGGGGATTTTGACGACCCTTTCAAAGAAATACTGGGTTACGATGTAAGACGCGCTGCCAGCGCCAGCGGTGCCGAATTGCGCGGTCGACGAACGCGCATTGTCGATAAACTCTTTTAGGGTTTTGGCTCCTGTCGGCGGCGCAGAGATCATTTCCGGCGAGGTCGCGGCAATCGATACGGCTTTGAAATCGTCCGCCGTATAGCCCCGCTTCGGATAAAGAGATTCATTGATCGGCAACGAGGTCGTCGCGCCAAGAATGGTATAGCCATCCGCCTCAGCCGTGGCGACGCGGCGGTGAGCCAGATTACCGGCCGCGCCGGCGCGATTTTCAACGACCACAGTCTGGCCGAGCTTGGTTTGCAGGTTCTGGCCGACGAGGCGCGCGATCACATCGATAAGGCCACCCGGCGCGAAGCCGACAACGATGGTGATGGTTTTCGACGGATAAGTGTCGGCTTGGCCTGTCGCGGCTGTCGATAGGCTCAGGGCCGCGGCCACTCCTACGGACATACACTTGCGCAACCAAAATTGCGGCCGATCGATCTTTGCAAACAAAGTTTCCGGGCTAGGTGGCATGGCGGGTTTCCGACTAATGCTAGGGTCAAGCTTAGTGCTGGATTGTGCGCAACGCCACCAGGTCCATTTTGGGCCAGGATCGGACATTGAGAGTCTCAGTCGCGCAATATTTGTTACTTTCTTAAGAGGCCCGCCACGGCAATCGCCAAAACCACAAGAAAGACCACAAGTGCCCACATCAGCTCTTGTGAGATTGTATCAAGGGCCCAGTCGATCATTGCGTTTCGTCTATTCGATCACAGCGTCGGCGCGGTCTGCTTTGCCTCATCGACGAATTTCTCTCGTGCGAGTAGCCAGGCTTCGCTGATCGTTTAATCAGTGGATCGAGACAACCGGAAGCTCACGCAGGCTGGAAAGCCGCTCGAGTGAAGACAGCAAGTCAAAAAGTGACACAGCCTGCTTTTTAGACAGTCCGACGCTCGCACAATCGAGAAACTTCTGGCGCAGTTCAGCGCCGGTCAGCGGTTTCTGCCAGCTTCCTTTCGCGTGCGTTACCGGCTCGTGGACCAGGGTCTCTCCGTTACGCAGCACCACATTCACGCGTTCATCGGGACCGAATGGCCCGTCGGGCAACCGCTCGGATGTTGTCGTCGTCCGCACCTTTTTCATCGAGGCGACGATGTCTTCGCGAAGCACGAACGCGTCTTCCAATTCCTTGAGGCTGACGCGTCGCGCGATCAGCGCCGCCGCCATCGCAAATTCCATGCTGAATTTTGCTTCAAGCGCGGTCTTCGGCTCGTGATTGCGCAACATCACTGCTTGCGTGTCACCGATGCGCACGTTGATCTCGGCGACCGAGTCTGGGAGCAAGTTATGCTCCTCGACGAGGTCGAGCATCGCGTCGATAGAGCGATGAGTGCCGTAGCACATCGGATAGCGCTTGATGTTGATGCCGAGCTCGGCCATCCGCCACTTTCTACCAAGCTGCCAGTCGGCAGGTGACAATCGCGGCTCGCCTGAGGGTGAATGCGCACGCATGAATCCCGTGCTGTGCTCGAGCGCGTCGGGCGAACCGGTGAACCCGGCTTTGGCAAGGCGGGCCGCCAGTACGCCTGCCTGAGCAGAACGTCCAACGTGCAATGACTTGGTCATGGTGCCGAAATTGGCGCTGACGCCGGCGGCCAGTGACGCGGCAATCGCGATTGCGTGAGTGGTTTGTTGGGCATCCAGCCGATTGAGCCGCGCGCAAGCGGCGGCGCAGGCGAGGGTGCCCCAGATCGCGGTCGGATGAAAACCGCGTTCATGCAAGCGGCCAGGTTCCAGGTCCTGCATCAAAGCCCAGACCTCATACCCGACAACGTAGGCGGTGAGCGCATCAAGACCGCTTGCCCCGAGTGGCCAACCTTCGGCCAGGATGGCCGAGGTCAAGACTGCACTTGGATGGCCGTCCATGCCGACGTCGTCATAGTCGAGTACGTGAGCAGACGTGCCGTTGACCAATGCCGCATCGGCAGGCGTGAGGTTTCGTCCCGAGGGAATTTCGGGTGCGCCATCGTTTGCCGTTGAGGTGGGTGCGATCCCCGCGACGAGCTTGGGCGCCTCTTCGCGCGCACCGGCAATCATCGTTCCAACGCAGTCGAGCATGCCGATGCGCGCCCCGAACAGACAGCGTTCCGGGATCGTGTCCGGACGAATGTTGGCAACGAATTCGGCAAGACCGGCGGTGAGCGCTTTCATGACTTTTTCCTATAGGCCGGCGTTGCGCCCGCGACTTGATTATTCAATCACCTCGTCAGCAGTGGCAAGAAGGCCCGGCGGAATTGTAAGGCCAATCATCTTGGCGGTCTTAAGGTTGATAATCAGATCAAACTTTGCTGCCTGGAGCACCGGCAGGTCGGCTGGCTTATCGCCTTTGAGAATGCGACCAACGTAAACTCCGACCTGTCGGAAAGAGTCGGCAAAATTAGCTGAGTATGTGATCAGCCCGCCTTCAACGACGGAGTCGCGCTCAAAGAAGATGGTCGGAAGTTTGTGGCTATTCGTCAGGTCAACGATCTTCTTGCGCAGATCAATAAAAAGTGGGTCGCTGCCCTCGATGAGTCCGATCACCTTGGCTTGTGCAAGGGCAGTGAAAGCGGCGTCAAGTTCATTTTTGTCGCTCGCATAGGCGACATGAAGCTTGATGCCGTGCGCGCGGGTCGCCTCCTGCAACTCCCGGATCTGAGCTGCGGTCTGGATACCTTTCGGGTTACCAAGATAGCCGATCACAGTGGCCTTCGGCACCAGGTCGGAAATAATTTCGAAACGCTTCGGGACGAGCTCAGTGGTTAGTCGGGCGACGCCAGTAACATTGCCTCCCGGCCTATTGAAGCTGGCGACGAGTCCGTCCGTGACTGGATCGCTGCCGGTCTGAAACACGATGGGAATAGTCGAAGTTGCTGCCTTCGCGGCAAGGGCGGGGGCGGAGCTGCGGGTGGCGGCGATTACCGCGACCGGACGGCGCACGAGTTCGGAGGCTAGCGCGGTCAATCGATCGTAGTGGTTGTCCGCCCAGCGGTATTCGATCGAGATATTCTTGCCCTCGGTGTAACCGGTTTCGCTGAGACCCTTATGGAAGCCCGCCAAATTGGTTTCCATGCCTTTCGCCGAGCCCCTGTCGAGAAACCCGACCACCGGCAAGGCCGACTGTTGCGCCCGCGCCTTGAGTGGCCAAGCAGCCGCCGCACCGCCAAGGAGAGTAATGAACTCGCGTCGTCTCATGTTTCACCCAACCCTCCGAGCATCGTAGCGGCTGAAGCGATGATATTGGAAGGCCCATGTCCACTATGGGTGACTAGCGGTCATTCGCGCCACAAAAAGTCGTGTCCGCAAGCAGACACGCTCGGCCTAGGCCGTAAGTCGTCGTGGGTCGGATAAACGAGCGGTTGGCACACCCTCGTTGCTAATCTCGATCTGGAAGGTTTCGGATAAGCCCGCCCTTCCAGACGGCGTTAGTTGGAGTGCACGGCTGCCCGAGACACATTTGAGCCATCCGAGCTCCAATAGCCGATCCAGAATCCGAGCTCCGACGAGTCCCTTGATGTGATAACGACGCTCACTCCAGTCGAGACAAGGCTGGCAAAAAATCCGCCGAGTCCGCGGCCTCAGATCAACGCCGAATGTGGAAAGGAAACGCGCGCCCGAAGACGTGACCTCACCGCCTTCCTCGGTGAGCACGATGTGCCCCATGGCAACAAGTGCATCCGTAACAGCGACTCCCAGCTGGCCAGCCAGGTGATCGTAGCAACTTCGGGCAAAACGGACTGCATCGTCTTTTGCTGACCGCGGGTGAAGGCGGGGTGGCACCTCTATGGCGGCGACAACCTTGATGCTCTCCAGCATCGTCGCGACCAGCGGGGACGCGATCCGATAATAGCTGAAGCGGCGATTGCGCGTGACGGTCAAAAGCCGCGCGGCAACGAGCTTGCTCAGGTGGTCGCTCGCCGTCGAGCGAGAGACATTGGCGCAGTAAGCTAGCTCAGTTGCCGTCAGCGACTGGCCGCCCATAAGGGCGTTAAGCATCGTGGCTCGCGCAGTGTCACCCACGAGAGCGGCCACTTCCACCAGATTTGCCGCAGCGACCATCCTCAACCCTATCGCTGATACCGCAATCAATTCAATCGAAAGCAGTTCGGTATGGGCCGAACTGTTCGCGCGAGACAATTGCGAACCCTCGCAGCAAGAATGCGTTGTAACCCTGCCCTGGCAGGGGCGCTCACGTTGGCATGGAGGATGAGATGGTCGCTTATTGGGTCGCGCGCGCGAAGGTCAACGACCCCGAGCAATACAAGAAGTACGCTGATCTGGCACCGGCGATCATCGGGAAATTTGGCGGTAAGTTCCTGGCGCGCGGCGGCAAGTTCAAGATCCTTGAGGGCCCCGAGAAATTCCACCGCTTCATCGTGATCGAGTTCCCGAGCTTTGAAAATGCGGTCGCTTGCCACGAATCGCCCGAGTACCTTGAGGCCGCGGCGCACCGCAAGAAGGACGGCGTGAGTGAGCTGGAGGTCGTCATCGTCGAAAGTATCTGAATTTGGATCTCACCTGATCAAAACACAGTTGTGATAGGTGTAAGCGAACCGCGCGTCTTGTTTTTGGGTGGGTCCCCAACTGCTCCTCTTTTTC
>Ga0207711_10004490_pt1 | contig 11891 bp, 5 predicted proteins | sample KBSS34metaG_FD_184401 | JGI IMG/M metagenome (GOLD analysis project Ga0207711, IMG submission 184401) | Switchgrass rhizosphere microbial communities from Kellogg Biological Station, Michigan, USA - KBS S3-4 metaG (SPAdes) (version 2) | ecosystem: Host-associated > Plants > Roots > Rhizosphere >...
GGATGTCCCGTTGGTTCCATGCTCGCCGGGGACACCGCTACGATGGCCGAGGCACGGCTCTACCGCAAGCGCCTGGGCGGGGGGATGCGACAGGCCGGTATCCTGGCTGCGGCTGGATTGGTAGCGCTGGAAGCTCCTCCCAGGCATTTGTCTGACGACCACGCCAATGCCAAGCTCATGGCGGAAAGGATCGGCCTCGATCCGGGGAACGTCCAAACGAACATCGTCATTTTCGATATCGCTCGAACCGGGCTCGCGCCGGCCGATTTTCTGGGGCGGCTCAAATCGAGCGGAGTGCTGGCAGGCTCGGTAGGTGGAACTCGCATCCGCTTAGTCACGCACTACGACGTTTCCCGCGAGGACTGCATCCTTGCGGGAAATGCGATCGCGGCGCTACTCGCGTAATTGCTGGGCTAGCCCTACTTGGCAAATTCGGGTGGAACCGGTATCGAGACTTTTCCGGTGGTGGCCCACTCGACGCCGCGCATGAAGATCGCCTTGAATTCCGGATTCTCGGTGTCCTCGGGGCCGTGGCCCAGTGCGATGTTGAACACGCGCCCTTTGCCGAACTCGGTGGTCCACAGGATCGGCTCGTCGGTGCCCGCACCGACCTTGGTCTGCTTGTCCTGCGCGCCATAGCGCGAGTGGTCGTCGTATGCGGTCGCCAGGACGTGATAGCCCCCCTCGGGCTGCCACCGCAGGTTGGCGAATAGCTCGTCGTTCTTGATCATGAGAGGCGTCTTGAAGCCCTTCATGATCGGATGATCGGGATCCTTGATGTCGAGAGCGTAATCGTGCTGTGGGGAATGGTGGCCCTGATTCGGCCGCCAGTTTCCGCCAGACATTTTCTCGTAGTCGGTCCAGCCGTCGAAGGCGCCGAGCGACAGATGATACAGGACCAGTCCCTTACCATTGCGAACGAAATCGGCCAGTCCGGCCTCCGCTCGCTCACCCCAGCGATTCTTGGGGTTGGTCCCATCGTAGTAATTCACAATGACGACGTCGTAGGGCGCCAGAATTTCGGGACCGCTGCCGCGGAATTCCTCGACCACGCGCGTTTCAAACTTCTCGGTATCGTCCAGTGTTTTGCGGAGCGAAGGAGTCGTCGCGCGCCAATCGTGCGGATTCTGACCGGTGATGATCAGGACCTGCATCCTCTCGGGATGGTTCGCCCCCGGAGGACCCTTGCCCTTGGCTTTGCCCTTACCGGCGGCGGGTTGGTCTTGCGCCGTCAGGCTCAGTGTGGCGAGGAGAGCGGCGCCGCACAAAACGAAGACGAAAGCTCGGGTGATTCGCATGCGCCGGACTCCGTTTCAAAACCGGAAGCGGGCGACGAGCTGGCCCGTGCGCGTGCCGCCGACGATATTCGAGGTCTGCATAAAGCCGAAGCCCGAGGCGTAGGTTGCACCGCCGGCGGCAGGGCAAGCGCCCGTGGGTCCTTGGTTGCCCGCAGCGAAGCATGTCGGGGCCGTTAGAGGAGCCGTCGCACTCGGCGTGGGAAGTACAGTGCGGTTAAACATGTTCACGAACTCCGCCCGAATGCTGAAGCTGTACCTTTCCTTGAAAGTGAAATTGCGGCCCATGTTGAAATTCTCCACGGGATGCCGTTGCTGGCGGTAGTCGTTGTAAAAGGCCGTGGAGGATCCAAACGTGCCGGCCGGGGGATCGACCCAGGCTGCTGGATTCAGCACCAGAGTCTTGGTCGGATCGAAGCAGTGGCAGTTGACGTCCGCCAGGTACAACGGGACGCCGGGCACCCGATTCATGAACGTCGGGCGGAACAGTTGGTTGGTCAGCTGGTTCGTCGATGTCGGAACCAGGATGGGCATTCCGCTCGCGTAGGTCATGAGCGCTCCCACCTGCCAGTCGCCCAGAACCTGCCTCAGGAGTTTGTTGGCGCCCCACCGGGGTACCGTGTAGCTGAAGTTGATGTTGCTGACGAACGGCCGTGAATACGTCGAGATGTACTTGTTCTGAGCCCGATTGAACACATCATTCTCTTGGGCGGCTGCTCCGAAAGGACCGGCGCCGTCGGCCTCGACGCCGTTTTCCAGCTCCTGCGCATACGTGAAGTTATAGCTGAAGTCCAAGCCGTGCGAAAAACGCTTGGTCACCTTGAGTTGCAAGGAGTTATACCAGGTATCTCCCAGCGGCGCCCACAACGCCTGCGCGGCGGTAGTGAACTGCGGGAACGGCCGCAGCGATTGCGCTACGGTCGCGGTGAGAGGGAAATTCGCATAGGGCAGTTTGCCTTGGAATGGGCCGGCAGCTGCGCTGCCGATCTGAGCGTTCAGGATGTTCCGCGCCGCCAGAGTCGTAATGTCGAGCCCGTCGTTCAGCAGATCCTGCGCCGTGAGGGCGTTGTAGTTGACGGGCGTAGAAGTGGGCCACCAGATTCCGCGATTTCCGACGTAGCTGGCGTCCACCACCAGATCCTTGAAGATTTCGCGCTGCACGCCGATGCTCCATTGATACGACCGGCTGGGCCGCCCGGCATTCGGATCGATCTGATACATAGGAGCTGGTCCCGGCGTTCCTGGAACGGCCGTGACGGGGAAGTAGCTGGCACTGAAGTTAGGGTATGCGATCTGCGACGGGGTCAGCGGAACGCCGCCGGCCAGGGTCATAACCGGCTGCCCAAACGAAGTGGAAGCCACGATATTTCTGGACGTGACTTGGCGAGTGAGCACGTTATTGGCGGCCGTGCCGTTGTAGAGGATACCGGCTCCTCCGCGAATCACGGTTTTTGAAGTCAACTGGTAGGCGAAGCCCAGGCGCGGCCCCAGGGCATAGGGATAGTTCTTGGCGAAGCTACAGCCGCAGGTGGCCTCATAGACCACACCGCCGGGATGTCCGCCATCCTGCAAATTGGGCACCGAGGCGGAGAAGCTTCCGAAGCGGCCATACTGTTCTCTCTGATAAGTGGAGTAATCGTAGCGCAGCCCGATTTCGACCGAGAATTTGCGCGTGACCTTCCAGCTATCCTGCCCATACAATCCCAAGGAGTGTTTCCCCAGCTTGCCGATCGCAGGCTGCGCAATGTTGTAATTATCCACCATGCCCAGCAGGAAACTGGCGTACGGAAAACCGATGGTGTTGCTTTGGCCAGTGGGGCCGGTCGCGTTCAAATAAGGGAGACCGGTTTCCGCGGGGCCGAAGGCATACGATCCGTTCGTATTAATGATGTTGGCGTTGGGGTATCCCTCAATGCGTGTTTCGCCGCCGAACTTGAAACTGTGGTTCCCCTTGATCCAGGTCAAGCTGGCCACGAAAGTGGTCTTTTGTTCCCGCGTGTTCACGGTTCCACCAAAGGGAGTCGATCCGATGCCGGAAGGAGCGCCGAAAGAGCCCACCGCGGCGAGTCCACCAAGGCTGTTATTACCCGTCATGCCGCCGGCCAGCGTTGCCGTTTGTCCTCCACCGATGATCGGGAAGCCCAGCGGCGTAAAGGGTCCGGTTAGCCCCAATTGCGTGGTCGCATTGTAGCCGGTGATGAAGGAGGGCATGTCGAGCGCGCTGCTCTGATAGGCTCCTCCCAAATGCAGCAGCATGGTCGGCGTGAGGGAGTGGTCGTAGTTCAGGCGATAGTTGATGGTGTCGAAAGCCGTCGGGGCAAAGGTCGTGATCGGCGAGGGCAAACCGTCCGAGGTGGTGTTGACGCCACTGCCTGGGGTCGCTGAGTGGGTCCATCCCCAGAATCCGCTCAGCTTGATCTTGGAACTCAGCGCGTGGTCGATCTTAATCGAAGGAATGTAGGCTTTGGTCTTGGTCGTGAATGGATTGATGTAGTTATTGATGGCCTGCGTCGCGTTCTGCCCCTGGGCGGTGGGGACGAGGGCCTGGATTTTCAAGGCCACTGGGTCGAGCTGCTTGGTCGGGATAATATTGCCTGGGAACGGATCCCGGATCAGTCGTGAATCCGTCAAGGACGCTGGCCGTTGCGACAACGGATCGTAAATCGTGTTCTGGATGATGCTCCGGCCCAGAGGATCGGTCCCCAGAACCTTGTTGAAGCCCGACCCGTCGATGGCACTGAAATCCCCAAGGCGATAGGCCGCCGTCGGAACCGTGTTCTGCGTGGTGGTGTTCGCCGTGGTCGTGGGACTCGACTCGTAGCTGAAAAAGAAAAACGTTTTATCTTTTCCGTTGTATACCTTGGGAACCCAGACGGGACCGCCTGCTGTGCCGCCGAAGTCGTTCCTGCGCGATTTCGGGTCGGTGTGTGAGTATGCGCCGGCGGCGTTGAGATCTTCGTTCACCAGGTACTCGAATGCCGATCCATGGAACTGGTTGGTGCCCGACTTCATGGTGAAGTTGAAGACGGCCCCGCCTGCCTGGCCGTATTCGGCGGCGAAGTTACTGGTCTGTATCGCGATCTCCTGGATCGCATCCATGCTCGGCTGCCCGAACGAATACGAGCTCATGCCCAGGCTATAGGTGGCGTCCAGGCCGTCCACGCGAACCTGTTCCGAATTGACGGGCGTGCCGCTGATGCGAAGGGTGCTGCCGCTCACCACATTCGTGCCTGGAATCAATTGGGACGCCGTCAAGGGATTGCGGATCGCGCCGAGAGTGCCTACGGGAAGATCGTTGACGTGGTTGGTGCCGACGTTGTGGCTCACGTCGCCGGTCTCCGTCTTAAGCAGCGTCGCGGATTCCGTAACCGTGACCGACTCGGCGGATGAACCTATTTCGAGTGGAACGTCGACGCGCAAGGTTTGCAGCGCCTGAACAGTTAGCCCCGCGCGGGTGTACTTTTTGAATCCGGCTACGGTCACGCTGATCTCATACGTGCCGATGGGAAGCTGTCCGAGGTTGTAGTTACCTGTCGCCGTGCTGGCGGACTCGAAGACAACGCCGGTGGCGGAGTTTTTGGCTTGAACCGCAGCACCTGCTACCACCGATCCCGCTGGATCGGAAATCACTCCGGTGATGGTTCCACGGTCGCCCTGGGCAAATGCCGAAAGAGCGAACACAAATAGACCTACTGCCGTTCCTAACCTCATGACTGACCCCCTGAAAAAACTGCGTCGGGATCAATGATGTCGCTAACCGCGCGCACTTGTCAAGGGATGACGGCTTCCATCGGGATATGCCATTTGGCTTTCGCGGGCCAGGAACAAGTAGGCCGCCACTCCGATAATTAGGAAGACCCAAATCGTCTGCATCGGAGCTGTGTAACTGCCGGTGAATTGCTTCAACAGTCCCGTGATGATCGGCGCGACAACGCCGGCCAGATTCAGAGCTGTATTTTGGATGCCCGCCACACGGCCTGGCGCGACGTCCGGCAGCATGGTCTGGGTGATGGCCCAATAGTTGGCGGTAGCCAGGCCCAGACCGGTCATGGAGAAGATGGCGAAAAAGACGGCGACGTCGGTCGATTCCGACATTGCCCCGAACACCTCGGTCGAAGCCGCCAGCAGGCCGGCGATGGTGAACCAGCGACGTGTCTTCAAGGCGCTCGCGCCGCGCCGGATCATCCAGTCGGCGGCCGCGCCCGCCAGGATCGCCATGGTGCCTGTGCCGGCGAAGCTGAACATCGTATACATGCTCATGGAGGTCAAGGTGAGGTTGCGGCTCTCCACCAGATAGGCCGGCATCCAGGTGAGAGAGAAAAACAGAAAGTAGTTGTAGCAGAACGTACCGATCACGATGGCCCACATCGCGCGTGTTCGGAAGAGCCCGCCAAACGACGGCTCCGCGGCATTTGGGGAACGACCTGTTTCTTGCTTGCGGGGCGGATCTGCTCCGGCGAGAACAATCCACGGGATCACCCACACCAGGCCGCCGAGGCCCAACAGGAAGAACATCGTCCGCCAGCCATAGCCCAGGATCAACCAGGTTGCCAGAGGTGACGCGATGGCCGGCCCCCATTTGCTTCCCGAGACGAAGATGCCCACGGCCAGCCCGCGCTGCCGTTCGTCCACGTGCTTGGCGAGCCACGCCAGACCGGCGGGGAATAGCGCGGACTCCGCCACGCCCAACATCAATCGCAACGCGACCAGCTGCCAGAACGCGCCTGCCATTGCCGTGGCCGCGGCCACCAGGCACCACGTCACGAAGCTGATGGTCATGAGGCGCTTGACGCCGAAGCGATCCACGGCCAGCCCGGCGGGGATCTGCATGACGGTGTAGCTCCAGAAGAAGACCGAATTGAGCACTCCGCGGCCTACATCGGTTAGCCCGAAGAATTGCTTGAAGTCAGGCGATGCCAGGGCGATCGCCAAGTTGGTGCGATCGATGTAGGCGATGATCACGCCCAATCCCAGCAGCGTGACTAGAGACCATTTCCGCACTTAGCGACGCGTTAAACGCGGTCGGGATCGGCACGCCAGTTCGCCACGGACTTCTTGATGTCGTCCTGCGACATGCTGCTTTCGGCCGCTTTTCGCGCAAGCTCCACGAACTCCGCATCGGAGGCGAAGCGCAGGCCCACAATCTGTTTGATGGTGAGGCGCCGATCGAGCAGCTTGCCCGCCAGCGCGAAGTGGCGCAGGTTTTCTTCCGCGCGGATCGCCCGATCCTGCACGCCCATGGCAAAACTCCGCGTAAAGACGAACAGCAAAAACAGCGCCACCGACATGGCTGCGATCAACGACGCGTTGTAGAGCCGTTCATGATCGCCCAACGACTGCCAAAGATTGACGAAGGACCCGATTAAGGTCAGCAGGATGATGGGGCCCAGCACAAAGTGGAACATGGGCACAAACTTCGCGTGTTGCGCGTAACTCTGCTCAGGCATGTGCTGATTATAGCTAGTCGCCGGTAGCGACAGGCTCGGGCTCGCGGGCCAGCGTGCGGGGCTTCTTGCCCTTGCCCAGCCGCGCTTGAATCGCCGCCATGTAGGTGTAAAACACCGGCGTGAGGTATAGAGTCACCAGCTGCGAGAACATCAGGCCGCCGACTACTGCCAGACCCAGCGGCTGGCGCGCTTCGCCGCCCGCGCCATAGCCCAGGGCAATCGGCACCGCGCCGAACAATGCCGCCATAGTGGTCATCATGATCGGACGGAACCGGATCAGGCAGCCCTGGTAGATCGCTTTGATCGGCGGCAATCCCTGATTGCGCTCGGCGTCCAGCGCGAAATCGATCTGCATGATGGCGTTCTTTTCGACGATGCCGATCAGCATGATCAGACCGACAAACGCGTAGATATTCAGATCCATGTGGAACAGATACAGCGTTGCCAGCGCTCCGAATCCCGCCGACGGCAGTCCCGAGAGAATGGTGATCGGGTGGATGTAGCTTTCGTACAGAATGCCCAAGACGATGTAGACGACGAAGATCGCGACCAGCAGCAGGATCCAGGTATCGCCGAGTTGTCCTGAGAACGCTTTGGCCGCGCCCTGCCAGGTGGTGCCGACCTCGGCCGGCACGTTCTCGGCCGCGATCGCTTCAATCTTTTCGAACACGTCGCCGAGCGATGCGCCGGGAGACAGGTTAAAAGAGATGGTGGCTGCCGAGAGCTGCCCGTAGTGGTTCACCGACTGCGGGCCGACTTCCTGTTTCACGCGGGCCAGCGTGTCCAGAGGAATCAGGCTGCCCGTGTCGGCCTTGAAGTACAGCATCGACAAGGCGCGCGGATCGGCCTGAAACTCGGGTTTCAATTCCAACAAAACTTTGTACTGATTGGACGCCCCGTAAATGGTGGATACCCACCTTGGACCGTAGGCGTCGTAGAACGCATTCTCGATCTGGTTGGCATTCACCTGCATCGCCGCGGCTTTGTCGCGGTCGATATTCACGTTGATCTGCGGGCTGGTGATGGCCACATTGCTGGTGACATCCTCCACGCCGGGGACGTTGGTAATCAGTTTTTCGAGCTTATCGGCTGTCGCGTAAAGCGCATTCTTGTCGGAGGATTGCATCGAGAACTGGTACAGACTCTTGGTCACCTGCCCGCCGATTCGCACGGTAGGCGGATTCTGCAAGTACACGCGCATGCCCGGAAGGTTATCCAGTTTCGGCCGCAAGTCGGCGATGATGTTCTCGACCAGCTCTTTGCGCTGCGCACGCGGTTTGAGGCGCACCACCAACTGCCCGAAGTTCGGCCCGCCCATGCTATTCGAGGCTGCGCCGCCCACCGATGACGTAAAGGCTTCCACGTTAGGGTTGGCGCGCACAATCTCGGCCACTTGGCTCTGATACTGCACCATCTGGTAATACGACGTGCCCTGCGCCGCTTCCGTGATCACCGACAACTGATCGGTGTCCTGGTCGGGAATAAAGCCTTTCGGGATCTTGATGAACAGGTATACCGTGCCGATCAGCACCACCACGAATATCGCCATGGTCGCGGGCCGGAAACGCAGGACCACGTCCAGACTGCGCTCATAAACGCGCAGCATGCCATCGAAGAACGCCTCTGTGATGCGGTAGAACCACGAGTGATCGCCATGCTTCACACGCAGGAACCGGCTACACAGCATGGGCGTCAGCGTGACCGACACCAGGCCTGAGATCAGGATGGCCACGCAGATGGTGACCGAAAATTCGCGGAACAGGCGTCCCATGATGCCGCCCATGAACAGGACGGGAATGAACACCGCCGTCAGGGACAGGGTCATCGAGACGATGGTGAAACCGATTTCGCTCGACCCCATCAGCGCCGCGGCCAGAGGCTTCCGGCCCATTTCCATGTGCCGGAAAATGTTTTCGAGCATCACGATGGCGTCGTCCACCACGAAACCGACGGACAAGATCAGTGCCATCATGGACAAGTTGTCCAGGCTGTAGCTGAGCATGTACATGATCGCGAAGGTCCCGACGATCGAGAACGGCAGCGCGAGACTGGGAATGACCGTCGCCGAAACATTTCGCAGGAACAAGAAGATGACGCCGATCACCAGGGCCAGGGTCATCAGCATGGTGACTTCCACGTCCTGGTAGGAGTCGCGAATAGTCTGCGACCGGTCGTAGAGAATATCCATGTGCACCGACGGCGGAAGCTCCTGCTGGAAGATCGGCAGCAGGTTCTTGACGTTGTCGGTGACGGCGATGGTATTGGTGCCGGGCTGGCGCTGGATGGCCAGCACGATAGCGCGTTGCTGGTCATTTGGAGTGTAGAACCAGGACGCCGTCTTATCGTCCTCGACGCTATCCTTCAGCTCGCCCAGTTCCTGTAGCCTGACCGGCGTGGCGTTGCGATACGCCACCACCAGCGACCGATACTGGTCGGCCGTAGTCAGCTGACCGGAGGTCTGCAGAGTAAATGATCGCTGCGGTCCGGTGATCTGCCCCGTGGGCAGGTTGACGTTCCACACCTTCAGCGCCGCTTCCACTTCGTTGATGCCGATCTTGTGAGCCGCCAGCAGATGCGGATCCAGTTGCACGTGGACCGCGTATTTTTGGGCGCCCAGGACTTGCACCTGTGCCACGCCGGTCACCTGCGAGATGCGTTGGGCGATGCGGGTCTCGGCGAATTCGTCCAGGGTCCAGAGCGGGACTTCTTTGGACGTCAGCGTCACATAGAGGATCGGCTGGTCGGCTGGATTCACGCGCGCAAACGTGGGCGGCGTCGGCATGCCCTGGGGAAGCTGCCGCGAGGCTTGCGTGATGGCCGACTGGACATCGATGGCCGCTCCATCCATGCTGCGGTTCAGGGCGAATTCTAGCGTGATTTGGGTAGCGCCCAGCGAGTTGATGGAGGTCATCGACTCGATGCCCGCGATGTTGGAGAATTGGTTCTCCATGGGCGTCGCGACCGAGGCCGCCATGGTATCGGGGCTGGCGCCGGGCAGCGCTGCGGTGACCTGCAGGGTCGGAAAATCCACGTTGGGAAGATCGCTGACCGCCAGCTTCTGATAGGCCACGGTGCCGAACAGCGCAATGGCCCCCATCAGGAGGCTGGTGGCGATGGGCCGTTCGATAAATGGTTGCGAGAAGTTCATGCTACTGAAAATCAGTCCTGCGAGCGTCTCAATCCGAGAACCCCGGCGCGATCTCCGGCTGGCGGATGACTAGTTCCTGGCGCTGCTTCTTGCGCTTGCTGAATTTTGCCATGTAGGTGTAAACCACCGGAGTGAGATACAAAGTCATGATTTGCGATACAGCCAGGCCGCCGATTACCGTGAGTCCGAGGGGACGGCGCGCCTCGCCTCCCGCGCCCCATCCGAGAGCTACCGGGATCGAACCCAGCATGGCCGCGGCGGTGGTCATCATGATTGGCCGGAAGCGGATGATACAGCCCTGATAAATCGCGTCTTCGGGGGAAGTGGCTCCGCTGCGTTCCGCTTGCAGCGCGAAGTCGATCTGCATGATGGCGTTCTTCTTGACGATGCCCACCAGGATGATCAAGCCGACGAAAGAGTAAATATTCAGTTCGCCTTTGAATATGTACAGGGTCAACAAAGCGCCCAAACAAGCCGAGGGAAGTCCCGACAGGATCGTCAGCGGGTGGATGTAGCTTTCATACAGCACACCCAGGACGATGTAGACCACTAAGATCGCCACCAGGAACAGAGTGCTTAGGTTCGAAAGGGAATCTTCAAACGCCGCCGCGTTGCCTGAAAATTTCGCCGATATGGTCGCGGGCAGCATTTGCTTGGCCATGGTCTGGAGCTTGTCGTGCACGTTCCCGAAGGAAATCCCGGGCTTAAGATTGAAAGACACCGTGACGGCGGGAAGCTGACCGGCGTGCGAAATACTTTGCGGGCCGACGTCCTCTTTGATTTTCGCCAATGAATCCAGAGGAACTAGAGCTCCGGTATTGGTTTTGAAATAGATCTTGGATAGATAGTCGGAGAAGGCCTGGTATTTCTTGTCGACTTCGAGCACCACGCGATATTGCGATACCGGTGAATAGATGATCGACGCGTAGCTGGGGCCGTAGGCTCCGTACAAGGCGTTCTGGATATCGCTGGGGTTGAGTCCGTAGAGCGCGGCGCGCTCGCGGTCGATTTCCACGTTGATGCGCGGGCTCTTGTATTCCAGGTCAGTGTTGACGTCCTGTACCTCGGGCACCTTGCGGACTTCTTTCTCCAGCAGTGCCGCCTGCACATACAACTCGTCGGTATCGGGACCCTGCAGGGTGAAATCGTAGTTGCTTCGCGAATTGAAACCGCCCCCGCCGATACGGATCGGCGGCTGCACATTCGGGAACACGTTGAATCCCGGGATGCTGGAGATTTTGGGCCGCAAGCGCTCGGCAACCTGCTGCGCCGTGGAGGTTCGCGCGGGATGAGCCCGCAGCATCACGAAAAATCGGGCGCTGTTGCCGTTGCCCGCGTTGGTCATGAAGGCCTCGACATCGGGGTCCTTACGAACGATGTCGGCGATGCCCTTTTGGTACTCCACCATCTTGTAGAAGGAGGTTCCCTGCGCCGCCTGAATGTTCAACTGCATCTGATCGTTGTCGGCGTCGGGGATAAATCCCTTGGGAACTTTTTGATACAGGAACCAGGTGGCTCCCATCACCGCGAAAAACAGCACTGCCATGGCGGTGCGATGCCGCAGGACGCCGCGCAGCGTCCAGTCATAGAAGCGCAGCATGCCGTTGAATATGTGATCGGTGGCGCGGTACACCATCCCATGTTTCTGGGTGCCCTCGCGCAAGAGCCGGCTGCACAACATGGGAGAGAGTGTGATGGACACCACGCCCGAAACCAGGATCGCCGTGCAGATGGTCACCGCGAATTCGCGGAACATGCGGCCCAGCGTGCCGCCCATGAACAGAATCGGGATGAACACGGCCGCCAAGGACAGCGTCATCGAGAGGATGGTGAAGCCGATCTCCTGCGATCCCTTGTAGGCGGCGGCCATCGGGCTCAGTCCGCTCTCGATATGGCGGACGATGTTTTCGAGCATGACGATGGCGTCGTCGACGACAAAGCAGACTGACAGAATCAGCGCCATCATGGAAAGCGTATTCAGGCTGAAGCCCAGCAGCGCCA
>Ga0207711_10004494_pt1 | contig 11886 bp, 7 predicted proteins | sample KBSS34metaG_FD_184401 | JGI IMG/M metagenome (GOLD analysis project Ga0207711, IMG submission 184401) | Switchgrass rhizosphere microbial communities from Kellogg Biological Station, Michigan, USA - KBS S3-4 metaG (SPAdes) (version 2) | ecosystem: Host-associated > Plants > Roots > Rhizosphere >...
TCAGGTTCTGCACCGCGGGCTTGCCGAGATAGTGATCGATGCGGTATTCCTGCGCTTCGCTGAACACCGAACGGACGACGCGGTTGATCTGCTGCGCGCTCGCCAGATCGCGGCCGAGCGGCTTCTCGAGGACGACGCGAACGTTGGGACCGTTCAGGCTGCACGCGCCGAGCTGCGCGCAGATGACCGGGAACAGATCGGGGCTCGTCGCCAGGTACATGACGACGACGTCCGCGGGCGCCTCGCGTCCGGTCGGCGACCCGAGCCACTCCTTCAGGCGCGCGTAGTCGTCGGCCCGGGAGAGATCGAGGCGCAGGTGATGGAGGAGGGCGGCGAAGCGATCGAACTCCTCGTCGCTCGGCCGCTTCGCGTCCTCGACCTCGTGGAAGCGTTCCTTCAGCCAGGCACGGTAGCCGTCGTCGCTGAGCTCCTGGCGCGAGATCGCGACGATCCGGCCGCCTTCGGGAAGCTTGCCGTGGCGCCACGCCTGGAACAGCGCCGGCATCAGCTTTCGCCACGTCAGGTCGCCGGTGCCGCCGAAGAGAACGAGGTCGAACGCCATGCGGAGAGGATACGATGCCGCCCCGGCGTGATGCCGGCTTCGACTTGAGCGGCGCTGGCGTGGCGTCGGGTCGCGCCGGGCGACGCTTTCCAGGGAGATCGTGATGAAGAAGATGATGCAAGCCTCGCTCGTCCTCGTCGCCGTGCTCGCGTGCACCTCCGCAGCGGGGCAGGCCGCGGTGCAGGCGAATCCGAACCAGGAGCAGATGCTCGTCAGCGCCGATCCGCGCATCGCCGCCAACAAGCGGCTCGTCTACGACTTCTGGCGCGAGGTCTTCGAAGGCGCGCACATGGAGCTCGCCGACAAGTACATGGCCGAGTCGTACATCCAGCACAACCCGAACGTGCCGAGCGGGCGGGCGGCGTTCGTCGATTTCTTCAGCAAGATGAGAAAGCCGGCGCCGATCGAGCCTCGCATCAAGGCGCCGGTCGTCGCGATCGTCGCCGAAGGCGACCTCGTCGTCCTCAGCTTCGCTCGCGAAGGCGTCGATCCCAAGGACACGACTAAGAAGTTCAGCACGACCTGGTTCGACATGTTCAGGATCGAGAACGGCAAGATCGCCGAGCACTGGGACCCGGCGCAGAAGCAGTAGCAGCGCCGGCCGGGGGCTCGGCGGGCGAAACGAGACCGCTCGCGGCGCAGCGTCGACGTCGCGGCATCGCGGTCACGCGATCGACGGTGAAGCGGCTACGATCCCGCGTATGGCTTCCACCCCGGCCGACAAGGCCGCCCGCCTGCGCGCACTGCACGAGGGCCCCGGCGCCTTCGTGATCGCCAACGCCTTCGATGCCGGCTCGGCCGCGCTGCTCGCGCAGCTCGGCTTCGTCGCGCTGGCGACGTCGAGCGGCGCCGCCGCCGGCGTCCTCGGCAGGAAGGACGGCCAGCTCTCGCGCGACGAGGCGCTCGCGCACGCGCAGGCGATCGCCGCCGCGACCGACCTGCCGGTCTCGGCCGATCTCGAGAACGGCTTCGGCGACTCGCCCGACGACGTCGCCGAGACGATCCGCCGCGCCGGCGCGACCGGAATCGTCGGCGCATCGATCGAGGACCACAGCGGCGACAAGGCGGCGCCGCTCTATCCGATCGACGTCGCCGCGGCGCGAATCGCGGCGGCCGCCCAGGCGGCGCGCGCGCTGCCGTTCGCGTCGTTCTCGATCACCGCGCGCGCCGAAAACTTCTTTCGCGGCCGTCCCGACCTCGCCGACACGATCGCGCGCCTGAAAGCGTACGAGGCGGCCGGCGCCGACGTCCTGTTCGCTCCGGCGCTGCCCGACCTCGACGCCGTCCGCGCCGTCTGCGCCGCGGTGACCCGGCCGGTCAACTTCATGGTCGGAATGAAGGGCAAGTCGTGGGACCTCGCCACGCTCGAGGCGGCGGGCGTTCGCCGAGTCAGCCTGGCGACGTCGCTGTGGCGCGCGGCGATGGCCGGCGTCCGCGGCGCCGCCGAGGAGATCAAGGGCAGCGGCACGTTCGGCTACGTCGACCGGCTCTAAGCGCCATGTCGTCGCCCGGGGCTCGCAGCGATCGAAGCGAAACGCCGCGCGCCGGCACGACGTCGCGGGCGGGTGGCGGGATGAGCGACGAGGCTCTGCCGGCGTTCTCCGCGGCGACGCGCGGCGATCGCACCGCCGCGTGGGCCGCGCTCGCCGGCCACTACCAGGCGCACGGCCGTGACTTCGACCTGCGCGACGCGTTCGCGCGCGATCCGCGTCGCTTCGAGGCCCTGTCGTTCGAGGCGCCGGACGTGTTCGTCGACCTGTCGAAGAACCTCGTCGACGTGGCGACGATGCGCTTCCTCGCCGACCTCGCGCGCGAGTGCGGCGTCGAGGCGCAGCGCGACGCGATGCTCGCCGGCGCCGTCATCAACACGACCGAGCGCCGCGCCGTTCTCCACACGGCGCTGCGCGCGCCTCGCGGCGCGGGCCCTTTCAGCGACGAGGTCCACGGCGTCCTCGATGCGATGCTCGCCTTCGCCGAATCGGTGCGCGGGCGCGCCGCCGGGCCGGCGGCGCCCGCGCCGGCCGCGTCCGCGCCGCCGCGCCTGCGTCACGTCGTCAACATCGGCATCGGCGGCAGCGATCTCGGCCCGCAGATGGTCGTTCGCGCCCTCGCGGACGTCGCGCATCCCGGCCTGACGTTCCACTTCGTCGCCAACGTCGACGGTGCCGACCTGGCCGCGGTGCTCGCCCGCGTCGCTCCAGCCGAGACGCTCTTTGTCGTCGCCAGCAAGACGTTCACGACGCAGGAGACGATGGCCAACGCCGAGACGGCGCGCGCCTGGTTCGTCGCCCGCGGCGGCACGCGGATCGACGAGCACTTCGTCGCCGCGACGAGCAACGTCGAGGCGGCGGCGCGCTTCGGCATCACGCGCACGTTCGGCTTCTGGGACTGGGTCGGCGGACGCTATTCGCTCTGGTCGGCGATCGGACTGCCGATCGCCATCGCGATCGGCGCCGAGCGCTTCCGCGAGCTGCTCGCCGGCGCGCGCGCGATGGACGAGCATTTCGCGAGCGCGCCGGTCGAGCGCAACCTGCCGATGCTGCTCGGCCTCATCGACGTCTGGTACCGCAACTTTCACGGCTTCACCAGCCGCTGCATCGCGCCTTACGCGCAGGCGCTGCAACGCCTTCCCGCCTTCCTGCAGCAGCTCGAGATGGAGAGCAACGGCAAGCGCGTCGACCGGAGCGGCGCGGCGCTGCCGTTCGCGACCAGCCCGGTCGTCTGGGGTGAGCCGGGAACGAACGCGCAGCACGCCTACTTCCAGATGCTGCACCAGGGCAGCGACGTCGTCCCGGTCGAGTTCATCCTCCTCGCCCGGTCGAGCGCCCTCGCGAGCGGCATCGCTCCGGAAGCGATCGCGCGCCAGCACCGGATGCTGCTCGCCAACGGACTCGCGCAGAGCCAGGCGCTGATGCGGGGAAAAGCGAGCACCGACGAGCCGCATCGCCACTTCCCCGGCAACCGGCCGAGCACGACCCTGCTGCTCGAGCAACTGACGCCGCGCTCACTCGGCGCGCTGCTTGCGCTCTACGAGCACCGCGTCTTCACCTCGGGCGCGGTGTGGGGAATCGACAGCTTCGACCAGTGGGGAGTCGAGCTCGGCAAGACCCTGGGCGCGCGACTCCTGCCGCTCCTCGAGCCCGGCGCGGAAAGCTCGCTTCCCGCCGACATCGACGCGTCGACCGCCGGACTGCTGCGCCGGTCGGGCGCCTGACGATGACGCGCCGCTGGCGGCTCTTCCCGAAGTACGCGCTGCTGATCATCACGCTGGTCGGCATCATGCTGATCACGAGCGGCGCGATCGGCATCTATTTCTCGTGGCAGGAAACCGAGCAGGACCTGGTCGCGCTGCAGTTCGAGAAGGCGCAGAACGCCGCCTACCGGATCGATCAGTACATCCAGGACATCGAGCACGAGCTGAGCTGGACCGCGCTGCCGCGGGCCGACGCCGACGGCGACGCGCTCGAGTCGCGCCGCATCGAGTACCTGAAGCTGCAGCGCCAGGCGCCGGCGATCACCGAGGTGGTCTGGATCGACCCTCAAGGCCGCGAGCAGCTGCGCATCTCGCGCCTGGCGATGGATGCGATCGGCAGCGGCACCGATCTGTCGCGCGACCCGAAGTTCCGCAAGGTCGCGAGCGGCGAGGTGCCGGTGTACTACGGCCCGGTCTATTTCCGCAAAGGCACCGAGCCGTACATGACGATCGCCCGCCCGGCGGGAAGCGGCGGCGGCGTGACCGCGGCGGAGGTCAACCTGAAGTTCGTCTGGGACGTGGTCTCGAAGATCAAGATCGGCATCGCCGGGCTGGCCTACGTCGTCGACGAAAACGGTGTGCTGATCGCGCATCCCGACATCAGCCTGGTGCTCAAGAAGTCGGACCTGAACTCGCTTCCGCAGGTCGCCGCGCGCAACCAGGCCCCCGGCCTGCCATTACCGCCCGGCCGCGACCTGCAGGGCAACGACGTGTTCTCGGCGCCGGCGCCGATCCCGACCCTGAAATGGACGGTGTTCGTCGAGACGCCGCGAAACGAGGCGTTCGCGCCCCTCTACGCGACCGTGCAGCGGACCTCGTACCTGCTCGTGGCCGCGCTGCTGATCTCGATCGCCGCGAGCTTTTTCCTCGCCCGCGCGCTGGTTCGGCCGCTGCGCGCGTTGCAGGAAGGCGCGGCGCGGATCGGCGCGGGCGACCTCGAACGCCACATCGAGGTCCGTACCGGCGACGAGCTCGAGGGCCTCGCCGAGCAGTTCAACCGAATGAGCGAGCAGCTGCGCGAGTCGTACGCGGGGCTCGAGCGCAAGGTCGAGCAGCGCACCTCCGAGCTGACCGAGGCGCTCGAGCGACAGACGGCGACTGCAGAGGTGTTGCGGGTCATCAGCAGCTCGGTGTCCGACGCGCAGCCGGTGCTCGACAAGATCGTTGAAAGCTGCGAGCGCTTGTTCGTCGGCACGCGCGTGGGGATCAACTTGGTCGGTGCCGACGGGGTGACCTATGCCGCAGCGTACCAAGGTCCGATGCGGGATGAGTTCTTCGCCAATGCCGCCAAGATCTTTCCCCATCGTGGTCTTTCTCTCGAGAGCGCCACCGGGCGCGCGATCCTGGAGCGAAGGGTGATGCACTACCCGGACACGTCGGCGCCCGACGTTCCCGAAGGCCTCCGATTCGGTTCCGGGGTGGTAGGAACGAGGGCGGCGATCTTCGCGCCGATGATGCTCGACGATCGCGGCATCGGCACGATCTGGGTCGCGCGCGAGGTTGTCGGCGAGTTCACCGCCGACGAGATCGCGTTGCTCAAGACCTTCGCCGACCAGGCCGTGATCGCGATCGAGAACGCTCGCCTCTTCAGCGAGACCCAGGAGGCGCTCGAGCGCCAGACCGCCACCGCCGAGGTGCTGAGCGTGATCAGCGGCTCGGTCGCCGACAGCAAGCCGGTGTTCGAGAAGATCCTGGAAAGCTGCCAGCGCCTGTTCGCGAGCAACGAGCAGGGCATCCTGCTCGCCGGAGACGACAACCTCATGCACCTCGGGGCGCACCACGGCAGCGCCCGCGAGCGGGTCGAGAAGCTCTTTCCCGTGCCGCGCGCCGCCGCCGGCGACGCGGCGAGGCGCGAGCGCAGCGTGGTCCATATCAGGGACGTCCTCAGCGACGCCGACGTTCCGGCCGGGCTGCGCGAGATCGCCGAGCAGATCGGCGTCGGCACCTACTCGCAGGTGATCGCGCCGATGCTGTGGGAAGGCGAGTCGATCGGCAGCCTGTACGTGATCCGCCAGCCTGCCGTCGGCTTCAGCGACAAGGAAATCGGCCTGCTGCGCACCTTCGCCGACCAGGCGGTGATCGCGATCCAGAACGCGCGTCTGTTCAACGAGACGCGCGAGGCCCTGCGCAAGGTCGAGCTGCGCACCGCGGAGCTGAGCGAGTCGCTCGACTACCAGACCGCGATCAGCGACGTACTGCGCGTCATCAGCCAGTCGCCGACCGATGTCGCGCCGGTCTTCGACGCGATCCTCGAGAGTGCCTCGCGTCTCTTCGGGAGCCCGACGTCCGCGGTCTTCCGCTTCGACGGCCGGCTCGTGCACCTGGCGAAGACGCGCAACTGGCCGGCCGCGGCGATCGCCGACGCCGCCCGGTTCTACCCCGGGCCGCCGAACCCGAAGATGCTGAGCGGTCGGGTCATCCTGTCAGGTGCCGTGCAGAGCGAGGAGGACGCGCTCAACGACCCGGCCTACGACAGGCAGACCGCCGACCTCGGACACTGGCGGCGGATGATCGGCGCGCCGCTGCTCAAGGACGGGCAGCCGATTGGCGCGATCATCGTCGCCTGGCTCGAGCCGGGCGTGACGCCGGCGCGCCAGTCCGAGCTGCTCAAGACGTTTGCCGACCAAGCCGTGATCGCGATCGAGAACGTTCGCCTGCTGAGCGAGACGACCGAGGCGCTCGAGCAGCAGACGGCCACGGCCGAGGTCCTGCAGGTGATCAGCAGCTCGGTCGCCGACACCCAGCCGGTGTTCGACAAGATCCTCGACAGCTGCGAGCGACTGTTCGCCGGCACCGGCCTCGGCATCTACCTGATCGACGAGGCCGGCATGCTTCGCCTGGGCGGCTACCGTGGCCAGACGCTCGGGCCGAGGGGAGAGGTTCAGGCGGTGGCCGGCTCGTTCCCGCGGCCGCTCGAGGGCAGCGCGACCGAAGTCGCGCTGCGCGCTGGGCAGGTCGTCCACTACGCCGACGCGCTCGCCGACGACGGCGTGCCGGCGCCGATGCGGCGGATCGCGGCCGAGATTCGCAACTTCTCGGTCGCCGTCGCGCCCATGCTCTGGGAAGGGCGCGGCATCGGTGCGATCCAGGTCTCGCGCAGCCCGCCGCAGCCTTTCGGCGGCAAGGAACTGGCGCTGCTCAAGACCTTCGCCGACCAGGCGGTGATCGCGATCCAGAACTCGCGCTTGTTCAACGAAACCAAGGAAGCGCTCGAGCAGCAGCGCGCCTCCGCCGACGTGCTCACTGCGATCAGCAACTCGATCTCCGACGCACGGCCGGTCTTCGACGTCATCCTGCAGAGCTGTCAGCGGCTCTTCGAAGGCCACACCGTCGGCGTGACGCTCTTGCGCGACGACGGACTTCTCGATGTCGGCGCCAATGCCGGTCCGGGCTACGAGGCCCTCAAGCGCAGCTACCCGCGTCCGCTCGACCGCAGCACCGCGTCGGGACTGGCGATTCTCGACCGCCGCGTCGTGGCTTTCGAGGACGTCGATAGCGCCGATGTGCCCATGGGATCGCAGGAAGGCGCGCGTGCCATGGGAAACAACTCGATGGTCGTCGCGCCGATGCTCTTCGGGGGGAAAGGCATCGGCACGCTCTGGGTCGGCCGGGCTGCGAAGGGACCGTTCATCGAGAAGGAGATCGATCTGCTGCGAAGCTTCGCCGACCAGGCGGTGATCGCGATCCAGAACGCGCGCCTGTTCAACGAGATCCAGGCCAAGAGCCGCGAGCTCGAGCTCGCCAACAAGCACAAGTCGGAGTTCCTCGCCAACATGTCGCACGAGCTGCGCACGCCGCTCAACGCGATCATCGGTTTCTCCGAGGTGCTGTCGGAGAAGATGTTCGGCGAGGTCAACGACAAGCAGCTCGAGTACCTGCTCGACATCCACACCTCGGGCCACCACCTGCTCTCGCTGATCAACGACATCCTCGACCTGTCGAAGATCGAGGCCGGGCGCATGGAGCTCGACCTGGCGACGACCAACCTGCCGATGCTGCTCGACAACTGCACGACGCTGGTCCGCGAGCGCGCTAACCGGCAGGGCCTCGTGCTCGCGCTCGAGGTCGAAGACGGCCTCGGCGACTGGGTCGCCGACATCCGGAAGCTCAAGCAGGTCGTGATCAACCTGCTCTCGAACGCCGTCAAGTTCACGCCCGCCGGAGGCAAGGTGACGCTGCGCGCGCGCCGGCTCGGCGACGCCGTCGAGATCGCCGTCGTCGACACCGGCGTCGGCATCGCCGCCGACCAGCAGGCGCTCGTCTTCGAGGAGTTCCGCCAGGCCGGCGGCGACTACCTGAGGAAGTCGGAAGGCACCGGCCTCGGCCTGTCGCTCGCGAAGCGCTTCGTCGAGCTGCACGGCGGCACGATGCGGGTCGAAAGCGCACCCGGCCAGGGCTCGACCTTCGCGTTCGTCCTTCCCGAGCGCATCGTCGAGGCGGTCTGACAATACGCCGTCAACGCGAGGGCAGAGCGATGAAAACCATCCTGATCGTCGAGGACAACGAGAAGAACATGAAGCTCGTCCGCGACATCCTGCGCCACAACGGCCACGCGACGCTCGAGGCGCAGACCGGCGGCGAGGGCGTGCGCCTGGCGAGCGAGAAGAAGCCCGACCTGATCCTGATGGACATCCAGCTTCCCGACATCGACGGCATCGAGGCGCTGCGGCGCATCCGCGCGGACCGCGCCCTCGACACCATCGCCGTGATCGCGGTCTCGGCGTCGGTGATGCCCGACGACCAGCAGAAGATCGTCACGTCGGGGTTCGATGCGTTCGTCACCAAGCCGATCAACCTGAAGCAGTTCCTCGATACGGTGAAGCGCTTTCTCGCCCACGGGCGAACCGCGCGATGACGGCGTTCGCGCCGGCGAGCCGTCGCCGCGCGCCGATCGGCGCGTCGGCCGGCGCGCTCGCCTGCGTGCTGGGGCTGCTGCTTGCGCCGTCGGCAGCGGCGGCCCAGGCGCCGGCGCGGCTGGCGCGGATCGGCTTCCTCTCGTTCTTTCCCACGCCGGCGCCGGACCATCCCGATCCGAACGAAACCGCGTTTCGCCAGGGGCTGCGCGAAAGCGGCTACGTCGAAGGGCAGAACGTCGTCATTGAGCGCCGCTATGCCGACGGCAATGCCGAGGTGCTGGCGACGTCGGCCGCCGAGCTGGTGCGGCTGAAGGTCGACGCGATCCTCGCCGGCGGCCAGCCCGCGAGAGAGGCGGCGCGCAAGGCGACGACGACGATTCCGATCGTCACGTTGTCGGGAAGCGACCCGGTCCGCGAAGGCTGGGCCAAGAGCCTCGCTCGCCCGGGCGGCAACGTCACCGGCCTCACCTTCACGTTCCCCGAGCTCGCCGCGAAGCGCCTCGAGCTGCTCAAGCAGGCCCTGCCTCCGTTGACGCACATCGCCGTCATCATCGATCCGGTGGAGGTCGTCGACGCGACCGATGTGCTGCGCGAGACCGAGGCCGGCGCGCGCCGGCTGGGGCTGAAGATGCAGGTCGTCCGCATCCACGGCTCGAACGACCTTGAAGACGCGGTCGTCCGGGCCCGGCGCGGCAACGCGCAGGCGCTCGTGCCGATGGCGATGTGGCCGCATCGGCGCGAGTTCGCCGAGCTGGCGGCGCGCAGCCGGCTGGCGGTGATGGGCGAGGAGTCGCACGAGGTGCAGGCGGGCTTCCTGCTCGCCTACGGCGCCGACCTCGACGACCTGGTGCGGCGTTCGGCGGTGCAGGTGGCGAAGATCCTCAGGGGGGCGCGTCCCGGCGACCTGCCGATCGAGCGGCCGACCAAGTTTCGCCTGAGCATCAACCTGAAGACCGCGAAGGCGCTCGGCATCACGATTCCCCCCGCGCTGCTGGCCCGCGCCGACGAGGTCATCCAGTGAGTCCCGACGCGGCCGCGAGCGCGAAGATCCTCGTCGTCGACGACGTCGCGCTCAACGTCAAGCTGCTCGCCGACCTGCTCGCGGCGAAGGGCTACCGGACCTGCAGCGCGACCTCCGGCGCCGAGGCGCTCCGCGTGCTGGCGGCCGAGCGTCCCGACCTCGTCCTGCTCGACGTGATGATGCCCGGCATGAGCGGCTACGACGTCTGCCGCGCGATCCGCGCCGATCCGGCGCAGGCGATGCTGCCGGTCGTCCTCGTCACCGCGCTCGATCCCGCCGAGGAGCGCGCCAAGGGCCTCGACGCCGGCGCCGACGATTTCCTCAGCAAGCCGGTCAGCCAGGCCGAGCTGCTGGCGCGCGTCCGCTCGCTGCTGCGGATCAAGTCGCTCTACGACGAGCTGCTCCAGCAGCGCCAGCAGCTCGCCGAGATCAACCGGACGCTCGAGCAGCGCGTCGCCGACGGCATCGCCCAGCTCGACAAGGTGAGCCGGCTGAAGCGCTTCTTCTCGCCGCAGCTCGCCGAGCTGATCGTCGCCGGCGGCGCCGACGATCCGCTGAAGAGCCACCGGCGCGAGATCACCGTCGTCTTCCTCGACCTGCGCGGCTTCACCGCGTTCACGGAGACCGCGGATCCGGAAGACGTGATGCAGGTGCTCGGCGAATATCACGCCGCGGTCGGCGCGCTCGTCATCGATCACGAGGCGACGCTCGAGCGCTTCACCGGCGACGGCATCATGGTCTTCTTCAACGATCCGGTGCCGGTCCCCGATCCGGCGCGGCGCGCGGCGCGAATGGCGATCGCGATGCAGCGCGAGGTCGCCCGCCTCGCGGTCGGCTGGGCGCGGCGCGGCTACGAGCTGGCGATGGGCGTCGGCATCGCCCAGGGCTTCGCGACGATCGGCAGCATCGGCTTTCCCGGCCGGATCGACTACGGCGCGATCGGCACCGTCACCAACCTCGCGGCGCGCCTGTGCGGCGAAGCGCGCGGCGGCGAGATCCTGGTGTCACAGCGCGTCCAGGGCCTGCTCGACGGCGAGCCGGCGTGCGAGCCCGCCGGCGAGCTCGCCTTGAAGGGATTCCACCGCTCGGTGCCGGCGTTTCGCGTCCTCGTCGCGGAGGCCTCGCCGGGTGGCGCGACGGCCTGATCGCCGTGCATCGGCGTCATCAATGTTGTCGATGCCGTACCCGGGATTCGTGAATATTCCCTTCATCATCGTGCGACGTCACGACGGAGCCTGACGGGTGGTGCCGACATGAGAAGACGCAAACTCCTCCTGGCCGCCGCCACGGCCGGCTTCGTGTCGCGCCGCGCCGTTGCGCAGCCGACGACGCGCAGCGCGCGAATCGGCTGGCTGACGGCGCAGCGGCCGGCCAGCCTCGTTCCTTTCGTGCAGGCGTTCCGCAGCTCGCTCGCCGATCTCGGCTTCGTCGACGGCCGCAACCTGACGATCGACTTCCGCTACGGCGACGACGACGCGAGCAAGGTCGCTGGCCTCGCCGACGAGCTGGTGCGTCTGCCGGTCGACCTGATCGTCGTCCAGGGCGAGGCGGTGCTCGAGATCAGGTCGCTGAGCCTGCCGGTCCCGGTCGTCTACGCCTACAGCGCCGATCCGATCGCCGCCGGGCTCGCCGAGAGCCTGGCCAGGCCCAAGGCGAACATGACTGGCCTGACGTACATGGCGGTCGAGCTGAACGGCAAGCGGCTCGAGCTGCTGCGCGAGATGGCGCCGTCGATCCGCCGCGTCGCGCTGCTCGCCAATCCAGCCTATCCGGGCGAGATCGGCGAGCGCGCGAATTCGCTCGCGACGGCCGGCCGCATCGGCTTCGACCTGCGCTATCTCGGCGCGCGCAACGGCGACGAGCTCCAGGCCGCGTTCGCGAAGATGGTCGCCGACAAGGCGCAGGCGATCTCGCTCCTCGCCGACAGCTTCACGGTGCAGAACCGCGCCGCCATCATGGCCTTCGCGACCGAGCAGCGCATCCCCGTGGTCTCGAGCTGGCCGGTGTTCGCCGAGGCCGGCGCGCTCTGCACCCATGGCCCGCGCCTGGCCGACTCGTACCGTCGCCTCGCCTACTACGCCGATCGCGTCCTGCGCGGCACCAAGCCCGCCGACCTGCCGATCGAGCAGCCGACGACGATCGAGACGATCGTCAACCTCAAGACCGCCGACGCCCTCGGACTGAAGGTGCCGCA
>Ga0207711_10004495_pt1 | contig 11883 bp, 7 predicted proteins | sample KBSS34metaG_FD_184401 | JGI IMG/M metagenome (GOLD analysis project Ga0207711, IMG submission 184401) | Switchgrass rhizosphere microbial communities from Kellogg Biological Station, Michigan, USA - KBS S3-4 metaG (SPAdes) (version 2) | ecosystem: Host-associated > Plants > Roots > Rhizosphere >...
AACCTCCACCTCGATGCGCGGGTAGCAGTAGTCCGCGACGCGGATCGGCTTGCCCTCGTCGAGGAACATGTCGTCGAGGAGATGGCCGTAGTCCGGCTCGTCCACCCCCATCATCCTCTGCATGACCGGCGAGGAAAGCCCGACCTTGTGGCCGCGCACGACCGCGCCGGCCTGGATACGGCGACCGATGCCGAGAAGCTGAATCCTGTATGCGTCCACGACGTCGAGCCCGGGGAATGTCTCCACCAACGGCTGGATAGGTTCACGCGACTGCTCGGCCTGAGCAAGCAGCTCCGCGGCACGGGAACGCGCCTCAAGGTCGATCATTCGGTCCTCGCGGTGGGCTCGCCAGACGTGATCTTCTGGACTGGGCGGGCGGGAACGCCGTACGAACCGCGGAAGAACAGGAGCGGCCCGTGGTCCCGCATGACGCATAGTTCGCGGACCGCGCCGACGACGATCTGGTGGTCGCCGCCGTCGTGGATGGCGTCTATGTCGCAGTCAAGCCAGGCGAGTACGTCGTCGAGGACAACCGCGCCCCGGTCCGTTACGCGCCACGGGACAGCGTCGAACTTCGCGCCGGTCCGGGAGCCGAACGCCGCCGAGACATGTTGCTGATCCTCGGCGAGAACGTTGACGGTGAAGCGTCCGGTCCGCTCGATGTGCGGCCAGCTCGTCGAGCCGCGTCCCGGGCACACGAGCACCAGCGGCGGGTCGAGGGACAGCGCGGTAAAGGACTGACAGGCGAGCCCGGACGGGATTCCGGTTTCGTCGGCCCCGGCGATGATGGTCACTCCGGTGCAGAAGTGGCCCAGAACCTTGCGGTAGGCGGCCGGATCGACGGCGTTGGCCCGCTGGTCGGATGTGATCATCGGCCGGATCCCGCAAGCTGGATGGCGACATCGATGATCATGTCTTCCTGGCCACCGACCAGGCCGAGTTCACCGCATCGCGCCAGGATCTCGTGGGCGGGCACCTTGTAGCGCTCCGCCGCTCGCTCCGCGTGCAGCAGGAAGGAGGAGTACACGCCTGCCCACCCCTGCACGATGGCGTTGCGGTCCATCTTCGGCCAGCGTGTGAGGTAGGGGTGGACGACCTCGTCCGCGGCGGCGAGCAGGCCCAGAATGTCCAGGCCTGTGGTGACGCCGAGCCGGCCGAACACGGCGGCCAGCACCTCCGTCGGCGAGTTGCCCGCGCCGGCGCCCAGGGCGCACAGCGACCCGTCGATGTAGCGGACCCCTGCCTCGTAGGCGAGAACGGAGTTGGCGACACCCATGCTGAGGTTCTGGTGGCCGTGGTAGCCGACCCACGCCTCGTCTCCGACCTCGGCCACCAGCGCCTCGAAGCGGGCCTTCGCCTCGTGCATGAGCAGCGCGCCCGCGGAGTCGGTCACGTAGGGCGCCTGGCAGCCCGCGTCCACCATGATGCGGGCCTGGCGAGCCAGCTCCTCCGGGCCGACCCGGTGCGCCATCATCAGGAAACCGACCGTCTCCATGCCAAGCTCGCGGGCGACGCCGAAGTGCTGGGGTGAGACGTCGGCCTCGGTGCAGTGGGTCGCGACACGGACCATGTCCGCGCCGGCGTCCCGGGCTCGCCGCAGGTCGTCCGCGGTCCCGATGCCGGGTACCAGCAGTACGGCGATCTTGGCGTTGACGGCCTCTTCGCGCGCCGCCGCGATGAGTGTCATCTCGTCGGTGTGCGAGAACCCGTAGTTGAACGAGCTTCCGCCGAGCCCGTCGCCGTGGGTCACCTCGATGACCTCGACGCCGGCCGCGTCGAGCGCACGCACGGTGTCGCGTACCTGTGTCTCGGTGAACTGGTGGGCCATGGCATGGCTGCCATCGCGAAGAGTGGTGTCCGTGATGCGGACGTCGTGTCGCAGGTCGGGGCGGCTCACGCGTGGGCTCCAACCTTCTCAATCGCCATCAGCTCGCCCACCCGGGCGGCCGCGGCGGTCATGATGTCGAGGTTGCCGGCGTAGGGCGGCAGGTAGTCGCCGTTGCCGCGGACCTCCAGGAATATCGCCACCCGGGCGAACCCGTTCCAGGACGCCACGGGGTCGTCGTACTGGGGATCGGCGCGCAGCATGTACCCCGGCACGTACTTCTGGACCTCGGCGACGAGCTCATGCACCGATTTGGTGATGGCGTCACGGTCCGCGTCCGGGGAAATCATGCAGAACACCGTGTCACGCATGATCATCGGCGGTTCGACCGGGTTCAGAATGATGATCGCCTTCCCTCGGTCCGCGCCGCCGACCGAGGCCACCGCCGCACCGGTGGTCTGGGTGAACTCGTCGATGTTCGCCCGCGTTCCGGGACCGGCTCCTCGAGAGGCCACCGACGCGACGATCTCCGCGTAGGGCACGGGGGTCACACGGGAGACCGCGTGCACCATCGGAATGGTCGCCTGGCCGCCACAGGTGATCATGGATACGTTGGACGCGCCGATGTGGTCATGCAGATTCACCGGCGGGCACACCATGGGTCCCAGGTGCGCCGGAGTGAGGTCCACCGCCTGGATGCCCGCCTCAGCGTAGCGGGGCGCGTTCGTGATGTGAGCCTTGGCTGACGTCGCTTCGAAGACGATCTCGGGCAGCGGATCCTGGCGTAGCAGCCAGTCGACGCCCTCCGCGCTGGCGGCGATTCCTTGATTGCGAGCGCGGGCGAGTCCGTCGGACTCGACGACGCCCACCATGTACCGAACGTCGATCACATCGCTGCGCCGTAGCTTCGCCAGCAGGTCAGTGCCGATGTTGCCAGGGCCGACGATCGCGGCCGTGATGGGAGTCATGGCTCAGGATGGTGCAACGGCGCCGCGATATGGGCAGCCGTACATCTCATTGAGTAGGACGGAACCTCTCCGTGTGACTCACACCATTGGATGCCGTCCGCTCACGCCGAGTTCCCCGGCACCGTACATGGCGAGTGTGTGGTCCAGGTCATTGAGCGCGTGCAACTGCGCGGCGTGCACATTCCTCCAGGCCTGCTCCACCGGGTTGCCCAGGCGAAGGACGTCGCCGCCGGAGTGCTCAAAAAACTGATCTACCGCCCGCGCGGCCCGGTGGGTGGCGACACTCTGGTCACGGCGGACCTTACGGCGCAGCGCCAACGGAATCTCACCCCCGGTCTCGGCGCACCGGGTGAGCTCGCGGAGGTCTTCGGCCAGCTGGGACCACGATGCGTCGATGTCCGCTCCCGCCGCGGCGAGCCTGGCGCTGTTGAGATCGTCCGTGTTCCAGCTGAGGCCGCTCCACGACCGGTCGAGCCGGTCGCGGATCCAGCTGACCTGGGCACGATAGGCTCCGAGGGCCATCCCGATCGGGGGGACGCTCACCGCGGCGCCGAGCAGGGAGGGCAGCGGGAGCCGATAGAGCGCACCGCGGTTCACTTCCTGTCCTGGCGTTCGGCAATGCGCGCAGTCCACGAAGCTCAGCATGCGGTGCCCGGGTACCAGGACATTCTCCGCGATCAGGTTGTGGCTGCCGGTCCCGCGTAGGCCCACGGTGTCCCAGTCCAACTCGACCCGCAGGTCCGACATAGGGACAAGGAAGACGGAGACGTCCTGGGGTGAGCCGTCCTCGGCGTTGAGCTGGCCTCCGAGCAGTGCCCAGCCGGCGTGCAGGCACCCGCTCGCGAATCGCCACCTGCCGCGCAGCCGGAAGTTCGAGCCGTCCGCGACCACCCGGCCGGTCGCTCCGTACGACGCCGTGAGCAGCACATCCCGACCGGCACCCCAGACATCTTCCTGCGCCGCCGTCGGAAAGAGCGCGAGATGCCACGCGTGCACGCCAAAGAGCGCCGTCAGCCACCCGGTCGAGCCGCAGGCCGAGGAGATCTCGCGAACGACCTCTGAAAACGACAGGATCTCAGCCTCGGCACCACCGTACCGCGCCGGTTGTAACATTCTGAACACACCGAGTCTAGCGAGATCGCATACGGTCTCGTCGGCGATCCGTGATCGGTGGTCGGACTCTCTGGCGCGCTCTCGAAGCGTCGGCAGATAGTCTGCGATCTGACCACCTGACAGTTCACCGACGGTCCTGATAGCTCCGACCTCCTCGTGGCGGGACGGAGGGAGCGTACAGTCGCGAAGGTGCTTGCGCAATTTCGCGGTCCCGGTCGCACACCGCTGGCGTCGAGAATCGCTCGCCGAGCACGCCCCTGATGCCCGGTTGGGCCATTGCGATACATGAGGTGCCGTCCGGCGGCGGTCCGGACATGAAACCAATCGGCTGTCGGCCGCCGCGAGCCGCCACTCCCTTCGGTCCGCCTGGACGGCAACCGCCTGTCTGCTGGCACGTCGGGGGTGCCAGTCTCCGCCGAACGGCAAGCGTATATCCAGACGTCACCTAGTGCTTCGTACTATTTCTTGTTCACGCGGGTTCTCGACAGGCCCGGAGTGTCCCTGACCCCGGCGGGCCAGGTTCTCATAGGTTGCCGCCTTGATCGTCCGGTTCCGCACGGTGATGGGTCCTAACCGCGCCGGCGCGAACACGTCAGGGACACCGACTGCGGCGTCGATGGACATGCTGACGGCGACCTCCCTCGTTTGTCCCAGATCCCACGGGCTGACGGCGGGCACGCTAGCCATTGGCGCGCCGTAGGCGACAGGACGATCCCACTCACCGGGAGAGCCGTCAGCACCCTTCCAGGCGGTCGAGCGACCTGGTTGAGGCTGGGCGCCCATCCTGGTTGCGCGCGCTACCAGATGAGGCTAGCCTCGCTCTGGTCGCACGTGCTACCACCTCTGACATGCGCCAGCCATCGAGGGCTCCGTCGGTGGCTGGCCTCGTCGGCGGGTCCGCTCGGCGCCACACACCTTTACCGCACCGGCGAACACCGTGGACCGTCCACCGCCCTCCTCCAGACAGCGAGGCACCAGATGTCGATGCAGGGAGTGGGCAGTTGACGGACCGTGATGTGAGACGGCGAGTCACGGCGGCGGACATCGCACAGTCGGTGGGCGTCTCCCGGGCCACCGTGGGTTTCGTCCTCAACAACACCCCGGGTAAGACCTCCGAGACCACGCGAAGGAGAGTGCTCGACGAGGCCGCCCGGCTCGGGTACCGGCCGCACATCGCGGCACAGGCTCTCGCCCGTGGCAGCAGCCGCATCGTGCTGTTCCTGCTGCCGGACTGGCCGGCCGACTTCAGCATGAGGCGATACCTGGACGAGGCTGCCCACGTCCTCGACTCGGCAGGCTACTCGCTGGTGACCTTCACGTGGCACGCATCGGATCGGGCTCGACCTCTGTGGGAATCCCTGGGCCCCGAGATCGTCGTCAGCGCCATGCCGTGGGCCCCTGACACGCTCACGGCCCTGCGCCGAGCGGGGATCACCAACATCGTCCCCGATCCAGACTCGCCGGTGCCACACGACGTCTCCGCGATCGCGGCTGGTCCCCGGTTGCAGGTCGAGCACCTGCACGCACTGGGCCATCGCCGGTTAGCCATCGCGTCAGCATCGGATCCTCGGCTGGCGGAGTTGTCCGCGCAACGAGCACGGTCCGCGCACGACGCGGCGAAGCGGCTGGGCCTTGGCGAGCTGGACGTTCGGTCAGTCCGCTATCAGGACGGTTCGGCGAGTCAGGCTGTGCTCGACTGGCACCGCCACGGTGTGACGGGGATCGTCGCCTACAACGACGAGACCGCCATCGCGGTGATCGGCGCCGCTCTCCGTAGCGGCCTCACGGTACCCGACGACCTTGCGGTCATCGGGCACGACGACAGTCCGCTGGCGAAGATGTTCGTGCCGAGTCTGTCCAGCGTCCGCATCGACACCGCCAGCGTCGGCAGGTACGTGGCCCAGCTGGCGCTGCACCAAGCTGATGGTCGTCCCGCGCCCGTGGCCGGCCCGGACGTGAAGGCAACCGTGGTACCCCGCGAGTCCACCCTCGTCACAGGGGCCGTAGTGCCTCGGAGACCGCAACCCGCCGGTCCGAGGGCGGGCGAGACCCGTCCGACCTGACAGATGACGCTCCACGTGACCTCCCCTCGTGACCAGACATTGTCCCGATCCCGCGACAGGTGCCTGTAGCCACAGATCGATTCATGTGGAATCGGCTCCAGTTGCGCGCGCCACTTCCTGCTCTCGCCAACGTCACGCTCGCCGGCATGTCGTGCCGGGCGCTTACGCACTCCACCGACCGGGAGGTTCTCCATGTCGACCAACCCGCCGTCGACCGACCTGCCGTCTACGCCCGACATCCTTATGCTCGGACGGCCATCGGAGCCACCTCGGACGCCGCGCGTGGAGCCACCTGAGCCAGGCCTCTTACGGATTCCCGATCGCCTGGCCTCCACGGCCGAACCAACGTCAGCGGTCGCCGACGAACTGGCCGGGCCAGCAGAGGCCGACGGGCGCTACATCTGGCTGCTCACCCTGGCCCAGTTCGGGGTGTTCATCGCGTTCATCACGCCATTGGCCATCTCGCTCGCGATCCGGCTCGACAAGCTGGCGCCGGGCCAGGACCACTATCTCGGCTACATCACCGGGGTGGGAGCCTGTGTACCGCTGCTCACCGGGGCCGTGTTGGGTCAGCTCAGCGACCGCACCCGAACCAGACTTGGCCGCCGCCGCCCTTTCATGATCGCCGGCGTGCTGGTCGGTGTCGTCTCACTGGTCGTCATGGCGCTGGCGCCCAATGTCCTGGTCCTGGCGCTGGGCTGGATGCTCGCCCAGTTGGGGTGGGGGCAGGCTCTGGGATCCCTGCAGATCTCGGCCGCCGAGCGGTTGTCAGAGTCGCAGCGCGGCAAGGTCTCCGGCCTGGTCGGGTTCGCCACACAGATCGCCCCGGTGCTCGGGGTGGCGATCGCAGGCGTGCTGTCGGGCACGAGCCTCCTGCTGTTCCTGGTCCCCGGTGCCGTCGGCGTCGTCCTGGTCGCTCTGTTCGTGGTCCTCATCCCCGAGCCGGACAGCCGCGGCCTGGTCCTGGGCAGCCCACCAACCCTCGGCGACCTGCTACGCAACCAGATCTTCGACCCGCGCCAGCACCGGGACTACGCCTGGAACTGGCTGGGCCGATTTCTCTTCTACGCTGGGCTAGCGTTTTACAGCACCTTCACCGCGTTCTTGTTTGCCGACCGCTTGGGCAAGACCGTCGACGACGTCGCCGTCACGATCTCAATTGTCGCCCTGTTCGGCATCGTCGCCACCACGGCGGGCGCGCTCGGCGGCGGCTTTCTGTCGGACCGGCTGCGTCGCCGCCGCGCCTTCGTTCTCGGGTCGGGACTGCTGTTTGGTACCGGCTCCACCATCGTCGCGCTTGCCCCGGGTCTCGCGCTGCTCGTCCCCGGCGCGCTGGTCGCCTCTCTCGGGATCGGCGCGTTCTCCGCTGTCGACCAGGCTCTCCTGCTCGACGTGCTACCCGAGCGGGAGACCTCCGCCGGCCGGTTCATGGGGATCACCGGCCTCGCCACGTCGATTCCCCAAGCCCTCGCGCCGCTCGCGGCCCCGGTGCTCCTGATGCTCGGATCCGGCGGCGCCAAGAACTACACCCTGCTGTACATCGTCGCCGGACTGTGTACGACCGCCGGAGGCCTCGTCGTCCTGCGCATCCGGTCCGTCCGTTAGCAAAGGAAGCCAGATGATCCCGACCCACCCGTGGCAGGCATCGTTCGTCGGCCCAGCCAAGCCCGCGGCGGCTGGTGACCCCGCCCCCTACTTCCGTCGTGAGTTCACCGTCGACGACGGACTTCGACGGGCCACTCTGCACATCACCGCCCTCGGCATCGTCGATGCCCACCTCAACGGCACCCGTGTCGGCGATGAGGTCCTCTCCCCAGGCTGGACGTCCTACCGTCACCGCCTCGTCGTCCGACCACATGACGTGACCAGCCTGATCCATACCGGGATCAACGCGCTGGGCGCGGTCGTCGGGGAGGGCTGGGCGGTCGGCCGGCTCGGCTGGGACGGCGGACGCCGGAATCACTACAGCGACCGGCCGGCACTGTTCTGGCAGCTCGAACTGGTCTACGCCAATGGCACCACCGCCACCGTGGGCACCGACGAGCACGTGCGTATCGGCGCCGGCGCCGTGCTCGCGCACAGCATCTACGACGGAGAGGAGTACGACGCGCGGCTGGAGCCCGCCGGCTGGAGCGAACCCGGGTTCGATGACACCGGCTGGTCGCCGGCCGAGCTCGTCGCATGGGAGCTCGACACGCTCACAACACCGATGGCGCCGCCTATCCGACAGATCGAGGAACTCCATCCGGTGACGATCGCCGCCGGGTCGGCGGGTCAGACGATCGTCGACTTCGGCCAGAACATCGCCGGGTGGGTGCGTCTCTCGGTCACCGGCGAGAAAGGCCGTACCATCACGCTCCGGCACGCCGAGCTGCTCACCGACGGCGAGCTCAACACCGCCACGCTGCGCGCGGCGGCCGCGACCGACCGGTACACCCTGCGTGGTGACGGCCCAGAGAGCTGGGAGCCCAGGTTCACCTATCACGGCTTCCGGTATGTGCAGGTCGATGGCTGGCCGGGCGAGCTGACACCGGACGCCCTGCGGGCCGTCGTCGTGCACAGCGACATGCCCCGCACCGGCTGGTTCGAGACGTCAAACGAGCTGTTAAATCAGTTTCACCGCAACGTCGTCTGGAGCATGCGAGGCAACTTCGTCGGTCTTCCCACCGACTGCCCGCAGCGCGACGAACGGCTCGGCTGGACCGGTGACATCAACGCCTTCGCTCCGACGGCGAGCTTTCTCTATGACGTCCGCGGGGTGCTCGACTCCTGGCTGGCGGACCTGGCCGCCGAGCAACGGGAGACCGGCCTGGTGCCGTGGGTCGTACCGGATGTCGCGCCGCACCCGTCGCCGCCAACGGCGCTGTGGAGTGACACCGCGGTCAGCCTGCCATGGACTCTCTACCGGGAGTACGGCGACCTGGGAATCCTCCGCCGTGCCTATGACTCCATGGTCATGTTCATACGCGGCGTGGAGTCCCTGCTCGACGCCAGCGGGCTGTGGAGCAGCGGATTCCAGTTCGGCGACTGGCTTGATCCCGACGCAGCGCCGAACGATCCTGCCGGCGGCAAGACGGACCGGCACCTGGTGGCATCCGCCTACCTGTGCCGCACCACCCGCGAGATGGCGCAGACCGCCGCGGCGCTCGGTCGGGAGGAGGATGCCACGCACTTCGCGGCGCTCGCCGACCGGGTACGCGCCGCGTTCCGGCGCGAGTATGTCACCGAAAGCGGCCGGATCGTCAACGAGTCCGCTACGGCATACGCGCTCGCGATCGAGTTCGACATCCTCACCGGCGCCCAACGTGCCCAGGCTGGCAACCACCTCGCCCGACACGTCCGCGAGGCCGGCTATCGGATCTCGACCGGCTTCGCCGGCACCCCGCTGGTAGCCGACGCGCTCACCGACACGGGGCACCTCGCCGAGGCATACCTCCTCGTGCTGGAGAACCGGTGCCCGTCGTTCCTCTACCCAGTCACCATGGGCGCGACGACCATCTGGGAGCGCTGGGACTCCATCCGCCCCGACGGCACCCTCAACCCGGATGGGATGAACTCGCTGAACCACTACGCCCTCGGCGCGGGCGCCGACTGGCTGCACCGGACTGTCGGCGGCCTGGTCGCCGTCGAGCCGGGGTACCGGCACATGCGGATCGCCCCCCAGCCCGGCGGCGGCCTCACCCACGCACGAGTGACGCACGACACCGTGCATGGCCGAGTGGAGGTTCGCTGGCAGGTCACCGACGGCGAGATGCGCCTGGACGTGACCATCCCCCACGGCACCACGGCGACCGTCGAGCCACCGATGCACCCGGAGATCCAGCAGGTCGGCGTCGGCGGCGGCAGCCACACCTGGCGGTACCGCCTGCCCGTCAAGGAAAAGCCGATCCTCACCCTCGACACGCCCCTGCGCACGCTCGCCGCGGACCCCGGAGTCCGGCGCGCCATCACCGAAGTATTTAGCCGTCATCTGCCCGGCATCCCGATCGACAGCGGAGCCCCAGAAGCCGCAAGTCTGTCCCTCAACGACATCCTCGGTTACATCCCGGGCGTCTCTGCGGAGTTCCGTGACGAGCTCTCTGGCGCGCTCACCCTGACTCGGGAAGGAACTCAGTGAATCCGCGACACCCCCTTGGCGATCTCGAGCTCGAGCAGAAGGCATCACTGCTCTCAGGCCAGGGCTTCATGACCACCAAACCGGTCGACGCCGCCGGAATTCCTTCGATCGTGCTCGCGGACGGCCCACACGGCATCCGTTACCTGCCACCCGAGGCCGACCAGATCGGGTTCGCCAGCGCCGGGCCCGCGACCTGCTTCCCGCCGGCCGTGGCCGTAGGCTCCAGCTGGGACCCGGACGTGGCCGCTCGAGTCGGGGCGGCCCTGGGCCGCGAGGCACGAGCGCTGGGCGTCAGCGTGGTGCTCGGGCCAGGCGTGAACATCAAGCGCACTCCGCTGTGCGGCCGCAACTTCGAGTACTACTCGGAGGATCCGCTGCTCAGCGGGGTCCTCGGCGCCGCCTATGTGCGGGCGCTGCAGGCCGAGGGCCCGGGAGCCTCGGTGAAGCATTTCGCGGCGAACAACCAGGAAACAGAGCGCATGCGGATTAGCGCCGAGGTCGACGAACGCACGCTGCGCGAGATCTACCTGCCGGCTTTCGAACGGGTGGTCACCGAGGCGGAGCCGGCGACGGTCATGTGCTCCTACAACCGGATCAACGGCGTCTACTCCGCGCAGAACCGGTGGCTGCTGACCGACGTGCTGCGCGAGGAGTGGGGCTTCACCGGCGCGGTGATCTCCGACTGGGGTGCGGTGCTCGACCGTGTCGCCGCCCTGGCCGCCGGGCTGGACCTGGCAATGCCCGGCAACAACGGTGCCTCCGACCGCCAGATCGTCGAGGCCGTCACCCGGGGCGACCTCGACCCGGCCCTGGTCGACGCGAGCGCCCGTCGGGTGGCGGCGCTTTCCCTCCTGCGACCATCCGCCACCGACGATGTCGACCTTGACGCGCACCACGCGCTTGCACGCGAGCTCGCGGGCGAATGCGCCGTACTGCTGCGCAACGAGCGCGCGGTCCTGCCGTTGTCCCCCACCGCCAGCATCGCGGTCATCGGTGCGTTCGCCACGCAGCCTCGCTACCAGGGTGGGGGTAGCTCGCACATCACCCCCACCAGGCTCGACACCGCCCTGGACGCGCTGCGGGCCCAGGTCGTCGCCGCTGGTGGCTCGGTCGTCCACGAGCCAGGATTCACGCTGGACGGATCCGGCGACGTCGACGCACTACGCGCCGCGGCCGTCGAGGTCGCGCGCACCGCGCAGGTGGCAGTCGTCTTCGCCGGGCCCGACCAGGACGACTCGGAGGGCTTCGACCGGGAGACCCTCGACCTGCCCGCCGGACAGGTCGAGCTCATCCGCGCTGTGGCCGCCGCGGCGCCGCGAACAGTCGTCGTGCTCTCCAACGGCGGAGTCGTCTCCATGGAGGACTGGCACGACGAGGTCGACGCGATCCTGGAGGGCTGGCTGCTCGGCCAGGCCGGTGGCGCCGCGCTCGCCGACATCCTCCTCGGAGTGATCAATCCGTCCGGTCATCTGGCAGAGACCATCCCACTGAGTCTGCTGGACACCCCGAGCTACCTGACCTTCCCCGGCGAGGCGGGCAGGGCCCGCTACGGCGAGGGGGTGATGGTCGGCTACCGCTACTACGAGACCGTCAAGCGGCCGGTGCGGTATCCCTTCGGCCACGGCCTGAGCTTCACCACCTTCATGACCGACGGACTTGAGGTGGCGGTCACCGGCGACGACACCGCGCTGGCGACCGTCACGGTCAGCAACACCGGCTTCCGAGCGGGCCGCCACGTCGTGCAGGTCTACGTCGCGACGGCGGCGGGGCCGGTACGTCGGCCGGCCCGGGAACTCC
>Ga0207711_10004498_pt1 | contig 11878 bp, 8 predicted proteins | sample KBSS34metaG_FD_184401 | JGI IMG/M metagenome (GOLD analysis project Ga0207711, IMG submission 184401) | Switchgrass rhizosphere microbial communities from Kellogg Biological Station, Michigan, USA - KBS S3-4 metaG (SPAdes) (version 2) | ecosystem: Host-associated > Plants > Roots > Rhizosphere >...
GGGGTGACGATATCGACGCCCAGGAGTTCGTCGTCCGGGAACATCATCCCGGCGTCCACTACGATGATGTCGTCGCCGTAGCGGATGGCCATGGAGTTCATGCCGAACTCGCCCAGGCCCCCCAGCGGGATAATCTTCAGTTTTTGATCGGACATGCTTGAAGTCTCAAGCGTAACAGGGCTTGAGGCGAATGGCTATGGAAACCAGCCGGCGCGGTCATTCGGTACGTGGGCGTTTAGCTGCGTGAATTAGGAGTGCGACGTCAAAGAGAAGCATCACCACAGTCAAGGCGGGCCAAGGTAGAAGATTAGCGAGGCGACCGTAGGAACTGTACATCCGAATATTGTGCGCACTCGCCCAAGAGTAATAACCAGTCATGACGACGGCCGCGGTCCACACGACCCAATCGAGGTTCCGTCGGGAACGTGGTGCCTCTGCCGGATGATTACGCATGCGCCTCGCGGCTTCAAGGACGAGCGCAACGTCGCACCAAAGCTCTGCGGCCAGGGCTACAAGTATGACGGCCCCCGGGATCGTGGTAGTGAGACCCGATAGTCCCGCGACGCCATCCGCGAATATTACTACAGCGGCGAACACCGTTACCGAAAGAGCACTCACCCACATCAGCCATCGTCCGGGCCGAGGCGAACGTGGCTGGATGGCGGCACTCAACACTAGTAAGCACGATGGAATTGGATCCGTCCACATAAGAAGAACGCCACTGATGGCGACAAAGCATCCAGTTACGATGGCTAGTCGCCGTAACTTCACAGGAGTAACATCGTCACCACTGGAGTTTGCTCCACGTGGAATAGGCGGCATGCGGTGCAGCGTACCTAATCTAGCGGGGAATCTCGCGGCCCAGGTAGCGGGAGACGGCCGACCACAGCTCGTTGGCGTCGATCGGCTTGGACAAGAACGCCTTCATGCCGATGGCGCGGCATTGCTCGCGCACCTGATCCGAGCAGCTGGCCGTGAGGGCGAGGATGGGAACGTCACTGTAACCCTTCATTTGGCGGATCTGCGCGGCCGCCTCCAGCCCGTTGATGTCGGGCATCTGAAGGTCCATGAGGATCAGGTCGTAATGCCGCGCGGCCACGGCTTCCAGCGCTTCGCGGCCCGAGGCTACGCAGGTCACATTCTTGAGGCGCCGCTGCAGGACGTGCCGCAGCACCGTAATGCCGATCGGATCGTCTTCGACGGCGAGCACCGCGGGACCGTCGTCGAGGACGCGGGCCTGACGCGCTTCCGCGGCCGCGGGACGGCGCAGCGGTACTTCGAGCGTAAACGTGGATCCCGCGCCGAGCTGGCTTTCGACCAAAATCCGTCCGCTCATCACCTTGGACAACTTATGAGCCAGAGCAAGACCCAGTCCGAGCCCTGGATAGGCTCGCGCCAAGCCGCTCTCACCAGGCTGGAAAGACTCGAAGATGCCGCCCAGCTTGTCGGGAGGAATGCCGATTCCGGTGTCGCGCACTTCCGCCACGAATACGTCCGGGGTGGCTCGCATGGAGACGCGCACGTCGACCGATCCGGTGTGAGTGAACTTGATGGCGTTGTTGACCAGGTGACCGATAAGTTCCCGCAGGCGGGACGCGTCGCCGATGAGTGTCTCCGGAAGCCCGGCATCCAGCGTCAGCCGCAACCGCAGCTGCTTGATATCGGCCTTGGCGCGCTGCGGAGACAGGGCCGCTTCCAGCATTTCCTTGACGCTGAACTCGGTTTCCTCCACGACGATCTGGCCAGCCTCGAGGGCGGCGTATTGCAGGCTGGCGTTCAGAAGCTCGGAAAGCGATTCGGCGCACAGGCGGGCGGCATTGAGGTAATCGCGCTGGTCTTCGTCGATTTGAGTCTCGAGGAGCAGGTCGAGCATGCCCATAACCCCGCTCAAAGGCGTGCGGATCTCGTGATTCAGGCTGGCCAGGAAGACGCCCTTGACCTGATCAAGCTCCGGCCGGTCGGGCGACGGCCCAATGGCTGGTTCAGGGGGAGTTTCCCCGCCGTCCTTCGTCTGATCTGGTGGAGCTACGTGGACAACCATGCCGAAATCTCATATCGGCAGGTCCCTACGCTTAGTTTAGGGGTTTACCGTAGGACCCCAAGCGCAAGAAGGCTATTGTTTCTTGGCCGGCGAAGGGCCCTTCTTCTCGTCTTTGGCCGGATCAGGCTTTGGTTTCTCAATGTCGTCGCCAAAAGTGATGGTACTGGTGGCGCCGAACTGCTTATAGTCCTCATAGCGAACCGTTTGCTTGATCCGTTGATCGAATTCGGGGAAGTGCAGGGTGGCGTTGGCGATGGTATAGGTGGGGAACCAGTACTTCCCATCGATCTGTTCGCGGTAGGTCTCGAATTTGGGGTAGGCGTTGCCTTTTTTGAAGACGCCGGTACCGCGCCCGTAGCTCTTGACAATCTGGAGGTCGCGATCGTCCACCCAAACGATCCCTTCAAAGTAACGCTGGCCCGCGTCGACTTTCTTGGGCTTCACGGCAAAGGCATAGCATCCGATCTCATCCAGCTTTTCCCTGCCAAGATAGCGGATCAGGTACTTGGGTAGTTCGTTGGTGGTCAGCACGAAGGGCTGGACACTCTTCAAGTCTTCCAAATCCTCGGGCGTGAGCAAGATGTTGTGCAGCGTCGAAACTGGCGCGCGCACTACTTTCTCATTGCGCTTGCCGGCCGTATCGAAGACGATGTCGGAAACCGTTTCCCACTTGCCACTGGCGGTTCCGGACGGCTCCAGCTCCTGGATCCGGGCCGTTTGATGATAGGTGTAGCTCTCGCGCGCCTTGGCGAACTCGGCTTCCTTAGCTGCGAATTTCTGGACGATTTCGTCGATCTGCGCTGGCGAGGGGTCCGGCAAGTCTGCGGCAGTAACAACAAGTCCAGCGGCTCCCAGAATCATCAGCCCGAGTATTCGCATGTAAAACCTCCTACGGTTTACTCAGCAATTGCTTGGCGATGGTCAACCGCTGCATGTTGCTGGTACCTTCATAGATCCGACCGATTTTAGCGTCGCGGTAGAGCTTCTCGACCGGATAATCCTTGGTAAAACCCACGCCGCCCAGTACCTCAACGGCTCGCGAGGCCACTCTTTCAGCCACCTGCGAAGCGTAGTATTTGCACATGGCCGCTTCCATCAGATAGGGCTGCCCAGCGTCTTTTAGCCGAGCCGCGTTGTAAACCATCAGGCGGGCGGCCTCCACTTCCACGGCCATCTCCGCTAATTCGAATTGTACTCCCTGGAAATCGGCGATCGGCTTGCCGAACTGTTTGCGCTGCCGGGCGTAGTCGATGGCGTGGCCCAGCGCTCCTTCGGCCAAGCCGGTCATTTGCGCGCCGATCCCGATACGGCCCTGGTTGAGTGTTTCGATGGCGATCTTGTAGCCTTGTCCAACCTCGCCGATGACGTTGGCCTTGGGCACGCGGCAATCGTCCAGGATGAGCTCACAGGTGGACGATGCGCGGATACCCAGCTTGTCTTCCTTCTTGCCGACGGCGAATCCGGGAAAATCGCGCTCGATCAGGAATGCCGTGATGCCTTTGTAGCCTGCTTCGGGATTGACCGTGGCGAACAGCAAAAATAAACTCGCTTCGGCGGCGTTGGTGATCCACAGCTTGCGTCCAGTGAGACGATACTCGTCTCCAGCTTCGACGGCGCGGGTCGTCAGTGCAAATGCATCTGAACCTGAGCCGGCTTCCGACAACGCGTAACTGGCCACGGCATCTTTCGCGGCGCGGGGCAGCCAACGCCGCCTTTGATCCTCGCTGGCCCATCGCAGCAGCGCATTGTTGAACAGCGTGTTTTGCACGTCGACGATCACCGAAGCCGACGGGTCGACCTTGGCCAGTTCTTCGATCGCCAGAATCGCCTGAAAGAATGTCCCGCCCTGTCCGCCATATTCTTCCGGGACATCGACGGCCATGAGTCCCAAGTCGAACAGTTCTGTTATCAGTTCCTTGCGGAAGACGCCGGCGTCGTCCATGGAGCGCACGTGGGGAGCCAGGCGTTCGGCGGCAAATCGCCGGACCGAGGCTTGAAACATGGACTCTTCTTCGCTGAGTTGGGTCAGCGGGGTGGCGGCGACGTGCTTGTCAGCGGCCAGCATCACCTTGATTGTACGACTTGTATATTTGTGTAGTGACTCACTGGAAAGCGTTGGCTGCGGCCGCCGAGCCGCCTGTGCCTGAGGACCTGTTGCCGGACGTGATCCCGGCTCTCGAAAAACTCGAAGCCGCGCTCCGGGTGTTGGAGCGAGACGTCCCAGCTGAGACGCTGTTGTGGAACGGATGCGAGGATGAAGCGTGACGATAGCCGAAATCGGCGCGGCACTGCGCAGCAAGAAGATTTCGGTTCGTGAGCTAACGGAAGAAACGCTGCGCCGAGTCGTGGACGCGAATCCACATCTGAATGCTTTTATTACGGTTACAGACGCGGCGGCGCGGTCGCGCGCGACGGCATTAGACGACGAACTGGCACGCGGAGTCGACCGTGGACCGCTACACGGCGTTCCGATCGCTCACAAGGACAACATTTTCACTCGCGGCGTGCTCACCACCGGTGGATCGAAGATCTTCGCGGATTTCGTGCCGGACTATGACGCGACCATCGTTAGCCAGTTGAATGATGCGGGCGCCAACGTGATCGGCAAAACCGGGCTGCACGAGTTTGCCTACGGCATCACCTCCAACAACCCGCACTTCGGTGCGATTCGCAATCCCTGGGAGCTGGAGCGGATTCCGGGTGGATCGAGCGGCGGATCGGCTGCGGCGGTGGCGGCGGGACTGGTGCCTCTTGCGACGGGGACAGACACGGGCGGATCGATCCGCATCCCGGCTTCGTTCTGCGGCGTGGTGGGGCTGAAGCCGACCTATAAGCGAGTCAGCCGCAAGGGTGTGATGCCGCTCGGGCTGACACTGGATCATACGGGTGTGCTGGCGCGCACGGTTCGCGACGTCGCACTGGCGTTCAGCCTGATCGCGAAACATTCGAGCGGCTATGCGCCGGCTGGTCACGCCGACTTGCGCGGCATGCGCATCGGAGTGCCGGAGAACTTCTTTGTCGAGCGTATCGCCCCGGATGTCATGCTGTCGTTTCGCGCCGCGGTTCAGACGGCGGCGGCGCTGGGAGCGCACGTGACCGAAATCAAGCTGCCCGACGTGGAGGCCATCAACGTTGTCGGTCGCATCGTCCAGCTTTCGGAAGTCTCGGCGCTGCTGGCGCGTTACCTTGGCCAAGGTGATAAAGATCGCCGTCAAGAAATCGGACGAGACATCCAGGTCCTGGTGGAGCAAGGCCGGCTGATTCCCGCCGTCGACTACTTGAACGCACAGCGTGTGCGCACCGTGCTGGCGCGGGACTTTTCGAAAATTTGGAAGCATCTCGATTGTCTGATGACGCCGGCCACGCCCATGACCGCACCGAAGATTGGCGAGATGAGTGTCGACATCGGCACGTTCACCGAGGACGTTCGCATCGCGGCCACCCGCTTGGCCCGGCCATTCAACGTGTTGGGCTGGCCGGCGCTGGCCCTGCCATGCGGATTCTCAAGCGCGGGCATGCCGATCGGTCTGCAAGTGGTCGCGCCGCCGCAACAGGAAGACACGCTGCTGCAAGCCGGTGCTGCTCTCGAAGACGCATTCGGAATCGCGGGCCGGCGGCCATTGCTCTTTGATCGCTAGTCGGGCAATTTTTCAGGCGGCTCGGGCAGCCAGAACGTGAGCACCAGGGCCAGCAGATACACGCCGATCCCCACAACGGCCGCGGCATAGGAGAGTTGCGCGCCGGGTAACGCGGCAGGCATCACCGCAGCGAGATGGGTGGTCACGAAAGACGCCGACGTCCCAAGCATCCGGCCGCCGACGTTCGCGGCGAACCCTTCGCCGGTTCCGCGCAAATGCAGCGGATAAATGCGCGGCATGTAGTTCCCCAGGAACGTGAGTTGCGCGATGGTGAAGAATCCGGCCATGAACACACCTATGCGGAATAGCTCCAGACTCGTGGTGCCCATGTAGAAAAAGACGATTGCTGTCACGACTAGGCCGGGAATGAGAAATACACGCAGCAGCGCGCGCCGGCTGACGATCAGCAGGCCCAGGCTCGCAATGGCGAAGCGGCCTGCTAAACCTCCGAGTTCCTGCGACGTCTGCGCGCCGGCTGTGGCCTGGCCGCGCTCGGAAGTGGGAAGCTGCCGGACTTCAGGCAGTCCCGCGGCGATCTGCGGCGATTGCTGCACGGTCCCAAACGCGGCTCCATACGCGCAGGCGAACAGCAGGGCGGTGACGATCGTGCTGCGGCGAAACTGGGGGCGAAAAAGCTCGGCGACGCTCGGGCGCTTGAGCGTTCCTTCCAAACGGCGCTGCTGCCACTGCGGAGATTCCGGCAGGAAAGGCCGGATGAGCATTAAGGGAATCGCGGGAGCCAAACCAGAGATCAACGTATAGCGCCACGCGGAATGTCCGCCGTAAATCGCCGGTAAGCTGCCTCCATAGCGATTTGCGAAATAGAATGCGCCTGCGACCAACGCTCCGCCCAGCGAAGAAAACAACTGCGTATACCCAAGCACGGCTTCGCGAATTTTCGGATCGGGAAAGAGCTCGGCGAGCCAGGCGACGGCCGCGATGAATTCGACACATACGCCGGCGAAGCACAGCGCGCGGAACAATAGCAGGGTCTCCATCCGCGTCGACATTCCCGCGGACACGGCCGACACCGTATAGAGCAAGATGCTCCAGACCAGAATGCGCCGCCGTCCGAAGCGATCCGCCAGGTACCCGCCCCATAGCCCGCAAAAGCCGCCGACCAGCGGCGGAATCCAGAACAGCAAGCCGGTCCAATAGCGGTATTCCGACGTGCCGGGCGAGAATCCGCCGAGTTCCATCACGGCAGGCTGCAATACCAGGGGAGCCACCAGCACTTCGTAGATATCGAACAGGAATCCGAGCGAGGCCATGGCGCAGATGGTCCATTTGACAGGGTTTGAGATCCGCGCGGGGTCAGCCATCGAACACGTCAGGCTAGCACACAGCTTGTGCCGTGAGATGACTCAGAGCTTCATGGGTGTGACCTGATTCTTTCAACCGGAGGATTTCAGTATTTCGGCAAACTCGTTCGGCGCTAGAGCACAATGGAGCACAACTAGAGCACAAAAGGCGAGAGCCGGTGAGTACAAATCGTTGAAAAACTCTTGGGGCGGAGACCGGGGTCGAACCGGCGACGTCCGGCTCGAAATTAGTCGTGGATTGAACGTAATGAGAGTCTGCCTTCCGTTGTGGGCCGAATCTCATATGGAGACAGTCGTCTCGGCCTGATTTTGCACACCTTCCTCCTCAAACGGCTTGCTGCGTGCTTGCACTGCTCCCATGCAGAGCAGTTATGAACCCAAATCCGCGCGGCCTCCGTCGGCGCGCGAGTGTCGCTGCGGGCGGCCAGGCTTGCAGAGAAAATGACGTACTCCATTGCCGGATTTCGGGGCATGTGCCTCAAGGTGTCGGCCTCCGCAGCGGTCACGCTATTGCTGTCGCCGCCTCTGCCGGCGCAACTCGCTGGTGCTCGGACACAGTCTCTCACCGACATGAGCCTGGAAGACTTGATGAATCTCCAGGTCACTTCCGTTTCCCGCAAAGAGCAAACACTTTCCAGAACTCCTGCGGCCATCTATGTGATCACTCAAGAAGAAATCCGCCGCTCGGGTGCCACTAATATTCCGGACCTCCTGCGCATGGCCCCGGGCGTGGATATCGCCCAGATCGACGCCAACGCGTGGGCCATCAGCATTCGCGGTCTCACCGACCGGTACGCCAACAAAGTTCTGGTTCTGATAGACGGGCGCAGCGTATATTCGCCGGTTACGGGTGGCGTTTTCTGGGACCAGCAGGATGTTCCTCTGGAAGACATCGACCGCATCGAAATCATTCGCGGACCGGGAGGAACGGTATGGGGCGCTAATGCGATGAATGGCGTCATCAATATCATTACGAAAAGTGCGAAGGCTACCCAGGGCGCTGTTGTTAGTGCTGGCGGGGGTTCCCAGGGAACGGCCCAGGGCTTCGCTCAATACGGCGGCAAAGTTGGCGATACGGGAGCCTACCGGGTCTTCGGCAATTACTCGAACCGGGGCAATCTGACCGCGTCGGACGGGCGGACGCCGGCGGCCGACGGCTGGAACATGATGCATGGCGGGTTTCGGTCCGACTGGGACCTCTCTCCGCGCGAATCCCTGACAGTCCAGGGCGATCTGCTGCAAACGGACGAAAGCCAGACCATCGACGCGGTGTTTTCGCGTGCGCTGCCTTTGGAGAAAATCTTTAGCGATGCGGTCACGGTGAAGGCGGGCGACCTGATGGCTCGGTGGAAACGCACCCTGGCCAATGAGTCCGAGGTGTCCTTGCAGGTTTACTATGACCGATACGATCGCTTGGACCAGGGACTCCGCGAGACCCTCAATACCTTCGATGCGGACTTCGAGCACCATCTGGCGCTGGGAGCCCGCCAGGATGTGGTTTGGGGCGCGGGCTACCGGGTTACGGCGGACGGGCATGTCCCGGGTTACGGAAAGACGTATGACCCACTCGCCCGGACGAATAGTCTGTTCAGCACTTTCGTGCAGGACGAGATCACTCTGGCCGATTCCTTGTGGCTTACTATCGGCTCGAAGATCGAGCACAATGCGTATACCGGATTCGAATTCGAACCCAGCGTACAACTCCTCTGGCAGCCAAACGAACGGCACACTCTCTGGTTATCGTTGGCGCGAGCGGTTACGCAAACCAGCAGGGAGCAGACCGACCTCCGGGTCGATCTTGCTACGTTTCCGACGCACGACGGAGGATTCGGTGTCTTGCAACTGAGCGGCGACCCCAACGCTCCGGCGCAAGAACTCTACGATTTCGAAGTGGGGTATCGGGCGCAGCTCAGCAAGCGGTTTTCGCTCGACACCTCGATATTCATGGGCTCCTACAGCAACCTTCAGGGCGCTGTAGTCGGCACCCCATTTTTTACGATGGATGCCGGTCCCCCGCATTTGGTTCTTCCGCTTTTTTTCACGAATATTGCGAGTGCTCACACACTGGGGGCGGAAGCCACCGGCACCTGGAAAGTAACCAGCCGCTGGAAAATCAACCCGAGCTTCAGTGCGATTCATCTGGATCCCGTGCAGGTTCCTGGCGAGACGCATTCGCTGCAAGAGGCCTACAATGCGCCGCAAATTCAGGCCAGGATTCAGTCGTCAATGAATTTGGGGAAAAACATGGAATGGGATATCTCGATGGGCCATGTTGGGCGCTTGCGCGACGGCGGGGATGGCGACGTTCCGGCCTATAACAGGCTGGATACGCGGTGGGGCTGGAAGATCGGAGAGTTTACCGAGATCAGCCTCGTCGGCCAGAATCTTCTTACGCCTTTGCATGCCGAGTTTCACAACGCCTATGAGGTACGCCGCACGCTGGTGGAGCGCAGCGCCTTTGCAAAAATCACGTGGAAGTTCTAGCGGTCGTTCTTTCCTTGCCTCCAAAGCGTCGCTCCAGCCAAGGCAGATACCCGCTTACGTCAGAGTTGATGTCCGATTGGGATGGCCGGCCGCTCAGGCCTATGGAGGTCAGAGGTCAAAACCTGCAAGAAGGGCTCCATCGAATACCGACGACGTCCCGCTTTGGGAAAATGGCCAATGCTCTGTTTTCAGTAATACAAATGCGCGTTGATTCAGGTATTGACAGCACCTCAATCGCGCGGAGGGCAAGAAATCAGGCGATTCCCGCCACTCGGCAAGTTTCATAGAGTCGGTTCTGGCCCGTCCTGAGAGAACAAATAGCCAAAGGTGCCGTCTTAGGTGGTAGCGTGGCTGGGTTCCGCGACGGCTACGATTGCTTCCTTCCCCAGCATGCGGCTGTGCATCCGCCCAATCAGATAAATGCAAGCCGCGAAAATCGCGGGGAAGATGGCCAGCAGCGCGAAAATGTGTTTCACCGGTAGACTCGTGGCGAGCACCCAGCCGCCGACCATCGGCCCGCCAATCGACCCGATCTTCGCAATCGAGGTGGCCCAGCTAGCGCCATTGCCGCGATACGCGGTGGGATAGAAAATCCCGGAGATGCTGTGCATCCCGAAGTGCCCGCCGATCAGGAAACCGCCAATCGTCGCACTGAGAACCAGAAACGCTCCTTGGCTCATCGGCGTGAACGCCGCGATCAGCAACAGCCCGAACGTCATCACCGGCATGATGGTGATCGCGATCGCTCCCTTGGCATCGGTAAAGCGCATAAGCAGAATCCCGCCGATGGCGCCCATGATCGAATTCATTGTGGCCGCGGTAGCCGCTTGCGCCCGCGCGTAGTGCAAAGCCTCGAACACCAGCGGAGTCCAGTTTACGATGAAGAACACGGCGAAGGAACTGGCGATATATGCGGTCCAGAGCAGGGGAGTGATGGTACGCAACTCGCCCTTGAAGAGCAGTGATGGCTTGAAATCCTTGCTGTGGCCAGCTTCGTCGCCGACGATGAAATTGGCATCGGCTGAAAAGGTCTGATCCGGGGCAACGCGGCGCAGCATGGCTACGATCCGATCGGGACGCTTGCCCTTTGTGGTCAGAAATCGAATGGATTCAGGCAATATTACAAAAAGGATCACAGCGCTGACTAAGGCGGCGATCCCACCGCTGATGAAGACCGATTTCCATCCCAGTTTCGGGATCAGCCAGTTTGCGAAGGGTCCGCCGAGCGCCGTGCCCAGCGAATAGCCGACCATGATCACGGTCACGATCGTCGCGCGGTAGCGCTTGGGCGCATACTCGATATTCAATGCCCAAGCCAGCGGCAGCATACCGCCCAGAGGAATCCCGTCAATCAGCCGGAGCCAGAACAGCGTTCCGTAGCTGCTGGTGAAGTAGAAACACATGGTCAGCGCGCCGAATGCGGCGGTAGCCAGGATGACTGTGGGGCGGCGTCCGATGCGATCGCCAAGGTAGCCCAGCAGGAATCCGCCGATCAGCGTGCCCAGTTGGTGCATGCCGAAGATGTTGCCGGTTTGAATCGTGGTGAGGCCATATTCGGAGCGAAAGTAGGGGGCCGCGAAGGTGACCAGATTGGCGTCCAGACCGTCGAAAAGAGTGATGATCCAGGAGATGACGACGAGCCCGATCAGAAAGCCGCTGAGCTTCTGGCGCTCGATGATTTCGGAGACGTCGATGGTCGGACCTGCCGCAGCCAAGGCTCTACAATATCAGAGCCAGCAGTGCGCGCTATTCGGCGGTCGCCCACATTATTGTGGCTGAGCAGAGATCGGAATTGGGCCATCGGCGGACCCCCGTGAATGTTGCCTGGAAGTTGTCTGGAAGTGTGTTGGGAATAGTCGCTATTTCGCGGCCTTTGCGAGTGTCTTGGACCACCAGCGAGACAGAATCCAGTTTGCAGCCGAGTCCGGATCCAACCTGGAACTATGGACGCTGCTGCGAACGCCACCCCTGGGGTCGTTTCCGTAGTCGGCCAGCAAGCTCTGTGGAACGGTGGGACCAGCCACTAACTCGGGCTTCGTGCCGGGAAGGATGGCCCATTTTTCATAGAGTGGGAACGTCCGTTCTCCGTGCCGGCCATCGGCGCGATACCAGTAGAGTCCCCTTTGTTGATAGAGCGTGGTGACGTAATACCCGGATCGTGCATCCGGCATCCAATTTGTTTCCACCCAGTCTTGCTGAAGCAACTCTGGACCGGCTCCGTCTAGATTTAGGACATCGCCAATTCCCTGGCTGTTGTAGGTAGCGCGACCGACGATGTAAAACGGTACGGGTCTTCCTTGCTCGTCAAAAGAAAGAATGAGTAGCCACGTACCGGGCGCCATTCCAGCGCCGCCCGTGTAGCCAGCGAAATAATACGTCCGGCGGCCATTTAG
>Ga0207711_10004505_pt1 | contig 11865 bp, 13 predicted proteins | sample KBSS34metaG_FD_184401 | JGI IMG/M metagenome (GOLD analysis project Ga0207711, IMG submission 184401) | Switchgrass rhizosphere microbial communities from Kellogg Biological Station, Michigan, USA - KBS S3-4 metaG (SPAdes) (version 2) | ecosystem: Host-associated > Plants > Roots > Rhizosphere...
TACATCGAGCGCGTCGGCCGATCATGTCCTCCCGGAAATTCGCAACAGTTCAAAACTAGAGTAGCGTGGCGGCGCTGGCTCCTGCAACGACAAGGAGAGGCGCATGAAGAAATCGCGGTTTACGGAGGAGCAGATCGCCTACGCGCTGCGCCAGGCAGAGGCCGGCACACCGGTCGGCGACGTCTGTCGCCAGCGAACCGACCGCGCGAATGAGATCACAGTTTGCAATATGTTGCATCAGAAAATAATCGGCGTTCCAGCGATTTCAAGCCGTCCCAAGAGGGCCCAGGCGAGACTCGATCTGATCGATTGGATCGAGGGTTTCTACAACGCGAATCGACTGCATTCCTCGATCAACTACCTGTCACCAACGTCGTTTGAGAAAGAACTCAAAGCCACATGACCTGCTGTACGTGAAACGAGGCAAGGTCACAGCATGCCCAACGCTATGATGCGTCACCGCTAGCAGCTGAGTACGTCCTGGCGTGTCCGAAGCCACGGGAGCCGAGGCGCCGCGTACCCCAAGCACACGTTCTACTCCAAGCGATCAATGGCAGCCTGGAGCGCGCGCCACCACGGTGGTCCGAGCACGAGTAGAAAGCCCCCCGAGGTGGAATGCCCAAAGGTTCCTGAACTTGGCCAATACCAACCGCATCTTGTTGTTTCGGGTTCAGTGTGAAGGCAGGTCCAACCTAGCAGTGCCTTCTTGACCCAGAAGGTTGCGGATGTAGGAACGGGCGCTATTGGCTGTACGCCGCACCAGCTCCGCGAGGTGCTTATCGCGCAGTTTCCGCGCGTGGGTTTCTACCGCCGCCATGTCTCCTCGTGCGATCGCGGCCATTACAGGTTCGTAGTCCAGGTCACCCTGCCGCGGGCGGACGTGACCCTGCTGCTGGACGACGTGGCCGACGCCGCGAGCGCCATACTGACCGTGGACCTGCGGGCGCAGACGATCACCCGCGCCAGTGGCAACTCGATCGCATTCGGGATCGAGCCCGGGCGAAAAAGCCAATTGCTGCAAGGGCTCGACGAGATTTCGGTGACATTGCAGGAGCTCGATGCCATCGAAGCGTTCGAACGCGAGCGCAGTCGCCTCTATCCCTGGCTCTAACGGCCCGCGCTTGGCGAATTCTGCCATTCAATCGCTCTGGATTGTCGCGGCGTCGCTGTGCTTCGCCATGATGGGCGTATTCGTGAAGCTCGCAAGCGAGCACGTGGCCCTCTCCGAGCTGCTGTTCTATCGCGGGGCCACCACCGCTGCAGTGACGGCGATGGTGCTACACGCGCGAGGGGAAGGCATTCGGACGTCACGATTCGGCTTGCATGCCGTACGCGGCATCACGGGGTTCGTGGCGCTGGCCATGTTCTTTGAGGCGATGAAGGAGCTGCCGCTCGGGACCGCGGTGGCGCTGAACTACACATCTCCGGTGCACATGGCCGCGCTGTCGGCTTGGACCATTCCGCGTCGCAAGCGTCTCTTCAAAGACGAATGCCTAGATCGGATGATCTTCGTTGGGCAGGGATCCTTACGGCGTGCCGTGATCGAGTACATGAACCACTATCACGCGGAACGGAACCATCAGGGGCTTGAAAACCGGTTGATCCATTTGCCAACGGCGGTAACTGCACAGAGCGGCGCAGTCCATCGCCATGCGCGGCTCGGTGGAACATTGAATTTCTACTACCGCAACGCGGCATGATGAGGGCGTTCGAAAATTTGGACATCACGAGATTGCGCCTAGTGCCGGCGCGTAGTCGAGCGTTCTGCCAGTTCGGACCGAGAGCTGCGCGAGCGACTCCCCTGCCAGCTGCCAGCTGTCAGGGTCGAACCCTCGCATCCTTCGATTGCCTGTAGCACCCAGTCACGATCGCGTTCAACCCCGCGCGTGGCAGCCCCATGCACGATGCGATGTAAGCAACGAGACGCGTCTCCACGCTGCTCAATGCCGTTTGCCCAGCCACTGCTGAGCTTTCTGCATTGCGATCAAAAGTGCCGCGTTGCCCATGCCGTGACGATCGGCCGCATGCAGCACAATCTGGAGCAGTTGCGCCGTGGCGAACGCGTCGGACAACGCTTGGTGGCGAGCCGCGGGAGCGATATCGAAGTACCCCAGCCAGTCCTCGAGCGTATTGCATTCGGTTCCATGAAACAGTGCGGGCAGCAGAAACGCGAGGTCAATCCACGGATGATGAAATGGAACGCCGAGAATCGACTTGAGCGTCCGCGTGAGCATCGTCCGGTCGAATTCGGCACGAAACGCCACCAACGGTGCCTTGCCGACGTAATCGAGGAAATCGAGCATACCCGTCTTGGGCTCGATGCCGGAGAGCTGCATCTGCCCGCCGATGCCATGGATCAGGATATTCGCGTTCGCGCTCGCCTTGTCCTGCCGCAACACCGTCGCGAAGCAGTCGGAGAGTGGGAGCCAACGAGCGGAGATGGCTGCAGCGCCGATCGCGATAACTCGGTCGCTGCGCATATCCAAACCTGTGGTTTCAGTGTCGACCACAACATACCGCGCTCGGACATGCGGCAGGACCAGATTGGCCGGCGGCAGCTTGCGCCACGCAATAAGACGCTCCGCTTGCACGCCGTCGACGTTCGGGCCTCCCCACAGAAAGCCGAGTGTGCCACCGAGGCGATTCATGTCATCGTCGTCACAGCTGGTAGTGGCTTTGAAGCCGCTGCTGCAGCTTGCGCGCTTGGCGAAACGCTTCCTTCAGCATCCTCTGGTCCACTTCATTCAACGCATAAGGATCGATCAGGTTCGCCGCGCCTTGCGCATCGGGCAAGTCCTTCTGCCGGAGCCGCAGCAGCTGTAGAAAATGAAAGGCTTCAATCGTTGCATCCACGTGCCGCACTTCGACGTTTAACCGCTTGCCCGCGATGCGTAGCCGGGCCGCGGTGCCGGTCTCCACCAATCCGAAGGCGAGCGCAAATACGCGCGCGGCATCGACGAACAACCGCGTGCCGCGGGTCTTCAGGTTCAGCGTACCCTTGTGCGCCGTAGCGTCGTCGGTCGCGAACGCGCGGATCAGCCCGAGTGGCGGACCGACTTCGAGGGCGTTCTGCGCCATCAGTCGGAGAAAGATCTTGCTCTCCTGCGCGTAGCTGTTGAGCCACGCGCGCAGTGAATCCACCAGCGTTGCGTTCCCGTACAGCGGTCGGAAATCGAACAGGATGTTGGCCTTGAGTAATGCTGCAGGGGTCGGCTCGCGCATCCACGCCAGGAGTTTCTCCGTCCACTCGTCCACGGACAGGCATAGATCGGGATTCGACGCCATGACCTTGCCGGTGCACAGCGGGAAGCCCACGGCATCGAGGTCGGCGTTGACCGTCTCGGCGAACGCGAGCAGTCGCGGGCGCAGACGCAGTACGGCGCTGCGATCGTCGGCGACAAACACCAGCGCGTTGTCTTGGTCCGTCGCGAACGTTTGCTCGCCGCGGCCTTCGCTCCCCAGCGCCAGCCAACACCAGTCGCAGTCGGAAAGGTTATGCCGGGCGAGTGCCTGCTCGATGAGTTGCCGCGAAAGCGCGTCGTTGAGCGCGACAATCGTCCGTGTCAGTGGTTCGGCGACGACACCCTGCGCGAGCAGGTTCTGCGTGAGGCGCCGGATGTCCTCCGCGGCGCGCTTCAAGCCGTCGAGGTCGCGCGCCGAGCGCAACGTTGCGGTGACCTGACCCATCGAGACCCGCTGCAGCGAAAACAGGTCGCGCTCAGAAACCAGGCCCGCGACACGCCGACCGTCGACAACGATGAGCTGCCGGAGGCCGCGCTCGGCCATCGTCTGCAGCGCTTCGGAGGCGGTGGCCGTCGTCGGCAACGTGACCGCCGGCGCGGACATCACCTCGGCGGTAGGTGTCGACAGCGGCTTGCCGGTCAGCACGACGCGCTGGAGCAGATCGATCAGGGTGAAGATACCGGCGGGCGCGCCGTCGGGGTCGACAACAACGATGGTGCGGACCGTTTCCTCGCGCATCGCTTTCAGCGCCTCGGAGAGTGGCGCCGTTGCCGCGCAGGTCACCGGCGCGCGCCGGAGCAGCTCGGCCAGCGGGCGTGTCAGCGTCTGCTGCTCAGCGGCAAGCTGGCTGTACTGGCTCTGCAGTTGAGATAGCGCCTGCTTGAGCGTTTCAGTGATCGCCTGCGTACAGAAGCGCTCGAACTCGGGCGACCGCCGCCGCAGCTCGGCGAAGTCGTCGCGCGCGAGCAGGTAACAAAACGTATCCTGTACCGCTTGGTAAAGCTTGGTGCTGGCCCCACCGGCCGACAGCGCGCCGACGGGAAAAACTTCGCCCGGGCCAAGCGTTGCATCCGGTTCCAGGCGCGAATCGGTAGTGCGGCTGCCGACGAGCCCGCGGTGAACGATGTGCAGATGCTCTACTGGCCCCATTTGTGGGGAGAGAACCAATGTGTCCTTCGCGAAATAGGCGAGCTTGAGCCGCGAGATCATGAACGCCAGCGCGTCGTCGCCGATCCGGTTGTACGGGGTGTGGCGGCAAAGGAACTCGCGTGTCGCTTCGACGAGCAACGCGGGTGCCGCGCTCACGGCGGCCCCCCAGCAATGCGGAACACGAAAAGATTGCGCCAAGCAAAAACCCCCGCTCGCGGCGGGGGTTCGAGAACCCGGTACAGCGTTGCGCTAATGTGCGGCGGCCTTGGCGGCGAGGATGCCGGTGTTCTGACGTACATAGAGTTCATCCCACATGTCTTCGGCGCGCTTGTCGCGATAGAGGAGCGAACCCAGAATCACAGCGAGGAAGCCGAGTGGAATCGAAATCAGACCGGGGTTGCGCAGATCGAACAGCGGCTTTTCCAGCCCCACCAGGCTCGTTTCCTCGCTCTTGAACTTGTCGAGGTTGCCCTTGGCGATCGCCACCTCCTTCTGCATCGCGACGAGCGCATTTCGAGTCTTGGTCTTCGCCGCATCGTCGGTCGCGGCGGCCAGGTCGGCCGTGAGGTTGCTTTCCTTTGCCGGTACAGCATCGACGACCTTCTGCGCCGCGGCCTTGATCAGCTTCGGGTACGTCATGTTCGGCGATACAAGGACAAGCCCGATCGCGGTCAGCGTGCCGACGATCATCCCCAGGACGATGCCGCCGGTGTTGCAGCGTTTCCAGTATAGCGTCAGCAATACGCACGGAAAGTTCGCCGACGCCGCTACCGCAAATGCCAGTGCCACCAAATGCGCTACATTCTGTCCCTTGGCTGCGATACCGATGACGATGGCCAGCGCGCCGACGAGCCCGGTTGCGATTCGCGCCGCCTTGACCTGCTCCTGCGGCGTCACGTTCTTCTCGCCGCGGATGACCCCCACCCACAGATCGTGCGCCATCGCTGACGCCGCCGCGAGAACCAGCCCTGCCACCACAGCAACGATCGTTGCAAAGGCGACCGCGGCGACAAAAGCGAGGAAGAGGTTGCCCAGCATCGAATCCGCGCCGCCCCCGACGTACTGGGCGAGAAGCGGCGCGGCCATGTTGCCGCCCGCGTCGATGGTCTTGATCTGCGCCGAGCCCACGTTGATTGCCGATCCCATCCCCAGGAAGATAGTCAGCACATAGAAACCGCCGATGATTCCCATCGCCCAGATCACCGACTTGCGCGCTTCCTTGGCGGTAGGAACTGTGAAGAACCGCATCAGAATGTGCGGCAGTCCGGCGGTTCCGAATACCAGCGCCATACCGAGCGAAATCTGGTCGATCGGCGCCTTGAAGTAGAGTCCCGGCTCCAGGAAGCGCTGTCCGAGCTCGGCCGCCGACATCGTCGCCGCCTTGTCGCCGAGCAGCGCGGCGACATTCGCCTGCACCTTGGGGTCGGCGACAACAGCCTGCAGGAACGCGGGCAGGCTGAAGCCGTACGGAGTCCACACAAACATCACCAGCACGATCGACGCGGTCACCAGCAGGATTGCCTTGATGATCTGCACCCACGTCGTCGCGACCATGCCGCCGAACAGCACGTAACCCAGCATCAGTACGCCGACCACGACCACCGAAATCTCGTAGTCGATGCCGATCAACGTTTTGACCAGCACACCCCCGCCCACCATTTGCGCGGTCAGATAAAAGGTTGACACGGTGATCACCGAGATGGCGCCGACGATTCTCACCTTCTTCGGGTCGTTTCGGTAGGCGAGGATATCGGAAAGCGTGTACTTGCCGATGTTGCGGCACGGTTCGGCAATAACCAGCAGCACCGTGATGTACGCGACCAGCCACCCGACGGAATACATGAAGCCGTCGTAGCCGTACAGCGAAATCAGGCCCGCGATGCCGAGGAACGACGCCGCCGACAGGTAGTCGCCGGCGATCGCCCAGCCATTCTGCAGGCCGGAAACACCGCCACCGGCGGTATAGAAATCGGCGACGCTCTTGACTCGTTTGGCGGCGAGGTAGGTGACAAACATCGTTAGCGAAATGATGACGCCAAATACAAGAAACGTAAGCCAGCGCCATTTGTCGGCGACGGCACTCTGCGCGAGTGCGGGCGAGGCGGCCGCGAGCAACGCGAGGCCCGCAGCAAGGAAGGCGAAGCGGTGGCGGATCATCCTTTTCCTCCCATCCGCTTTTCGACATCGCGGACGATTTCCGACGCCATTGCGTCGAATTCCGCGTTCGCGCGGCGCGAGTACACGAACGCGATCCCCCACGCGACGACGAACTCCGACAGTGCGAACAGAAGGCCGACATTGATCGGTCCCCAGACTCTAATCTTGTACAGCTCCTGGAAATAGGCCGCGCCGATCGGCAGCAGAAAGTAGTACACGACGGAAAAGATCATCAGGCCCCAGAGAAAGCGGGATTTCTTGTGGTGCAATGCCTGGAACCTGGATTCGGCGGCAATTGCCTTCCAGTCAAGGCGCGCGGCGTCGACCACGATGGCCTCCTCTGCTGTTCGTCAACAAAAGGCGGGTGGCCGGCATTGGCGCCGGGAAATGGCGCGGTGTGGATATCTGCCTTCGGCTCTAAGATTGGCATGGTTCAATCGCCGTCGGCAAGCCTGCCGCGGACGCAAAGGTACAGGCTCAGGTCCCCGAAATTGGCCCGCCACCTTTTTGGAGAAACGTGCAAATACCTTCGTGCGTGTCAGGATGCAGAAGGCTGCAAGCCGCGACTTCGTCTGCGAACTCACAGGCGTCTGCCGTTGCGCGATCGATCTGCTAACAAAACGCGCACTTGCCATGCTGTAGATTCGTCAATCACTGCGCGGCATACACAATTCCGGGCGTCAGGTAGCGTTCTTTGGGTCGACGACTGATCGCAGCGCCAGGCGGATCGATGTGGTCGAACTCGTAATCGACGCCGGCTATAACAATGCGCCGATGGATGGGGGTACGCATGTACTGACGGATGACCTCGGCGACCATGTCGGCTTTCTCGAAGCTTCCCTGGTATGCAGAGGTTGCCCCTTTGGCGACCTGGTGGGATTTGGCCTCGAGCAGCGATGCTTCCAAGCCGTCGAGGCCATTCCGCACCCACCACAATACACGGAGAAAACCTGCCGCGCTGGTATTGTCAACTTGAGTTGTGGATGATGCAATGGCCGTATATAGATGACGCAATTCGCCCGGGAAAACGCGGTTGAGGCTTCCGACAACGGCCCGCGAAAACCGGGCGCACGCTACAAGGTATCGGCAGGCGGCAGGCCAATTTTGGAGGCTTGGCCGGCGCGCGTCGACTTGACGGCATACTCCCCGCGCAAAACGACCCTAGCGCAAGCGCGACTGCGGGCCGATCATTAACGATTATGCTAGTACGAGGAGCCCGTGGCCGCAAAGGAGACGTACAAAAGAGGGGCGCAGAACTTCGACCCGATCATTCATCGCAGCGTCGCGCATTCGTGAAGTTGGCGGCGGCCAGCGATCATGCGCTAATGTCATGCGCAAGCGGGCGGCATGGTGGGGGGTTCGGAATGACTGACGCGGCACAAAACGAACGGGACCGTGCAGCACTCGACCGCTTGATCCGGGGCTTCCAGATCTCGCGCATGATCCGCCTTGCAGCCGATCTATCGCTGGCAGACCGCGTTGCCCCGGAAGAAAGTCGCCCGGTCGCCAATCTTGCTGCGGAGTGCAAGGTGAATGCGACGCCATTGCTCCGTGTCCTGCGCGCACTTGCCAGTTTCGGCATCTTCCGCGTCACCGCATCGGACCGGATCTCCCACTCGCCCTCGTCGCTTCTTCTGCGCACCGATACACCGGGTAGTATGCATTACGGCGCAAGGTTTTGGACCGGACCCGGTTCGTGGCAGGCGTGGGGCGAACTCGATGTGGCACTGGCGGACGGGATACCGCATCAGGCTGCCTGGAATATGGGCCGCTTCGACTATCTGCGCCAACATCCGGACGAAGCGCGCATCTTCGACGAGTTCATGGCGCATTTCCCCGATGACCGGCACCAGGCCATCGCTGATGGCTATGATTTTTCCGGTGCCCGGCTGATTGTCGACATTGGCGGCGGCAATGGTGAGGCGCTGCGCCGCATCCTAGGCCGCTTTGCGGGACCCCGGGGTCTGGTCATCGACCGCGATGACGTGGTGGCAGCAATTCCCGAGGCCGCACGGATGGCTGGCCGTATCGCGATCGAGGGCGGCAGCTTTTTCGATCGTGTTCCGCAGGGCGGAGACATTTATGTTCTGATGCGCGTGCTGCACGATTTCTCCGATGCCGATTGTCGGCGCATTCTCAAGAATTGCCGGGCGGCTATCGAAAGCGGCGCGCGCCTCCTGATCTGCGAACAGATCCTCGAACCTGATCCGGCCCGCGGCAATCCCATGCTTTATCTGGTCGACACCCAGATGATGGCAATGTTCGGCGCGGCCCGGGAGCGCAGCGAAGTCGAGTTCAGAGACCTCCTGACCGAGACCGGCTTCGCCTTCCGACGCTTGATTCCAACGGCCTCGCAGGTCTTCATTGTCGAGTCGGTTGCGGCATAGGCAGAGAATCTGCCCGCAGAGTCGTTCACCCCTTGGTGAGGCATAGTATTGTCGGACCGTCATTCGTCAACGACATGATTCAATGATGGATCGGCGAACGTTCATTGGCATCGTGGGAAGTGCCTTGCTTGCCCGTACCCAGATCGCGGGCGCGGGTTGAGCCGCGAATGCCGTGCAAGTCGAGTCGCTCGCGGTACGGCTTAGCAGCGTACTGACTTCCACGATCGGAGTGGTGAATCAGTCCTTCAGCCGGGCGACGGCTTTGCAGTGCCGCGTCCAATGCGGCGAGCGTCAACCTGGTCTCGAGCGTGACATGGGTAACACTTCTGCACTTTGCGGGAGCGCAAAGCACCGCGGCCGCTTTCAGCAACCAATGGACACGATTTTGCATGGAACATCGGCCTCCGGGTCGAACTCACATACCGCGCCGAGGCGATGATAGCCGTCCGCGATCACAAGCCGCCGATGCCGAAGATCGCGCACGATCAGCAGCGGTGGCAGCCGAGAGCCCTTAGCAATCGCTTTCCGCTGGGTGCTATCGTCGAGGGCGTGGGGCGCGTAGTTCGCCGCGCGCATAAGGTCTGGTGCAACCTGGTGGTCGAGAGCGGCTTTGCGTAGCGCTCGTGCGAGCGAATCCGCTTTGGCAGGGCCGACCACGAGCGAAGGTAGCGCCGAGCGGCAGCATAGTTGTGTTCGGTGGGCTGTTTCGCCCAGCGCAACTTGCCCTTCATACGTGACGCCTCACCTTCAGTTGATTGCCACGCGCTGCCGAGCCGTGCCCGACGCCGTCATGATTCCTAACGCGGATCGTCGTACTCGCATTCAGCCAAGAAGTTTGCGCACCAGTAACCGCTTGCGATTGCGCGGGGACGAGGTCATTCAGTGATTGCTCGGCGCACTTTCATCGTTGCTTCCGCGGCCGGGGTGCTCACCATCGCACGGAGCGGCGCTGCGCAGCAGCGTGTAACGCAGAAGCGGATCGGCTTCTTGGGAGTTCCCTCTGCGGCGCAGTATGCGAGCCGCCTGGCGGCCTTCCGAACCGGCCTCAGCGATCTCGGATACATCGAGGGCAAGAATATCGCTATCGAGGACCCGCTGGGCCGACGGTAACAATAGCCGCCTCCCCGAGCTGGCGGCCGAGTTGGTTCGGCTGAAGGTCGATGTCATTGTCACCCATGCAACAGTAGGGGCCCTTGCGGCTAGACAGGCAACTTCTACGATACCAATCGTCATGGCCGTAGGCGGTGACGCCGTGGCAACTGGTCTCGCCACGAGCCTTGCGCGGCCGGGCGGCAACGTGACCGGATCGACAATCCTGATCCCGCAACTCAACGTCAAACGGCTTGAGCTCCTCAAAATAGCTCTGCCGCATATTGCTCACGTTGCTCTGCTCGTGCATGAAGGCAGCCCGGCTAATGAGCCGATGCTCCGATTGATGGAGAGCACGGCGAAATCGTTGAATCTCATGCTGCAGACGTTTGCGGCCAGCGCGCCGGATGCATTCGAGAGCGTATTTGCCAACATGGCTAACGCAAATGTGGATGCCGTCCTGGTCTTCGAAGAGCCCATGTTTGTCTTTACCGCGCGAGCTGTTGCGGAGCTTGGGGCGAAGCGCCACCTACCGTTAGCGGGATTCACGGAGATCGCCGAAGCCGGTGGATTGATCGGCTATGGTGTGGACATTGTTGAGAGGATCCGCCATGCGGCCGTGTTTGTGGACAGAATTCTGAAAGGCGCCAGTCCGGCGGATATACCTATCGAGCAGGCGACGAAGTTTCGGTTGACCATCAATTTGAGCAGCGCAAAAGTGTTGGGCCTGACGATCCCGCAGTCGTTACTGCTGCGCGCCGATGAGGTGCTTCAGTAGCTGAACATCTCGAAGGTTAATCGCGGTTGAATGCAGATCTCGAATGACGCGCTCACCACATGGCAGGCAGCCGGCGTTCGTGCGCTCCGTGAAGTCGATCTTTCTTGCGTTGACTTTCCCAATTCCGTTGCTTCTGCTCGCGGAAATTCTCGAAGCTAATTTTCAGGATGATTTAGCAATTCATGCGCTACGCTGCACGGAGCAAAGGGCAAAGGGGTAGGGCAAAGGGGTTTTGTACCCCCGCAACATGGTGCTGGATCACTGGCGCGCAGTGTGCCCGTGGCCGGGGCCGTCCTGGACCGAAGGCGGGAACTGGCCGAAGGAGTTGTTCGCGGCCGACCTCGACCGCCTGGAGGCCTCCGGCTGGGAGCTGTATGACATTGATGCGGATCCGGCTGAAACGCACAACCTCGCGACGATCGAGCCCGAACGCCTCCGCATATGATCACGATGTGGTGGCATGAAGCAGGTCGCTACGGCGTGCTGCCGATCGTGGGCGGCCCTTCGCGCAAGCCATCGAAACCTGCACCGCCCAAGCGCCACGAGTTCCGCGCAGGCACCGCGCCTGCCTTCATCGAGGCCGCGCCGAACGTCATCAACACTAACTACGAGATCCACGCCGAGGTGGAGGTTGGGCCGGGGCGGCGCAAGCGGCATGATCCTCGCCCACCGCGGACGATTCGGCGGCTACGGTTTGCTGTTCGACGCCGGCCGCCCGCGCTTCATCTACAGCTACCACGGCATCCACCAGACGAGCATCCACGCCAAGGAGCCGGTATCCGCCGGGCGGCACATCGTCCGTTTCGTGTTCGAGAAGACGGGGACGCCCAACCTCGCTGCCGGCCACGGTGCTGCAGGGGTAGGTAGCTTGTATGTCGACGACCAACGCGTTGCGCAAGCAACGATCGATCCAACGGCGCCGGCGATGATGCTTCTCAGGAATGATGACCTGCGGCTACCACCCGGCCGAGGAATTCGAGCCGCATCATCGCCCCCCTTTACCTTCAGCGGCCGCATCGTCTCGGTCAGCGTGCGCACGGATGGCGCGCAGCCGATTGCTGA
>Ga0207711_10004506_pt1 | contig 11865 bp, 16 predicted proteins | sample KBSS34metaG_FD_184401 | JGI IMG/M metagenome (GOLD analysis project Ga0207711, IMG submission 184401) | Switchgrass rhizosphere microbial communities from Kellogg Biological Station, Michigan, USA - KBS S3-4 metaG (SPAdes) (version 2) | ecosystem: Host-associated > Plants > Roots > Rhizosphere...
CAATCGGGCTCTCGTTTGACGTTTTTCGACTCCACCCACACCCTGGCTTTTGGCGGCGGCCCGGCTCTGGCGCCGACGCTGGAGACCGGCGAGATGCAACCGACCGAAGGCCGCCGCTCGTGGGTGCAGATGACGCGGCCGCTGATCGATGGCGGCGCCGCAACGGTCGCTGTCGGGCACCGCGAGCGGCTGACTGATCCGGTGACCTGGGAGCCGGCGGTTGCGGTCAACGGGATCGGCGAGTGCCCGCAGCGCTGCACCGGGCGTTATCTGCGGTTCCGCATGCAGATGCCGGCAGGGCAGGGATTTCGCCACCTGCAGGGCATCGACGCGCTTTATGCGCCGGAAGGTAGGCTGCGGTAATGGCGCAGCAGAATGCTCTCAGCATGCTGCAACAGCAGTTGTGGGGGCGCGGCAATGAATGGCTTCTTCATAACGCGCCATTCCCGACCATAGCCAGACCCGTGCCACCAGCGGTCGAATGGACGGACAAAGCCCCGGTGATGGACCCTGCTGATCCGGACAATTACGGCCCAGGCTCGCCATTCGGGCAACAGCCGCCGTCGCCCGAGCTGCTCAAGCAGATGATGGAATGGTGGACGGCTACTCAGGCGCGGCCGCAGCAACTGGGGCTCAACAGCATGTTGTCGCGCTGATGGCAATCACGCCGGTCCCGCCGGACCAGCCGCTCACCGGTTGGGCGGCGTGGTTCCGCGACCTGGCCCGCGCCATCAATGCGCTGGTGAGCTGGAGCAATCTGCCCTCCCTCGCCCCCACCCCGTTCGGCGCACTGCCGACGCAACCAGTTGCCGGCACCTTGGCCTACATCATCGATAGTTCGGTCACCACGGGTCCGGTGACCGGCGGTGGCACCAACTCGGTGCTTGCCTGGTACAACGGCACGGATTGGGTCGTCATCTGACATGACATTGACTGTGTGGGATGCTCCGGCCGAGCCGATAATGGCCCAGCCGATGCGGGCGGTTGTGCGTCTGCCGCCACTCGACGAAGTGGTCAGCCACTGGCCGCAGATCGAGGCCCATCTGGCAAAAGCTACCAAACGCACCGGCTGTTACGAGCCGATCGACCTTCTGCGGATGGCGATGACCGGCACTGCTGCGATCTGGCTCGCCGAGAGCGTGAACGGTATCGAGGCGGTGTTGGTGACGACCTTGCAGCCCTATCCGCGCCGCCGGGTTCTGGAGGTCATGTTTGGCGGCGGCAGCAATATGCGCGCCTGGCTAAAGCCGGCGATCGAGACCATCGAAGCACACGCTCGGCAACTCGGCTGTACGCAGATCGCCTGTGTCGGGCGCCCAGGCTGGGCGCGGGCGTGGACCGGCGCGCATTTAACCGGCGACGTCATCATCGCCAAGGATCTCTAGATGTCCAAAGGCTCTGCCCCTGCCGGCATGACGACGGCACAGACGACCAATCCGACGCAGATGATGCAGGCGCCCTTCCTGCAGGGTGGCTGGAATAGTGCGCTCAATCTCTTCAACAATTTCCCGCTGCAATATTACCCGGGCCAGACACTCGCCGATTTTCGCGCCCCCAACCCGTTTGTCGGGCAGGGCTATAACGAGACGTATAATGCCGGGCAGAACATCAATGCGATGCTGCCGCAATACAATGCGGCGTATTCGAGTGCCCTCGCGCCGCAGGCCAACCCGGCCGACCCGTATTATCAGCAATATGCCGCCGGGCAATCCGGCCCGAGCCAGTATTACCGCAGCGTCGCCGACCTGGCGACCAATGCCGGTAACCAGTACGCGCCGCAGGTCGCCCAGTATGCCAACCGGGCCGCCGCCAATAACAACCTCGGGCTCAGCCAGCTCGGTCAGACGGCGTCGGGGTACTACCTCAACGCTAATCCGTACATCGACCAGATGGCGGCGCAGGCGATGGCGCCGATCACCCAGAATTATCAGACTACGACTGCACCGGGGATCACCGGGTCGTTTGCCGGCTCGGGTCGCACCGGTTCCGGCGCGGCACAGCTTGCTGCCAGCCAAGGGCAGCAGAACTATCTCAACAGCCTGACCAATCTCTCGACCAACATCTACGGGCAGAACTACGCGCGCGAAAGACAGGCGCAGGACGTCGCTGCGAGCCAATACGGGCAGCTCTATAACCAGGGTTTGCAGACCGGCATCAGCGGCAACCAGGCTGCCGCGGGTATCTACGACCAGGCGCTGCGTCTCGGTCTCAGCGCCACTCAAGCCGATCAGCTTGCGCAGCAATACGGTATCTCTGGGCTCAACGCCGCCAACACCAGCGGCAATCAGCAGATGCTCGACGCATTGCGGCTATTCCCGCAAATCGCTGCGGCGCAGCTCGCTGGGCCGAATGCCACCGTGCAGGCCGGGCAGGGGCTCAGCAGCATCGACCAGCAGTACCGCAGCTTCGAGCAGGCGGCCTTGGAGGACCAGGCCAAGCGGTTTTACGGCAATCAGCAAGCGCCGTACGACACGCTCAGCGCCTATCTCAAAAACATCGGGCAGCCGCAAGCTGGCAGCGGACAGACCTCGACGCCTTACTTCCAGAACCAGGTGGCAAACTTGCTCGGCGCCGGGCTGGGCGCGACCGGGATTTTGAAGAACCTCGGGGGAGTAGGCGGGCTCGGAGGGCTGGGCGGAACTGGTGGGCTTTTGGGGAGCCAGGGCGCGCTGTTCGGTTCGTTGGCAGATGCCTCGATCGCCGCGGGTGGGCCGCCCTTAGCGGCGGGGCTGGCAACCACAGCGGGACTGGAAGGTCTGCCTTTGGCGGCAATGGCGGCACCAGCGGCCTGGATCATCTGCACCGAGCTGAAACGCCAGGGCAAATTGCCAAAGCGTCACTGGGCGGCCGGGTTGCCGGTGTTCGCTGCCTACCCCGAGATCGCCCGCCGCGGCTACTACGTTTGGGCAATCCCCAGCGTGCGCCATCTCCGCAGGAAGCCAGACAGTCTCTATTCGAGGCTGCTTGGTACGGTCTTCCGCTGGCGGGCAGAGGACATCGCTGCGAGAAGTGGCGTCAAGGGCGCCCGCAAACTGTGGCGCGGCCGGAGCGTTACCGCCGCCCTGGCATTGCCGTGCCTAGTGCTCGGCGTGCTGGCAGGCAAACAGGATTGGCAATCGATTTATCGAGACGAGGTTCGAGCATGAGTGCAGCGCAACAGATTATCGCAGTGATGGAACGGTCGATGCTCGCGTGTTTTCTCTCGCCGGAAGACGCGCACCTCGTGCCGTATGTTATCAACGCGCACATCGTCGCGAAGCCCGATGGCATATTGATCACGACGGTAGCGGCCTTAGCGGACGCCTACCTCAAGTGACCCCGGTTCCCGAGCCGGCCGGCGATATCCGCGCGCAGATTGCCGCGACGCTCGACCGACACCATCCCAAGCGTGCCTGTTACATGGTACCGGAAGACGCCGAGCGGCTCGACCTCAAGGCATTGCCTCAGGGTGTTTATGCCGCGCAGCGCACCGAGGGCACGCTGGTCACGACCGATCTCGGGATCGCAGAATTGTTCGATGCCGCGCCGGCCGAGACCGATGCCTTCGATAGAGTGATGGCCGAGATCCTGGGCTACCCCGAAGACAAGGCCACCGCTGTCGCGCGCTGTCGCGGCAAGCAGGCAGTCTACGCCCGTGCGGTGCAGGCGCGTGACGCGAGCGGGCACGTCGTCACCGAGGTTTTCGCCAGCCCTGTCGGGTTTCTCCCGGCCTGCGCGGCGATGCAGGAACACGTCCCGGCCCGCGGCCGGTTGGTCATCATGTCTCCTGCTGCGGCGATCAGCCGGCGGGTAGCTATGCGGTGGGTGGAACAGTGACGGACCCGAACACATGGTCGTCGATCGACGACAGTAATAATCAATCGCCGCCCGATGGCTGGCCGGAAGGGATGATGCCCTCCGGCGTGAACAACAGCGCTCGCGCGATGATGGGCGGCCTTCGCCGCTGGTACGAGCGGGCGAATGTCTGTGGCGTTGTTACGGGCACGGGGAACGCCGTTATCCTCACCTATGACTACGTCCCGGACCTGGAGACCGGGGATGTTGTGCATTTTATGCCGACCGCGGCTAATACGGGGCCGGCGACACTGGATGTCGGCAACGGGCCAGTCCAGATCTTTCTCGGGACCACTGCTCTGCGCGGCGGCGAATTGCAGCAAGCCGTTATGGCTATGGCGGTGTTTAGCGATGACGGGCATTTCTATCTGTCAAGTCCGGCCGCCGGCCCGACAGTTAGCGGGCTGCCGCTGATCGCTTCGCAGGGCACGCCCAACGCGCAGACCCTGACCTATACGTCTGGGGCGCCGACCGCGCTCGTGGTCGGCGACCGCTTCACCTTCGTTCCTGCGGTGGCCGACAATACCGGCCCGGTAACGCTCAACATCCAGGGGCTGGGCGCTCACCCGGTGCTGGCCGATACTCTGCCTTTGGTCGGCGGCGAGATGCAGCAATATGCCGTCCTCGATGTGGTTTGGGACGGTCTCCAGTTTCAGCTTCTCAACCCCGGCCTACAGGCGTTGTCGGCAACCTACTTGCCGATTGCCGGCGGCTCGATGACCGGCGGGTTGACGGTGCCGACGCTCGGGGTGACAGGCACAAGCTCGCTTAACGGCGCGGTCACGGCCAACGCGATCAACGCCAGTACCGTGGCGGCAAGCGGCGCGATCAGCGCGGCGACGGCAGCAATCGGCGGCGCCATCACCGGCGGTTCTGTTGCCGCGCCGACGATTACCGGGACCAGCGTGGTAAACGCCACGCAGTATCAGTGTGGCGGCATTGCCTTTTGTACCCAGAGCGGCGCCTTCCGCAGTATTGCCGATACCGGCGGTACGAGTAATATCACGATGTATACGACGGGAGAAAACTACTACGACAATCAATCGCACAATTTCCGCAGCCGTGGGGGCGGCGCGACTTACGCGATTTTTAACGGCGCCGGCACTTACAACAACAGCGGCTCCTGGATCACCATCAGCGATGCCGAGATGAAGACCAACCTCGCCCCCTATGAGCGAGGGTTGGAGGCGGTGTTGCAGCTCGCCCCGGTCTCGTTTGAATACGCTGGCGGGCCTTTCCGGGAGGCCGGGACAACCCGTTACGGGTTTGTTGCGCAAGATGTCGAGCCGGTCATCCCCGAGATGGTCGGGCGCCTCGAAATCGACGAGCAACAGGTTGCAACCCTGGCGCCGGGAATGCTGGTGCCGATCTTGGTCAATTGTATCAAGGAGCTGGCGGCGCGGATCGAAGCCCTGGAAGCGCGATAGGAGGGAATATGCACGGCACGTTCGGCGGCCCGGGTATGAAGCCGCCAAAGCCGAAGCCGCCGCGGCCCACCAAGGGCGGCAAGTCCAAACCCACTCGGAAAGGAAAGTGATATGTCCGATTTTGGCGCAGTCTACGATTATGCCCTGCAACTCGAAGCTTCTATACCGCCGGGCACGATGGCGGAATTGGAAGCGATCCGGCCCGCTTGTCTTGGCCTGACCAAGCGACAAAAGGAAGAGCGGGAGAAGCTCGCCGCCATGTCGCCGGAAGACCGTATCAAGGCCGAGGCCGAGATCGCAAAGAAGAAAGAAGAGAGCCGCGCCAAGGCGGAAGAAGCGGCGGCAAAGCGAGCGGCACAAGCCCAGCAGCAAACAGCCCCCGCTTCGGCGGCTGCTCACTCAGCAGCGCCGCACACCGAGCCGGCTCCCAAGAAGTAAGGGACACTATCTATGGGCATCCTCGAAAGCCTGTTCGGCGGCGGCGACAGCGACCCATACGCGCTGTATGGCGATCTGTTTACACCGCAGCAAAAGGCGGCCCTCCAGGCGCGTGATCAGAGCCAGGGGCTCCTACGAATGGCTGGCGCGTTTGCCAAGGCCGGCATGCCGAGCCGGTTGCCGGTGCCCATGGGCGCCGTGCTGGGTTCGGCAGCCGAGGCGTTGGGGACCGGCTCGGACGAAAACGTCCAGAACGCTATGCGGGCGATGCTGTACGGGGCGCAGGCCAAGAAACTTCAGACTGAGCAACAGTTCCTAAAAGACTTTGCGGCGAGCCAGCCGGATTTTATGAAGACGGTCGCCGGTATTCTGGCTACTGGTGCCGCTGCGCCTACTGCACCTATCGCCACGCCACCGACACCTCCGGGCGGGCCGCTAGCCGCGCCGGCTCCCGCCGCCGCTGCGGGAGCGGGACCGTTAGCTCCTGCGGCGGCGATAACACCAGCGTCGTTTGACGGGACTGTCGGCCCGCTTGCTGCGGCAATCCCGCCCGCCAGAGCCGCCGCTCCGCCGTGGGCGTCCGACCCTGCGGGCAGAGGGTTGCTGTCCGCAGTCGGGGTTGATCCCGCCGCGCAGCAACAAGCGCTGGAGCTATTTAAGCGAGAAGCTTTTGGCGGCGACACCCCGGCCGCTACTCCGTCCGATACCCCCCCGTCGCCTGGCCCAGATGTCGTTCTGCCTTCTGGCACTTCGCGGCCAACGCTACCGACCCGCAGTATCGCCGATACCGGGGGCGGCCCGCTCGCTCCGCCAACGGCACCCGCAGCGGACCCGCGCGCTGCGCAAATGCAGGCGTTGATGCTGGCGATCGCCCAACGCCGCGCGATGGCGGTCTTGGGCGGCATCAAAGATCCGTACGGTCCATTGATGGATGCGATTACTGAAAGCCCGGCTTTCAAGGGTCTGGTGACCGGGGCGCAGGAGGCGGCCAAGTTCCCCTATGCCGGGCCGACGGCCGGCTCAGTGCGCAACGCGCAGCAGCCGTACATCCTGGAAGAGCAGGCTAAGAAGGCTGCACTCGACCGGATCAACAATCTGTTCGGCCAAGGCATACTGTGGGACCCGCAATCTGGCGCTATCAAGATGCCAGGATATGCGCGGGCTCTAGAAGAAAACGAAGCGGCCAAAGCCCGCGGCACTGCCAGCACACAAACAACCGACCTACCCACGATTGGTCCTACAGGGCCGGTCAAAACGCCGATGACCCAGCTCGACAAGTCGCGCATCCTCAGTGGCGAAACTGTACCGTATCTTGGGGTGCAGCCTTACGGAGCTGCGCCTGCGGCTCCCTCTCCCGCTGCCCCGGTCGTGCCCGGTGGCCTTTCATCTGGCGGTGCCGGCGGGCGGCTACCTACGCCTGCTGTTCCTGGCGGAGGACCTCCGCTTGGCTCTATTTATCAAGAGCCGGTCCAGACACCGGCGCAAGTACAGGAAACCCAGGCTAAGGGCGCGGCGCAGACCGAAATGTACAAGTCTGGCCTAAAAGCGCTGGATACCGCGCATGATGCAGTGCGCGCGGCCAATCAGCGAGCGCCTTACTATGGCTCCATGCTGACGGCAATGCAGGGGTTCCAGCCGGGCGCGACGGCGGATATGCGGCTCACCGGCATGCAATATCTTAGGGAACTGGGCATCATCAAGGGCGACAACGTCCCGCAGGGAGAGGCGTTGAGGCTCGCCGGCGAGCGGTTGGCGTTCATGGCTGTGCCGCCCAACCAAGGCAGTTGGTCGAATATCGAGCGGCAATTGCTGAAAAGCTCGCTCGCCGGCATGTCACAGACGCCGGAAGGTTTGACCAATGCAATCCGTATGATGCAACAGCTTGATGACTACGACCGAAAAGTGTCGGAGATCCATCGTCAGGTAGCCGACAAAAACGGGGGATTGCCAAATATCCTTGAGGCGCAACGGCGGGTTGAGGCGTTGGGGCCACCTCTCACGCCAGCGCAACAAACCGCGCTAGAGCAACTGCAACAAGGAGGTGCTCCCGCTACAGCGCCGCCAACGGATCGTGGTGCCAGCGGCATACCTGCCGGCGGCAGACAAATTGGCACCTTTCAAGGCAGGCGAGTTTTTGAAATGCCTGACGGTAGTCGAAAGGTCGAGCAATAATGGCTCTCGTCGATTTGCCACCTGGCGCGCAGTTAGATGCGCCAGGCGCGTTGCGCGATCTGCCGCCGGGGGCGCAACTCGATACCGAGCAGCTAGGCGGGTTCATGCGTTACCCGGCGATGGCGGGTAGTGAGTTGGTTAAAGGCGCTTTAAAAAGCGCCGGCGCTCTCGGGGATCTGGAGAACTGGACACATAGCCTCTTTACGCGAGGCATTTACGACCCGTTGTATCGGATGGTTACCGGACAACCGGCTAGTCGCGCATTAGCCGCTACTCCAGGCAATGACCCGCTAACCGGCCAGCCCGCCACAGACGTGCTGGGACGTCTTGCGGGCGGTGGGTTTAACTCAACCAATCTCGTGGCTGGTGGTAAAGCCTTGGGCGCTGTTGATAGGCCTGATCTTATACCGCAGACAACCGGTGAAAAGTATCTGGCCTCGACGGCGGAAGGCGTTGGCGGGGCGCTCCCCTTCCTGCCTCTAGGAGGCACGAACCCGGCATCTCTCCTCCGAGGAGCCACGCAAGGCGGAGTGGCCGGTGCAGCAGGAGAAGCCGGCGCCCAGGTGCTCCCTGAGCATGCCGATGCAGCCCGAGCTGTTGCCGGGCTTCTAGGTTTCGGGGTGGGCGGCAAAGCCTTTGACTTAGTCAATAAAGCTGCCTCAGCCGCCCGAGGTCTCACCAGCCCCGTAGTTGATGCTTATCGCAACCTAGGTATCGAGCCGACCCTGGCGGGCGACGTGACTGGTTCGCCGTTTATGCAGCAACTCCAGGCTCTCGGCGGCAAGAGCCTGGCGGGCGGCGGCCGGGTTGGAGAGGCCCGCAATCGGGCTATCGACCAATGGGGCCAAGCGCTGGACGAAACCGCCACCGGGTACGGCGCGGCCAGAACTCCGCAGGAGGCTGGCGCCGCATTGCAGGACGAGAGCCGAGCGTGGATGCAGCAATGGCGGCAGGCGCAACAGACAGCCGAACAAGCCGTTGCTGCCAAAGTACCGGTTACCGCTACGGTCGATCTGGCCCCCGTAAACCAGGTTTTGAATGCCGCCACCCGCAGAATGCCTGGTCTGCCCAGTGTCGCCGGCATTCATGACAACCCGACTTTTCAAAACCTGCGCACTGCTTTGGCAACAGATGCTCCGACCGGCACCGCGCGTTGGGAGGATATCCGCCAGTGGCGTACTGCAGTCGGCGAAGAGCTGGAAAGGTCGCTATTGTCAGGCGACGGCAATCAGGCCGCTTGGCGGCAGCTCTACGGCTCTCTGAGCCGGTCTCTCGGCGATACGGCTTTTGCTCACAACGCCCATGATGAATGGCGGGTCGCCAACGAGATCACCAGCCAAGGACACCAATTTGTCGAGAATGCTGTTGGCAAGTTTATCAATGCCCGAAACCCCACCGCTAATACGATAGCCCCGGAAGACGCTTACCGGGCCGCAATGCGCGGATCGAATGTTGGCGGCTCGACCTTGCAGGACATCCGGCAACAGATGCCGGCCGCGGCCGACGAGTTGGCGGCGTACAAGCTTCGCAGTGCTGGTTCGGCGACACTGCAAAATGCCCCTGGTACAGCCGTATCGCCGCGCACTTTGGTCAGCAACTTGTCGCCGCAGAAACTGGCGCCGGAGGCACGCGACGCGCTATTTGCGTCCGATCCCGACCTGGCTCGCCGAGTGCAGGATCTGACAACGGTCGGCGAGCGGATGCGGGCAACCGAACAGTTCGTTAATACCGCTAATACCGGAGGCTATCTTGGCACAATGGAAGCGATAATGGGCATGCTGGCGGCGCCCGCGGCGGCGGTCGGGGCATGGAAGGCCGGCAGCGGCGGGCCTTTAGCTGCTGCTTCTGCTCTGGGTTCGTTGGCAGCACCTCTATTGCCGGGATACATCGCCGGCCGAGCCACTACCAGCCCTGCTTTGACTCGCTTCCTGGCGGCTCCGACAACGCCGACAGGGCCGACCAGCCTACCGACTATAGTCTCGCGACTTTACCCGGAATTGCGTGGTTTGCTTGGGTATTAACCCTGGCTCAGCATACCGTAAGCGACGAGCATGCCAATCATAATGAAAAACACAAATACCCAAAGCATGCTATAATCCCTCTGTCTAAAGCACCTGCACGAGAAGCCCGGCGGAATTGCAGCCCCCGCCGGGCTTTTTCGGTATCGTCGCTCATTGCGTCGGCCAGATCAGAAGCGCCAAAGCAAGACCGATGCAGAGCCCAACCAGCAGAATCAGGCTCGCCGGCCACTGTGGCAGAACGCTCGCCAACCACGCATCAACGCGTTGGAAGCGATCGATGATGCTCATGGCTCTATCTTTTGCAACTGCGCCTCGCCTAGAGCTGCATTGAGAGCCTCGGCGGTGGCGTCGGCTGCCTCTTGACTGAACCCGCCGCGATCATGCAGGGCGCGGGCAAGCCGCAGCGTGTCGATGATCGCCATCTATTGGCCGGTGATTGCGACTGTTAAAGTCCGATAAGCCATGATCGAACCCATGCGTTCGGTTGTGGTCAGGCGCCGGGCGGGGAGCCAACCCTCGTTCGGCGCCGCTTTAGTCTATGGGGTCAACCGCGGCTCCTGTCTAGTCGAATAGATGGTTAACCCTGGCGGCTCGGCATCCCGCCCGCGTCTGGAGATCGTGATATGACCGCTGGCATCTGGTTCTGGATACTCTACGTCATCTCACTGGTGTTCGGTGGCGGCTGGTACTGGCGCAACCAGGCGACGCTCGTGGCATTCGGGCCGTTTAGCTTGCTGTTCTTCCTCCTGATCGGCTTATTGGGGTGGGGTATCTTCGGTGCGCCTATTCGATGACCCCGCCGCGCGACCAATCGGACGGTACCGGAATGAGATGCGAAACTTGCTTAGGGTCTGGTCGCGTGCTTCGCCGCGTCAGGCGCTATCAGAAGGGATGAGACTGATGAAGAGGACCGAGTGCGGCTGCGTGGGACCTGCTCTCTCCCCCCACACAAAGCCGATCAGTGCGCCACAGACTAGCGCCAGAACGGCGCCGGAAAGGGCTACAAGGCCATAGAAACCGAGCATCCGCAAAGCCCAGCTCGGAGTTGGCCACCCTCCGGGTGGGTTGTAGGGGATGCGCAGAAACGCCTGCATTGTGTTGGTCCCCGGCGATGAAAATCACCCACTACACTGCACAACAATGCACTACACCAGCGCAACATTGTCCATGACAAAAAGGACCCGCCTCGCAGGGCTTTACACCGGGACCAGCGATGACCGTAGAACACCTGATGACCGTGCTTTTTGCCCCTGATCGCGTCTCGCGTGCAAACGATCAACAACAGATCGTCGATTTGCTAAAAGCTATCCTTATTCGACTTGACGAGATAAAATCGCTGCTGGACCGGCCGGGTGTTCTTAAAGGTAATTCGCCGCTCGATGCGGAGGATATTTACGCAATGACAAAGCGGGACCGCCGTTTGTCCTAAAAGGGAGACGTGAATGCCTATCGCAATGCGTTTTACCGGCGGCGGCTGGGTGATGGACCCGGTCGGTGGCGGCAAGCCGCGCCCGCTGCCGCCTGGCGCGCAGCCCAAGACGTAAGCACCTTGATGTCGCCGGCCGTTGCAGCGATCGGCTTACTGATCGTGCTGCACCGGCCGGACGGCATCGAGATCGCGGTCAGCCCCCAGCACATTGTCGCCCTACAGGTCACGTTGGGGTCGGCTGGCCGGGGCGCAAACAAACTGTTCACCGCCAAAGCCGGCTGCATTCTCGACCTCGTCGGGACGCGGCTCGCCGTCGCCGAAAGCTGCGATGCCGTACTAAAGCTGATCGGGGCCGCGAACCGCTAACCGAAATCGCCACCACCCAGTTTCGCGGGGTTGTCAGTAAGGGTCAGCGTTAGTGATCCGACTACCCGGAACGATACCGTGCCGCTTGCACAGTACGGCTTTCAGCATACAACTTTCATCCCAACCGGGCGAATGGACGCCCTCTATCCCATAGCGGTCCTCTGCGGTCTTGCCACAG
>Ga0207711_10004508_pt1 | contig 11863 bp, 10 predicted proteins | sample KBSS34metaG_FD_184401 | JGI IMG/M metagenome (GOLD analysis project Ga0207711, IMG submission 184401) | Switchgrass rhizosphere microbial communities from Kellogg Biological Station, Michigan, USA - KBS S3-4 metaG (SPAdes) (version 2) | ecosystem: Host-associated > Plants > Roots > Rhizosphere...
GAGATCGCCTGCCGCGTCATCAAGACCGCCCGGCGCCTCGGCATCGCCACCGTCGCCGTCTACTCGGAGGCCGACCGGGACGCGCTTCACGTCGAGCTCGCCGACGAGGCGGTGGCGATCGGCCCGGCGGCGAGCCGCGACTCGTACCTGGCGATGGACAAGATCATCGCCGCCTGCAAGCAGACCGGCGCCGAGGCCGTGCATCCGGGCTACGGCTTTCTCTCGGAGAACGAGCTGTTCGCCCGCCGCGTCGAGGAGGAGGGCATCGTCTTCATCGGCCCGAAGCACGCCTCGATCGCGGCGATGGGCGACAAGATCGCCTCGAAGAAGCTGGCGGCCGCCGCCAGGGTCTCGACCATTCCCGGCCACAACGACGCCATCGAGAGCGCCGACGACGCGGTCGGAATCGCGCGCGGCATCGGCTACCCGGTGATGATCAAGGCGTCGGCCGGCGGCGGCGGCAAGGGCCTGCGCGTCGCCTACGACGATGCCCAGGCCAAGGAAGGCTTCGCCTCCTGCCGCAACGAGGCCAAGGCGGCCTTCGGCGACGACCGGGTCTTCATCGAGAAGTTCGTCGAGCAGCCGCGCCACATCGAGATCCAGGTGCTCGGCGATGCCCACGGCCACTGCGTCTACCTCTGGGAGCGCGAGTGCTCGATCCAGCGCCGGCACCAGAAGGTGGTGGAAGAGGCGCCGAGTCCCTTCCTCGACGACGCCACGCGCAAGGCGATGGGCGAGCAGGCGGTGGCGCTGGCCAAGGCGGTGAACTACCAGTCGGCCGGCACGGTCGAGTTCGTCGTCGGCAAGGACAAGAGCTTCTTCTTCCTCGAGATGAACACCCGCCTCCAGGTCGAGCACCCGGTGACCGAGGCGATCACCGGGCTCGACCTGGTGGAGCAGATGATCCGCGTCGCCGCCGGCGAGAAGCTGGCCTTCACCCAGGAGCAGATTGCGCGCCGCGGCTGGGCGATCGAGTGCCGGATCAATGCCGAGGATCCGCAGCGCGGCTTCCTGCCGAGCACCGGCCGCCTGATCACGTTCCGGCCGCCGGCGCAGACGATCTTCGCCGGCACGCCGCAGCCCGACGCCACCGGCGTTCGTGTCGACACCGGCGTCTACGAGGGCGGCGAGATCCCGATCCACTACGACTCGATGATCTGCAAGCTGATCGCCGTCGGCGCCGACCGGGCGGGGGCGATCGCCACCATGCAGGAGGCGCTCGGCGGGTTCGCGATCCGCGGCGTCGCCAGCAACATCGCCTTCCAGTCGGCGCTGCTTGCGCATCCGCGCTTCGCTGCCGGCGACTTCGACACCGGCTTCATCGCCCAGGAGTTCGCGCAGGGCTTCGATCCCGGCCGCACGCCGCATCCCGATCCCGATTTCCTCCTCGCCCTCGCGGTCGCCGTCAACCGCCGGCTGATGACGCGCTCGGCCGGCATCTCCGGCCAGGTGCGCGGGCACGAGCTGAAGATCGGCGATGGGTGGGTCGCCGTGCAGACCGATGCCGCCGGCAAGCGCACCGAGACGCCGGCGACGGTGCAGGTCTCGGGCGACGTCTATCTCGTGACGATCGCCGGACGGCCGCGCCGCATCTCGATCACCAGCGCGCTGCGCGAGGTCGCCACTGCCGGGCTGGCCGACGGCAAGCCCTTCCATGCCCAGGTCGAGCGGGTGGGTCTCGCCTACCGCGTCGCCCACGGCGGCGCCCAGGTCGAGGTGCGAGTGCTGTCGCCGCGCGCCGCCGAGCTGCAGGCGCTGATGCCCTTCAAGCCGCCCCCCGACCTGTCGCGCTTCCTGCTCTCGCCGATGCCGGGCCTGCTCGTCGACGTCGCGGTCGCGCCCGGACAGACGGTGCGCGCCGGCGAGCGGCTGGCCGTGATCGAAGCGATGAAGATGGAGAACATCCTGGTCGCGGCCAACGCCGGCGTGGTCGCGAAGGTGGTGGCGACCAAAGGCGCGAGCCTGGCGGTCGACGACGTCATCCTCGAGTTCGAGAGCGCCGGGGCAGCGAAGTGAGCGCGGCGGCGAGCGAGCGCCCGTTCGCAGTGCTGGGCATCCAGCAGGTGGCGATCGGCGGCCGCAGCAAGGCGGCGCTGCGCACGCTCTGGGTCGACATGCTGGGGCTCGAGGTCACCGGCAGCTTTCGCAGCGAGCGCGAGAACGTCGACGAGGACATCTGCGCCCTCGGCAGCGGCCCGACCAAGGTCGAGGTCGACCTGATGGAGCCGATCGATCCCGAGGGCAAGCCCGCGGTGCATGCGACCCCGCTCAACCACATCGGCCTGTGGATCGACGACCTGCCTGCGGCCGTCGCCTGGCTGAGCGGCCGCGGCGTGCGCTTCGCCCCCGGCGGCATCCGCGTCGGCGCCGCCGGCTACGACGTCTGCTTCCTTCATCCCAAGGCGAACGAGGAGTTTCCGATCGCCGGCGAGGGCGTGCTGGTCGAACTGGTGCAGGCGCCGCCCGAGGTGGTGGCGGCCCTGGGCAAGGGACGATGACGGTCCACGCGATCCTGAAGATGGGCGATCCGCGGCTGCTGCGCATCGCTCCGCCGGTGAAGGAGTTCGGCACGCCCGAGCTGCGCACGCTGGTCGCCGACATGTTCGAGACCATGCACGCCGTCAACGGCGCCGGCCTGGCGGCGCCGCAGATCGGCGTCGATCTGGCGCTGGTGATCTTCGGCTTCAGGCACAACGACCGCTATCCCGATGCGCCGCCGGTGCCCGAGACCGTGCTCCTCAATCCGAGCATCGAGCCGTTCGGCGAGGCCGAGGAGGAGGGCTGGGAAGGGTGCCTCTCGGTGCCCGGCCTGCGCGGCGTCGTGCCGCGCTTCGCCCGCATCCGCTATCGCGGCTTCGACCTCGACGGCGTGCCGGTCGAGCGCGAGGCCGACGGCTTCCACGCGCGCGTGGTGCAGCATGAATGCGACCACCTGATCGGCAAGCTCTATCCGATGCGGATCCGCGATTTCAGCCGCTTCGGCTACACAAGCGTGCTCTTTCCCACACTCGGGCCCGAAGCCGACGACTGACCGGGCACCGTCCTTGCCCCATGCTTGCAGGACGGGGCCGCGCCGTGTAAAGGAACGTGTCGCCGGGCGTCCCGGGTCGGCACAAGGCGCGGCTGAAGCGTTGAACTTGCGCATCTTGCTCATTCGAGATCGCCCGTGCAAGCGGCGAACAACATGGAGCTGCCATGAAAAGAAACGTCCCCCCAGCGGCGAGCGCTTCGCGGTCGTGGAATCGCTGGCTCGTCGTCGTCCTTGCCGCGCTGCTGTGCCTGGGCTCGGCGTTGTCGGCGCGTGCCCAAGGCGGCCCCGCCGGCGGCGCCGACGCCGACCCCCCTGACCGGGTGGCGCGCCTGAGCGAAGCGAGCGGCAAGGTCTGGCTCTTCAGCCCCGACGCCAGCGAATGGATCGCCATCGATCGCAACCGGCCGCTGACCACCGGCGACCGGATCGCCACCGACAACGGCGCCCACGCCGAGATCGCGCTCGGCTCGACGACCCTGCGCCTCGATTCGGCGACCGAGCTCGAGATCGTGCTGCTCGACAACAGCGCCTTCAACCTGCGCCTGCACTCCGGCAGCGTCGCCGCCCGGCTGCGCAATTCGCAGGCGGTCGCCGAGTTCGCCCTCGACACCGACGAAGGGCGGTTCCGCGCCCGCGGCGTCGGCCGCTATCGCTTCGATCGCTTCGATCAGGCCAGCGATCTCACCGTCGACAGCGGTCAGGCGGTCTACGAAAGCAGCAACAGCGCACTGCCGCTCGGCACGGGGCAGCACGCGCAGTTCTGGCTCGATGCCAGCGGCGTGCCCCAGTACAACATGCTCGAGCCGGCGCGCGACAACTTCGCCTCCTGGAACGAGGACCGCGACCGGGCCGAGGCGCGGCCGGTGGCGACGACGCGCTATGTCTCGCCGGAGATGACCGGCGCCGAGGATCTCGACCGTTACGGCCAGTGGGAGCAGACGCCCGAGTACGGCCCGCTCTGGGCGCCGCGCGCCGTGGCCGTCGGCTGGGCCCCTTACAGCACGGGCCATTGGGCCTACGTGCGCCCCTGGGGCTGGACCTGGGTCGACGAGGCGCCCTGGGGCTTCGCACCCTTCCACTATGGCCGCTGGGTCAACTACCGCAACCGCTGGTGCTGGGCGCCTGGCACCTATGTCGCCCGGCCGGTCTACGCGCCGGCACTGGTGGCCTGGATCGGCGGCTCGCACGTCAACGTCTCGATCTCGGTCGGCGGCGGCCACAGCGCCCCGCCGGTGGGCTGGTTCCCGCTGGCGCCGCGCGAGGTCTATGTGCCGGCCTACCGGCACAGCCCGGTCTACGTGCGCAACATCAACGTGACCCACGTCACCAACGTCACCCAGATCACGACCATCGTCAACAACACCAACGGCGCCGCCGATCGGCGCGACTTCGCCAATCGCAAGTTCCCGAATGCGGTGACGGTGGTGCCGGCGAGCGTGCTCACGAGCCGCGCAGCGGTGGCGCCTGAAGCGGCCCGCGTGCGCACCGATCCGCAGGTTCGCGCCCTTGTCGCCGATCCGAAGCCGGTGGCCGTGACGATGGCTGCTCCGGTCGCGGCGCCGCCGCCGGTGGCCAGGCCGCCCTCGGGCAAGGTCGCGGTCACGAAGCCGCCGATCCAGGCGGGCCCCCCGGGGCCCGCGGGCGGTCCCGGCCAGGAGCGGGGCCAGAGTTCGCCGGCGCGCCAAGCCGCCGCAGCGCCGGTGCCCGTGGCGGCTCCCCGGAACGATGCCGCTGACGCCGGGAACCGCGGGGGTCGTGGCAACAACGCGCGCCCGCCGTTGACTGAAGCCGCTCCTTCGCCGAACGCGGCGCCACAGCCGAACGCGGCGCCGCAGCCGAATGCGGCACCCCAACCGAACGCCGCGCCCAAGCCCCAGGGCGGGCCGCCGCCGATCGCCGCGCCGCAGGCGCAGGTCGCGGCGCCGCCGGCAGCGCCGCCGGCGAAGGTTCAGGCAACGCCGGCAGCTCCGCCGGTGGACGACGGGCGGAGCCGCGGCCGGCAAGCGGAAGCTCGGCAGGGCGCCGTACCGCCGCCGCCGGTGAACGGCGGGCCGCCGGCCCGCGGCGCCGAAGCGCGAGCGAACGATCCGCGTCCTGCCGAGGCGGCGCGCCCGAGCCGCAGCTTCGGTGGCGAGCCTCGCGCCGCCGACTCCCGCGGCACCGAGCGGCCGGTGATTCGCCCGCTCGAGCCGCGTCCGATCGATGCTTCCCGCGTCGTGCGGCCGGTCGATCAGGCTCGTGGCCAGGAAGCGCCGCGCACGCCCCCGCTGCAAGCCGCCGAGCCGCCGCGCCCGGCCGCGCCCGCTGCGGCCAAGCCGCCGGAGCCGAAGCCCGTGCCGGAGCAGCACAATCAAAAGGCAGCGGACAAGACCGACAAGGGCGACAAGGCCGACAAGAACGAAAAGCAGCGCTGACCGGAAGCCGCGGGCGAGGGCCGACCTCGCTCGCGGTTCGGCGCGCCGCTACTTGAGAAGCGGCTCCAGCACCGGCCAGACGTTGGCCAGGATGATCGGATGCGCGCTCGCCACCGGGTGGATCCGGTCGGCCTGGAACATCGAGTCGGCCTGTGGGCCGTCGGCAACGCCTTTCAGGAGGAAGGGCACCAGCGCCGCGCCCTGGCTGCGCGAAACCTCGTCGAACATCGCCGCGAAGCGCTCACCGTAGCTGCGACCGTAATTCGGCGGGATCTGCATCCCGAGGATGAGCAGCCGGGCGCCGGCCGTCTTGACCATCTTCGCCATCTCGACGAGGTTGCTGCGCGTGGTGTCCAGCGGCAGGCCGCGCAAGGCATCGTTGCCGCCGAGTTCGAGCATCACCAGCGTCGGTCGATGCTGGCGCAACAGCGCGGGCAGCCGGGCCAGCCCGCCCGCGGTGGTGTCGCCGCTGATGCTGGCGTTGATCACCGTCGCCTCCGGATACTCGCGCGCCAGGCGGGTCGCCAGCAGTGCCACCCAGCCGCTGCCGCGCTGCAGGCCGTATTCGGCCGAAAGGCTGTCGCCGACCACCAGGATCGTCTGCGGCCGGGCAGCGCGCGCGGCGGCGGCGAGCGAGGGCAATGCGGCCAGGAACGGGCCGGCGAGGAAGCTCGCGCTACAGTGCGCCAGCCAGCGGCGACGCGCGATCACGAGAAGAACCCCGACTCATCCATGTCCGAACCCATCATCGTCGTCGAGCGCCTGACCAAGCGCGTCCAGGACTCGACCGGCACCCTGACGATTCTCCACGACATCGATTTCTCCCTTGGGCGAGAGCGCTCGGTGGCGATCGTCGGCGCCTCGGGATCGGGCAAGAGCACGCTGCTGTCGATCATCGCCGGGCTCGACCCGCCGAGCGAGGGCACGGTCCGGCTCGCCGGCGTCGACTTGTTCGCGATCGACGAGGACGCCCGCGCCGCGGTCCGCGCCGAAAAGGTGGGCTTCGTGTTCCAGAGCTTCCAGCTGCTCGCCAACCTCGACGCACTCGAGAACGTGATGCTGCCGCTCGAGCTCCAGGGCCGCTCCGACGCCCGGGCACTCGCCACCGAGATGCTGAAGCGGGTCGGCCTGAGCGAGCGCCTGCGCCACTATCCGCGGGTGCTGTCCGGAGGCGAGCAGCAGCGGGTCGCACTCGCCCGCGCCTTCGTCGTCAAGCCGGCCCTGCTGTTCGCCGACGAGCCCACGGGCAGCCTCGACTTCGCGACCGGCGAGACGGTGATGGCGCTGATGTTCGAGCTGAATCGCGAGGCCGGCACGACGCTGGTGCTGGTCACGCACGACAGCGACATCGCCGCGCGCTGCGACCAGCAACTGCGGATCGAGGCCGGGCGGATCCGCGCTTGAGCGGACCCGCCTCGGGTCAGTTGGTGAACTTGTAGTCGGTCTTCGCCTTGGCGCGCAGCTCGTCGCGGAACGCCGCGGCCTTCTGCTGCGCCAGGCGCTGCTGGATCTGCGGCTTCACCTCGGCCAGCGGCGGGAACTTCGCTTCGCGCGTGTCCTCGAGGCGGATGATGTGATAGCCGAACTGGGTCTTCACCGGAACCTCGGTATAGGCGCCCTTGGTCAGCTTGACCATCGCCTGGGAGAACTCCGGCACGTAGGCGCCGGCGTTGGCGAAGTCGAGGTCGCCGCCGTTCTCGGCCGACCCCGGATCCTTGGAGTTCTTCTTCGCCAGGTCCTCGAACTTCGCGCCGGCCTTGAGCTGGGCGATGATGGCCTTGGCCTCGTCTTCCTTCTCGACCAGGATGTGGCGGACGCGGTACTCGGTGCCGCTCGACTGGGCCTTGAACTTGTCGTACTCGGCCTGGATCTCGGCGTCGGTCACGGCCGCCTTCTTGTCGACGTCGGCGGCGAGCAGGCCGATCAGGATGCTCTGGCGGGCGATCTCCATCTGCTGCTTGTAGTCGTTCGAGGCGCCCAGGCCGCGGCGCTCGGCTTCCTGGACGAGGATCTCGTCGGTGACGACCTTGTCGCGGACCAGCTTGTCGATATCCGGCGGCAACTGCTGGCCGCGGGCGGCGGCCTGCTTCTGCACCTGGGCGATGACCGCGTCGGCGCGTGCCTTCGGCACCGGCTTGCCGTTGACGACGGCGATGTTCTGGGCCTGGGCGGCCAGCGGGGCGAGCCCGGTGCCGGCAAATGCCGCCAGAGCGATGCTGGCGGCGAGAAAACGCTTCTTCATGATGAACGGGAGCCTTTCGGGCTAGGACAGGTTGAAAAGGGAGCCCGGCGGGGATGCGGACCGGCGCGGCAGCGCGCGCGAGGGGATCAGGATTCGTCCGGCACTCGGGCGTCGATGGCGAGGGCGTGGATCCCCCGCGGCATCAGGGCGTGCAGGGCATCATATACGAGGCGGTGGCGGGCAACCGGCGCCAGGCCTTTGAAACGCGGGCTGGCGATGCGGACGCTGAAATGACGGCCTTCACGCGCCCCGGCATGGCCGACATGAAGATGGCTGTCGTCCTGGATCTCCAGCGCCGTCGGCGCCAGCGCGGCGCGCAGCGCCGCCTCGATGTCCGCGGCGGCGACGCTCAACCCGGCCTCGTCTCGGCCGGCACGGCCTTGTCGACCAGCGGGCGCGACGCTGCCGGCTCCTCGTCGTCTAGGTAGCGCGAGATGTAGAAGCCCTGGGCGAGGATGAACAGCAGGTTCAGGGCGGTCAGGCCGAAGACCTTGAAGCTCACCCAGGCGGACGTGGAGAAGGTGAAGGCCACGTACAGGTTGGCCATGCCGGTCAGCGTCAGGAACAGGATCCAGGCGTAGCCGAGACGTTGCCAGACCACGTCGGGCATGTGCAGCTGCTTGCCGACCAGGGTGCGCAGCAGGTTCTTGCCCATCAGCTGGCTGACCAGCAGCACCAGCGCCATCGCCCAGCAGACGGCGCTCGGCTTCCACTTGATGAAGGTCGGGTTGTGGAACCAGACGGTCAGGCCGCCGAGGACGGTGACGAGCGCGAACGTCACCCAGAGCAGGGTGTGGACTTTCTTGCGCATGGCCAGCAGCGCCGCGATCTGCGCCAGCGTGGCGATGCAGACGACGACGGTGGCGAGCAGCACCGGCGCAACGTCGGCCGCGACCACCCCGCCCGAGACGATCGCGCCGAGCTGCTCGGTGGCGAACCGGGCTGCTCCGTCGGCGTTGGCGTTCGCCAGGAAATAGGTGACGAAGAACAGGACGATCGGCAGGAAATCGAGAAGCATCGGCGGCGTTGGTGGCGGCGGGAAAGCGGGGCCGGTCGTTCGGCGGAGGGAGTCTAATGCCAGCTTCGGCCGCCTTTGGCGAGACCTCACCCGTCGCCTTGGCGACATCGTGAAGAAAGGGCGTTCCGGGCATTCCCTCATGGGTTTGCCCGGCAAAACTTGTACGCTCGTTCGGCTTTCGAAAACCGCTCAGCAGGAGATCTTTCCGATGAAACTCGCACTCAAGCTCGTGGCCGCCAGCCTCATGGTCGCGGCCGCCACCGGCGCCTATGCCCAGAAAGGCGAGACCGTCAAGATCGCCATGATCGAAGGCCTGTCCGGCCCGTTCGCCAACGTCGGCCAGAACCAGCTCCGCACCTGGCAGCTCGTCGCCGAGCACTTCTCCGGCGCCAAGAACCCGGCCGGGGTCAAGTTCGAAATCGTCGGCATGGACAGCAAGAGCTCGCCGCAGGAAGCGCTGAACCTGCTCAAGTCGGCCGCCGACCAGGGCTTTCGCTACGTGACGCAGGGCAACGGCTCGAACGTCGCCGTGCCGCTGGCCGATGCCGTGGCCAAGCACAACGAGCGCAATCCCGGCAAGGAAATCGTCTACATGAACTATGCGGCGGTCGACCCTGCGGTGACCAACGAGAAGTGCACCTTCTCGCACTTCCGCTACGACGCCGACACGTCGATGAAGATGGCCGCGCTGACCGCCTTCATGAAGGACCAGCCCAAGATCTCCAAGGTCTACCTGATCAACCAGAACTACTCGCACGGCCAGCAGGTCGCCAAGTTCTTCAAGGAGGGTCTGGCGCGCAACCGTCCCGACGCCAAGATCGTCGGCGACGACCTGCACCCACTCGGCCAGGTCAAGGACTTCGCGCCCTATGTCGCGAAGATCAAGCAGTCGGGCGCCGACGCGATCGTCACCGGCAACTGGGGCCAGGACATGACGCTCCTGATCAAGGCCCTGAACGATTCCGGCCTGAAGGTGCCGATCTTCGCCTACTACGCCGGCGTCTCGGGGACGCCTACGGCCTTGGCCGCGGGCGGCGATCTCGAGGTCTACCAGATCGCCTACAACCACTCGAACTACAGCGGCGAGGTTCGTCAGATCGTCGATGCCTACAAGAAGAAGTTCAACGACGACATGTACACCTTCTCGATCTACAACGCGATCGTCCTGCTCGGCGAGGCCATGGCCAAGGCCAAGTCGACCGATCCGATGAAGGTCGCGAGCGCGATGGAGGGACTCAGCTTCAAGGGCTTCAACGGCGACAGCCAGATCCGCAAGACCGACCACCAGATGCAGCAGGGCCTGTGGATCTCGAAGTGGCAGAAGGTCGACGCGAAGAACAACTACAGCGTCGAGAACACCGGCTTCACCTTCGCGCCGGTCAAGTACCTCGAGCCCTACATCGCGAGCACGCCGACCTCGTGCGACATGAAGCGTCCGGCACCCTGACGGCGTCCTGACCCACGATACGCCGGCGGGTGATGCGAGTCGCCCACCGGCTATTTTTTTAGCCTTGGTCCCTTCGCCCAACCCCGACACGACGTGGAATTCTTCGTCATCTCGCTCCTGAACGGCCTCAGCTACGGGCTGCTCCTGTTCATGCTGAGCTCGGGGCTGACCCTGATCTTCAGCATGATGGGCGTCCTCAATTTCGCGCACACCAGCTTCTACATGCTGGGCGCCTACTTGGCCTACAGCATCTCCGGCGTGATCGGCTTCTGGCCGGCGCTGGTCATCGCCCCCCTGCTCGTGGCGCTGATCGGCGCCCTGTTCGAGAAGTACAGCCTGCGCAAGGTACACAAGTTCGGCCATGTGCCCGAGCTCCTGGTGACCTTCGGCCTCTCGTACGTGATCCTCGAAGTGGTGCAGCTCGTCTGGGGACGGGCGACCGTGCCTTACGGTTTGCCGCCGCAGCTGCAGGGCCCGCTCTTCACCCTGTTCGGGACGCAGTTCCCGAAGTCGCGCTCGTTCATCATGCTGACGGCCCTGCTGATGCTGCTCGCGGTGTGGCTGCTGCTGACCCGCACCCGCATCGGCCTGGTCATCCAGGCCGCGCTCACCCACCCGGAGACGGTCGAGTCGCTCGGCCACAACGTTCCCCGCGTCTTCATGCTCGTGTTCGGCGGCGGCTCGGCCCTGGCGGCGCTGGCCGGGGTGATCGGCGGCAATACCTATGTCACCGAGCCCGCCATGGCCGGCGCGGTCGGCTCGATCGTCTTCGTCGTGGTCGTCGTCGGCGGCATGGGCTCGCTCGCCGGCGCCTTCCTGGCGTCGCTGCTGATCGGCGTGCTCCAGACCTTCGCGGTGTCGATCGACCAGTCGCTCGCGTCGGGCCTGCAGGCGGTCGGCGTTCCGGTCGGGCCGCAGACCTTCGGCCACGAGCTCCTCGACCTCAGCGTCGCCCAGGTGGCGCCGATCCTGCCGTACCTGCTGCTCGTGCTGATGCTCATCTTCCGGCCCAGGGGCCTCCTCGGCAAGCGGGAAAACTGACATGGCGCGTTCCGTTTCCCGCCCGCGCGTCGGCCGGTTCGGCATCTGGATCGGCTTCGCCGTCCTGCTGGCGGTGCTGCCCTGGATCTTTCGCAGCAGTCTGGCGCTGACGATGCTCTCGCAGATGGGCTATCTGGTCATCATCTGCCTCAGCTACAACATCCTGCTCGGCCAGGGCGGCATGCTGAGCTTCGGCCACGCGGTCTACAGCGGGCTCGGCTCGTTCCTCGCGATCCATGCGATGAACCTGGCGACCAAGGGCACGCTACCGCTGCCGATCGTCGTGATTCCGCTCGTCGGCGGCCTCAGCGGCCTGTTCTTCGCGGCGCTGCTCGGCTACGTCACCACCAAGAAGTCGGGCACGACCTTCGCAATGATCACGCTCGGCATCGGCGAGCTGGTCGCGGCCATGTCGCTGATGTTCCCCGGCTTCTTCGGCGGCGAAGGCGGCGTCACGACCAATCGCGTCTACGGCGGCGGCTTCCTCGGGCTGACGTTCGGAACCCAGATGCAGGTGTACTACCTGATCGTGGTCTACTGCTTCATCTCGACCGTGCTGATGTTCGCGTTCACCAAGACGCCGCTCGGGCGCATGCTCAACGCCGTCCGCGACAACCCGGAGCGGGTCGAGTTCATCGGCTACAACACCCAGCGGGTGCGCTACTTCGGC
>Ga0207711_10004509_pt1 | contig 11861 bp, 4 predicted proteins | sample KBSS34metaG_FD_184401 | JGI IMG/M metagenome (GOLD analysis project Ga0207711, IMG submission 184401) | Switchgrass rhizosphere microbial communities from Kellogg Biological Station, Michigan, USA - KBS S3-4 metaG (SPAdes) (version 2) | ecosystem: Host-associated > Plants > Roots > Rhizosphere >...
CGAGCAGCGCGGGATGGCTAACGATCCTACTCTGCGATGGCTCGGGCCGCATAAGGGCGTTGTGCACCTGGCGCTGGCATCGATCACAAATGCGTGCTGGGATCTTTGGGCGAAGAGCCGCGGCGTGCCTTTGTGGAAGTTGCTTCTCGATCTCGATGATGAGGCGCTGCTGGCTACGCTAGATCTGAGCTATCTGGAAGACATGCTGACGCATGGCGAGGCGCTGGATTTTCTTCGCGCGAAGCGACCTTCGAGACAGAAGCGAGAAGGGATTCTAGACAGCGGCTATCCCGGCTACGACACTTCAGTGGGATGGATGGGGTACGACGATGCCAAGGTCCAGGCATTGACGCGGCAGGCCATCGACCGGGGATTCAAGGCATTCAAGCTTAAGGTTGGATCGATCGATGATGAACGCGACCTGAGACGAGCGGCGATGTTGCGTCAGATGGCAGGCGAAACAGGAATTCTGATGTTCGACGCCAACCAGCGCTGGGATCCGCCTGAAGCCATGAGAATGTGCAGGGCGCTCGCGGAGTTCAAGCCGCTCTGGATTGAGGAGCCGACGCATCCGGATGATATTCACGCTCATGTGGAGTTGGCGCGCGCCATTGCCCCGGTGCGTATCGCGGCCGGAGAGCATATGCCGAACCGCGTCGTGTTCAAAAACATGATGCGGTATGGTGGAGTCCACTTTTTGCAGGCCGACTGTACGCGCCTTGCTGGTGTCAGCGAATTTCTGGCGGTGAGCCTGATGGCGAAGAAATTCGGGCTTCCGATCGTGCCGCACGTGGGAGACATGGGCCAGATCCATCAGCACTTAGTGCTGTTCAACCACATAGCGCTGGGCGATGAAGTGCACTTTCTGGAGCACATTCCCCATCTGCAAAAGCATTTCATTTTTCCGGCGAAGGTGAAAGAAGGGTGCTACATGCCGCCCCAGGAACCTGGAGCGTCAACCGATATGCGGGTTGGGCGGAAAGGCTGATCAAGTGCCGCAAACGTTCTGGCCCGGAATGCTGCTGATTGTCTTCGCGGGTGTGATGGCCGGCGACTGCATGCTTCCGCTCAAGTGGGCGAGGAAATGGTAGTGGGAGAATACATGGCTTGTGTTCAGCCTTGTGTCTCTTGTTCTTTTACCGTGGATGCTGGCGGTGACCGTTGTGCACGATCTGTTTCGAGCGTATGCACAATTGAGTCTCGTTCAACTTGGGATTCCAGTCCTGTTCGGCGCGGGATGGGGACTTGCACAGGCGATTTTTGGAATTTCGATTCGACGGCTGGGGATGGCCCTTGCTTATGCGATTGTTATCGGGCTCGGGACGCTGCTTGGCATTCTGGTGCCGCTGTTCGCCCAGCACGGGGCTCAGCTGGGAAGGTCACTGCTGGTCGAAGTGTTTGCAGGTATTGCAATCACGCTGGTCGGAATTGCTTTTTCGGCCTAGGCCGGTCATATACGCGAACGCGAACCTGCCGCAGACAGGGTGCCATCTTCGGGCAAATACGGTGCGGCGGTGATTCTGGCGGTGATTTGCGGTCTGTTGGCACCGATGCTCAACTATTCTTTCGCGTTTGGACAGGACGTCGCACGTGCAGCTGTGCAGGCTGGCAATTCTGATGCACGGGCGGCATATGCTGTGTGGCCGATAGGGCTCGCTGTTGGTCTGCTTCCCAATCTTGGATACAGCATTTTCTTTTGCGGAAGAATCGCACAGGAAAGCTATTCCAGTCCTTCTTTCCTGATGCGGGCTCGGCCAAGTAATCGGCTTGGAGTCTCTTCGACCTGGAGCAGCACTAATCACTGTCCAGTGCGCAAAGCCTTGCGGCGGGTGAGCAGAAAGAAGACCGGAACGAGGATCAGGACGTGAATCGTGGATGTGATCATCCCGCCGACGATTGGGGCGGCGATGGGCTTCATCACATCTGAGCCGATTCCGGTCTCCCACAGGATGGGAGCGAGGCTGAGAATGACTGCGGTCACGGTCATCAGCTTGGGACGGAGCCGCTGCACAGCGCCGTCGATAACAGCTTGTTCGAGGTCAGACTCCGATCGGAGGGTGCCCTTCGCAATGCGATTCTCGTAGGCTTCGTGAAGATAGACGACCATGACTACGCCTGTTTCCACAGCAATGCCGAAGAGGGCGATGTAGCCAACCCAGACCGCGACACTGAAGTTGTATCCCATGATCCATTGCAGGAGAAGACCGCCCGACATTGCGTAGAGAGTCGGGAAGATCAGAACCAAGGCCTCAATCGCTGACTTGAAGACCATGTAGAGGAGTAGGAAGATGACGAAAAACACGATGGGCACGATGACCTTGAGGCGCTCTTTTGCTCGCAACTGGAACTCGTACTCTCCTGCCCAGCGCCAGGTATAGCCAGCGGGCATGGCGACGTTGGAGTCAACAAGCTTTTGTGCGCGAGATACGTAGCCTCCGTAGTCATTTGTTTTTGGACTGAGATAGACGTAGCCAGTCAGTTGTCCTTCTTCGTCGCGAATCATGGCGGGGCCGCGCGAATACGAAACACGAGCGACAGTATTTAACGGAATCTGCTCGCCGGTCGGTGTGGGGATCAGAGCCTGGGCAAGTGCACTTGGGGTGTCGCGCGAGCCACGATCGTAGCGAACGGCCACAGGAAAGCGCCGGCGTCCTTCGATGTTTTCGGTGACATTCATGCCACCAATTTCCGATGAGACCACGCGTTGCACATCCGCGACTGTCAATCCGTAGCGTGCCGCTGTGGGGCGGTCTACATCGATGTTCAGATAGAAACCCTGAGAGACTCGCTCGGCGAAGGCGGAGCCTGTCTCAGGCATGGTGGACAGAGCCTGCTGCATTTTCGCTCCGAGGGTCTCAATAGTGGCGAGGTCAGGTCCCTGTATTTTGATTCCTACGGCGGTCTTGATGCCGGTCAGTTCCATGTCCAGGCGGTTTTGGACCGGCATGGTCCATGTGTTGGTGAGGCCGGGAAACTGCAGCTTCTCGTCCATCTGTGCGATGAGCTTCTGATAGGTCATGCCGGGCCGCCACTGTTCGCGCGGTTTAAGCATGATGGTGGTGTCATACATGTCCAGAGGAGCATTGTCGGTTGCTGAATCGGAGCGTCCGACGGCGCCCAGGACGGTTGCAACTTCGGGAAATGATTTTATGATTCGATCCTGCTGCTGCATCAGGGCAGTTGCCTGAGTGATGGAAATTCCTGGCAGCGCGCTCGGCATATAAAGAGCCGAACCTTCATAAAGCGCGGGCATGAATTGGCTGCCGAGCTTGAGATATAGAGGCACAGTCACCAAAAGAAAGACGACGTTCAGAGCAACCACTGTTTTCCAGTGCCGCAGGCACCAGCGTAAGACCGGAAGATACATCGCCTGGGTGATGCGGGCGGCTGGATTCTGGGATTCGGGACGCATCTTACCGCGGAGGAAGAGCGGCATCAGCGCCGGAACCAGTGTGATGGACAGCAGCGAAGAGAAGATCAGCGCCAGCGTCTTGGTCCAGGCGAGAGGGCGGAACATGCGCCCCTCCTGGGCTTCCAGGAGGAACACGGGCAGGAAGGAAACGACGATGATGATGAGCGAGTAGAAGAGCGCGGGCCCCACCTGTTGAGCCGCACCGATAAGGAGCGTTTTTCGCGTCGGCTCGTCCGGGGATCCGTCCCTTTCGGCGAGGCTTCGGTAGCCGTTCTCAACCATCACAATCGCTGCGTCGATGAGGACGCCGATCGCGAGCGCCAATCCACCGAGGGACATGATGTTCGAGCTGACATGCAGGAAGTACATCGGGATGAAGGCGGCGAGTACAGCTATTGGCAGTGTGAGGATGGGCACGAGAGCCGAGCGGAAGTGAAACAGGAAAGCAATGCTGACGAAGCTCACAATGACGGCTTCAACAATCAGATCGCGCTTCAATGTGTGAATGGACTCATCGATGAGGCCGGAACGGTCATAGGCGTTTACGATCTCAACGCCTGCAGGCAGAGAGGGAGCGATCTGCTTGAATCGCACTTTTACGGCGTCAATCACGTTGAGGGCGTTCATGCCATAGCGCATGACCACAATGCCGCCGACGGTTTCGCCCTGTCCCTGCCAATCGACGGCGCCGCGGCGAACATCGGGCCCGAATGCTACGGTCCCCAGGTCCTTCACCAGAACAGGTGTGCCGCTTTTCGTGGCGACCGGGACGTTTTCAAGATCACTCAGCGTTTTGAAGTAGCCCAGGCCACGAACCATATACTCGGCGCCATTCATCTCGAGCACGTCGCCGCCAACTTCGTTTGTGCTTTGGCGAACGCGCTCGGTTACGGTCTGTGCCGAGATTCCGTAGGAGAACAGCTTTGCAGGATCCAGATTGACCTGGTACTGCCGTACGAATCCGCCAATGCTTGCGACCTCCGCCACTCCGGGTACCGTCTGCAATTGATAGCGTAGATACCAGTCCTGGAGCGCGCGCAGATCCGCGAGGCTGTGCGTGTGCGAGCGGTCAACGAGCGCATACTCGAATATCCATCCTGCGCCAGTAGCATCCGGACCAATGGCAGGGTGCGCATCCTGCGGCAACCTGCCTGCAATTTGCTGAAGATACTCGGTGACGCGGGAGCGAGCCCAATAGAGATCAGTTCCATCGTCAAAGATGACGAACACGTAGGAGTCGCCGAACATGGTCTGCGCACGAACGGTCTTCACCTTGGGAGCTGCAAGCAGAGCAGAGACGATCGGGTAGGTTACCTGGTCTTCGATCAGGTTCGGTGGCTCGCCCGCCCATGGCGTGTGGATGATTACCTGAACATCGCTGATGTCGGGCAGCGCATCGAGAGGGATGCGACGCATCGACCAGATTCCGGCGATCAGCAACACGGTGGCCGCTATGAAGACGAGGACCGGATTTCGCGCACACCAATCAATCGTTCGAGCTATCATCACATGCCTCCACCGGTTGTCGCGCTCAGCTTGCTGGTTGCGACAACCTGGCCGGCACGCATCACTTCGACGGTCACCTGCCAGGTGCCGGCCATCGGGAAGTCGGCTTTGCCTTCGTAGATTCCGCCACCCCGATCGGTTAGCGAGGCATCTGAGTGCATTGCTGCCATTCCCATCTGGGGCATTGCAGGCATGAAGAGAACGACCTTGACCTGTGATCCACTGACCGGCTTACCGTCGGGTCCGGTGACTTTTACTTGTACGCCGTTGCTACCGACCCTGGGCGACGTGGGAGAAGTACTGAAATTGATGGAGAGCTTTTCCGCAGGCCTTGAACTACTGGCTACGGTCTCGGCTGGCGTTGCGGTGAAATTCTGCGAAGCTGCCTGGAGTTGTGCTTCGGAATCGATCAGGAAGTTTGCGGAACTCACGACGCGGTCGCCCGCTTTGAGCCCGGCGAGGATAACGATGTTGCCGTCGGCCTCCGGCCCGGTTGTTACCGTGCGTGGCTCAAGGTTTCCTTCTCCACGATCGAGGAAGGCCACCGAGCGCTGACCTGAGTGCAAGATTGCGGATGAGGGGACGACAAGCTGCCGACCGAGTTCTGCCGTTATGGCTACGTTGACGTACATTCCCGGCTTCAGCGCCAATCCGGAATTTCCCATCACAAGGCGAACGCGAACGGTGCGCGTTGCCTGATCCACTTGAGGCAGAATCTGATCGACACGCGCACTAAAGGATTTCCCGGGATAGGCGTCGAGGGTGACTTTGGCATGATCTCCGGGTCGTACGCGGCCGACGTCGTTCTGAGGGACATTCGCGTATACCCATACGGTGTTTAAATCGGCGATCGTATAGAGCTTTGTCTCCGGCTGCACGTAAGCATTTGGAAGGGCATTGCGTTCGGTGATGAATCCGCTCACCGGCGAGTACACGGTCAATTCCTTCTGTTCCTTGCCGGTTTTCTCGAGGTTTGAAATTTCTTCGGGCGCAACTCCAAATTGCTCCAGGCGCTGCGTAGCCGCCTGCACCATCCAACCGCTCTCCTGATGCGCCATCTCCGGCATGGAATCGCCGTGCGAAGTCTGCGAGAAAGCGCTTTGACTTTTGCGTGCGAGGAGATATTCCTGCTCGCTGCTGACGAGGTCAGGACTGTAGATGGTGAATAGCGGCTGACCTTTCCTCACGTACTGATATGTCGCGTTGACGAAGACCTTTTGAATCCAACCTGGGAAACGCGTCTGCACGCTGGCGAGTTTCTGTTCATTGATCTCAACGTTTCCGGGAACGTGAACGTCACTGCTTATGGTCTTCATTGCGGCCACGGCAGTGGTTACACCGATTTCCTGCATGCGCTGCGCCGACAACTGCACCGGAGCAAGCACCGGGTCGGTCCCGCCCAAGGGGAGCGTTTGCTTCGCGCCGGGCTCTCCCGGAGACGGTCCTCTTGCAATCACCGGATCGGCCACACTGGCGTTCATTGTCGGTGTCGCGTGATTGCGTTCAAGGATCAGATAGACGATCGCGGCGGTAAGAGCGATGCACAATGTTGCCATCCCTGCGATCGCAAGCTTGTAAGAGCTCGTCTTCATCACTTCACCTCCCTGCTGATGTGCAGCAGGTTTTCCAATGTCTGGCCGGTAACCATTTCCAACTCCGCGAGGCGCTCGTCAAACTCGCCCACAGCCTGCATACCCGCAAGATCGAGATCGACTACACGCATCTGGCTGTCGAGAAGATCGAGGAAGCCTGTCTTGTTGTTCTGGTAGGCAATCACGCTGGACTGGAGAGCGGCTTCTGCCTGCGGCTTCAGCTGCTTCTGATAGAGCAGAGCCATCTTCTGGGCTGCCTGTGCTTCGGCAAGCGCCTCGGCGATTTGCCCGCGGACAGAGTTCTGCAAGGCAGCCAGTTCGGCATCCTGTTCGGTTGCCTTTACCGCTGCCTCCGCAATTTCCGCGTCGCGCCTTTTACGGTTCAGCCATGGCAGATCCATGGAGCCTTCCACCATGTAGCTGTTGCGGAAGTCCTGGCCGGAGGGCATGAGCATGTAGCCGGCAGATAGTGTGAAGTCGGGCGTATATGCCTTTCGGGCAAGTTGCTGCTCCTTGTGGCTGCGCGCCGCGGCGGCCCTTGCTGCAACCAGATCAGGGCGAGTGTTCGACGCGATTGTTATCAGGGAATCGACCGTGGGCAGCGGGGCAAAGACCGCATGCTCACCACGGAGTTCGACAAGCTCTTCGGGGCTTCGCCCGAGCAGAGTGTTCAAGTGCGCACGAGCTACTTCGGCATCCCTGTTGAAACGGATCATGTGCTCGGCCAGCTGCGTCATCGCGATTTGCGCTTTCAGGATGTCTTGTTGCGGCACGCTGCCCGAGGTGTATTTGATACGCGCTGCGCTGATGGCATGCTGCGCAATTCCAACGTGTTGCTCGTGGATCCTTACTTCATCCTGAGTCAGCAGGAGGCCGAGGAAGGCTTTTCGGACCCGCACGGCAAGATCAAGGCGAACCTGATCGAGATTTGCCTGTGCCTGATCTACATCCGATTCAGCGACGCTGGCGCGCAGATCCCGCTTGCTTCGACTGACGAACGTCTGACTCAGACTGAACATGTTTTGCGCAGCGTTGTAGTCCCAGGGCTTCTTGAGCGGGACTCCCCACCCGCGATACATGGCCATGGGATCATCGAGCGCGCGGGAAATGGGCACATGGGCCTGCGCCATTGCCAGGCGCCGACGGGCGACTACGATTTCTGGATTTGCCTGCAGTGCGATGCGCTCCGCATCCTCAAGGCTGATGGGGACGGTGCTCGAGCCGGTTTGCGATGGCGACTTGAGCAGTGCGGCAATCGCGCCGAAGGCGTCCTCGCCGGTGCTTTCCTGTCCCCAGCTTGCTGCAGCGAGTGCGAACAAGCAGATGATTCCTGTACGTACGACGAACTTCATCTTTTCCCTCCCGCAGATTCGCGGAGAACGACGCGCCGATCGCAACGCGAAGAACTGACGAGCAGGTCACACGGGTGCGAGGCATGAGTGTCCGGATAAAAAGGAAAGGATGGTTCTAGAGTCTGAGGACAGATAGCCGTCCTGGAGATGGGTCGGCAGCCTCAAGAGATTGGAGTGGCAAATGGCTCGGTCCAGAATCGGTGATGACGGGAAGAGCCGATGTCTGGCAGGAGAGCGCAGAGTGCTCGAAATGTTCGGGCGCAGACTCTGAGGGGAGGGACGAAGGATTGTCTTTGGGAGCCAGCTGGCAGCAAGAACTTGCCATTGCGGCATCGCAGCCCTGCATCATCGCCGTACAGCAGTCATCGGACGAGTGCGCACCCGTAATCGACAAGCAGGCGAGCGCCGGAGTCGAGGTGCAAAAGAGCACCAGAAGCAGCATCAGGAGCGCGCTTTTTCTGCCTACTGTCATGATTCGTGCCAGTTTCAGAATCAACAATAGTTTATCGCTTGACAGTGATTTGTATCACTATCCCTGGTATGAGACGCCGCTTTCCAGCCATTGGTCACGGCTTATGAGGATTTCATTGGGATCGTAGTAAACTTCCCTCTCAGTCGTCTTCTTTTCCAGCTTTGAAATTACCTGCGGTCGGCAGGTGGTTTCGCGTCTGAGCGAATCTTTCAAAAATGCAGAGGGAAATGTATGCGGATTTGTTGTGCGGTTCGCCGCTTTGTGCCGGTGTTTTGGATTCTTTCTGGCTTGTTTGCGTCGGAGCTGGCATCAGGGACGGTTGCGCAGGGACAGGCCGGAACTGCGGCGACTGCAAAGCATCGAGGGTATTACACCTATCCGGCTATTCGCGGCGAGAACATTGTGTTCACGTCGGAGGGCGATCTGTGGGTGGTTGGTGTGAATGGCGGAATCGCGCGGAGGCTCACGTCGAATCCTGGGACGGAGTGGGCATCTGAGCTGTCGAGAGATGGGAAGACGGTGGCATTCAGCGCGAATTTTGAGGGTCCGACCGAGGTCTACACGATGCCGCTGGAGGGCGGGATCCCGCAGAGGCGAACGTGGGATGGGGATTCGCGGCCTGCCGGGTTTGCGCCGGATGGCCGGTTGATGGTTTCGACCTCACGGTACGCGACCCTACCCGGTTCACAGCTGGTGCTTGTGAACGATGTGGGAGCGCGCGAAATTGTGCCGTTGGCAGAGGCGGCGCAGGGGACGTATTCACCCGAGGACCACGATCTGTACTTCACCAGGTGGTTTCGGCAGCCGAGCGAGACGAAGCGTTACAAGGGCGGAACGGCGGAGAGCGTCTGGAAGTTCGATGGAAAAGGCGAGGCGGTGCCGTTGACGAGCGACTACGAGGGCGCGTCAACGCGGCCGATGTTCTGGAACAAGCGAGTGTACTTTCTGAGCGATCGCGATGGCGTGATGAATGTGTACTCAATGGGTGAGGACGGAAAGGGCGTCAAGCAGGAGAGTCACCAGAAGGAATTCGACATTTCGTCGGCAGCCATCGACGAGGGTCGGATTGTGTATGCGAGCGGAGCGGACCTGTGGCTGCTGGATCTGAAGAGTGGGAAAGAGCAGGTGCTCCCGATAACGCTGACTTCGGATTTCGAGCAGCTGCGGGAACACTGGGTGAAGAAGCCCTCGGACTATCTGACTGCTGTCCATATCGCGCCGGACGGAGGGAGCGCGGTGTTTACGGCGCGCGGAGAGGTATTCACCCTGCCGGTGAGGAGCGGGCGAATTGTGAAGGTAGCTGCGAATTCGTCAGTGCGATTTCGAGAGGCGCGGTTTCTACCGGATGGGAAGAGCATCCTCGCGCTGTCTACGGAGAGCGGTGAGACAGAGTTCTGGAAATTTCCCGCGAACGGGGAAGGCAAACCGGAGCAGTGGACAAACGATGCGAAGGTGCTGCGCTGGGACGGAGTTGTTTCTCCGGATGGGAACTGGCTCGCGCATCACGACAAAGACGAAAAGCTCTGGCTCTTTGACATAAAAGCAAAGAAGGAAAAGCTGATTGCGGAGTCGATGACGGGAGACTTCGGCGACCTGAAGTGGTCGCCGGACAGCAAGTGGCTGGCGTTTGTCCAGGCAGCGGCGAACCAGTTTGCGCAGATCAGGGTGTTGAATGTGGGGTCGGGAGAGATCAAGGAGATTACGTCGGACCGGTATGACAGCTTGAATCCGGTGTGGAGCTCAGATGGAAAGTGGTTGTACTTCCTTTCGGACCGGGCACTGAAGACGACGGTGCAATCGCCATGGGGGCCGCGGCAGCCGGAGCCATTTTTCGACCATCAGCTGAAGATTTACCAGCTGGCACTAGTTCCGGACCAGCGCTCGCCTTTCCTGCCGCCGGATGAATTGCATCCGGAAGGTGATACTGCAAAGGACGAGAAGAAAACGGACGACACGTCGAAGGATGTGAAGAAGGACGAGAAGAAGCCGGCTGAGACGGCGAAGAAGACGGATGACGAGAAAAAAGACGACAAGAAGAAGGACGAAAAGAAAGATGAGAAGAAGCCACCAGAGGTAAAGATTGATTTTGCGGAATTGTCCTCTCGCTTGACCGAGGTGCCGGTGCCGGCGGGCAACTACGGGAATCTGCAGGCTACGGAGAAGCGGCTCTGCTGGCTGAACGACGGGGACAATACGCATCAGCACCTGGCGCTGCAATGTGTGGATGTTGCGAACAAGGGCGATGACGTCGATAACGTGATCGGCGATGTGAAGGGGTTCGAGATTTCCGAGAACCGGAAGAAGCTTCTGGTGCGGAAGGGGGATGACTTCTACATTCTGGACTCGGACGTGAAGCCGGCGGCACTGGGCGATCCGAAGGCGCTGGCAAAGTCATCCATCAATGTTTCGCGGTGGTCGTTCTCGACAAAGCCGGTGGATGAGTATCGCGGGATATTTGTGGATGCGTGGAGGCTGGAACGCGACTACTTCTACGACAAGAACATGCATGGAGTGAACTGGACGGCGATGCGGGATCGCTATTTGCCGCTTGTGGATCGCGTGGCGAACCGCGATGAATTGAACGCCGTGATTGCGCAAATGGTTGGCGAGCTTTCGACGCTGCACACATTCGTGGTGGGCGGCGATGCTCGCAAGCCGGCGGACCAGGTGGATCTGGCATCGCTGGGGGCTCGTTTGCGGCGCGATGAGAAGGCTGGCGGGTTCGTGGTGGAGCATATCTATCTGCACGATCCTGATTTGCCGGAGATAGCACCGCCGCTGGCCAAGCCCGAGTCGCTGGTCCATGAGGGCGAGGTCATTGTTGCGATCGATGGTCAGGATGCGCTCGGCGTGACGGATGAGCGGGCGTTGCTTCGCGGCAAGGCAGGGACGCAGGTGATGTTGAAGGTGAAGGGGGCTGAGGGTAAGACGCGTGACGTGCTGGTGACGCCAATGAAGGACGGGGAGGAATCCCGTCTTCGGTATGCGGAGTGGGAGTACTCCCGGCGCAGAACAGTCGAGAAGGAATCGAACAACACGATCGGCTACGTTCATCTGCAGGCAATGGGCTCCAACGACATGGATCAATGGGCGCGGGAGTTTTATCCGGTTTTCGACCGGCAAGGATTGATCATTGACGTGCGGCACAACAATGGAGGGAACATCGATTCGTGGCTGCTTGGGAAACTGATACGCAAGGCGTGGTTCTACTTCCAGCCTCGGGTGGGGAGCCCATCATGGAATATGCAGTACGCTTTCCGCGGTCATATCGTGGTTCTTTGCGATCAATCGACGGCTTCGGATGGCGAGGCGTTCACTGAGGGGTTCAAGCGCCTGGGCCTCGGCAAGGTGATCGGCATGCGGACGTGGGGCGGAGAGGTATGGCTGAGCTTCAGCAATACGCAGGCGGATAACGGGATCGCCTCAGCGGCGGAACTTGGTGTGTACGGGCCGGAGGGAAAGTGGCTGATCGAGGGACACGGAGCGGAGCCGGACATCACAGTGGATGATCTGCCGCACGCCACATT
>Ga0207711_10004510_pt1 | contig 11860 bp, 7 predicted proteins | sample KBSS34metaG_FD_184401 | JGI IMG/M metagenome (GOLD analysis project Ga0207711, IMG submission 184401) | Switchgrass rhizosphere microbial communities from Kellogg Biological Station, Michigan, USA - KBS S3-4 metaG (SPAdes) (version 2) | ecosystem: Host-associated > Plants > Roots > Rhizosphere >...
GACTACGAGGCGAGTCTGAAGTTTGCGGAGCGTGAGATCGAGATTGCCGAACGGCTGCACTCACGCGAACGCCGCGCCTGGACGCACTTTTTCACGGGTATGGCTCGCTTCGCGCTCGGCGAGACCGAACGCGCGGTTCAGGAGTTTGAGCATGGTATCGAGCTCGGGGAGTCGATCGGCGAAAAGCGCGTGCTGGCGCTGTTGAATGCGAATCTCGCGATCGCACAGGCGAAGTTGGGCCAGTATGACAAGGCTCTGCAAATCGCGACTACTAACCTCGAACACGCGGCTGCGATCGGTTTGCTCTACACGCATTTCGAAGCGCTGCGCGGGCTGGCCGACGTTCGCTTCAAGCGCGCGCTGAGTGGGATGTTTGAAGGAGAGCTGGACCAGGCGGAAGACGTTTGCCGGCAGGCGCAGGAGTTGATCGCGCCGACCGAGTCACGCGTGAGCCGATTGTGGCTTGGACCGCTTTACATCGAAGTGCTGCTCGCGCAAAACAAACGGGACGAAGCTCGCGAGAAGTTGATCGCCTATCAGGCGCTTGTGGCGGAATGCCAAACTCCGCGCTTCACGAACGAGGCGACTCGCCTCACAAGTCTAGTCGAGAATTAAACGAAGCCTCGCGATCATCGCTTTGTTCGAGAGACGCCATCGTATTGCAACCTTTGAGTCCCGCCCTAGTAGTAAATAACGCTTGATCCTCCTCCGTACTATCAAAGCGTTACCTGAACAGCAGTAGAGCACGAACATCCCCCCGCCGATCGAGGGAGCCAGCCTGCTGCCCAAAGCGTCCCTGCACGCACATAGCTCGCGGGTGACCGACTTTGCCCAGGACAGGCAGGTTGGCTTGCTCGGGCGCGTTTTCCGCGCTACTCCGTGGATTCGGAGCCTTTCAAATAACGATCGAGGAAGTCGAGAATCGATTTATACGCACGAATCTCGTTTGCCTTCTTCGTGAACCCGTGACCTTCGTTGTCAAACAACACGTACTCGACCACGCCGTTGCGCTTCTTGATGTTCTCCACGATCTCATCCGACTCCGGCTTGATCACGCGCGGATCGTTCGCACCCTGCAACACGATCAACGGCTTCACGATCTTGTCCGCGTGAAACAACGGCGAGACCGCGCGCAGGTTTTCCAGTTCTTTATTCGGGTCGCCGATCTCTTTGTATAGCGAATTCCGAAACGACTCCCAATAGGGCGGGATCGATTGCAGCGTTCTCACCCAATTCGAAACGCCAAACAAGTCGACGCCAACGGCAAACTCCTCCGGCTTGAACGCGAGCGCCGCCAGCACCATGTAACCACCGTACGAACCACCCATGATCCCGATCTTCTTCTCGTCCACATAACCAAGCGACGCGAGATACTTCTTCGCTTCAACACAATCCCACAACGGCTCGCGCCCGTGCTTCCCATCATCCGAAGCGAAAAACGTTTTGCCATAACCGCTCGAGCCGCGATTGTTGACTCCGAGGATCACGTAACCATGATTCACGAGATACTGCGTCACCGGGCTGTACCCGACGCGCGTTTGCCCGCCTGGTCCACCATGCACCATCAATAGCGCCGGCACCTTGTTCTGCGCGCTCGCCTGTTTCGGTTTGTAGAGAATCGACGGAATCTCGACTCCGTCAAACGACTTGTAGCGGATCACCTGCGACTCAATCAGATCGTCAGGATTGATCTCCGGGTTCAAACTATCCGTGAGCTTCGTCGCTTTCTTTGTGGCGAAATCGTAGACGTAAAGATTGCTCGGACTGCGGTCGCCATTGAGATAAAACGCCATCAACTTCTCGCTCGGCGAGATGTTTACGCCGGTAATGTCGGCATTCGGCAGCTTCGGCAAGTCAACCAGTTTGCCGGTCGCCTGCTCGTAAATCTTGATCTTCGTGCGCGCGTCTTCGTTGACAGCCGTGACCCGGAACTTGCCATTTCGCGAGAAGTAGGTGTAAGAAACATCCCACGGCGCTTTCTCCACTACCTCCGTCTTCCCAGTCGCGAGATTGTAGCGAGCGACATAGCGAAACTCACTGCCCGAGTCAGACAGGAAATACAGATGTTTTGAATCAGGGTCGAAGCTTTGCGGGGCGTTGCCGACATCGCCCGTGTGTGAGGTAAGGTTCTTCAACTCTTTCGTCGCCGTGTTGTAGAGATAAACGTCCGAGTCAGCCTGCGAACCGCCGCTCTTTTCAAACGCGATGAATTTCTTGTCGTTGGAAATGTCGCCGAAATCGAGACCCGTCTCGTCTTTGTAAATCAACGACGCTTTGAAACTGTCGATCGGCATCTCGAAAACGTCGAAGAAGCGCTGGTCGCGTTCGTTGGTCGAGAAAAAGAACGACTTGCGATCGTGACTCCAGCCGAGAAAGTTTGCCTTCACTTTCTCGCCGGGCGTGAGGTCGCGCTCAGTGCCGTTCAGCTCGCGCAGATAGAGATGGCTGTTTTCGTTGCCGCCGCGATCGTAGGTGTAGAGAATGCGCGCGTCGTTTGGAAAATACGAAACGGCAAACGTGCTCTCCTTCGTAGAGTTGGTAAGTTGTGCCGCGCCGCCACCGGTGACAGCGACCGAGTAGACGTTGAAAATTCCTGTTTTGTTACTGTGAAACAGGATCGACTTCTCATCCGCTGAAAACGAGCTGCCGCCGATCCGGACGGTATTCATGAACTGCTCGATCGTGTACTGCTTCGCCGGCTGCTGCGCCAGCGCCGCCTGAGCGATGAGAAGGATCAGCGCAAAAAGGGCGAGTGTTTTGGCACGGAACATGGGGCTATGTCTCACTTTCAAAAACTTTGGATTGGATTTGCATGGTAAAGTAACGCTAATCGGCGAATAAGCCAAGATCGCGAAATCAAAATGTCCGGCGAACCTCAGGAACAAGACCTTTTCCTCAAATGCCTGCTCGAAGCCAACGTCGACGGCATCATTGCGTTTGATCGCGAGTACCGTTACACGACGTGGAATCGCGCGATGGAACGATTCTCGGGTGTGAAGCGCGAGGACGTGCTCGGCAAGTCCGCGTTCGAGATGTTTAGCTGTCTCAAAGAGACCGGCGAAGACAAGTTCTATTACGAAGCGCTCGCCGGGCGTAGCGTCGTCGCCGAGAACCGGCCGTTCACGATTCCGCAGACCGGCAAGCGCGGCTTTTTTGAGGGTTACTACTCACCGCGGCACGACGAAAAGGGCGAAGTCATCGGCGGCGTCGCGATCATTCGCGACATCACCGAACGCAAACTCGCCGAAGCGTCTGACGATCACAAGCGGCTCGCGTTTCACGTTGAGAACACGCCGCTCGCGGTGATCGAATGGGACCAGGAGTTTCGCGTCTTGCGGTGGTCGCCGGCAGCGCAACGGCTCTTCGGTTGGAAAGCGGAAGAAGTTCTCGGGAAGCGGTTCAGCGATTGGGAGTTCGTCGTTCCTGAAGACGTCGACGCCGTTAACCAGATCAGCGAACGACAAAACCAGGGTCACGAGCAACACGGGATCTCGCGCAATCGTAACTACACCAAGCTCGGCAACATTCTTCACTGCGAGTGGTACAACTCCGCGCTCTACAGTCCGGCCGGAAAGTTGATCTCGGTGCTTTCGCTCGTGCTCGACGTAACGCTTGCGACGCGGATCGAGGAAGCGCTGCGAAAGTCAGAGACGCAGTATCGGCTGTTGTTTGAATCGAATCCACAGGCGATGTGGGTCTACGATACCGAAACACTGCGTTTTCTCGCGGTGAACGAGGCTGCGATTCGTCGCTACGGCTATTCGCGCGCCGAGTTTCTCTCGATGACGATCATGGATATACGCCCGCCTGAAGACGTGCAGTTGCTTGCCGATCATCTCGCGCGGCGTCACACGGAAGTCGATCACGCGGGCCAATGGCGCCATCGCAAGAAAGACGGCACGCTTATCAACGTCGAGATTACGGCAAATCGTTTGAGCTTCGGCGGCCGGCCGGCGGAGTTTGTGCTCGCGAATGACATCACCGAACGGAAGAAAGCGGAAACAGCGCTGCGGATCAGCGAAGACCGTTACCGCGATCTCGTCGATAACAGTCACGAGCTGATCTGCACTCACGATCTCGAAGGCAAGGTGCTGTCGGTGAATCCGTGGGCCGCGCGCATGCTCGGCTACCCGCAGGAGTCGCTGACCGGAATGAATATTCGCGACGGGTTGTTGCCTGAGTATCGCGACAAGTTTGATGAGTATCTCCACACGGTCAAGACTGAAGGCTCGGCGCGCGGCACGATGAAGGTGCGCACGGCGACGGGCGAGATCAGGCTTTGGGAGTATTACAACACGCTGCGCACGGAAGGCGTGGAGACGCCGATCGTGCGCGGCATGGCCCACGACGCCACCGAACGGCGGCAGGCGTTGCAACGCGAGAAAGAAGCGCGACTCGAAGCGGAAGCAGCGAATCGCGTGAAGGATGAGTTTCTTTCCACCTTGTCACACGAGCTGCGCACGCCGCTGACGGCGATCATGGGCTGGTCGGATCTCCTGCTTCACAATGAAGTCGTGCCGCGCAAACGCCGCCATGCGATCGAAACGATCGCTCGCAACGCTAACTCGCAGTGTCAACTGATCAACGACCTGCTCGAAGTTTCACGCATCATTACCGGCAAGTTGCGGCTGGAGTTCGCCGCCTGCGAGTTGGAGTCGGTGATTCGGGCAGCCGCCGAAAGCATTCGTCCCACCGCGGAAGCGAAAGGCGTCCGGATGCAGGTGTTGCTCGAACCGGATGCTGGTCCAGTCTTCGGCGACCGCGAGCGCCTGCAGCAGATCGTCTGGAACCTGTTGTCGAACGGTGTGAAGTTCACGCGCAACGGCGGTCTGGTCCAGGTGAAGCTGCAACGGATCAACGCGCACGTCGAGATCGTCGTGACCGACACGGGCGTGGGAATCAAACCCGATTTTCTGCCGCACGTGTTCGAGCGTTTTCGTCAGGCGGACGGCTCGACCACGAGGCACTACGGTGGACTGGGACTCGGGCTTGCGATCGTGCGCCATCTCGTTGAGCTGCACGGCGGCACTGTTTACGCGGAGAGTGCGGGCCAGGATCAGGGATCGATTTTTACCGTTCGCTTCCCGTCGATGCTCGCGCCGGAGCAGCAGCTTGAGCCGCAGTTGGAACCGCAGCTTGTGGCCGTGGTTGAGTCGCGCGATCGAAAACGGACGTTGCACGGGCTGCGCGCGCTGGTGGTTGACGATGAGTTTGACGCGCGGGCGCTGGTGACGACGATGCTGGAGCGTTCGGGCGCGCAAGTGCTCGCGGTATCGTCAACGCGCGAAGCGCTGGAATCGATGCAGACGTGGAAACCGGACGTGCTGATCGCCGACATCGGCATGCCGGTCGAGGATGGTTACAGCTTGATCAGGAAAGTGCGTGCGCTGCCGAGCGATAGCGGCGGACTAACGCCCGCGCTTGCTCTCACCGCGTACGCGCGCACCGAAGATCGGATTCGCGCCCTCTCGGAAGGTTACCAGGTCCACCTCGCAAAACCCGTGGACCGCCTCGAACTCGCCACGATTGTCGGCAACCTCTGCCAGGCGAAGTAACAGTTCGCACTTGGAGTTAAGCCTGCCCACCGCCTCAGTCGCAGCCGCCGATGCTTTCACGGAGGCGTCGCCAGTGATGGCCGTTGCGCGAGAGAAGATCGTTCGCTTCAGAGGGGCCATCGGCCCCGGCCGGATATTCGGCTAACGGCGGCAGTTTCTCGTTGGCCCACGCTTCTTCGATCGGTGTTATCAAACGCCACTGCGCCTCAACCTCATCGCCGCGCGTGAACAACGTCGCGTCGCCGCTCATCACGTCGAGCAGTAACGTCTCATACGCCGCGGGCGGCTCCACGCCAAACGCAGCCTGGTAACAAAAATCCATGTGCACGGTCGTGGTTTGCATCTCAAACCCCGGCCGCTTCGCCACGAAATTGACCGCGATTCCCTCGTTTGGCTGAATGCGCAACACGATCACGTTCGGCTCGATCATGTCGGCAGGCGTGCGCGCGAAGAGCGCCTGCGGGGTGCGTTTCAAGTGAATCGCGATCTCCGTCAGGTGACGCCCGAGCCCCTTGCCGGTACGCACGTAAAACGGCACGTCCGACCAGCGCCAGTTTGAAATCCGAAACTCGATCGCCACGTACGTTTCTGTCTGCGAGTCGGGCTTGACGCCTTGCTCCTCGCGATAACCCTTCACGTGCTCGTCGTTGAGCTCACCTGGGCCATAGCGCGCGCGCACCGTGCGCTCGGCGACTTCCTCCGGCTTCAAACGCCGAATCGATCGCAACACCTGCACCTTCTCCTCGCGAACCGAATCAGCGTCGAACGCCACCGGCGGTTCCATCGCCGTCAGGGTGAGCAGTTGCAGCAAATGATTCGCAACCATGTCGCGCAGCGCGCCCGACTCCTCGTAATAACCGGCCCGACTCCCGACGCCCGCCGTTTCCGCCGCCGTGATCTCGACGAAATCAACGTAGTTGCGATTCCAGATCGGCTCAAACATCGAGTTGCCGAAGCGAAAGACAAGTATGTTCTGCACCGTGTCTTTGCCGAGGTAATGATCGATGCGAAACACCTGGTTCTCGGCAAACACCTCGGCGATCTTCGCATTCAGCACTCGCGCTGATTCGAGATCGGTTCCGAATGGCTTCTCAACCACGATGCGGCTCCAGTGTTGCTCGTCCTGTTGCGAGAGTTTTGCCTTCCCGAGCCCGTCGACGATCGCCGGCGCGAGCGAGGGGGGCGTAGACAAATAAAACAGATGATTGCTGCTCGCGCCGTCTTTCGTCATCTCTGCCAAACGCTGCGCGGTAGTTTGATACGTGCTCTGGTCGGTGAGCTCGCCCGCGATGTAGGAAATCCGCTCCGCAGCCTTGCACCACTCTTCCTCATCGTGTTCGTCGAACTTTTCCGACTCCTTCAACGTGTCGTGAATCATGGCCCGATACTCGTCATCACTCATCGGCGTTCTACCGACGGCGAGAATCCGCATGCCCTCGAGACAGCCTTCGGCTTTCAGGTTCCACAACGCCGGCATCAACTTGCGTTTCGTGAGATCGCCGGTCGCGCCGAAGATCACCATCACACACGGTTCCGCCTCCGGCAATGCCGGCACTTCCATCCGCGTCGGGTTTGGTTCGATCAATATCGTTGACATAATGATTTCCTACTTCGCACCGCGCTCGACGTGCCCGCCAAACTGAAAGCGCATCGCCGAGAGAACCTTGTTCGCAAACTCCGCTTCGCCTCGCGAATCGAAACGTTGAAAGAGCGCCGCGCTCAATACCGGCGCGGGCACGCCTTCCTCGACCGCGGCGTTGATGGTCCAGCGTCCTTCGCCGGAATCCGACACGCGCCCCGAATAACCTTCGAGCGTTGGATGCTGGGCAAATGCGATCGCCGTCAGATCGAGCAGCCACGACGCGATCACACTACCGCGCCGCCATAGCTCAGTGATGTCGGCGATGTTGAAATCATAAACGTAGTGTTCGGGATTACGCAGCGGCGAGGTCTCGGCGTCGGCGGTTCGCTCGGCGCTTCCTTCATTTGCGTGATGCAGGATGTTGAGCCCTTCAGCATACGCCGCCATCAAGCCATACTCGATGCCGTTGTGGACCATCTTGACGAAATGCCCTGCGCCGGCCGCTCCGCAATGCAAGTAGCCTTCAGAAGCGGTGCTCGCACTCGCTTCGCGTCCGGGCGTCGGCTCGATGCTGCCATTGCCCGGTGCGAGCGCTTTGAAGATCGGATCGAGATGAGTCACGACTTCCTTCTCGCCGCCGATCATCTGGCAGTAGCCGCGCTCGAGTCCCCACACGCCGCCGCTCGTACCGACGTCGACGTAATGAATGCCTTTGCTCTTCAGCTCGGCGGCGCGGCGAATGTCGTCAATGTAATACGAGTTACCACCATCGATAATGATGTCATCTGCACTCACGAGCGTAGCGAGCTCCGCGAGCAACGAGTCGACCAGCGCCGCCGGGATCATCAACCAGATCGCGCGCGGCTGCTCCAGCTTCGCGACAAAGTCTTGTAACGACTCCGCGCCAACGGCGCCTTCAGTCACAAGGCCCTGCACCGCCGCCGCGTTTCGATCGTAAACAACACACTGATGCTTCGCGCGCAACAGACGCTTCACCATGTTCGCGCCCATGCGTCCCAATCCGATCATTCCAATTTGCATTAGCAACTCCGATCCGGGTTAATCTGTGAGTTGATTCTACAGAAAGCATAAGGAGCCCTCCAGATGAGACACCTGAGTTTGCTTTTATTCCTTGTTTTAGCGGCGCCGGTGATGGCGCAACGGTCAAAGGTTCTGCTCGTGGGTGAAATCGTCGATCTCTCACATCCATTCGACGAGACAACAGTTTATTGGCCCACGGCCGAAGGATTCAAGCTCAGCACCGACTTCGAAGGCATCACCGACAAAGGTTACTTCTACTCGGCTTACAAATACTCCGCGGCGGAACACGGCGGCACGCATCTCGACGCTCCCGTTCACTTCGCGAAGGGACGCCACACCGTCGATCAGATTCCTTTGAAACAACTCATGGGCAGCGGAATCGTGATCGACGTGACCAAACAGTGCGCCGCGAATCGCGATTACCTGGTGACGGTTGCCGACTTTCAGAATTGGGAACGACGAAACGGAAGAATCCCGCCCGATGTGATCGTCTTTTTGCACACCGGCTTTGGCAAACGTTATCCGGATCGCAAGTCGTATCTCGGCACGGATGAACGCGGCGCGGAGGCAGTCGCGAAGCTTCACTTTCCGGGACTCGATCCCGCGGCCGCGCGCTGGTTGACGCAGAACAGATCGATCAGCGCGATCGGGCTCGACACCGCCAGCATCGACTACGGGCAGTCGACGCTGTTTGAGAGTCATCGCATTCTGTTTGACAAGAACATTCCCGCGTTTGAGAACGTCGCGAACCTGGAGCAGTTGCCGGTGAAGGGTTTTTCGGTGATTGCGTTGCCGATGAAGATCAAGGGTGGGAGTGGCGGCCCGTTGCGGATCGTGGCGTTCAGGTAACACGGATGAACACAAAAGTATTTGCCGATCCGGCGGCGGTGGCGCGTGCGGCGGCGGAACACTTCGTTTCGCTACAACCGAAAAGTGTGGCGCTTTCGGGTGGGTCAACGCCGCGCGTGTTGTATGAGTTGTTGGCGGATCCGTCTGAGCCGTTTCGTGCGCAAATCGCGTGGGATGAGACGCACTTCTTCTTCACTGACGAACGGCACGTTCCACCGGATCATCCGGACAGTAATTATCGCATGGTGAACGAAGCGCTGTTCTCACGCGTGCCGGTTCATCCCGGCAACATCCATCGCATCCCCGCAGAACGATCGGATGCGAACGACGCAGCACAGGCGTACGAATCCGATCTGCGTCGCTCGCTTGGCGCGGGTATCCCGTCTTTTGATGTGATCCTTCTTGGCCTCGGCGAGGACGGACACACAGCCTCGCTCTTCCCACACTCATCTGCTCTTAACGAAACAGAACGACTGGTTGTAGCGCCGTACGTTGAGAAGTTGAAGGCCTGCAGGATCACGATGACGCTGCCGGTGCTGAACAACGGAAAGTCCGTGGTTTTTCTTGTCACGGGAGAGTCAAAGGCGGAGATTTTAAGGGAGGTAATTACTTCAACCAGACAAACAAATCTTTATCCCGCTCAGGCAATCTCGCCAACCAGTGGCGCCGTGTCCTGGCTCGTCGATAAAGCAGCCGCACGTCTCTGCTCCAACAACAACTCCTCAAACACCGCCGCCGGCAATGACTTGCTAAACAAAAATCCCTGAACCACATCGCACCCCAGCGAACTCAAATACTGAAGCTGCTCCTGCGTCTCAACGCCCTCCGCCACCACGGTCAAATCCAGCGCGTGGCCGAGAGTAATAATCGCTCGCACGATCGCCGTGTCATGCGGATCTTTACAAACGTCAGCCACAAACGTCTTATCGATCTTCAACGTGTCGATCGGAAAACGCTTCAGATAATTCAGCGACGAATAACCCGTGCCGAAGTCGTCGATCGCCACCCTGATCCCCATCAGCTTCAGCTCGTGCAACTTCTCAATCGCCTGCTCCGGCTCCTTCATGATCGAGCTCTCAGTCAACTCCAGCTCCAGCCACCGCGGATCGAGGTTCGTCTCCTTCAAAATCTCCGCCACCGTCGCAATGAACGCCGGCTGTTGAAACTGTCGCGCCGAGAAGTTGACCGACAAACGCATCGGCGCGAGTCCTTTGTCCTGCCACTCCTTGTTTTGCGAACACGCGTTGCGCATCACCCAATCACCAAGCGCGATTATCAACCCGCTGTCTTCTGCGAGCGGCACAAAGTCATTCGGATAGAGCATGCCCAAACTCGGGTGACGCCAGCGCACCAAGGCTTCCATGCCGATGAGATGAAAGTCGGGAATCGTGACCTGTGGCTGGTAGTGAACGACAAACTCCGTACGCTCGAGCGCGCCGCGCAGGTTGCTTTCCAGCACGAGCTGTTTGAGCGCGCGCGTGGTGCCGCCCGCGGTATAAAACTCGTAGCTGTTGCCGCCCTGAACCTTGGCCCGATCGAGTGCGGCGCCCGCGTTCTTCAAGAGACCCGCAGTGTCGCGATCGTCGGTCGGATAAAGACTGATGCCGATGCTCGTCGAGATGAATACTTCCTGCTCGTCGAAGATAAACGCCTGATCGAGAACTTCCTTGATGGCCCGAGCAGCGTTGGCCGCGTCCTGCGCGCGCGAGATCTGCGTCAACAGGATCGCGAACTCGTCACTGCCGAAACGCGCCACGGTGTCGCTCTCGCGAACGCAGCTCGTGAGTCGTTGGGCTACTGACTGCAACAAACGATCGCCGGCGGTGTAGCCGAGCGAGTCGTTGATGGTTTTGAAGCGATCGAGATTGAGCAAAAGAACGGCGTGCATTTGATCGCTGCGGCGCGAGTAAGCGATCGCCTGTTTGAGTCGATCTTTAAAGAGCGCCTGGTTGGGCAGATCGGTGAGCGCGTCGTGATAAGCGAGGTGATTCAGCTTCTCCCGCGCCTGTGTGTTTTGGGAGAGATCGACGACAAAGCACGCGATCTCCTCGTCGTGCAAAGCCGCGCCAAACAGCACCGTGATCGATGATCCGTCGTGACGAATCAGGTCTTTTTCAAACGGAGCGCAAGCGCCGAAGGCCATCAGTTTCTCAAACGCTTCTTCGTCGAGACGATGGTGTTCGGGTGCCGTGAGCTCGCTGAGAGACGGCGGCAGATTATCGCTCGTGTAGCCGAGGAGATTGAGAAAACTCTCGTCCGCGCCGACGATTTTGCCCGCGAGATCGGTGAACAAAACGCCGATCAGGTTGGTATCGATGAAACGTCGCAGTGCTCCGTCGAGGCGGCTTTGAAAGCTGTCGAAAGTCATGATGAGTTGTCCGAGAGAAGGTGAGTAGGCAAGAAGGGCTGGCCGTCAACCCGGACCACAGATTAACACAGACCAAACTGATCTCCACAGAAAAATCTATGGCGGTCGGTCTGCCCCGTGTTACTCCGTGGTTTGTGTGGCTACAGGCGTTCGGTGATGTACTTCGTCATCAGGCCAAACAGGTGCCGCTGCGTGCCCGGTCCCTCGAAGATGCCGTGTGAACGATTCGGGTAGGACATCATCGAAAACTGCTTGTTCGCCGCAATCATCGCGTTTATCAGCGCTTCGGTGCCCTGGTAGTGCACGTTGTCGTCGCCGGTGCCGTGAATGATCAACAGGTTCCCTTTCAACTGCCCGGCGAAAGTGATCGGCGAGCTCTGTTTCCACTCTTCGGGATGATCCTGCGGCAGGCCGCCGTAACGCTCCTGGTAGATCGTGTCGTAGTAATGAAGATCAGGCACCGGC
>Ga0207711_10004513_pt1 | contig 11859 bp, 10 predicted proteins | sample KBSS34metaG_FD_184401 | JGI IMG/M metagenome (GOLD analysis project Ga0207711, IMG submission 184401) | Switchgrass rhizosphere microbial communities from Kellogg Biological Station, Michigan, USA - KBS S3-4 metaG (SPAdes) (version 2) | ecosystem: Host-associated > Plants > Roots > Rhizosphere...
CGCGACGATCGGCGATATCGAGATCGGCATCGGAACCCAGCCGGGCGCCGCCGAACGCCGAATCGTCAGGATCAACGGCGCGGGCGCCGCCGCGACGTCGCTTGCCGAGCGAGTCACGGTGCTGTGGCTTACCCCGGCGATGGACCGGCTGTTCGTCGAGCCGGCGAGCGAGCGGCGGCGGCTGCTCGATCGGCTGACGCTCGCACTTGCCCCGGCACATGCTCATCACAGCACGCGCTACGAGGCGGCGATGCGCGAACGCAATCGCCTGCTCGCCGAGGCGGCCGATGGCCAACCGGCCGACTCCGAATGGCTGAGTGCGCTCGAGGCGCGCATGGGCGAACACGGCGCTGCGATCGCCGCGGCGCGAGTCGATACGGTTACTGCGCTCGATGCCGCGCTGGCCACGGCACCGGCAGGGCCGTTTGCGCGCGCCGGGCTCGCGCTCGACGCCTGGTCGGGACCGCCCGATGCGCTCGCGCAGGCGCTACGCGAGAGCCGGCGACGCGACATGGCGGCCGGCCGCACGCTTGTCGGACCGCATCGCGGGGACTTGCTCGTCACCCATCTCGACAAGGATCAGCCGGCGCAGCTGTGCTCGACCGGTGAGCAGAAAGCCTTGTTGCTCGCACTCGTTCTCGCGCACGGCGAACTCGTGGCAGCCCGGACTGGGCGCACGCCTATCCTGTTGCTCGACGAAGTCGCTGCGCATCTCGACCCGCTTCGCCGCGGCGCGTTGTTCGCCCGGCTGGCAGGCATCGGCCAAATATGGATGACCGGCACCGAGCCCGGATTGTTCGCCGACGCGGGCGAAGCGACGCGACTGACTGTCGACGCGGGAGCTATTCGCGCCGCGTGATTCGCGTCCGGTACGCGAACGAATGGGGCCCCGGCGAACCGGAGCCCCAAATTTCGTTCGTTAACGAATTCAGGCCTGGAGCGGCGTGAGATTGACCGCGGCGAACTTGCCGCGACGATCGACCTCAAGCTCGAATTCCAACCGGTCGCCTTCATTGAGCGTCGGCATGCCGGCGCGCTCGACAGCCGAAATATGCACGAATGCGTCGGGCTGCCCGTCGTCGCGTTGAATAAAGCCGAAGCCCTTCATCGCGTTGAAGAACTTGACCGTGCCGGTTGCCTTCTCGCCAGTCAGCTGGCGTTGCGGAGCACCACCGCCGGGACCACCTCGGGGACCGCTCGCGCCCCCTTCGCGCGGTGGCGCACGATCCGTCACCGGCATCGGTTCGCCGTCGATCTTGAGCTCGGTCGCCGAAATGCGCCCGCCGCGATCGACCAGCGTAAAGCCGAGCGGTTGGCCTTCGGCCAGGCCGGTAAGCCCCGCCTGTTCGACTGCGGAGATGTGCACGAACACATCCTCGCCGCCATCGTCACGGACGATGAAGCCGAAGCCTTTCTGGCCGTTGAAGAATTTGACGACACCGGTGCCTTCGCCGACAACCTGCGGCGGCATGCCGCGGCCGCCGCCGAAACCGCCGCCACCACCGCCAAAGCCGCCGCCACCGCCTCCGCGGAAGCCGCCGCCACCGCCACCGCTAAAGCCGCCACCGCCACCGCCGAAGCGATCGCCGCCGCCACGGAAACCACCGCCGCCGCCGCCGAAGCCGCCGCGATCCTCGAATCCGCCACCGCCGTAGAAGTTGCTGTCGTCGCCGAAACCGTCGCGCTTGTCTCTGCCACGCCCGCCGCGATCCCCGCGGCGCCCTCGATCAAAACTCATGCCCTGTTCGTCTTCCCGCCTCGTCCCTTCTTAACCAAACCAACCCAAGCGCCGGACGAAAAACGCAGGATCCCGGGCCCCGGGAGAGGAAGCCGCAAGATTCGCCATAGCCCAAAATTGGACAGGGGGCGAACGAAATTCGACTTGATTGCGGCAGGATCGCAGATTCCCGCCATGACTTGCGGTCCGCGATGCCGCGCGGCAACAGGAAGACTATGGAATCGATCCTGACGCTCGCCGCGAGCCCAGCTGCCTGGGCCGCTCTGGTTACGCTAGTCATACTCGAAGTCGTGCTCGGCATCGACAATCTGATCTTCGTCGCAATTCTCTCGAACAAGCTGCCACCGCATCAACGAAGCAAGGCGCGCCGGATCGGTATCACGCTGGCGCTCGTGCTGCGACTCGCGCTGCTGTCGTTGCTCGCCTGGCTCACGCGGCTGACCGCGCCGGTGTTCGATCTCGGTCTCGTGGGCGCGCCGGGCCCGCACGGCGAGCCGAGCTTCGAGACGGCCTTTTCCTGGCGCGACCTGATCCTGATCGCGGGCGGACTGTTCCTTGTGTGGAAAGCGACGACCGAGATTCATCACAATGTCGATTCGAGTGCCGCCGCCGGCCATGACGGCAAGGGCGGCGTAGTCGTGAGCATGGCCTCGGCGATCGTGCAGATCCTGCTGCTCGATATCGTCTTCTCGATCGATTCGATCCTGACGGCAGTGGGCATGACCGATCAGCTGCCGGTGATGATCGCGGCCGTCGTGATCGCGGTCGCCGTGATGCTGATCGCGGCCGATCCGCTCGCCAATTTCATCAACCGCAACCCGACGATCGTGATGCTCGCGCTCGGCTTCCTGCTGATGATTGGCGTGGTGCTGATCGCCGACGGCTTCGGCGTTCACGTCCCCAAGGGTTATATCTATACTGCGATGGGTTTTTCGGCGGCGGTCGAGGCTCTCAACATGGCGGCACGGCGCGCACGCAGGAAGTCGGGGGCGTAAAGCCACGACCGAAGCGGATTGAGCCGAGCCGCTTCGCAGTCTATCCGAATCGAATGACAGTATATTTCCACGAAGAAGATCTGCCCGCCGACATGTTCGCGCCGGGCGCCGCGATTGCCGTCGATACGGAGACCATGGGGCTGATCACTGCGCGCGACCGGCTGTGCGTCGTCCAGCTGTCGGACGGAACGGGCGACGAACATCTCGTGCGCTTCAATCCCGGCTCGTCCTATGCGGCGCCGAACCTGCGCGCGGTGCTCGCCGATCCGGCGCGGCTCAAGCTCTATCACTTCGCGCGGTTCGACCTTGCGGCGATCCGCCATTATCTCGGCGTCGTCGCGGCGCCGGTCTATTGCACCAAGACCGCGTCGCGGCTCGTGCGCACCTACACCGATCGCCACGGGCTCAAGGATCTGGTGCGCGAGTTGCTGGGGCTCGAAGTGTCGAAGGCGCAGCAATCGTCGGATTGGGGCGGCCCCGAGCTGAGCGACGCACAGAAGGATTATGCCGCGTCGGACGTGCGCTATCTGCACGCGATGAAGCTCGAGCTCGACAAAAGACTTGCCCGCGAGGGTCGCATGGGATTGGCGCAGGCATGTTTCGAGTTCCTGCCGCACCGAGCCGAGCTCGACCTCTGTGGCTGGCCTGAGGTGGATATTTTCGCGCATATCTGAGAGTCTGTTGTCTGAGGGCCTGTTTGAAATGCGCCCGCCCGGTAGAGCCCTGAAATGCGATCCGCGCATTTCCAAACGGGCTTTCGAGTCGATGCGAGCAGGAAGGAGCGCGGGCATGCCGCATCGGAGGGCCTCGAATGTCTGAAGTTGCCGCGCAGATTCGGTCGCAGCGCCGCACTTGGGCGGCGCCAGCGGGCCATCACGACAAGGTCGTGCGAATCGCGCTTATCGTGCTGCCGATTTCCATCGGCGTGCTGGCCGCGTTCCTCGTGATGGCGCCGGCGTTCATGGGCGGCGACGTGAGCTTCCTGCTCGATCCGCACAAGGTCGAGGTCGCGCACGAGCGGCTGCGGATCCAGTCGGCTGAATATCGCGGCCGCGACCAGAAAGGGCAGCCGTTCACGCTCCACGCCGGCTCCGCGGTCCAGCAGAGCTCGCGCGAGCCAATCGTTCAGTTGAACGATCTGGCCGCGGCGATCCAGCTGCCCGACGGTCCCGCGCAAATCCGCGCCGAGCGCGGGCGCTACGATATGGATTCGGAGCAGGTCTCAGTGATCGGGCCGATCAAGGTTACTGCGGCCGACGGCTATGTGATCGACACCGAGAATGCAGTGGTCGACTTGAACACGCGCAAGCTCGCAAGCGGGGGGCGCGTGACCGGGAGCACGCCGCTCGGTACGTTCCGCGGCGACCGGCTCAGCGCCGATCTCGAGAAGCGCATCGTCCGGCTCGACGGCAATGCCCACTTGCGCGTGATGCCGCGCCGCGCAAAGAGGCGCCCATGACTCGCGTCCGCTTCCTGCCGCTTGGTCTCGCGCTCTCGCTGGTCGCGAGTGTCGCTGCGGTTGCGCAGTCGAAGCACGATACCAGCGCGCCGATCGATTTCGATGCCGCGCATATCGAGCTGCAGGATCGCGCGAATCGCGGATTGCTGTCGGGAAATGTCGTAATTCGCCAAGGCGAAATGAAGCTCAGCGCGGATCGCATGACAGTGAACTACACCGGCGACATCAGCAATGGTTCGCCCGAGATCTCGCGGCTGGATGCGGTGGGCGACGTCACTGTCACGCGCCCCGACCAGACTGCGCACGCGCGCTATGGCGTGTATGATGTCGGGCGGCGGATCATCACCATGGTCGGCGGCGTGACGCTGACGCAAGGCACGAATCGCGTGAATGGCAACCGCCTGTCGATCAATCTCGATACCGGCCGCGCGACGATCGATGGATCCGGAGTCGCGAGCGGTGCCCCGGGCGTGACGCAGTCGGGTGGCCGCGTCACCGGGCGCTTCTCGGTGCCCAAGCACAACCAATAAAAAGGATTCCACCCGGTCCGAAACCATGGATCGGCGCGTTTTTCGCGGGATTCGCGCCGCGCCCCCTTCCATCCGGCGCGCGGGTCATGCAGGAAGCCTGCCATTCGGCCGATCGGCAAGATGCCGGTAACTAGGCCCTGCCACCCAAGGTTTCGCGATGAACGATGTTTCCACGCTTCCCCAGCCGGCCGAGGTCGTCGCGGCGACGCGCGCCGGGCTTGCGGTGGTGTCGATCGCCAAGGCGTACGACAAACGCGTGGTGCTGTCGGACGTATCGGTGACCGTGGGGCGCGGCGAAGTCGTCGGCCTGCTGGGCCCTAACGGCGCGGGCAAGACCACTTGTTTCTACTCGGTGATGGGCCTGGTGAAGCCCGACTCGGGCCGCATCATGCTCGACGGCGCCGACATCACCGCGCTGCCGATGTACCGCCGCGCGATTCTCGGGCTCGGCTATCTGCCACAGGAGACGTCGATCTTCCGCGGGCTGACCGTCGAGAAGAACATCCTGGCTGTGCTCGAACTCGCCGAGCCCGACAAGTCCGCGCGCGCGCAGCGGCTGGAGCAGCTGCTTGCCGACTTCGGTCTGACGCGGCTGCGCGATTCGCCGGCGATGGCGCTGTCCGGCGGCGAGCGGCGCCGCGCCGAGATCGCGCGCGCGCTCGCCGCCGATCCGACGATCATGCTGCTCGATGAGCCGTTCGCCGGGATCGACCCGATCTCGATTGCCGACATCCGCGACCTGGTGATCCAGCTCAAGCAGCGCGGAATCGGCGTGCTGATCACCGATCACAACGTCCGCGAGACGCTCGACATCGTCGATCGCGCCTACATCATCTACGACGGCCGCGTGCTGTTCGCGGGATCGCCGGAAGAGCTGGTCGCCGACGCCAACGTCCGCCGGCTCTATCTGGGCGAGGGCTTTGAGTTGTAAGCCATGAGCCTCGCCCCTCGCCTCGATCTGCGCCAGGCGCAGTCGCTGGTGATGACACCGCAGCTGCAGCAGGCGATCAAGCTGCTCGCGCTGTCCAATCTCGAAGTCGAAGGCTTCATCGCCGAAGAGCTCGAACGCAACCCGCTGCTCGAGGCCGCGCCCGGTGGCGGCGATGGTGAGGACGCCCCCGATCGCGAGTCCGAGCCGGCGATCACGCGCAGCGAGCCCGCCGATGCGAGCGAGCTGATCACCGACGGCGGCAGCGCCACCGGCGAGATGCTCGACGTCGATTTCGCGGCCGAGACGTTCCATCATGATTCCGCGGCGGACTCGATCGGAGCGCCCGACGGACTGGGCCTCGGCGGCGCGAGCGGTGCGGCGCCCGACGACGGCCCCGATTTCGACAGCTTCGCCGACACCAGCGAAAACCTCACCGATCATCTGATGGCGCAGGCAGGTGCGGCGGTCGACGGTGCCGACCTGTTCATCGCCCAGCACCTGATCGACCAGATCGACGAGTGCGGCTACCTCACCGCGCCGCTGCTCGAAGTGGCCACTCGGCTGGGCGTGCCGCTCGCGCGGGTCGAGGCCGTGCTCGACGTGATCCAGACGTTCGATCCGACGGGCGTCGGCGCGCGCAGCCTCTCCGAATGTCTCGCGCTCCAGGCCAAGGAAGTCGATCGCTACGATCCCTGCATGGCGCGACTGATCGACAATCTGGATCTCGTCGCGCGTGGCGATTTCGCACGCCTGAAGCGCCTGTGCGAAGTCGATGACGAGGATCTCGCGGACATGATCCGCGAGCTTCGAAACTATGACCCCAAGCCCGGCTGCCGCTACGGCGGCGAGCCCACCCTGGCCGTGGTGCCCGACATCTTCGTCGCGCGGCGGCCAGGCGGCTGGTCGGTCGAGATCAACGGCGCGACTCTGCCGCGGCTGCTGGTCAACCGCGCTTATTATGTCGAGATCGCTTCCACGCGACAGGACAAGGCGGGCAAAGCGTGGCTTTCGGATTGCCTTGCCAGTGCCAACTGGCTGATCAAGGCGCTCGACCAGCGCCAGCGCACGATCATCAAGGTAGCGAGCGAGATCGTGAAGCAGCAGGAGGCCTTTTTTCTGCGCGGTGTCGCGCATCTGCGCCCGCTCACGTTGCGTCAGGTCGCCGAAGCGATCGAGATGCACGAATCAACGGTCAGCCGCGTGACGTCGAACAAATATCTCAGTTGCGCGCGCGGGTTGTTCGAGCTGAAATATTTCTTCACCAGCGCGATCCAGTCCGCCGACGGCGGCGAAGCGGTCTCGGCCGAAGCGGTCAAGAGCGCGATCAAGGCGCTGATCGCTGCGGAGGATCCCAAGAAGATCCTGTCCGACGACACTTTGGTCGAGTTGCTCAATGCCAAGGGCTTCGACATCGCGCGCCGCACGGTGGCGAAATATCGCGAGGCGATGGGCATCGGCAGCTCGGTGCAGCGACGGCGGCAGAAGGCGCTGGAGGGGGCATGACGCTCGGAGCGGCCGCTCGGCCGACCGGTTGAGATGCCGGGCGCCGCGACGCCCGGCACCTGCATTTTACGCGAAGCGAACTGCTAACCGGCGCCGCCGCAGCGCCGCGCCGGCTAGCGCGAAGCCCCCAATCATCATCGCCCAGCTCGCCGGCTCCGGTACCGCGGAGAGGTTGGCCCGGATTTCGCCGCCCGGCGCGAACGTCGAATGCACGTTGAGATAGGCTCTTCCGGAAGCGAGTGCGGCGGCGAATGCGGCCTCGGCGCCGGCGGGGGTGCCGCCGTTGGGTCCGAGGAAGCTGCCGTTCCAACTGCCCGGCAAGGTCAGGTCGAAGACGTGATCATAGCTGCCCTCATGCACGCCCAGCGGGAAGCCGGTGAAGCTTGGTGTCTGCGTGGCGACGCCGCCGTTGACCGGCACCGGATTGCCCGCACGCACATGCACGTGCGACGCGGTCGTGGTGCCGAGCAGGTCTTCGAAATTCACCCAGACGTGCAGCGTGCGCGCAACATCGTCATATTGTACGCGCGCCGTCCCCTTTCCGGGCGACGCATTTGCCGGTGATTCGTTCGCACCGGACAAGGTGCCGGCGTACCAGAAAACCGTTGCCTGAGCAGTGGGAGCCATAGCGAGCGAAATCGCTGCCGCAGCAAGGCCTATGCATGCGCGCATCATCTTCTCCTTTGATGTAGCGCGCGACTCAGCCCGCTCCCGAAGACTATTCGCGCGCCATGTCCTTATCATCGAATGATGCCGGACCGAAGTTCTATTAGCCAAATCTTGGCGACGCTGCCGCCAGAACTCCCGCGAGGGCGCCATCGGCGAGCCACAGGTCACAACATGGTCGATGCGCGGGGTGGCCGCACGCAATCGCGCGTCAATCGTCCTCGTCTTCATAGCCGACGAGTTCGAGCGCGCGTGCCTTGATCTGGCGGGTGCGGCACCAATGCACCAGCGCGTCCTCGCGGCCGTGCGTCACCCACACTTCGCGCGGCGACACTTCGATTATGGTGCGCGTCAGTTCGTCCCAATCGGCATGATCGGACAGAATCAGGGGCAATTCGACGTTCCGCTGGCGCGCGCGTTGGCGGACGCGCATCCAGCCGCTCGCCATCGCCGTGATCGGATCGGGCAGCCGGCGCGACCAGCGATCGTTGAGCGCGCCAGGCGGGGCGAGGATGATCCGCCCTTGCAGCTCGGCTTTGGCGGCACCGGTTGCCGGACGCACTTCGCCGAGGTCGATCCCATGCGCGGTGTAGAGGTCGCACAGCCGCTGCAGTGCGCCATGCAGATAGATCGGATCATCGAAGCCCATCACGCGCAGCTCGCGGATCACGCGCTGCGCCTTGCCGAGCGCATAGGCGCCGACCAGGACGCAGCGCTCGGGGTTCGCCCGGAGTGCTGCGAGCAGCTTGTCGAGTTCGTCGTGCGTTTCGGGATGGCGGAACACCGGAAGCCCGAAAGTCGCTTCGGTGACGAAGACGTCGCAAGGCGTGACGAGGAACGGCTCGCAGGTCGGATCGGCGCGGCGCTTATAGTCACCCGAGACGATCACGCGCTCGCCGGCATGTTCGAGCAGGATCTGTGCCGAACCGAGCACATGGCCGGCAGGGAGGAAAGTCACGTCGGTTTCGCCGATCCGCAGCGTCTCGCCATAGGCCGCCGGCCGGCCCTGTTGCGGCCCGTAGCGCGCGTCCATGATCGCAAGCGTCTCCAGCGTCGCCCACACTGCGTCATGGCCGCCGCGCGCATGGTCGCCGTGCCCGTGCGTCACCAGCGCGCGATCGCACGCGCGCGCCGGATCGATCCAGGCATCGGCGGGGCGCACATAAAGCCCATGCGGGTGCGGTTCGATCCAGTCGCCGAGCTTGGCCATCGCGCCTATATGGAACCGATGCCGGCCGGTTCCCACTCCCCGACATGATGGATTTGCCGCAGCCGCTCACGCAATGGTTCGCCGCGCGCGGCTGGACGCCGCGACGGCACCAACTCGAAATGCTCGAGGCGGGCCGAGCGGGCCGCCACGCGCTGCTCGTCGCGCCGACCGGCGCCGGCAAGACGCTCGCCGGCTTTCTCCCGAGCCTGGTCGAGCTTATCGAGGCGCCCACCGATCGGCTGCACACCCTCTACATCTCGCCCTTGAAGGCGCTTGCTGTCGATGTGCAGCGCAATCTGCTCACGCCGATCGAAGAAATGGGGCTACCGATCCGCGTCGAGACGCGAACCGGCGACACGCCGCACGAGCGAAAGGTGCGGCAGCGCGCGCGGCCACCCGAGATGCTGCTCACCACGCCCGAGAGCCTCAGCCTGCTGCTTTCGTACGAAGACAGCTTCCTGCTGTTTTCCGATTTGAAGACTGTGGTGGTCGATGAAATCCACGCCTTCGCGACCGGCAAGCGCGGCGACCTGCTCGCCCTCTGCCTCGCGCGACTGCAGACGATCGCGCCTCGGCTGCGCCGCGTCGGCCTGTCGGCGACGGTCGCCGATCCCGACAGCTATCGCGCGTGGCTCGCGCCGCACGGCGACATCGACAGCGTGGCGCTGGTGATCGGCGACAAGGGTGCCGATCCCAACATCGCAATCCTGCTGCCCGAGGACCGCGTGCCCTGGTCGGGCCATTCGGGGCGCTACGCCATCCCGCAGGTGATGGCCGAGATCGAGACGCACAAGACGACGATCGTGTTCTGCAACACGCGCGGGCTCGCCGAGCTGATCTTCCAGGACCTGTGGAAGGTCAACGAACTGAAGCTGCCGATCGGCGTGCACCACGGCAGCCTTTCGGTCGAAGCGCGGCGGCGCGCCGAGCAGGCGATGGCGGAGGGCAGGCTGCGTGCGCTGGTGGCGACGGCAAGCCTCGATCTCGGCGTCGACTGGGGCGATGTCGACTGCGTGATCCAGATGGGTGCGCCCAAGGGCTCGTCGCGGCTGCTCCAGCGCATCGGCCGCGCGAATCACCGCCTCGACGAGCCGTCCGAGGCCGTGCTCGTCCCCGGCAACCGCTTCGAATATCTCGAAGCCCGTGCCGCGCTCGATGCCGTCGAGGCGGGCGAACTCGACGCCGATCATTTCCGCGCCGGCACGCTCGACGTGCTTGCGCAGCATCTCATGGCATGCGCCTGCGCCGCGCCGTTCGACGCCGCGGCGATGCTCGCCGAAGTCCAGGGCGCACTGCCCTATTCGGCGCTTGCAGCGGAGACCTTCGAGCGCGTCCTGCAGTTCATTGCCGATGGCGGCTATGCCTTGCGTGCCTATGACCGGTTCAAACGTCTGACGCGCGGCGTCGACGGACTGTGGCGCGTCAGCCATCCGCAGTTCGTCGCGCAGCATCGCCTGAACGCCGGGATCATCGTCGAGGCGCCGATGCTCGAGGTGCGCTTCCGCAATGGGCGCAGGCTCGGCCGCGTTGAGGAAGCGTTTGGCCAGATCCTCTCGCCCGGCGATACCTTCTTCTTCGCCGGCCTCAGCCTCGAAGTCGAACGCGTCGACGCGACCGACATCGTTGTGCATGCCACGAGCAAATCGGCACGTATCCCCAGCTATATGGGGGCGCGGTTGGCAATCTCGACGCGGCTCGCCGACCGCGTGCGAGCCTTTCTGTACGACCGCAGCCAATGGGCACGCTTCCCGGCGGACGTGCGCGAATGGCTCGAGGTGCAAGCCTATCGCTCGGCGCTGCCGCAGCCCGGCCAGCTGCTGGTCGAGACGTTCCCGCACGAAGGACGCTGGCACATGGTCGCGTACAGCTTCGAAGGCTGGAACGCGCACCAGTCGCTCGGCATGCTGCTTACGCGGCGGATGGAGGCGATGGGCCTCAAGCCCACCGGCTTCGTCGCCAATGATTATGCGCTCGCCGTCTATGGCCTCGAAAAGGTCGAAGACCCGCGCGCGTTGTTCTCGCCCGACATCCTCGAGCACGAATTCGTCGATTGGGTGCAGGGTTCGGCGCTGCTCAAGCGCGCGTTCCGCGAAGTCGCGGTGATCGGTGGGCTGGTCGAGCGCCAGCATCCGGGAAAGAAGAAGAGCGGTCGTCAGGTCAGCTTCTCGACCGATCTGATCTACGACGTACTCCGCAAATACGAGCCAGACCATCTGCTGCTGCGCGCCGCCTGGGAAGATGCGCGGACGCGGCTTACCGACGTCGCGCGACTCGGTGACCTGCTCGATCGTGCCGCCGACACGATGGTCCATGTCGAGCTGGCGCGCGTGAGCCCGATGGCGGTCCCCGTGCTGGTGATGATCGGCCGCGAGAGCCTTCCGCAAGGGGCGGCCGACGATGCGATACTGATGGAAGCCGAGGCACTTGCCGCAGTCGCGATGCGACTCGATTGATGCGTGCGGCGCGCCCGATTAAGGAACAAATGCGGGATTGCTGCGCACCCTATAGAGGCGTAGACTCACCTGCATGGAGAGGATGTTGCGCCTGGCGGTTCTGCCGCTGGCACTGCTCGCGTTGGGAGCTTCCGATCCGGAGCAGCAGCCGGGCAAACCCGATGCGCAACCGGTAGCGGACGATCTCGTTTCCAGCCTCCAGCTGGGCGATCTCGAGAACCGGCTTACAGTATCGGTCCAGCTCAACGCCGCGGGACCGTTTCGCTTCGTGATCGATACCGGTGCCGAGCGGTCGGTTGTGTCGCGTGAGCTCGCCTCGCATCTCGGGCTCGTCGCGGGTCGGCGCATCCCGATGACGACGATGACCGAGTCGA
>Ga0207711_10004514_pt1 | contig 11856 bp, 10 predicted proteins | sample KBSS34metaG_FD_184401 | JGI IMG/M metagenome (GOLD analysis project Ga0207711, IMG submission 184401) | Switchgrass rhizosphere microbial communities from Kellogg Biological Station, Michigan, USA - KBS S3-4 metaG (SPAdes) (version 2) | ecosystem: Host-associated > Plants > Roots > Rhizosphere...
TTGTTGTCGTTGACGACTATATCCTGAAAGGATGTCGGGCGGCTGTTGATGACTTTCGGGCCAGAGAGAAAGTCGAAGAACCGTTGCAGGAAATCGATGGCGCAGCGGTCTACTGGCGTAAGAGCTAATAGCAATCAGAGGGGTGTTTGATTTGAAGGCGGCGGCGTTAGGTTACTGTTTCCGGGGCGAAACTGTAAAGCGCCGCGGCTTACATCAGTTGCGAAAACCGCTCCGCGATATCTGTAAATCTCGATTGCCACCATTTTTTGGGAATGCGCGTTTTTCACTGGCATGCCGCGCTATCGACGGAATTATGTGTATTGTGCAATGTTATTTGATTAGGTCGACGGAGTGACGGCATCAATGGAAAAACCTTGGGGACTCTCGGTTTCGGTGGTGGTGTATCGATCTCACGCTGCGCAACTTACACGTACACTAGATAGCCTCGCATCTGCATGCGACGTTCTTACGTCGCCTTCGCAAGCGATGCGAATCCATTTCTTTCTTATCGACAACGGCGGCTTGTCGGACGTCGCGGCCTCGGTGGACAATCTTCGAGCCTGTCACGTTACCTGCACAATCGTCTCAGGTCACGGAAACATCGGTTACGGCCGCGGTCACAATCTCGCAATCGAGCAAGCGAATAGCTGTTACCACCTCATCTTGAATCCTGATGTGGATCTTGATCGCAACGCGCTGGTTGACGCATTAGAATTCTTAGGTACGCACCCGGAGGTTGGACTACTTACTCCGCGTATCTGCGACGGAAGCGGACGCATTCAATATCTCTGCCGTCGCTACCCAACCCTACTCGACCTGTTTGTGCGCGGCTTTCTTCCTTCTGGTGCGCGACGGCCTTTCGCACAACGTCTCGCGCAGTACGAAATGCGTGACGTGATTAACGAACGCGACGTTGTATGGGATCCGCCCATCGTCAGCGGTTGCTTCATGCTGTTTCGAATGAGCGTCCTTAAGAGACTCGGCGGGTTTGACCCACGCTACTTTCTCTATTTCGAAGACTATGACCTAAGCCTGCGGACGCACGACGTTGCAAGGGTTGCCTATGTCCCAAGCGTGCGCATTCTCCACCATGGGGGAGACGCTGCGCGGAAGGGGCATTTACACGTCAAGATGTTTTTGGTATCAGCGCTCAAGTTTTACAACCGATTCGGTTGGAAATTGATTTGGCGCGGACGAAGCTAAATCCCTTGAAATCTGCGAGAAAGCAATATTGCAATGCTCAACATAAAGCGAATATTCAAACAATGTGCTTTCAAAGGTCCCGATCACTTCCGAATCAACGTCGGACCAAATGAAGTATTGACTCCTCCGACACACAACCTTCTCATAAATCCCGTAAAATCTCCCGACTCAAACCGCCGGAAACTTGAAAGCCATGCCCCTGAGACTAAGATCTTGGGTCGGGGAAGCCTTATCTGCCATTTGCGCCGTTCTGCTGTTCGTGGTGATGTTCGATCACATGATGGCGGTCAAATTCGTCAGTATTGGTCTGGTTGGCGCGCTCATCCTGTTCCTCGTTGCTCAATCGCTGCTGTCGGCTCCCCGGGAGATTCGTTTCCCGCTGTTCGCGCCCCTAGGCCTGTGGGCGGGGTGGGCCTTGCTGTCCGCCTTCTGGAGCGTGGCTCCCGAGGCTACGCTGCACGCGTGGCTCGATGAGATCGCCTATCCGTTGATGTGCTTCTACGCGTTCTGGCTGCTCGGACGAGAGGCGGTGCATCAACGACGCATGCAAGCTGCATCCTGGCTTGCCTGTCTCGCGTTGGCCGTCGCCAGCGTGGTCGGCTTTCACTTTCTGGATCCTTCTGCCCCCAAGCCCGGCCTCCTGCATTTCTACGCGCGCGTCGGCCACACCAGTACAGTCGCGCTGATGGCGATTTCCGTTTTCGCAGCGATGGCCGCTGTACGTGCCACGCGCTGGCTGGGTTTAGCGGGCATCTTTTTTTGCGTGATCATCGGCGCCGCAACGCTCAACCGCTTCTTCTGGGTAGCGCTTGCAGTTGTCGCGGTGGTGTTGCTGTGGCCGCGTGCCGGCGTCGCGCAGAAGCAACGCCGCGCCTGGTTGGCGCTCGGCATGGTCCTGCTAGCTTTGGTCTGCGCAACTGCATTCAGCAATCGCCTCCGGCTGATGCCGGCCGCGCCGCCGGTTGAAGCGCAATCCGCTTCTATCGACACCGCAACTGCCGCAACCGCCGCGCCTTCCCATGATTTGCTCGATCACCTCGAGCATCTCAGCCGCATCGACGCAATGACATCCACCGATGCACGCCCGAAAATCTGGGCGTTCTACCTCAGCCAGGTGCACAACCACCCATGGCTGGGCGTCGGGTTCGGCAAGCCGCTGCCGTCGCTTGCCTACAGGCAGGCGATTCCCGCCGCGTTGCTCAAGATTGACGAAAACGCGCAGACGCACGCGCACAACCTGTTCCTGAACACGCTTTTGCAAACGGGCGTGATTGGCCTGGCCTCGCAGTTGTTGCTGTTTGCGGCCATCGGCTTGCGGTTTTCCATGCTCCGCGAGTCGCGTCTATTTATTTGCAGGGCGGGTTTGGCGTTGTTGCTGGGCATGCTCGCCAAAAACATGACGGACGACTTCATGTGGCAGTCCACCGCGCTGATGTTCTGGGCATGCTGCGGATGGTTGTTGGGCCAATGCGAAGCGGCCGTCGTGGCGCGGGCCGATGCGGGTGGGCGCGAGCTGGGTTCGTCGATCTCACGCGAGCTGGCCGGCGCGCCGGTGGCAGCGCGTTCAGCCGATTGATTGAGGCCGCCGTCGGCCCAATAGGCCGGCGGTATGGACACTTCGCACGCAGTCGGCTAGCGCATCAAAACAACCGCGCACGTATAGGGAAACTCAATGCAACGCAGCCGCGCGAATAACAGGCCGCACGGCGTAATACATTGTGATTTCGCCCTCATCTCTTTGGATTTCGCAGCACAATCCGCCCATAGTCCACGACTACGGCTGCGCACATAGATAACCCGCCAGTCTGACAAAATCATTAATGTCAGAATTTTTGCGAATTAACGCTCGCCTATAATCGTCACGCAGGCAGGATTTTCTACTGCTCCGAATCTCACCGGAAAATGATCTTTCGCATAAGGAGCTTGCCTTGACGAGCGCAGTAGTAACCGGCGTCACCGGCCAGGACGGTGCCTACCTCACGCAGTTGTTGCTCGACCGTGGCTACGAGGTCTACGGCACGTACCGCCGCACCAGTTCGGTCAACTTCTGGCGCATGGAGGAGGTTGGCGTTCTGAATCATCCCAACCTGCATCTGATCGAACACGATCTGACTGATCTGAGCACCACCATCCGCCTGCTCGAAAGGGCGCAACCGCGCGAGGTTTACAACCTGGCTGCGCAGAGCTTCGTAGGCGTTTCATTCGACCAGCCGATCACCACAGCCGAAATTACAGGCGTCGGGGCGCTGCATCTGCTGGAAGCCATTCGCATCATCAATCACAAGATCCGCTTCTATCAGGCGTCCACGTCCGAGATGTTCGGCAAGGTTCAGGCGGTTCCACAGAAAGAAGACACGCCGTTCTATCCGCGCAGCCCGTATGGGGTCGCGAAGCTGTACGCGCACTGGATCACGGTGAACTATCGCGAGTCTTACGACATCTTCGGTTCGAGTGGCATCCTGTTCAATCACGAGTCACCGCTGCGCGGCCGCGAATTCGTTACGCGCAAGATTACCGACTCCGTCGCCAAGATCGCCCTCGGCAAACTCGATACGCTGGAGCTTGGCAATATCGACGCGAAGCGCGATTGGGGTTTCGCCAAGGAATACGTCGAGGGCATGCACCTGATGCTGCAGGCCGATGCGCCGGATACCTTCGTGCTGGCTACCAACCGGACTGAAACCGTGCGTGATTTCGTCACGATGGCGTTCAAGGCCGTCGGCGTTGAATTGCATTGGCGCGGCAGGGCCGAGCAGGAGGAGGGCGTGGATGCGGCAGATGGCAAGGTACGCGTGCGCGTCAATCCGAAGTTCTATCGCCCCGCAGAAGTGGAACTGTTGATTGGCGATGCATCAAAGGCAAAGGCGAAGCTCGGCTGGCAGCCGAACACCACACTCGAATCGCTATGCAAGATGATGGTCGAGGCCGACCTGCGGAGGAACAAAGTTGGCTTCTCCTTCTAAGACTGTGCAGCGCCATGCGCTGGTTACCGGTCTGAATGGCTTCACCGGCGCGTACGTGCGCGAAGTGCTGGAAGAATCCGGCTACCAGGTCAGCGCGGGGCTGAAGGCTGATGCTGCCGCGCAAGATACCCCCGCGTTCGACATTACGTCGCTCGAGCAATGCCGCCGCGTTGTCGAGACGCTTCGGCCTTCGCATATCGTGCATCTCGCGGCGATCAGCTTCGTCGCGCATGACGACGCGCTGGAAATGTATCGAGTCAACGTGCTTGGCACGCTGAATCTGCTGCAAGCCTGTGCAGATGTGGGCCACCGGCCGGACAAGATCCTGATTGCGAGCAGCGCGAACGTGTACGGCAATGCAGCAGGCGTGGTCGACGAGTCGATGGCGCCTGCGCCTGTCAACCACTATGCGGCGAGCAAGACGTCGATGGAGCACATGGTGCGCACGTGGCTCGACCGCTTGCCGATCGTGATGACGCGACCATTCAACTACACGGGGCACGGGCAAACCGAGCGCTTTCTGGTGCCGAAGATCGTCGCGCACTTTGTGCGCAAGGAGCCGCGCATCGAGCTTGGCAACCTGGACGTCGCGCGCGATTTCTCCGATGTGCGCAGCGTCGCGCGCATTTACCGCGATCTGCTTGAATCGGATGCCGCGACTGGCGAGACGGTTAACGTGTGCAGCGAACATCCTTATACGCTGCAAGAAGTCGTGCAACTGGTCCGCGAGGCTTCAGGGCACGATCTCGAGATTCGAGTCAATCCGGCATTCGTGCGTCAGAACGAAGTGAAGATGCTGGTGGGTTCCGCGGAGAAACTCCGCCGTTTGTTGCCGGATCTGCCGTCCATCGAGTTTCGCGACACGATCCGCTGGATGGTCGAGGCTTGAGTATAGCCGCGGGCTTTGGGTGCCCGGTCTCGCCGGGTGCGCATTTATGCTGCTTCCTTGCGCATTGACGAAGAGGGCTTCGCGGTGCCGCCGCTAGTGGCCAATGAGCTGATGTTCTCACCGAGCGGTGCTTGCGTATGCTGCAGCACGTCGGCGCCGGTCGTTTCCCAACCCGGTGCGAGATAGCCTCCGCGAATTGCGGCTTCGTGCTCAGCCACCGCATCCGGGTGCTCGATACACCAGCGTAGGCGCGATTTACATGCTTTGTGTCCCGCGGATCGAGATACGCGACCAGGTCGGCCGCCATTTCGGGCAGCGATGACGCGTTCGAGCACCGGCAGAACTTGATGTATGCAAGACTTTCTGTCAGCGGTAAGCCCCAGCCTTCATAAATCGATGGATAAACGGTAAAGCGAGCGTGTCTGAATGTAAGCGTCCGGGCAACCCACCTTGAATTGCGCTAAAGCTCTTGGGAGTATCGTGTCCACTTAACGAACAAGCGGACACGTGAACACTATCGAAGAAGAAACGCTGCCGATGCGCCGGCGCCGGCGACGCTACAGCGAAGAGTTTAAAGCGCAGGTTGTGGCCGCGTGCCAGGGCACGGGGGTCTCAGTCGCGGCGGTCGCGCTGGAACACAAGCTCAACGCTAACCTGCTGCGACGCTGGATCGATCAGACCGAAGGCAGACTTCCCAAGGGACTGGCGGGCCGTCCAGCACAGGTGCAAGCGACAGCGTTGCCTGCATTTGTGCCGGTCGCGCTTGATACACGCGAAGCATCTTCGACAGAGATCCGCGTCGAAGTGCGCCGGGGCGAGCAGACGATCACGGTAAGCTGGCCAGCAACGGAAGCAGCCGGGTGCGCCGCGTGGCTTCGCGAGTGGCTGCGGTGATCCGTGTCGACGAGGTGTGGCTGGCTGTCGACCCGCTGGACATGCGCGCGGGATTCGACACCGCACTGGCACGGGTGGTCAAGGTATTCGGCGCGGCGCATCCACACCATGCCTACCTGTTCACCAACCGCCGCGCCAGTCGCCTGAAGGTGCTGGTGCATGACGGCATCGGCATCTGGCTGGCGGCACGGCGCCTGAATCAGGGGCAATTCGTCTGGCCGCACATCGGCAGTGAGCCGAAGCAGCTTGCATTGACGCATGAGCAGCTAGCCGGTCTGGTGCTGGGCCTTCCGTGGCAGCGCATCGGCGAGAGCGGCGTGATCCGTATCGTCTGAGACAGGGCATTCAGCGACGTAAACTGTTTCGCTTCCGCGGTATGAGGGGTTCTGGCAGACTGGCCCGCATGAACCTGCCCTCCGACCTTGATGCCCTCGATCCTGAGCAGTTGCGCGCCCTGGCCGCGCAACTGATGGCCGAGGTTAGGGCAAAGGATCTGGAGCTAGAGGAGAAGGAGCGAGAGGTCAGCGCACGGGACCGCGAGCTTCACTTCCGGCAGACCCGCATCGAGCAGCTCACCCACGAGATCTCAATCCTCAGGCGCCAGCAGTTCGGGCGGCGTAGCGAACAACTCAACAGCGAGCAGATGAGCCTGCTCGACGAGGCGATCGATGGTGATCTGGCCGCCGTCGAGATGGAACTCGAGCAACTGGAACCTCCCACGCCTGAACAGCAACGCGGGCAGCCCAAACGCGCACCGTTGCCGCCGCGGCTACCGCGAATCGACATCCGTCACGAGCCGCACAGCACGATATGCCAGTGCGGCTGCGAACGCGTGCGCATCGGCGAGGACATCAGCGAGAAGCTGGACTACGCGCCGGGCGTGTTCACGGTGCAGCGGCATATCCGCGGCAAGTGGGTCTGTCGCCACTGCGAGACGCTGGTCCAGGCACCGGTGCCTGCGTACGTGATCGACAAGGGCATCCCGACGAGCGGCCTGCTCGCGTCGGTGCTGGTCAGCAAGTATGCGGACCACCTTCCCCTGTATCGCCAGGAACAGATCTTTGCACGCGCGGGACTGGCGATACCGCGTTCGACGCTGGGCGCATGGGTAGGCACATGCGGCGTGCAGTTGCAGCCGCTGGTCGATGCACTGCATCAGGAGATGCTGCAGCAGGATGTACTGCATGCGGACGAGACCCCGGTGCAGATGCTTAGCCCGGGCAAGGGCAAGACACACCGTGCATATCTCTGGGCGTATACGCCCACGCAGTTCAGCGACCTGCGCGCCGTGGTCTATGACTTCGCCGACAGTCGCGCCGGCGAACATGCACGCGCATTCCTGGAGAGCTGGCAGGGCAAGCTGGTGTGCGACGACTACAGCGGCTATAAGGCCTCGTTCCAGCTGGGCATCACCGAGATCGGATGCGCGGCTCACGCGCGGCGCAAGTTCTTCGATCTGCATGCCAACCACAGCAGTCAGGTCGCCGGGCAGGCGCTGCCGCTCTTCGCTGCGCTGTACGACATTGAGCGTGAGGCTGCGACGCTGGACGCCAAAGAGCGGCATCGACTTCGGCAAAGCCGGGCCAGGCCTGTCTGCGACGCGCTCTACGACTGGCTGGCTGCACAACGCAAACTCGTGTCTGAAGGCTCGGCCATTGCGAAAGCCTTGGACTACAGCCTCAAGCGCTGGGAAGCGCTTACGCGCTATATCGACGACGGGAATGTGCCCATCGACAACAACTGGGTCGAGAACCAGATACGTCCGTGGGCAATCGGCCGATCCAACTGGCTATTTGCAGGCTCGTTGCGAGCAGGACAGCGTGCCGCTGCGATCATGAGCCTGCTGCGCTCCGCGCAACTCAATGGCCACGACCCGTACGCGTATCTCAAGGACGTTCTCACGCGTCTCCCGACACACAAGGCCAATGACATTGCTGCGTTGTTGCCACATCGATGGCAGCCCGCCAACGCCATCGCCTGACCGCTTTACGTCAAGATGGGATCACCGGCCGCTTACAAATAACGGCGTGATGCGAGCGCTGTGCCAAGGCCTCACACACACGGGCTTGGATGGTATCGCTTGCCCCCGATAATCCATTGGTCGCAGGCGTCGACTTGCGCGGTTTGCTCCGCGCGACGGAAGCAATGAGACCCCGCTACGGCTCTTTAGATTTTGGGAAAGTGGCCGTTTACCTAACACACATAGTTCCGGAAACGCGTTCGGAAGAAAGACAGGTGGTGACGCCTACTCGAATGGGGTTTGTAATATGAAGCTGTCTTTTGCGCAAAAGCTGTGGCTGCCGCTAGTTTTGGGCGTGCTGTGTCTGGCCGGCATATCGGTCTACAACGCTTACGAAACGCGCGACATACGCCTCGCCGAGCGTAAGGCCGAACTCACGCACGCATCGGAGATTGCGCTGAGTGTGGTCAAGACTTTTGGCGATCAGGCCAACTCGGGCAGCATGCCTGCGGCGGAAGCCCAGCGGCATGCCATGGATAGCGTCCGCAACATGCGGTACGGCGACGAAGGCTATTTCGTCGTGCTCGACTCGAAGCCAACGATCTTGATGCATCCGATCCAGGCAGCGTCAATTGGCAAGTATGTCGGCGACGTCAAGGATCGAAACGATGTTTACTTTTACCGCGACATAGTTTCCGCCATCAAGCGCGATGGTAAGGGATTTGTTGCGTTTGAATTTCCGAAACCTGGCGCCACCGAAGCGTCGCCAAAGGTCATCTACGCCGCGGCATACCAGCCTTGGGATTGGATCGTCACCACCGGTCTCTATGTCGACGACATCGACGCGGCGTTCCGTTCGTCGCTGTACCAGAGCCTTGGAATTCTGGTGGTACTTGCCGGCGCCCTGTCGTGCATTGTCGTGCTGCTCAATCGCGGCATCCTGCGCTCGCTGGGCGGAGAGCCCTCATATGCGGCCGAGATCGCTAACCAGATCGCCGATAACGATCTGACTGCAGCGGTGAACACAGCGCCGGATGACAAGTCGAGTCTGCTGTTTTCGATCAAACGCATGCAGACGCAACTGGCGCAAACGATCGGCACGATCAAGGTGTCGGCCCACTCGATCGCTACCGCGACTCATCAGATTGCGGCGGGAAACCAGGACCTGTCCCAGCGTACGGAGCAACAAGCGGCCTCACTCCAGCAGACCGCGGCCAGCATGGAGCAGCTAACCTCGACCGTCACGCAGAACGCAGACAATGCCCGTCAGGCCAACCAGCTTGCCTCGCAGGCGGTTGCTGTCGCGGAACAGGGCGGCATGGCGGTATCCCGGGTGGTCGAAACCATGAAGGGCATCAATGAGAGTTCGGACAAGATCGCTGATATTGTCGGCATCATTGAGGGCATCGCATTCCAGACCAATATTCTCGCTCTGAACGCAGCCGTTGAAGCCGCGCGAGCGGGGGAGCAAGGGCGAGGTTTTGCGGTCGTGGCTTCAGAAGTGCGTTCGCTCGCTCAGCGCTCGTCGACTGCATCCAAGGAAATAAAGGAATTGATCAACGATTCGGTCGAACGTGTCCAGGCAGGCGCGGGTTACGTGCGCGAAGCCGGTGCGAAGATGGGCGAAATCACACACGAGATCCGGCGCGTGACCGACATCATGGCGGAGATCACCGCCGCATCGGAGGAGCAGACCAAGGGGATTGGCCAGGTGAACCAGGCGGTATCGCAAATGGATGAAACCACGCAGCAGAATGCCGCGTTGGTTGAACAGGCTGCTGCTGCCGCAAGTTCGCTGGAGTCGCAGGCGAGCGATCTGAATACCGCAGTCTCGATGTTCCGGATGCCAATCTAGCTGTGCGGATTGGCGAGCCTGCTAAACGACGGATAGGTAGATCATCTCTACGTCGGTGTCGTCCAAAGGCAGATGGCATCGACCATTGGTCAGCATTTGAGCGTGTTCGGTGGTCGCGCTGCGTCGACACTCTCTTGTCCGCTTCGCGCGCGACAGCGGTCGCTGATCCGCCAAGGTCGAATGTCGGTAGCGGGTCGCTTTACGCCTTTTGCATGAGAGGCCGCGCCGTGGCGACCGCCGGGCTCGGACATCGGGCGCTAGTCGGCCATTATCTGCCGGTCGACCCTCTCGCGAAACAGGCATTGGAACGGCTCCTTCCCTGCTGATGGCGGCCGCTTAATGGCTCGGGAACAGGTAGTCTTCATGGCACGTCGCGTCCGCCACAGGAAGGCGCGCTCCTAGCGCTGCTCCGATCAGCGAGAACGCAAATCGAGCGCAGCCACCGGAAAGGCAGTATGGTCGCGCTGGGCGTTGTCAGGACCGATTCTATCGCCAGCGAAGTCGTCACCCGACTGCTTCGTGGGGCGCGCAGTCTCGCGCGTGCTTGCCCGCTTGCTTGCGCGCCAGCGTAGTACGGGCTATAGCAGAGTGGCGAACTTTGCCGCGCCACGGATCCAGCGCTGTCCATCCGGCTCCGCTTGCTTATTCTAGGGAATATCTGTGCTCGCCTGCGACCGCGTCCGACATTCTATTATCGAAAAGGCGGTGACCGACGCGACGGGAGTCTGGGATGTCGCGGTGGCCAGCCTTTGCCTGAGAAGGTTTGCAGAACCCAGTACGCGCCCCAGCCATTGCTCCGGAGCATCCGCAGATCCGCTAGATGAGGAGAGAGCGGGTGGTGGCACGTGCGCGCTTGTCTCGGCCATCACCTATCGTTAATCTGGCGCAAAAGGTCAGAAACCGACAACATGCCAGCAAACGGACTACTACCACGGAAGCGTCTCGCCACGGTAGTTGTAGTAACGCAGTCCTGCCTTACCCGACGACGCGGCTATCTGATTCACTATTCCGGGGATGCTTTCCTCAATGCTCAGGGTCGCATCGGCGCCGCCCATGTCCGTCCGAACCCATCCAGGATCGACCAGCGCAAGGCTTTGTGAAGCGCTCGCGTGGCGCGCGGCAAAGGATCGCATCAGCATATTCAAAGCCGCCTTGCTGGCGCGATAGACTTCCCATCCACCGCTTTCGTTCAGTGCCACGCTACCAAGACTTGAGGACATAATTGCTATCGTTCCTTGTTCTTTTACCTTGTCGTACAGCCGCTCAATGATGCGGATCGGACTCAACGCGTTTGTCACCATCAAACGGCTGAAGTCCTCGGTCGTAACCTCGTCCGCTCGATCCTCTGGACCAAGAGCGACACCGGCATTGACATACAGGACATCAAACTCGTGACCAGGCAGACGGCCCGCGAGGGCTTCAATATCAGAGCGATCAGTGACGTCCAACTGCTCGATACGTATCTGCCCCGGAAACGCCTGTTCTAAGCGATGCAGCGGCGTATTGCCACTTCGTACCGTAGCGACGACGTTCCAGTCTCGCGAAAGCCACTCTTGGGCAAGCGCGAGGCCAAGACCACGCGATGCACCAATGATCAAGACTTTGTTAGAGCTCGTCATATATCGATTCCTCCTTCAATAAGAATGTTGAGACGACAGTTTCTAAGGCCTAAAGCAACCGCTACGGCCCTTGGTGTGGCTATCGGAAAGTATGTTGGACACCTCGCACCGCGTGCAATCGCCCGAGAGTCATAAGGCATATGCCGCCGAGTAATGACTGGACCGGTCGTCGCCGCCTAAACTCTTCGCCTTGAGCAAAATCGTGTGTCGGCGGCGAGCGGGCGGCCACAAGCCGACGTTCCCGCCGATGGCCTGGGCTTATCGAATGGCTCCCATCATGCGCGATAGCTGTCCCGACATTGTGCCTCTGTGTGCCGCAGAGCCTCGCGGGCACGCTTCCCTTCAACCGTTCTCTCTCGCAAGCAGTTCGAGCTTGCTGATTGCCTTCCTTACTGGCGCCCGTGCAAGCATCTCGTCGTACCAGCGTTGAACATGCGGTGTCATGTCCAGTGTCACGTTCGGGAAGGCTCGTC
>Ga0207711_10004516_pt1 | contig 11854 bp, 12 predicted proteins | sample KBSS34metaG_FD_184401 | JGI IMG/M metagenome (GOLD analysis project Ga0207711, IMG submission 184401) | Switchgrass rhizosphere microbial communities from Kellogg Biological Station, Michigan, USA - KBS S3-4 metaG (SPAdes) (version 2) | ecosystem: Host-associated > Plants > Roots > Rhizosphere...
AAAGTGGGCTCACTGATCGATCAGGATCGGATAGCGCGCAGCGCGAGCGAGATCGATCAGTGAGCCCACTTTGCCGTTGGGAGTTATGGTGGTGCATTCGACCATTTTCACCGTCGGGAATTCGGCGATCACCGCGGCGGCCGCGTCGCCAGATCGAACGCCGCACAAAAGCTCGTATTCTCCGTTCAACGATGTGTGTGAACGAATGGCGTCCCGCAGCGCCGCATCGACACCATGAATGGGTTTCAAAACACTGGCCCCTGGCGTCTGGCCCCTGGCCCCGGACCCCTGGCCCCTGCGGAACGCGAGGCAGGCGACGGTGGCGAAAAGCTGGTACGCCCCCGCGATCGCCACGACAATTTCCAGGATCACAACGCCAGCAACCACACGCCGCCGGCGACCAGGGCCGCGCCGATCCAACGCCGTGAGTCCACCCGCTCTTTAAGAACCAGGCGAGCCAGGACGGTTTCGATCACCAAGCTCCCGGCCGAAGCGGGAACAGCGAAGCTCAGGTCCGCCACCTGTAACAGCGGCAGGAACGCGAAAAAGGAAACCGCCATAAACACTACTGCAAGGATCAGATTCCTCTTACGCACCAACGTGGCTAAAACCAGGCGCAATCCGCTGGGCCGGAAATCGTGGATTTCTCCGTGGCGTTTCATCTCGTGACTTTGCAGCAGATCGGCGGCTACAGTGGAGCCGATGATGACCCCCAGCAGCAGCCATGCTTTCATCACGGTTTCTCCGTGTGCGGATTCCCGAGACCCACTAAGATAACTCCGCCCATGATGAGCAGCGTTCCCGCCCATCGAGCCAGAGTGACATTTTCTCCCAGGAACAAACGCCCGAGCGCGGCGTTGATCACGTAGCCGAATGCCGTCACAGGAAGCACGTAACTGAGATCAGCCCAGCTTAAGAGGAACATCTTGCTCAGCAGCCACGCGATCAGTAAAAGAATTCCCAAGCTTACCCACGGATTGAAGATCACGCGCAAAAACGATAGCGGCGAAGCGGTGATCTCTTCGGCGCCATGCTGCATGCCCCACTTGAGGAACAGATTCCCGAGGACATTCGTCAGGATCACAATCGCGGCGAAGGCCCGCGTCTTCCAACGCAATCGGGGATTCATCCGGAAACGAGCCGGCGCCTAAACTCGTTCGTCCGCTTGGCTCAGGACGCTGGCTTTCTCATCCGCGACGTATTTCTTGCGCTTGGCCCGGAGGCTCAAGTAATCCTTGGCTTCCTTGTAGATCCGCTTGCGCTCATGTCCGTCGAAAATTCCCTTGCGAACGATGCGCCAGGCGGCTTTGGGGCGGAAGTAATATTCGCCATAGAACCGCTCCACCCACTCCACCATCTCGCCCTTGGCCAGGATACCGGGATACACGACGTTGGGGAGCTGGTGGCCTTCGTCGTCCGACATCTTGAGCTGCACCAAGCCATTCTCTTTGGCGTAATCGTAGAACTCGGTGCCGGGGTAGGCGTGCGCGATGGAGACTTGAATCGTCTCCACATCCAGCTGCTTGGCGAAGTCGATGGTGTTGCGTATGGTTTCGCGCGTCTCTCCCGGCAGGCCGACGATGAAATCGCCGTGGACCGTCAGGCCCAGGTTATGAGCGTCTTTGGTAAAGCGGCGGGCGCCTTCGATGGTCGCACCCTTTTTGATGTTCCTGAGAATTTGTTCGTTACCGGATTCGTAGCCGACGATCAGCAGCCGGCAGCCGGCGTCCTTCATGGCCTTGAGGGTTTCGTAGTCGGTGGTGACGCGCGAGGTGCAGCTCCAGGTGAAGTTCAAGGGCTTCAGCTTGGCGCACAATTCCAGAGTGCGGGCTTTCTTGTAGTTGAAGGTGTCGTCGTCGAAAAAGATTTCCTTCAAGCCGGGGAAGTTTTCGAGCACATAGCGGCACTCGTTCGCCACGTCATCGGTGGAGCGTAAACGCCAGCGATGGCCGGAATGCGTCTGCGGCCACAGACAGAAGGTACACATCGCCGGGCAGCCCCGAGAGGTGTAAAACGACATGAACGGGTTTAACAGGAACGGAACGTTATAACGCTTGAAGTCCAGGTCGCGCTTGTAGACTTTCGATACCCAGGGCAGCTCGTCCAGATTTTCGATGACCGGGCCTTCCGGCGTGTGAACGATCTCGCCGTTCTTCCGATAGCTCACGCCGGGCAGTTCGGAAAGCGGAGTACCTTTCGCATAGCCCGCGATCTGATGGTCGAACTCGCGGCGCACCACGAAATCGATGGCCTTGGTCGCGTTCAACGATTTCTCCGGCTCGATGGTAACGGGCGGTCCTACGAAGGCTACCTGCAGCTTCGAGTTCGCATCCTTCATCATCTCGGCGATTTTGACGTCCACGTGGAAGCCGGGAGACGACGTGTACAGCACCATCAGCTCGAAATCCTTGGCCATGGCGACGGTCTGCTCGATGGAGACGCCGTGAGGCGGCGCATCCACCACTTTGCTGTCCTCCAGCATGCCGGCCGGATAGCATAACCACACCGGATACCAATACGATTCGATTTCGCGGGTGGAGGGCCAGCGCGATCCGGCGCCGCCGTCGAAGCCTTCGAAGGAAGGCGGATTCAAAAATAGCGTTCTCATGGGATGGATGCGAATCTCCTTGGTTATGGGACGCGGGCCGCCTGTTCGTCCTCTTGCCAGGTCGGGTTGCTGTAATCGGCGCTTAACTCGGCTTTCCCAAATACGCGCACATCCACGGTGCTCTGCAGGTGCTTCAACATGGATATGCCGTTGCGCATTTCATAGTCGCGCACGAAGCGGAGACTCTTGACCCAGGCAGACCCGCTCTTGACCATCTGGCCGGTCTCCTTGAGGGGCATTCCCGTGGCGCCGTCCAGCCACAGTTCGCCCTTGAATAGTCCGATCGCCTTGCGCTTCGGAGTGAGCCGGAAAATGTAGGTCTGCCCGTCGTTTTGGGTGATGATGGCGTTAATCTGGAACTTATAGTTGGCCGGGGTGATGGCGATAGAACCCTTCTCCCGCTCATTCTGCTCAAGTTCCAGGTATTTCCCGATGACTTCATTTTTCACAATAGGATCGCCGATGAACCGCCCGATCGGGTCGAACGTGATCTTTCCAAACTTGGAAATCACCCGTAGAACTTTGAGTTTACCCTTCTTCTCCAGATTGGGTAGCTGCGCGTCGATTTCAACCTCCATGCGGGCCCCCCGAAGGGCCTCCTGCTGGGCCTGCTGGGCCGCGATATAGCGGTTGATGACATCCTTCAGGTTGTCCGGCGTCGCATAGTTTTTAGGGAGATCGGCGGCCTGGACTACCAGCGCTGTGGCTGCCAACGCGAGTAAAAAGTTCGGTAGACGCACTAACAAAATACCTTTGCAAGCGTGAAAACACACGCTTACGGGCCTATTGTATCAGATGTAACGGAAAACGCAGGGGTTGCGGATTTTCGTTCCAGGTCTGTAGATCGAAGAAAACGCGGCGTCCATCGGTCCGGGCCGTAACCAATCCATCAAGATCCGTCCGTAACACGGCAGCGTGCCGCCCCGACAGCCTCCCGAGCACGTCCGGATGGGGGTGGCCGAAGGAGTTTTCGTATCCCGCCGAAATCAGGGCGACCGAGGGCGAGACGGCGTTAAGGAACGCCTGGGTACTGGAAGTCCGGGAGCCGTGGTGGCCGACCTTGAGGACGTCGGCATGAAGATTGGCTCCCGCGGCAAGAAGTCTCGCCTCGATCCCCCGCTCCATATCGCCCGTTAGCAGAAAGGATCGCGATCCGTAGCTGATCCGCAGCACCAGAGAATCGTTATTGCCCACTTTTTCGGCTGTATAGTCGTCCGCGGGCGCGAGGACTTCGAGAGTCGCTCCGGAGAGTTGGATGGGTCCGGCCGGGTGCTTTTCAGAGGATGGAATGCCCAGGCGGCGGGCAAGTTGGAGCAACTCGCCCGGGGGATTGGCTCCCGTCCACAACTCCTTAGGCCGGAAGTTCGACATGATCGCGCCCAAGCCGCCGATATGGTCCTGGTGGGAATGGGTGGCGACCATCACATCGATGCGGCGAATGCCGCGGCTCCAGAGATAAGGAGATACCACGTCCTCGCCGATATCGAGGTTGGATTTTCGCTGGCGTCCGTACACCAGCCGTCCGCCGCCGTCGACCAGCATGGTTTCGCCGCGTGGCAGGACTACGAGCAGGCTATCGCCTTGGCCCACATCGATGGCCGTCAATTCGAGGAGGCCGGTCGCCTGGGAGCCAAGCCAAGGCTGCCATAGCAACAGGGCGAATAAGCTCAAGACGGTTCCCATCGCGGGCCATCTCCACACTTGGCGGCTGATGAGAACCGCGCAGGCGACGAGCGAGGCCGCAAAGGCCAGAATCAGCCACAGCGGCGGGTCGGGAACCCGCCATGCCGGTTCCAGATTCGCGTGCCAGCCTGCCACACGAGCCGAGAATCGCAAAAGGATGCCCGCGAGCCATCCGGTCCAATGCCAGCCGGTGAAGATCGCCACGAAACCCAATGGGACTACCGCGTTCATGGCGGGAACGATGAGCAGGTTGGCGCTCAGACCGGTGAAGGAGACGCGGTGAAAATACTCCGCCATGGGAAGCGCCAGACCGATCTGAATGGTGGCCGAGATCACGATCATCTCGAAGGCAAAGAATACGGCGCGAAGCGACAGGGAAAAGAACTCCTGCGCCCAGCGCAGCGGCCATCGCAAGAAGCCGGTCCATAGCCACAGCGTTTCCGCAGCCAGGCGAAGCTCGACGCGAAATTGCGCCACGCGTGGGTCCGCGTGAATATCCAGATCTGGGTTGGCAATCCCGCGCAGGCCACAAGCATACGGAGCCGAGGTAGCTTCAAGCAGCGGCGCGGCCAGTGAGCCGATGGCGGCCACCGCAAGAAAAGATAATTGAAAGCTCGCCTCGAACATCTGCGGCGGGTCCCATGCGAGGTAGGCCAGTGCCACCGCGGCGAGAAGATTCATCACGCGCGCGCGGCGAAAACAGGCTCGCGCCAGCGTGTAGAGCGTGAATCCGCCCGCTGCCCGCACCACCGGTGCCGAGAATCCCGAGACCAGCGCGTACAGCCAGGCTGCGCCAGCGGTCACCGCCAGCGCGCTCAATTCGGAGATCGGCACCAGGCGCAGCAGAAATAGAAGCACCGCTGCCAAGACGGTCACATGGACGCCCGAAATTACCAGTGCATGAAAGGTGCCAGTCCGGCGAAAATCGTCGGTCCAGACGCGCTCGAGTTTCACCGGTTCACCGACTAGGATCGCCTGCATCATCCCGGAGAAATAGTCGTTGCCTGCGTACAACCTGTCGATGCGGTCGAGAACCGCGGTGCGCAGCGCGAAGATGCCGGCCATGAAACGCGATCCGCAACGCCCCGGCAACACCGTCGCAGTCGAGTTGCGACCCATGGACGCGGTCCAGAAAATATTGCGGCGCGCTAAATAGGCCGCGTAGTCGAATTCACCGGGATTGTTGAAGTTGTGCGGACGGCGCACGCGCGCCTCGATTTCGACTCTCTGCCCGTACGACAAACGCGGCGGTGCGGGATCGCCTTCGTCCGACGGAATCAGAACTTGCGCCCGAGCTCCCGGTTCCAGCTCCAGCGTGAACTGCGCGCGATCTTCGCCGAATACCGTAGGCTCGACGACGCAGCCTGCCAGGATCACGATCTCACGGGACGTCGCGTCGATTTCGGGCGCCGGGCCGGGTCGATGCCAGGCTCCCGCGAATGCTCCGGTGAAAAACATCGCCAGAAGCGCCGCCGTTCGTTTGATCCACGGAGAAGCCGGCAGCAGCGCCAGAATCGCCAGTGCAACCGCGGCCAGCGCCGCTTCGCGGATCGAAAACGGGGCCGTTTGGTCTAAAAGAATGCCAGCGGCAAACGCGACGAGTGGAAGGATTAGCGGTTCACGCACCGTGGAGATAGTTTCTCCACGGTGCAAAAACTCTCTGGGCTATTGCGTGTGTTATCGCGGGACTGGCTTGGCGAATACTTCGATCTTCGCCACGTCAGCCCATCCGCCGGGGCCGTGGCCGCTGCTGGGCATCAGATCGGCGAAACCAATCTCGTCCACCTTGCTGAGATCCGGATCTTTCACCCAGTTGCCGGTGGTCACCATGCGGGTGGGATCGACGCGCAGCCACTTAACATCGCTCACCGCGAACTCGCTTTCAATCCAGTCGGACAGCGATCCGTCGGCGCGATCGCCCACCAGCCAGATGCCATCCGCCGTCTTGATGAGCGGGTGGACCATGTGGAGGCCGGACATCTTCGACACCAGCCGGATGCGGGCCAGTCCCGTCAGGTCCGCATAGCTATTCTTGTGCTTCAGAGTGAAGGCGCAAGGCGTGGTGCACATGCCCGTCCAAAGGTGAATAGGATTGGTTTCGTCGGTGGCCGCGCCGGTCATCAACATCTCTTTTCCCGTCGGCCCGAGCAGGTTTAGAGTCAGGTCCGGATTGGCAACGGACTCCGCTGGAACCACTTGATGCTCGCCGCCAGCAGGAGTCTGCTTCCACTCTTCGCGGAAGAACAGCGGCGGGCGGGCGGCGGCTTTGCCTTTGCCTCCCTGTTTCGCGCCACCTTCTTTAGCGGCCGCGGGAGCAGCCGGTTTGGGCTCCTGGGCGATGGCGGTGTAGACCACACCAACCACCAGCGAGCAATTGAGCATCGTGAGTGCGACCACGCGTCGTGACATATGTAAAGTTCTCCTGAACGGCTGCCAGTATAACAAAGGATGCCGGTTGCCATAAAATCAAGGTGGTGCTCCGAACAGCGTTCCTTATCGCGCTGCTGGCATCCGCTGCTTCCGCCGCGGACTGGACCGAGTACCGCATGGGACCGTTCCGCGTCATCAGCAACGCCGGCGACCGCGCGGCGCGCGAGCGCTTGACGCAAATGGAGCAGACCCGCCACGTTCTTGCGGGCATGCTGGGCAAGACCGACCTGCCCACGGTCTGGCCGATCGTACTGGTGCTGTTTCCGAATCAGAAGGAATACGGGCCACACGCGCTTCCGCAGCCTTTTGTTCCGGGGGGATCCTCGGATCTCAGCGCATGGACCGCCGATACCCCTCAGCCTTTGGATTGGCGCCGCGAAATCGTGCGCCGTCTGATCTCCGATAACGCGGGATTGCTCTCGGGCGTCACCGTCACCGCACTCGAGGATCTTTTTTCGACCATCGAAGTGAACGCCACGCGCGTCAAACTAGGCGCAGCCCTGCCTGCGGGAGCTTTGCCGCCGGATCGTCTGCGTGCGTGGGCCAAGATCCAGCTACTGGCGACGAATCCCGAATATGCCGGGCGCTTCCGCGTCTACTTGAGTAATCTCCAGCAGGGCAATGAAGAAAGTGTGGCAGCGCGCAACGGCTTCGATCTGACGCTAGAAGAGCTGAACCGACGGGCCGACGCATATTTCCGGGCAGGCGTATTCGAAGCGTCTCCGGTTTTCGGCGAAGCTCTGAATCCGAATCGCGATTTTATCGAGAAGCGACTCCCGCAATCGGACGTCGACGACTGGTTCGCCGAACTGAAAGCCGCCGGCAAGACGTTTTCCCCGGTCAGTCCACGCGGCTTGCTCGCCGCGGGCACGGCCGTTTCCCTGGAGCAGGCCGCAAAGGCCAATCCGCGCTGGGCGGAGCCGCATGTTCGCCTGGCAGAGCTCGAAACAAATAAGTTGGTCAAGGTGAGCCGCCTCAAGGCCGCGATCGCGCTCGATCCTCAGAATTCCGCCTATTGGCGGGCGCTTGCGGAGGCTCAGACGGCGGCAGATCAGCCCGTCGATGCCGCGAAATCCTGGATCTCGGCGGAACGCACCGCTCCCAGTGAAGCCGAACGCGCGCGCATCCATCAAGTTCGCGTAGACGCCGACCTGCGCCGCGTCGAGGCCGAACTGGCCGACAAAAAACGCGCGGCCGATGAACGTGCGGCGGATCTGCAGCGTGTAAAGGATGGCGCGGCAGCCGAGATTCGCGCGGCGGAGGCCAAGGCCAACCGCGAACAGGGCGGTCTCAAGTCCGGTGCGACTCCCGTCCCGTTCGCCCAAATCTATGGCGGCGAGACGGTCAACGGAACGTTGCTACAAGTCGAGTGTCTGAATGGACCTCGGCGGCTGACGATCCAAAACGCGAAGGGTACGGTGAAGGTGCTCATCCGCGGCACGGACGGCTTGAATCCGGCGGATTTCGTCTGCGGCGCGCAGAAGCCCGCCCGCCAGGTCATGGTGATCCACGATTCGAAACCGGACGCGAAGTTGGGCACCATCGGGAACGTTACGACTTACGAGCTGCGCTAATGCCCGGCACGTCGCGCCGGATTCCGCTGCGTTGGATCGCGGTTGGCGTATTCGTTCTGTCGTCCTCGCTGAATTATCTGGATCGCCAGCTCCTGGCCGCCCTGGCGCCGACCATACGCGGTGAATTTCAGTTGAGCAATGAGCAGTATGGACTGGTCATATCGTCCTTCTCGCTGGTCTATGCTGCCATCGCTCCCGCCGCCGGCTGGTTCATCGATCGCGTGGGCCTGAATCTCGGCGCCGGGATCGCCGTAGCGCTGTGGTCGATGGCAGGTTCGGCTACTGCGTGGACGCAGAGCTTCGCCGGGCTGCTCGCCTGCAGGACGGTCCTCGGCGCGGCCGAAGCCGCCGGCATTCCCGCTACTGGAAAAGCCAACGCGACCTATCTGCAGCCGCGCGAGCTGGCACTGGGCACAGCGTTCAACCAGGTCGGGATCACGCTCGGATCCGTCGCGGCACCGCTGATCGTTACGTTGATGCAGCCACGTTACGGATGGCGATCCACATTCGCTTTATGCGGAGCGCTCGGATTCCTGTGGATTCCCCTGTGGCTGTTCACGTCCAAACGCGTTCCGACGGTATCTGCGGCAAGCCCCGTCCGTGAAGGCGGGGGCAAGCTCCTCCGCGATCCGCGATTCTGGGGACTCGCTATCGCCAACGCTTTCGTCATGACGCTATACGCGCTCTGGAGCAACTGGACCACGCTGTACTTCGTTCAGGAGCGGCACATGACCCAGGCCCAAGCCAATCGCGACTTCGCTTGGATCCCGGCAGTGTTCGCAACCGCGGGCGGATTCTTCGGCGGCGTGCTGTCCTATCGCTGGATCCGCGCCGGCATGAACGTACTCCGTGCGCGTTTGCGCATCTGCTGGATCTCGGCTGTGATTCTTCTGGCGACGGCTGCGGTTCCACTGATGCCCTATCCGGCGCTGGCCGCCGCCGCGATCAGCTTGAGTTTCTTCTGGACGCTGGCCATCAGCACCAACGTCTACGCTTTGCCTATCGATCTTTTTGGATCGGCGCACGCGGGCTTCGGCGTGGCGGGGCTGACCTGTTCCTTTGGATTGATGACCGCGTTTCTGTCGCCCTGGATTGGCAGCGTAGTGGACCGCGTGGGCTTCACTCCCGTCTGCGCGGTGCTGGCGGCGATGCCACTATTAGGTGTGGCGATTCTCCGATGGACACTAAACGCCAAATGACGATTCGCAGCCCGCGCCTCACGGATGTGGCCGTGATCGCCGCGATCCAGGCTGCTTCGCCCGAAGCCGCCCAGTGGAATCCGCTGGATTTCCTGAAGCACGATTGTCGGGTCTGCACGGTTAACGGTTGCGTCGCAGGCTATCTGGTCTGTCGGGAGGTCGCACCCGGCGAGCGCGAAATCCTGAATCTGGCCGTCGATCCCGCGGAACGGCGTAAGGGGATCGCCCGTCAACTCTTGGCCGACGCCCTGGCGAGCGCCCAAGGGGCATGGTTTCTAGAGGTTCGGGCATCGAATGTGGCCGCCATCCAGCTCTATGAGTCGGGCGGATTTCAGCGCACCGGGCGACGTCCAAACTACTATGCCGACCCTGCCGAAGACGCTATTGTCATGCGATTCTTTTCATGATATTGTCATGGTGCACAGCGGGGGGTCGACGCCCGCGGTGATTGACTGAATGAGAGTCGTTTTAGCTAGACCCACCGAGCCCAAACAATACATTTCCAAGCGACTCGGCGTGGCCCTCACGCGCCCTGAACGGTGGCGCTTCCAAACACTGAAAAAAGGAGAGGTGTCACTGATGGAGCAATATAACGAAGAGCTGAAAGCGCATCTGATGGCGACCGATCAGCAATTTCGTACCTTGGCTGAAGAGCATGCCCAGTTTCATAAACAACTGGAAACAATCGAAGCCAAGGAACACTTGACCTTGGAAGACGAGGCCGAGGAGATCCGCCTGAAGAAACAGAAGCTGCGTTTGAAGGACGAGATGAACGCCATTATGGCCCGCTGCCGGGCTCAGAAGGTGGCCTAACCTTTCTAAATTCGTCCTGTACTGAAAACTAGCTGTCAGGTGCGCTAGACCTGATTTGGGCCGGATCGCCACAAAGGCGTTCCGGCCTTCATAATTTTAGAGTCAACCACTATAAGCGGTATAATTCAGGCCATAGCAGGGAGGCGCCCTATGCGAGTTTTGCAGGCGCGTTTTGTTGGATTGGCGATGTTGTCGGTCGCCGCGATGTTCCTCGGGGTTTCGCCCGGAATCGCCCAGAAGAGCGGCTCAAACGGCGGAGGCTCCGCCGCTCCGAGTCCGGGGAAAGGTACTCCCAGTCCGACTCCCACCAACACTCCCACGAATCTCCCCTCGACACCGTGTTCGACGACCACCGACACCCCGCCACTCCCCCGTCCGATTTGGATCACCGGCAGGGTCATGATGTACGATGGAGGTGCTCCGCCCGAATCCGCGACTATCGAGCGCGTATGCTCGACCAATTCCGTTCGGGCCGAAGGATACACCGATTCCAAGGGCCGCTTCAGCTTGAATCTCGGTCAAAGTAACGGCGTCTTCAACGACGCCAGCACCAGCAGCTTCCCGATCTTTGGACAGGAGAGCGGGTTGGGCCAGGCGTGCAGTGAAAGCGGCGCGAGCAGACCATCCAGGAATGCGAACCCGGATTCCGCTTACGCAGACTGCGAGATTCGCGCGCGCCTGCCGGGCTATCGTTCCGACACTATTTCTCTCGCCATGCGGCGCTCGCTGGACAACCCGGATGTGGGAGTGATCGTGCTCTATCCCCTTGCTGGCATTCAAGGCCTGACTGCCAGCGCTACTTCCGCCCAGGCGCCCAAAGACGCACGGAAGGCTTACGAAAAAGGGCTCGATTCCGTGAAGAAGGACAAGGTGGATCAGGCCGAGCAGGAATTCCGCAAAGCCGTGCAGCTCTATCCCAAACACGCCGCCGCGTGGCTGGAGCTAGGAAAGATCCTGGAGAAGAAAGAACGCTATCCGGAAGCGCGGGAGGCCTACGCCAGCGCATTGGCGGCGGATTCGAAGTTCTTGTATCCCTACCAGCAGCTTTACCAGATAGCGTTGCGCGAGCAAAACTGGAAAGACCTGGCGGAGAAGACCGATCAGCTAACGCATCTGAATCCATACGAGTTCCCGGCCGCCTATTACTTCAACGCTCTGGCTCATTTTCAGTTGAAGGAATATGATCAGGCTGAAAAGAGCGCGCAGCAGGCAGTGGAGGCCGATCGGAAGCAGGCCAATCCCAAGACGCACTACCTGCTAGGCGCGATCCTGATCCAGAAGCAGAATTGGACCGGAGCCGCGGAAAGTTTCCGTGCGTACTTGAAGGCCGCGCCGAACGCAACCGACAAGACGCAAGTGGAAAAAACCCTGGGCCAGTTGGATCAGCAAATCAGCCGAGTACAAACCGCTTCTCAAGATTCGGCCGCGCAACAGTAGTTAATAAAACAATAGTTGCACAATTTGTTTTAGCGAGCGCGCTATAATTAGGGTTCCCCCGAGAATACGAGGAACCCGCCATGGACGAAAAAGAACGCGCGCGAGCCCTG
>Ga0207711_10004520_pt1 | contig 11842 bp, 8 predicted proteins | sample KBSS34metaG_FD_184401 | JGI IMG/M metagenome (GOLD analysis project Ga0207711, IMG submission 184401) | Switchgrass rhizosphere microbial communities from Kellogg Biological Station, Michigan, USA - KBS S3-4 metaG (SPAdes) (version 2) | ecosystem: Host-associated > Plants > Roots > Rhizosphere >...
CTCTTGTTCGATCGGTGGAGTGGCGCCGGCGCGCCATAACCAGAACGCAAACTCGCCCTGTAACCACCGATCATTATCACCCCTCGCCATTTCCAGATTCGATCGAGCTTCGGAACCACCTGCTGGAGATCACCTGCGAACCAGGCCATCTCGATACGAGCCGAGGCGATCGGACCAAGGCGTGAAATCTCCTTCGTCTCCTTTGCCAACTCATGAGCTTCCGTCAACGCCCGCGCAGCATCGGGGTCGCCACGACGTACCCGGACATGGCCCACGATGGTCAACGCCGGAATCCGCGCTACGTTGTAGCCGTGCGACTGTCCCAGCACAAATTCCGCATCATCAGTCGCCATGGTCCAGCGTCCCGTCTCAAAATGAACACGAGCCCGCGCCGTTAGCATATACCGCTTGCACGATTCAAGATCGTGTTCGGTGGCGTAGGTATTACCTTCGTCGAGGTAGCGCAGCGCCAGCGGATAATCGTGATTCATTAGTGCAGCGGATGAAAGGTTCGTGTAAGCGCGTGATGCATGCTCTTCGAGATCGTGGGCTAATGACAGTCGCAGACTTTCTTCGAGCTTCGCGAAACCCTGGTCGTCGTGTGCAAACACTTGCGCACTGCCGACATTATTCATGGCATGAACAAGGATTTCGGTTGCGTCAAAGTTCCGCGCCAACTCGATAGCACGCGAACCCCAAACGACGGCTTCGTTCGTCTGGCCCGCCAGCATGTGGAGTTGCGCGCGGTTGCTGTAGGCCCATGCCAATTCCGGGCTGACCGGAAGTGACTCCAAAAGTGTGATGGCGTCGCGTCCACAGGTCTCGGCTTCTTCTTTGCGGCCGAGATACCAAGCGAACCGTGACATCCATCTGAGATTATCACCCTGACGAATTTTGTTACCCAATTGCTGCCACACTTCAAGTGCTTGCCGGCGCGCTGCCCAGGCATCGCTGATTTGTCCTGTCACGTAACACTCATAGGAGCGGCGTTCGAGCAAATCAGCTCGTTGTTCGGGCGCAAGCACATTCGCATATTGCAAAGCCATTTGGTAGTGCAAGGCTGATTCGCGATGAGCGTGGAGTGCGGCCGCTTGCCTGGCTGCGATCGGCGCGTATTTAAGTACTGCGGCAGCATCGCCTGACTTCTCCGCGTGATGAACGATGCGCGCAAGTTGTCCTTCAGCACCACGGCCAAGCAACGCTTTCAGCACCTGCGCATGCAAACTATGAAGACGCGGCGCGGGAAGAAAATCCTCGACCGCTCGTCGCGCGAGCTCGTGCCGGAAACCTATCGCGCCGTTATCCAACAACAACATTCCGGCGCTGACACATTCTTCGAGCGCTGCCGTGGTTGGATTAATGCTTTCGTTGGCCAACCAAAGCTCCGCCTTCGTGGGCACAACCGAAACCAGCTCCACCACCGCCCGAGCAGTGGGCGTCAATCGTGCGAGTCGTGAAAGTACGGCATCGCTCACCGACACAGGCACGCCGGAATCCTGACTGGCGAGTGCTTCCGTCACGAAAAAAGGATTGCCGGCCGTAACGGCATAAAGATCTTCGACTCGTTTGCCCGCGCGTGCTGCCAGTTCGTCGACTGCATCCTCAGAAAGTGGAGGCAGACGAACACGCTTTACGTACGAACGCGGCAGATCGCCGAGCACAAGTCGCAGCGGGTGTTCGCCTTGAACCTCATCGTCGCGATAGGTGATGACGAGTAATGAATTCAGTTTGTTAATACGGCGGCCAAGAAACTTCAGCAGATCGAGCGTAGCTTCGTCCGCCCAGTGAACGTCCTCGAAAACGAGCAGCGTTTGAGGCTGACTTTGCAATTCTTCGAAAACGGCGGAAAAGATGGTGGCACGAGATGCTTCCTGGTCCAGCAAAGTAAGCAGGTCGCCACGAATTTGTAAGGCGATGTCGTGCAGTGGTCCGAGCGGGCGGGGTGTAAACAAGGCGTCGCACCCACCCCACAAAACGCGACACGTGTTCTTTGCTGTTGCGGCGAATTGCTCGACCAGCGAAGTCTTACCTATGCCCGCCTCACCACTTACGAGCGCAACTCGCCCGTGCCCATTTATCACTTCAACGAGTGTGTCTTGCAACTGCTGGAAAAAGTCCTCGCGCTCGAGTAGATCCATGTTGAATGGTTACCGATCCGGAGCGTCTTTTGGTGAGGCTCAAACAGAACGTCGCAAGTATTCCACGCTCCAGAGATTACGAACATATACTCGATTCTAATCATGCTTGCCAAGTTCTGGACACGAGCCTGACACCTCGACCGCCGATAAGAAATTGCGAAGATTGTCCACTGTGGGTGGTCCTTCCAAACCGAGTTCGAACACACGAAATTGAGCAATTCGCTTTAGCTTGAATCTTGCTGTTTGTACGGAGATCGTGGTTGAAATTCCTGAACCATGCGTTCTCTGACCGCGACATCAATAAGGTCGTGGTTTGGCGTTCTAAGAACTTCTTCCAATTTGTCCTCATCCTTCTCTTGACAATGGTCGCGAACGGTAATAGGTTTCCCCACCAGCCCCATTCAATCGATCAGCTTGAGCCGCGCGGGTTTGACTTGCGCCCCAGCATCCCCTGACGACTTTATTGCTTCTTGTCGGCGTTCGCGTACGCCGTTGTTTGTCGTACTTGGTTACTCAAGGATTACCTCAGAAGGGAGCGAATATGACAGAGAGATCGAAACGCATCGTGACGATTCTTAGTGTGATAGCTACAGTGTGCGCGATTATCTATGGCGCTCAAAAAGCACTCGTAGCGGCTTCGTCCAGACCGGTAGCTGACGCGGCTATTACCGTGGCTGGACCATCGCAATTCTACGCGCAGCACAACCTTGTTTCTGATGGCTTTGTACCGGCGGACCATATTAATCCAGATGTGGTAAACGCGTGGGGCTTAGTCTCTGGTCCAACAACACCCTGGTGGATCGTAGACAATGGAACCGGAAAATCTACGCTCTACAGTGTTGCGACCGGCACCTTTCCGTTGACGGTTACAGTTCCGGGCGCTGGTGGGGCGCAGGGAAATCCGACTGGCATTGTTTTTAATGGTGGCAGTGGCTTTGTGGTTAACAACGGTGCGGGCACGAGTGCCGCCCGTTTCATCTTCGCCAGTGAGGACGGCACACTGTCAGCATTCCGCGGCGTCCCGGTTGTTACCGTCGTGCCTAATGCCCAAGCCCCGGCTCATGGGGCCATCTATAAAGGACTGGCAATCGATAGTGACACCAACGGACAGTTCTTGTATGCGACGGATTTTCACAATGGCGCTGTTGATATTTTCGATGCCTCTTTCCACGCTGTCACAATACCTGGGGCTTTCACAGATCCGACGCTTCCTGCCGGATTTGCGCCATTCGGTATCCAGAACATCGCCGGCACGATTTATGTGACCTATGCGCTCCAGGACGAAGACAAAGAAGATGATGTTGCCGGCCCGGGAAATGGGTTCGTCGATGCCTTTACTACATCGGGGGCGTTTCTTCGTCGCGTCGCTTCGATGGGAGAACTGAACTCTCCGTGGGGTCTGGCTCTGGCGCCTGCTGATTTTGGAAGGTTCAGCGGCGATTTGCTAGTGGGCAACTTTGGAGATGGTCGTATCCATGCGTTTGACCCGGCGACGCTCACGGCGGATGGCGAATTCGAAGCGGTCGGATTGCTTCATTCCGCGAGGGGAAAACCGATTCAGATTGATGGTCTTTGGGCGCTTCAATTTGGTCAAGGGACCAACGCATCCAGCGCGAATGGGCTGAGAAACACGCTGTTTTTTACGGCCGGACCTGCCGAAGAAGAGCACGGCTTATTCGGATCGTTAGTTAACGTCCAACCGCCCGGCCGGCAATAATCGAGAGCGATGATCCCGAACCTCCCTGAGCCTCAACCACTGGGCGGTTCGGGGTTCGTCGTTCTCTTGCGGGCGAATGCAATCTTGCAAAGCTGGGATCGAAATACGTAACGCTTTCCACTGTGTACTTTCGTTAACGTCAACGTATTTGAGCGTCCACTAACGTTCACAGTACCCTCATCACTTCGCTCGATTTTATTAAAGAACTTCGATAGGGCAACTGGAATGGCAGTTGCTCCATGATCTAATCAGTCACAATGTTTTCCTCAGCCCTTCACACAATCACCTGTAGCCTCCTTGTCCTCGGAACCGCGGTCTGTATTAAGGCACAAACCGCTACGCCAAAAGCGTCAAGCGCCAGCATCAGTGGCAAAGTAACGATCAAGGGCAAACCCGCTGTAGGAGTCACGGTTCTTGCGAACGATGCCCTTGGCGGAGGCAATCCGATGATGGCGCGCTATCGCGCAAAGACCGATCAAACAGGAAGCTATCGCATCACAAACTTACCTGCCGGCACTTATGAAATCTCTTCGATCACACCGGCACTAGTACCCGTAAACCAGTCGGACTCTGTAGTCATTTCCGAAGGTGAGGAGGTTGAAGACGTCAATTTTTCATTAGTGCCTGGCGGCGTTATAACGGGAAAAATTACAGATTCTGAAGGCGATCCAGTCATCGGAGAACGTGTGAGCATCATGCCCACCGATGAACAACTCCCGAGTAGGTTTGGTCGTTCGCTGCTGACTCGATTGTATTCTTCTGATAACAGTACCGACGATCGCGGTGTCTATAGAGCATTCGGTTTACCACCCGGAAAGTACAAAGTCTCTGTGGGGGATTCCGGTTCCGGAAGGAAGAGCTCACGAGAGTATTACAAGCAAACTTTTTACCCCTCAGTTACTGATGCGGCGAAGGCAACAATTATCGAAGTAACGCAAGGCGGTGTAACGAATAACGTCGACATCGTGTTGGGTCGCACAGTTGGAACGTTCAGGGTCGCTGGCCGAGTTGTTGATGGCGAAACCGGAAGACCGATTCCCAACATCAAGTATGGTGTGGGGCAGAGGTATGGCGATGCTCAGTCCGGCGGCAGTTCATCCAGCATGGGTGGGGAAGTTACCAACGCGAATGGTGAGTTTCGATTAGAGAATGTAACGCCGGGAAAATATACGATCTTCACTGCGCAGTCAGACGGAAGTGACGTTCCGGCCGCTTCTGTGACGTTTGACGTAGTCGATCGAGATGTCACTGATTTGCTCATCAAGACGACCAAAGGCGGCAGTTTGTCGGGCGTGGTAGTGCTCGACGACAATGAAAGAGCACCCACCGTATCCAGTCGTTTCCGGATTTGCGCGACGGTGAGGAGTACAGACTCGACTTTCACCAACCCTGCCTCAAGCGCGATTGGTCAGGACGGATCGTTCAGGATCGACGGCGTGCGTAGTGGGCCTGCCAGCCTTTGGCTTTGTTTTGTCGACGACAAGCGGGAGCAATTTGAAATCCTAAGGGTCGAGCGCAACGGTATTCCGCAGTCAGAGACTATCAACGTGAAAGAACGCGAGCTAGTCGCCGGCATTCGCGTTGTCGTCAAATACCGGAAGTTAACCGGCAGTATTCGTGGGCAGGTGAAAGTTGAAGACGGAGAACTGCCGCCGCTTTCGCAACTCTCGCTCTCCCTATGGCCGCTCGATGAAAATCTCGAGCCGAAACGAACAAGCTCAATAGAATCACCTCACCTGGACGCACGTGGGCGCTTTTTAGCTGAGGGATTGCCTGCGGGCACGTATCGTTTGAGTGTCTACCTCTATGCGCCTGGGCGAACATCTGGACAAACCATGATAGCCGATGAAAAAACACAACAAGTTACTGTCACTGACGACACGGTGACTGAAGTAACTTTGATTATCAAACCTCCGCGTAATCCTAATTGAACCATCGACACCCAAACCTCTCACTATGATCTCTCACAGACGACTTCCTTATTCAGTTAGCCTCGTCGCAGCATTGTTGCTTGGTTGGTTACCGGCAATTGCGCAACCTTCATCCGCACAAGCATCAAAGCCCGGCACTATTAGCGGCAGAGTTGTTAATGAAAGTGGCCAGTCGGTGCCCAACGCCGGCATCATTCTCAGGCGCCTGGGTTCAATGGACATTCAAGGCATCTCCACGACCACAGATCGCGAAGGGAAGTTTGAACTGAGCGGACTCCAACAGGCGAACTATCAAATCTTCGCCTTTCGTCAGGGCTACGTCCCGCTACTGCGCGATCTCGATGATGCTCAGGCCGGCGTCTATCGTGTCGGTGATTCTGTGACACTGGTGCTGACCAAAGGTAGTGTCATCACGGGGACCGTCACGAATCAAGCAGGCGAACCCGTGGTTGGGGTGAATGTGCATGCGCGGATGGTTCATCCCGCTAACCCCTTACCCTTTCCCTACAACCAAATCGGCGGGGCAGATCTTACTGACGATCGAGGTATCTATCGAATCTATGGCCTACCGGAAGGAACCTATGTCGTATGGGCTGGAGGAGGCGAGGCAAGATTTACGACGAACGTAGATCCTTTTGACAGTGACGTTCCAACTTACGCTCCGGCTTCAACTCGAGACGCAGCACAGGAGATCCTGGTACATGCAGGCGCGGAAACTAATGGCATTGACATTCAATACCGCGATAGCCCGGGGCACGCCGTCAGTGGAAGCGTTCATGGGCCGGAAAGTGCTCAACCGCTTCCCTTTGCCATCTTGCTGGCTTCGGCTAGCGGACCTCAATGGCAAACGAGAGCTTTTCAGGGTCCAAACGATCGAGGCTTTACGTTCAATGGGGTGGATGATGGCGATTACTCCATTACCGCTATCTCTCAACGCCCGGATGGCGAATGGATGTTCTCGGCTGCTAACCAAATAAAGGTCAGAGGTGCCGACGTTGGCGGTGTCGAGTTGATCGTTCAACCGCTAAGTTCCGTTACCGGCCGCGTGGTACTGGAAGAAACAAATACAACTGAGTGCAGCGACAACCAGCGTCCGATTTTTACTGAAACTCTGATCTCAGCACAAAGCAAAAGCACTCATAATTTCCAGGAGGTCCTGTGGTTTCTCTCGTCAGCGGCTAATGCCGATGAACGAGGAAACGTCCTGCTGAAAAACCTGGTACCTGATCGCTATTACTTTACTACTCACTACTTCGCCAAAGACTGGTATCTAAAGTCGCTCTCGTTTGTGTCGTCAGAGACTACGAGTACAAAAGCCGGAAAGGCGGTTGATGCGGCGCGCACCTGGACCATATTAAAGCCAGGTGATCGGCTAAATGGACTTACGATCATACTTGGGCAGGGCGCTGCGTCAGTGCGCGGTCACATTGCCTTGAGTAAAGGCGAAACACAGGCAGAGAAGTTGTATGTATATTTGGTTCCTGCGGAAAGAGAGAGGATCGACGATCCGTTGCGTTTTTATGGCGCGGCAGTATTGGGCGAAGGGAAAGTTGCGTTGAATAATCTCGCGCCAGGACGCTATTTGGTGTTCGCGCAGGAAGCCAACGATGATCCTGTATCACCGTTGACGAGGTTGCGATCGCCTGACGAGACAGCTTATCGCATGAGACTGCGTCGCGAGGCTGAAACCATGAAGACTGAGATCGAACTGAAGCCCTGTCAGACGCTAGCTGATCTCAAGGTGCGTGTGAAAGCCAATTAATTCTTGCCTGCTCGACTCGGTCCACATCTCAGGCCAATGAGATTCGTATCTAAGTTAGATTCGAGAAGGAGAAATCATGAAAACAAGAGGAAGCTGGTTGATGTTCATGGTCGTCGTTGTCGCGCTGTTTGGGGCAGTTTCAACAGGTATCGGCCAAAAGCTGAACGCTACACGGCAGAGCTGGGAATACAAAGCCGTCGCGGGGAATCTCGACGACGTCCAACTCAATGAGATTGGTGCAGCAGGATGGGAACTCGCGGCAGTCGGAGTTGCCAACAACAACCAGATGTCATTCTATTTCAAGCGGGCCAAGTAGCCTGTCAACTCTCCAAAATAAATCTTCCCTAACGGTTATGTCGGTGTGGGTTCAAGACGGCATAAGTGCCATGAGCAAACAGATGTCTCATTAAGTTCGCTGGCGGACTATAATCCAATCTTTCTGAGTGATAGTAACGAACTGGGGTTCGGTAATACGCGGGCTAATAATGTCCGTTTCTCTTTTGGCGTGGTTTTCAAATAATGACACGATCCACGATCTCCGGCATCTCACCGTTCTTTATCGTCGCGGACGTCCCGGCAACGCTCTCGTTCTATAGCGACATGCTGGGTTTTGAAGTTACGTTTCGAGGCCCGGCACCGGATGACGTATTTTTCGGGATCGTCCGCCGTGATGGGGCGATGATCATGTTCAAGGCGCTGGGCGAGGTCTCGGACGGCCAAGAGGTCACGATCGAACCGGTTCCAAACTACCACCGTAAACCAGCCTTTAGTTGGGATGCTTATCTCGAGGTTCCTGATCCGGACGCGTTAGCGGCGGAGTTCGCGTCGCGTGGCGTTCATTTCTCAGTACCTTTAGGAGAAGCTGATGATGGTCTCAGAGGTTTTGTGGTTGAGGACATCGATGGCTATGGGTTGTTTTTCGGTAATTATCGAGCGGTTGCTTGAGATATTTGGTCCAAGGGAAGGGACACTCAAACTATGCAAACGATCTACGAAGCTGCGGGCGGTCTCGATGGGCTGCTGAGATTGGCCCATGCCTGGCACAGGCGGGTACTCGAGGACGAAGTTGTTAGCCATGCATTCAGTCACGGATACCACGAACAGCACACCGAGCGTCTTGCCGCGTACTGGGCGGAGGCACTGGGTGGTCCAACAACATACTCCGATCGATACGGTGATGAGACGTCCGTCGTGCGGATTCACAGCGGCAACGGTCCTCACGAAGAGATGGACCAGCGAGCGATCGCCTGTTTCGATCAGGCACTACAAGATGCCGGGTTCGACAGCGACGAGCGGCTCAGACGCGTGCTGCACGATTACTTCGCGTGGGCAACCACGACCACGATGTCTCGTTACCATGGCTCCGCCGCCGACGTGCCGAACGATTTGCACATCCCGAAGTGGTCCTGGAACGGACTCGTCAGTGGCGCATAGACAAGAAAGTTCGAATTTGTGCCTTTTTGTGGCTAAAGATTGCGGGTGTTGAAGGTGTCCCCCTGGCGCATGTCGCCCGTGTCGTAACCTCTCTTAAACCAGCGCAGCCGTTGCTCTGACGTGCCGTGTGTGAATGAATCAGGAACTACGTACCCGGTAGTTTGGCGCTGGATCTGATCGTCGCCGACTGCACTCGCGGCACGCAATGCCTCCTCGACATCGCCCGCTTCAAGCAGACCTTGATTCTGAATGTGGCGCGCGAACACTCCCGCAAAGAAGTCAGCCTGCAATTCCAGACGCACAGACAACTGATTCGCCTCAGCCTCACTCATCCTCCGTTGCATCGCGTCGACACGATCGGAAATGCCCAGCAGTTTTTGAACGTGATGACCAACCTCATGAGCAACAACGTATGCCTGTGCGAAATCTCCGGGTGCTTGAAACTCCCGGCGCAGTTGTTCGTAGAAGGCGAGATCGATGTACACCTTCTCATCGCCAGGGCAGTAGAATGGACCAACCGCCGCGCCTGCGAGGCCGCACGCCGAACGCACCTGGTCCGTGAAAAGAACCAGCGTCGGTTCGCGATACTGTCGCCCGTTCTGACGAAACACATCGGTCCAAACATCTTCGGACTTCGCCAGCACCACTGCGACAAATTGTTTCAGTTCTTCCTCTTCAGGATTATTCGGCCGCGAGGTTTGCACCTGCGATGGAGGATTATTCGGCGCCTGCTCCAGGAATTGTCGCGGATCGACACCAAACACGAGCGCGAGGACCATCAACAACAGTGTTCCCAAACCACCACCGGCTGCGACTCTGCCGGCGGAAAATCCGCGACGATCTTCAATGTTCGTGCTCTGACGTTCACCTCTCCAACGCATACTGTTAGTCCTCCGAGTGTCAGCAGTATGGCTGAGAGCGGCGTACGCCTTTGTGTCGTTAGCGTTAAGTTTTAGTCACGCATCAGTTTTTCAAGCCGCGCAAAACGCGCCAGCATGTTCTCGTAAATGCGATCGGTCTTTTCGTGCAGGTGGGCCACTTCCATCTCGGCTTTGACGTTCACTTCATACTCGATATCCGCGCGCACGCGATCTTTTTCGGCCTGGCGATTCTGGCTCACGAGTACAAAGCACGACAGGAAAATTGCTTCTAATGAAACGATCATGGTGAGCAGGCCAAACGGATACGGATCGAATTTCGTGAAGCCGAGCGGCAGTGTATTGAGCAGGATCCAAAAGCCAAACCACGCGCCATTGATGATCAGAAACGGCATGCTGCCACTGAACCACGCAATCCAGTCGGCGACGCGTTGCAGCGGCGTACTGTGTTCTTCCATCTCTTCGTTGACGTTGCGTGAGACGCGCGTGCGCAGCAGTTCGTCGGCCTTGCGCGTCATCGTGCTCATCGCGGCAAGCATGTGAAGCGCTGCGTCGGGTCGCTTCTGAAAGAGCAGCAGCAGATCGTCGCGATCGAGAACGAGTAACTCTGATTCAGTCAGCGCTACTGCAGTTGCTGTGCGTGGTCCACTATCGAGTAACGAGAGTTCACCAAAGAGATCACCTGCTTCGGCGACAGTCAATACGATCTTCTGACCCGCCGTGTCTTTGATGAAGAGTTCCACCGAGCCTGAGCGAACTACGAACAACGCATCGCCTGGCTCGCCCGCTTGGAAAAGTGTCTCTGCGGGGTTAAGTTTAATTGCGTCGACAACGTCTGCCAGCGCTTGGCGATCGTCGCCGTGCAACAGTTCAAACATCTCAATCCCGGCCAACAAGCTGACGTCACATCCCATCAATTAGCTCCTCGAGAGTAGTGCGCTTAATGCCAGCGCCTGGGGGGTATAGCTCTGCAGATGATAGGCGAGATGCCGAAAAATTTCAGAATCTTCGCGGTGATGTTCTGTGAAACGCACCGAACTTCATCACCGGGGCTTACGAGCTGACCGCGGTTGGGAAGATCGATTACTAAGTTTTAATGCATGCTGTTCTTTCAAGTGGAGGCAGGTCCTCGCGACCTGCCTCTTTGCTGTTTCACTTGGACCACCAGCGCCGAAGGCGCGGAATATGAAAGCCAGGGGCAAGCGCGAAGCGAAGCGAGCGCGTCGCCCCTGGTTATCTCACCGAACAAGCGCCAAGGCCTGAAGGGCCGGAATATTCGCAACCGTATTACGCCCTTTCAGGGCTGCGTCGCATCTTTTGGATGTTGATCCAGGGGCGACGTCCCGACAAAGTCGGGACTTGCCCCTGGCTTTCATATTCCGCGCCTTCGGCGCTGTTTGATCACAAAACGAAGATCACAGTGTAGAATCCTCGACCGTTAAAATAATAGTTCAGTCGAGGAGCGCCTGGATGAAGGTCACTTCGCTTGTTGTTCTGGTTCTCGCCCTGGCAGGTCTTTCAGTCAAAGCCAACACGACTCCGCAAGTACAGCTTACCGTTACCGCCGTCAACAAACTCAAGCTCGCCCGGCCCGGTGAGACGGTGGAGTTAACCGCAGAGGCACTTGCGCCACTTGGCGAGAAAGATCTGACAAAAATTCACGTGCGCGATGCTGCGGGAAAGGAAGTACTTTGCCAGGCCGTCGATAATGACTACGACGATTATCACAAACCGGACTTGCTGATTTTTCAGAGTGACTTCGGCCCAGGCGAAACAAAAACCTTTACCGTCACGGCCGGAAAGAAGCGCGAATACACGAAGGAAGACTTTCGCGCGTACGGTCGTTTCGTGCGCGAGCGCTTTGACGACTTCGCGTGGGAAAACGATCGCGTGGCCCATCGCACTTACGGCAAAGCACTGATCACATGGAAGGGCGAACCACTCACGAGCAGCGCGATCGACATCTGGTCCAAGCGCACCGA
>Ga0207711_10004521_pt1 | contig 11841 bp, 9 predicted proteins | sample KBSS34metaG_FD_184401 | JGI IMG/M metagenome (GOLD analysis project Ga0207711, IMG submission 184401) | Switchgrass rhizosphere microbial communities from Kellogg Biological Station, Michigan, USA - KBS S3-4 metaG (SPAdes) (version 2) | ecosystem: Host-associated > Plants > Roots > Rhizosphere >...
CTTGCGTCCGGTTGGACCATCGATCAATGCTGGTTTGTCGGCCAGCTCTTTGGCGCGATGCAGGACGAAAGGCGTAAGCGCAGTTTGCGGGATGGTTACGTCTGGATATGGTCCTTTGATAATCATGCCAGTGGGCGATACCTTAGCAGGAAGATCACACCTCTGAAAAGAGAATAAAATGTCGCAAACCGAGAAACGCCCCCTCAACATTATCTGCCTGGCCACCTATTTCAAGGGCGCCGATTTTATTCGCGAATGCAAGGCTCACGGCTGCCACGTGATCCTGATCACGAAAGAGAAGATGCTTGGGGAAGACTGGCCGCGTGAGAGTCTCGACGATCTCATCGCTGTTCCTAACGACGCCGGACCGCCGCTATTCATCGATCTGCTGGCGTTTCTGGCGCGCACCAGAAAGATCGATCGCATCATAGCCCTTGAAGAGTTTGATGTTGTGACAGCGGCATTGATGCGCGAGCATTTGTGTTTGCCGGGATTGAGTAGTTCGGGCGCGAAAGTCTTTCGCGACAAGCTTTCGATGGCGGTACATGCCGAGCGCGCGGGGATCAACGTGCCTGAGTTTGTGCCGCTCGTCAATGCAGAGGAAGTTGATGAGTACATGAAACGGGTTCCTGGCCCATGGGTGATCAAGCCGCGTTCCGACGTTTCCGCGATCGGCATTCGCAAAGTGACTGAGCCGCAGGAAGTGTGGCGCGCGATTGACGAAATGAACGAACGCGAGAATCTACGTGAGCGTGCTTCTTATTACGTGCTGGCGCGCTTCGTTGCGGGGGAAGTTTTTCACGTCGACTCAGTCGTGAACGAGGGTAAGGTTGTGTTTGCGGGGACGAATCAGTATGGACGACCGCCGATGCAGGTGGCCCATCAGGGCGGCGCTTACGTCTCGCGGACGCTAGAACGCAGATCGGCTGATGAGAAAGAACTACTGAATATAAATAAGAAATTGATCCGTGCGCTTGGTCTGGAACGTGGGGCGACACACGCGGAGTTCATCAAGAGCGAAGCCGATGGAAAGTTTTACTTTTTGGAAATCGCAGCGCGAGTCGGCGGCGCTTACATCGCCGAGGTGCTTGAGGCTGCGTCAGGCGTTAACTTATGGCGCGAGTGGGCCAGGTTGGAAATCCTGGACGGCAAAGCCCCTTCGAGGATCACGCCACCGCGCAAGGAGTACGCCGGCATAATCCTCTCGCTCGCGAAACAGGAAACGCCCGACACCTCGAATTATGTCGATGACGAAATCATCTATCGCGTAAAGAAGCGCCACCACGCGGGCCTAATCATCCGCTCCCCACATCTCGATCGCGTCAACGAACTCCTCGACTCCTACGGCGGGCGCTTCTCCGAAGACTTCGTCGCCGTCGCCCCACCGCCCGAGAGACCGGAATAAACTGACAGGGCTTTGCCCGACAATAAACAGCGCCAATGGCGCGATATATAAAAGCCAGGGGCAAGCGCGAAGCGCGTCGCCCCTGGTTACAAACGATACTAATGACATGAGGCCTGAAAAGCCGAAATTTCGCCCTTTCAGGGCTGCCTTGCATTGGGGGGACTTGATCCAGGGGCGACGTCCCGACAAGTCGGGACTTGCCCCTGGCTGTCATATGTCGCGCCTTTGGCGCTGCGGACCAGATCTATCGGCGTGATTCCGTGTCCATCCGCGGCTGGAGGTATTTGTCCAGCCAATCCAAAACCGTGTGGTACCAGAGTTGGGAGTTTTGGGGTTTCAGGACCCAGTGGCCTTCGTCAGGGAAGGTCAGGAACTTGGAATCGATACCTTTGCGTTGCACAGCGGTAAACAACTGCATTCCTTCACCAATAGGCACACGGAAGTCCAGTTCGTTGTGAATGATCAGTATCGGCGTGTTGAAGTTTTGAACGAACTTGTGCGGTGACCAGCGTGAGTACATGGCCGGATTGGACCATGGAGTTCCTTTGAACTCCCACTCCGGGAACCAAAGCTCTTCAGTGCCGCCGTACATGCTCTCCAGGTTGTAGACGCCGTCGTGCGAGACGAGCACCTTGAAACGGAAACGCGGATCGTTGTTGTGTCCAAGAATCCAGTTGACCATGTAGCCGCCATAGCTCGCGCCCGCAGCACCAATGCGATTGCGATCTATATAAGGACTACGACGCAGCACGTCAGCAACACCATTCATTAGGTCGACAAAAACCTTGCCGCCCCAGTCGCCACTGATGTCATTAGTAAACTGCTGACCGTAACCGGTCGATCCGCGCGGGTTCGGCGTGAACACAACGTAACCGGCATTCGCAAACACCTGCGGATTCCAGCGATAACCCCAGTTGTCGTTCCAGGCGCTCTGGGGTCCACCATGAATCAGGACCACGAGTGGATACTTCCTGCTCGGATCGAAGTTAGTCGGCTTCACGACGTAACCGTGAATCTTCTTCCCCATCGCGCCGGTCCATTCGACCTCTTCCGCAGTTTTCAGATTCGCGCGTCGCATCAAGTCAGCATTCACTGAAGTCAACGCTGTCAATCCACTGCCATCGGAGTTCGCACGATAAATCTCCGCGGGTGACGACAAAGAGCTTGACGCGAAGACGAACGTTCTTCCGTCGGAAGTAAGTCGAAGATTGTCAGCAAAGACGGTCCCGAGAACTTTTTGCGGCACGCCGCCACCGATGGGAATACGGAAGATTGGACTCTTACCACGATCACCAGCCGTGAAGTAGATCGTGTTGCCATCCGGTGAGACGACGAACTCCTCAACCTGCTGATCGAACCTCTGCGTGAGTTCAACACTGGTCCCGGTAGCCCGATTGTAAGCCATCAAACGCCAGCGATCTGCTTCGAAACCGGCAGTCGCTTGCGAGCGATACAGAATAAACTTTCCGTCGCGAGTATAGAATGGACTGGCTTCATAACCGCGGTTGCGGACGGTGATGTTCTTCGCTGGTCCACCAGCCACAGGCATCACGTAGATGTCACTATTGGTCGAGATGGCTTCGACTTTATCCGGGTTACGCAGAAACGCGATCTCAGACGAATCCGGCGAGAAGGCGTAATTGACACCCGAAGCCGCCGCGTAAGGCGGTGAGTCGAAATCGCCGGCGGTGAGATCGCGCGCCGTGCCGCCTTTACTCGAGACGACGAAGACGTGCGTACGTTTCAAATCGCGCCACTCATCCCAATGCTTGTAGAGCAATCGCGTGACGATGTGTGCCTTGACCTTGCTGCTTTCCGCCTGTTCGTCGCGCTTCTTGTTACACTCATCGTTGTTGCAGTCGGGATAGACGTCTGACGTGAACGCGATCCATTTGCCGTCGGGGGACCACACCGGCGACGCCGCACCGGTCGAGATCTTTGTCACTTGTTCTTTATTGTCGCCGTCAGCATCCATCACCCAGACCTGGCTGTCGGCGGTGTAGGCAATCTTCTTCCCGTCCGGAGACCAACGCGGCGCGCTCGACGAACTATCGCCCGAGGTCAACCGCTTCAACTCGCCACCGTCGATCGAAGTCGTGTAGATCTGGTTGACGATGCGATTGCCGTCGAAATTGACGTCGCCAATGGCGAAGGCGACTCTCTTGCCGTTAGGCGAGACTTGTGGATCTGCGACACGTCGGACTTTCAGCAAATCTTCCACAGTGTAGGTCCGGTTTTGTGCCGCAGCCAGCGAACATAGACCAATCAACAGGATGGTACAGGCGGTAACAACACGCTTCATGGATATCCCTCAAGCAAATGGATTTTTGAATCAAGTGGGAAAGCATAGGTATTATGGCATCAAACCGCTCGATTGAGCCACACACGAAGATATGATTCGTCGCGTCATTGTCGCCCTCTTGAGGTTTGCGCTCAGGATCTACTTTCGGCGCATCGAAGTCACGGGTCTCGAACACGTCCCAGACGACACCCCGGTAATTTTTGTACTCAACCATCCGAACGCACTCGTCGATCCTGTTTTCCTACTGTGTCTTGCGCCGCGGCAAGTTTCTTTTCTAGCGAAGGCGCCGCTGTTTCGTTATCCAGTCATCGGCTACCTCGTCAAGGAACTTGACTCGCTGCCGGTTTATCGCCGGCAGGATGAAGGCGAAGATGTTACGAAGAACCAGGAAACGTTTATCGCCGCGCGAAAACTCCTGGCACGCGGCGGCACGATCGGCATCTGCCCAGAAGGCGTTTCGCATGATGAGCCAGGTCTACGACCAATAAAGACCGGCGCCGCGCGTATTTCTCTCGCTGCTGTCTCAACCGGTGAAGTGTCGAACTTGAAGATCGTTCCAGCCGGACTCTACTACACCTCGAAGATAAGTTTTCGCAGTGAGGCCCTGCTATATTTCGGGAATCCGATCGAAGTCTACCCCGTGACACTCGAAGCCGACGGCACGCCGCCGCGCGACGCCGTACGCCTCTTGTCAGATAAAATTGCGAAAGCGCTACGTGAAGTAATCCTCGACGCGAAGCACGAAGAAGAGTTACAGACCACAGCGCGCGCAGAACGAATCTTCTCCTCGGCCATTAACGACGGCAGCGGCAACGAGAGTTTGAAAGACGAGCTTCGTTTACAACAACGATTCATCAAGGCCTACTCGGTCGTGCAGGAACGCCAACCGGAGCGACTGCGGCGTTTGGAACTGAGAATGCTCCGCTTCGAAGAGGAGTTGAACCAGGCCGGCGTCGATCCGGACGAGTTGTCGCCGCCCAAGTCAACCGCGAAGGTATTTACGACTATCGTGCGCCGCTCGACCTTGTTCCTGTTGACGCTTGGACCAGCCATCATCGGCACGCTCGCGCACTATCCTGCCTACAAGCTCGGCGGTTATCTCGCGAAGCAAATCTCGCGTGACTCGGACGACGTGATCTCCACAGTCAAGATCGTTTCCGCGATGCTTTTGTTTCCACTTACCTGGATAGTTTTCGCGGTGTTTGGCTACCTGTACTTTGGCTGGGTGGCCGCGGCTGTCGCGCTCCTCGTGATTCCGTTTGCGGGTTATGTGGCGATCGTCTTCTTCGAGGAACTCGATAAGTCGATCGCCGGCGTGCGTGTATTGATGTTTTTCCTCGTGAGAAGACGGTTTTTCGTCAGACTACTGGCAGAGCGAAACGCGATACGGGACGAGATCATCGCGCTCGGTAAAGAAACCACGATTGCCAGTGAATAAGATTCCAGGCGTGGTCCAAAAAGCGGAAAACAGTTTGACGCGAGGAAGAGCAATTACTTCTTGCGTGCTTTACTCTTCGAAGCTTTCTTACTCGAACCTTTCTTGCTGCCTCCGCGACTGGAACTGACGGATCGACCCTTTCGACCTTCGCTCCGCAAAGTTCCAGCATCCATAAGCTGCTCATAGGCTCCGCGAACAACGTTGCGCGCAACCTTCAACGTGTTGGCGAGCTCGCGCTCGCTGGGCAGCAAGGTTCCCGCAGCCAACTCACCTGCTTCGATCAAATCATTGAGTTGTTCGCGAATCTGACGAGTCATGGACTCCGGTCGTTTTCTGTTGACACGAACATTGAGTCTGGTAGCCATCGTTAACTCCCTTCAAGATGCATTTCAAATGTATTGGGGGTTCGATACGGATTCTATGCAGCGACTAACAGAGTGTCAAACAGTTTTCTCTTAAATATGAAAAGGTTAGACCACCGTGAACTTGTCGTGATAGAGCGGCTAGCGGGAAGGTGGAATTAGACCATGCCGGCGGAGGATCTCGGCCGTACGGTCCAATGGCAACGCTTCCACTGTATGACCTCTTCCGGTCGTGGTTGTGGCCCTAAAGAGAGAGTTATAGATGGCTTCCTCGGTGGCCTCGATCACGGCGAGGAACAGTGGCGACATTGCATCGTTTGCTATTGTTTTCTGATCGCGTGGCGCGGTCCGTTCGTTTTGACCAGGAGATTTAATCCGCACGTCCGCCGCGGTCGAGAAGGCGATGGCGTAATCACCGCTCCCATTGCTGCCCGCGGCGCCGGTCCTGGCCAGGCCCATCATCGCGCGGGCCGCCATGCGGTTCAGGTTACGGGCGTCCACGGGCGCGTCGGTCGCGATCACAATGATTACTGACCCATCGGGAGTGCTGGGCGCTGTCGCGAGTTCGTCCTTTAAATAATAGCGGCCCAACTCGCGCCCGACTGGTGCGCCGTTGATCGTCAAAACCCCGCCGAAGTTGGTTTGGACCAAAATCCCCACGGTGTAACCGCCGAGACGAGGCGGCAGCTTGCGCGACGACGTGCCAATGCCGCCTTTGAAGCCAAAAGCGACTGTTCCCGTTCCGGCGCCAACACAACCTTCAGCGACTGCGCCGCTTTTTGCACCTTTGATCGCGGCGACAACGTCGTCGCGCGAGATGTGACGCCCGCGAATGTCGTTGAGATAACCGTCGTTTGTCTCGGCGACGAGGGGATTGATCGACTGAACGTCTTCATTTCCGGGCAGAGAAAGCATGTAGTCGAGCAGAAAGTCGGCGACACGCGGGACGCTCAGAGTTGACGTTAAGACTATCGGCGTTTCGATCTCGCCCAGTTCGTTTACCTGCGTTGAACCGGCCAGCTTGCCGAAACCGTTGCCGACGAAAACCGCGCCGGGCACTTTCTCGCGAAACAGGTTTCCGCCGTGCGGCAGGATCGCAGTGACGCCGGTGCGTATATTGTCGCCGCGTACGATCGTGGTGTGACCAACGAGCACGCCGCCGACGTCGGTAATGGCGTTGAGTGGGCCGGTCGGCAGTACGCCCACCATGATGCCGAACTCGCGTGCGCGCGGTCTGTTTTGCATGGTCGCGGCCATGTTCGCGAAAGGTCCGTGCAGGGAAGTCATGATCAGAAGTATCAGTAACGCAGTGAGCTTTTTCATTCGTTTATCGGGTCACGCAGCTTTCGGAACAACCGGGCGGTTGGCGTTCTGCCATGCGTCCCAACCACCAATGAGAGCTCGCGCTTTCGTCCATCCGGCTTGTCGAAGTTCCTGCGCCACCCGGGCGCTGGTAGCTTCGTTTGGTCAAGCGCAGTAGGCGATGAGCCAGGCCTCCTTCGGCAATCCGAGTTCGCGGGCTTGCAAGACTACATTCTCAGGCGGCATGCGAACCGATCCTTCGGCCTCGAGGTCACTTGTGTCTCGACTTCGTTCAGTGCGCACGTCGAGCAGGATGACTTGATCTCCGGAGTTTTGTAGTTGGTCCAATTCTTCGAGCGTGATGCTTTGCGAACCTATCGGTTGCACGAGTTCGAGAACCGGCAGTGGTCGTGGTGCCGGCTCGGGTACGGGTGGCGCTTCGGGCTCGCGTTGGCCCAGTAGTCGCGCAAACAACATCGGCGTTGAACCGTGAACGACTACCGAAATCATGACAATCAGCGCGCAAATGCGGAACAGTTGATCGCTGCCGGGCACGCCTGCAAAGACCGGCAACAGTATAAGCAACAAAGAGCTGAGTCCGCTTGGTCCAAACCACGCGATTAACAGCCGGCCGCGCTTATCTACGTCCGAGCCGATCATCGAAACGAGATAGACAGGAACTCGGATTAAGATCGCGAAAATCGCAAAGATCACGGTGCGCGTATCGAGTCCGGAGAAACCGGTCCAGATCAAAGAACTGCCGAAGATCACGAAGGTGAAGAGCAGTAGCATCTCCGCAGTGACGCCGCCGTATTCGATAAAGCAGTCGCAGAGTTCAACGTCGAGTGCGGCAATGGTCATTCCGGCGGCGAATGCTGCCAGGAAACCGCTGCCGTGTACTGCTTCCGCGGCAGCATACGCTGAGAACGCGACGCCGAGCGAGTAGAGTGATTCGTAATCGCGTCGTACACCGATGCGTTTGCGGATTAAGTCGAGAGCGGCGACGGCGATTAATCCAATCGCGATGCCGGCGCCTGGGCCGAGAATAAAAAGTCCGAAACCGATCTTCGAAAAACTGGTGGTCGGAAACTGGTGTTGACCGGTCAAAGCGATTGCGACGACGACGATCGGCAGCAGCACGGCATCGTTGAGTCCGCTTTCGAGTTGCAGGGCTTGTCGTGTTACGAGCGAGATGTCGCGGCGTCGCAGCAGACCGCGAAGTAGTACGGGATCGGTCGAAGCGAGTGCGGCGCCGAGAATCGCAGCGAGTGCGGGCGGAATGCCGAGTAACCACCAGGCGACGAGGGCTGTCAGCGCGGCGCAAAGGATTGTTCCCGGCCCGAGCATACGAAAGGCGAGGCCCGCACGACGTCGCACTTCTTTGGTGTTGAGAGTGACGGCGTCAGTGAACAGCACCATCGTGAGGCTCAGCGTCGCCACTACGCGCAACACCGGAGACGCAAGCGTCGCATCGAACACACCGAAGCCGGCGGGGCCGAGAGCAGCGCCGATAAAAATGAAGACCGCCACCTGCGGCAGACCACTCCGATCGACAAGACCCGACAAGAGTGCCGACACAATAATGACTATGCCGATTATTGCCAGCCCTGCGACTAGTGATTCCGCGCCCATTCGTGGCCCATGGTAAAGCATCAGCCACAAAAAGGCACAAAAGGCACAAAAGGCACAAAATGATTAAAGAAAATTACTTATGTGCCTTATGTGCCTTTTTGTGGCATGATTGGCCCCCGAGTAACCGCCTTTTCAAACCGACAAAGTAAGGATCCAAATGAGCCTTTCAATATTGGATTGGACGGTAATCGCCGCTTATTTCCTTTTCAATCTCGGTATCGGCCTCTACTACGCTCGCAGAGCATCCGGCAGCACGAGTGAATTCTTCCTCTCCGGCCGCAATGTGCCGTGGTGGCTCGCCGGCACGTCGATGGTCGCCACCACTTTCGCGGCTGACACCCCCTTAGCGGTCACCGGCTTCGTCGCCAAAAACGGCATCGCGGGTAACTGGCTCTGGTGGAACTTTGTCATGAGCGGCATGCTCACCGTCTTTCTTTACGCCCGGCTCTGGCGACGCGCCGGTGTGATGACTGACATCGAGTTTGCTGAGCTGCGTTACTCCGGCAAGCCTGCTGCTTTCCTGCGTGGCTTTCGTGCTTTGTATCTCGGCTTGCCGATCAACTGCATCATTCTCGGTTGGGTAAACCTCGCGATGGTGAAGATCCTCGAGATCACTCTCGGAGTGAACAAGCGCGGCGCGATCATGATCGTGATCGGCATGTTGCTCTTCACCGCGTTCTACACTGCGATCTCAGGTTTGTGGGGCGTGCTAGTCACCGACCTTTTTCAGTTTGCACTCAAGATGGGCATGGTGATCGTGCTCGCGATTCTCGCTGTCAATGCAGTCGGTGGCATCGATGGACTGAAGACGAAGATCAGTGCGATGGACGCAGCCGCCGGTGGCGGTTCGCGACTGGCGTTCTTTCCGGAATACAACTCAGCCTGGATGCCGGTGATAACGTTGTTCGTTTATCTCGGTGTGATCTGGTGGTCCACCTGGTATCCCGGCGCTGAACCGGGCGGCGGAGGTTACGTGGCCCAGCGTATCTTCTCCGCGAAGAATGAAAAGCACGGACTGCTCGCGACGCTCTGGTTCAACATCGCTCACTACGCGTTGCGTCCGTGGCCATGGATCCTGACCGCGCTCGCTTCACTCATTCTTTATCCGACGCTCGTCGACAAAGAATCGGGCTACATCAAGACGTTGCTCGATCCGAACGTGTTTCCAACGTACCTGCGTGGTTTCATGCTCGCAGCTTTCGCCGCTGCATACATGTCAACAATTGGCACGCAACTTAACTGGGGCGCTTCATACGTCATCAACGACTTCTATCGTCGCTTTATCCAGCGTTCAGCAAGTGAGAAACACTATGTCATCGCTTCTCGAGTGGTCACACTGTTACTGATGATCGCATCGCTCGTCGTCACTTTTTACATGGAGTCGATCGGCGGCGCGTGGAAACTGTTGCTCGTCACTGGCGCTGGAACGGGAACAGTGCTCTTGTTGCGCTGGTTTTGGTGGCGCATTAATGCGTGGTCTGAAGTGTCGGCGATGATCTGCGCTGCGGTCGTTTCCATTTTCCTGCAACTGGTATTGAAGTGGAATAGCGATGAACCGCACCAGTTCGCTTACCTGATGCTTGTGACGGTGGGAATAACGAGTGTCGTCTGGATTACGGTAACGATGTTCACGCAGCCCGAACCGATCGAAAAACTCGTCGCGTTTTACCGGCGCGTCAGACCCGAAGGACCAGGCTGGAACGGCATTGCCGCACAGGCGGAACTTGCGGAAGCGCACGCGCAGGGCCGCCTCTCGCTGCAAATTTTCAATTGGATACTCGGCTGCGCGCTTATCTATGGATCCTTGTTCGGTATCGGTAAGCTGATCTTCAAGGAATGGGGCACGGGGTTGCTATACTTGGCTATAGCGATTGTGGCAGGAGTGCTTATCTCGAGAAATCTTTCGCGAGGAGAGATGGCCGCAGAGACGCTCCAACTGGAACATGCCGAAGAATCAGTCTAGTGACAGCTTGGTCCTTGCCGTAGATCTGGGAGGCACACACCTACGAGTAGCTCTCGTCGATGACACTGGAAGAATACTCAAGCAGTTGAAACAGGAAACTCCGAAAGGAGATTCCGCTAATTGCATCGTTAATGCTCTCGCAGGTGCCGCGGAGCAATGGAGTGATGAGAAGCAACGCGTAGTTGCGACTTCGATAATGGTGCCGGGCGCTGTTGACAGCGATAAGGCTGTCGTGCTGCAAGCGCCAAACCTTCCTTCCTTAGTCAACTTCGGATTAAAAGCAGCATTGGAACAGCGGCTCGGCTGGCCCGTCTTTCTCGAGAACGACGCGAACGCCGCGGCGGTCGGAGAGATGTGGCTCGGAGCCGCGCGTGGTTGTCATGACGTAATGAGCGTAACACTCGGAACCGGCGTCGGTGGCGGCGTGATTCTCGATGGCAAACTGTGGCGCGGCTCGCATGGATCTGCGGGAGAAATTGGACACACGACTGTCGATCCGTTTAGTGGATTGAAATGCAAGTGTGGCAACACCGGATGCCTGGAGTTGTTTGCATCAGCGACAGCGATTGTGCGCATGACCCGCGAGAGTTTGTCGTTGTATCCGGAAACGAGATTGACGAGTGTTGAGCTGACGGCTGAGCGAGTTTACGATGCGGGACGAGAAGGTGATGAACTTGCGCTCGCTGTATTTAAACGTTTCGGGATGTATCTTGGCATTGGTTTAGCGAATATCATCAACTTGATCGACCCGCAGATCATCGTGATCACTGGTGGCGCGGCGAATGGTTGGGACTTGTTCGCGAGTGAGATGTACCGGCAGGTTGAGGAGCGCGCCTTTCGTACCACTGCGCAGCAAGTGAAGATTGCGCGCGCGGAGTGTGGCGATAATGCAGGGTTGCTTGGTGCTGCCAGGCTGGCGCAGACTAGTTTGGCATGACTGCTCTCGTAATTCACGGCCACTTTTATCAACCACCACGCGAGAACCCATATACAGGGGAAGTCGAAACCGAGCCGAGCGCCGCGCCTTTCCACGATTGGAACGAGCGCATTCACGTCGAGTGTTACGCTCCCAACGTCGATAACTATCCACTCATCAATTTTAACTTTGGTCCAACTCTGCTGTCGTGGCTCGCCGAGCATCACACCGATACTTACCAGAAGATCTTAGCGGCAGATAAAGAGAGCGTCGCGGCGCGCGGTGGGCACGGTAACGCGATCGCGCAGGCATACGGTCACGCGATTCTGCCGCTCTGCAATGAACGCGATCGACTCACGCAGGTTCTTTGGGGCCTCGCGGACTTTCGGTTTCGTTTCGGTCGTGAAGCGGAAGCGCTGTGGTTGCCGGAAACGGCTGCGAACGACGAGGTGCTCTCGTTGTTGATCGAGCAGGGAATGCGTTACGTCATCCTCGCTCCGAATCAGGCGAAGGTTTCTGAA
>Ga0207711_10004529_pt1 | contig 11833 bp, 12 predicted proteins | sample KBSS34metaG_FD_184401 | JGI IMG/M metagenome (GOLD analysis project Ga0207711, IMG submission 184401) | Switchgrass rhizosphere microbial communities from Kellogg Biological Station, Michigan, USA - KBS S3-4 metaG (SPAdes) (version 2) | ecosystem: Host-associated > Plants > Roots > Rhizosphere...
GAGAATGACCGTGCTGCCGTGCACGAGCAACGCAGGCTCATCGAGCGCATTGATCAGTGCGCGTTCGCTTCGGCTCGGCGGTGCCATCTCCGTTGTTGTAGCCGATTGACCGGCTACAGCCACGTCAGTCGAAGTCGAAGCGGTCATTTTAGAGACTGAGATTCACGCCGAAATAGGCGATGTTGTCGCTGGTGTCGGCGGCGTCCTTCACGAACCCGTGCTGGTTCATATAGCCGAGCTCGCCAGTGAGCGTCTTCGACAGCGGCGTCGACACGGTGATGAGGTTCCGCACACGGTCGAGACCGGTCCTGCCCTGGAACGGGGTCGTATTGAGGTTGAAGAAGGGCTCCGTGCTCAGGTTGAGCGCTGTCTTGCCGACAATCGGCAGCGAATATTTGAGATAGGGGCGCAGGCGCCAGCCGGTGCCGTCCGCATTTTCGCGCCAGCGCTGCTCCATGCGGATCCGGCCGTTCAGCTTCCCACCACCTATTTGGGCGAAGCCGTCGAACGTGACCTGCTCGCGAGCGCGATGCTCCATCACCGTTAAGTCGCCGGCAGAATATTGCGGGTTGTGCGTGTAGCCGGCCCAGAGCGTGACCACCTTGTTGAGGCGGTAACCAAGCAGAGTGTTCGCTTCGAGCTCATAGAGCCCGTTGCGGTTGTCGCTGAAGCGAACCGTTCCCTCCTCCGATATGCGCCAATGATCGCTGAGCTTCACGGTCAGGTTGCCGTTGGTCCAAAGTTGGCTGTCGGATTTCGCTGCGAATGCCGCGGAAGGCGCGGCGGCCAATGCCATGGACAGCAATGCGGCGAGTTTCAAAGTCGGGTCTCCGATTGCGGCAAGGAGCGCCGACAATAGAGGATTCGGCCGCCATTATTCCATCCACTGGAATTGGGTGCCCCCTCGCAGAGGAGCGAGGGGGCCGCCTTTCAGACCGGAGGGGAGAGAGGTCGAAAGGCAATCAGAAGGCCAGCTGACCGAACAGCCCGATCTCGCTGTAGGTGCCGTGATCGAGGCCGCCGATGTTGCCATTAGAGGTGCTGATGAAGCCGTTGTTGGCGCGGTCGCGCTTGTAGACGAGCGCGAAGTCGAGCGGGGCGATCGGCTTATAATCGACGCCGAGGTTGAGATATTGGTCCTTCACGCTGCCGCCCGTGCCGGCGAGCTCGATGTGCGTCGGCTTGACCCAGTCGTAGCGGCCGAACACGTTGAACTGCGGGTTGATCACGAACGAGCCGAACGCCGACCAGCCGTGAGCCTTGTCGTTCACCGTAGCCGGGGCGGGCAGCGGCTCGATTGCCGTCGTGATGTTGTTCCAGTTCTTGGCCGTGAAATACTCGACGCCGGCGCGGAAGCGCTTGTCGGTATAGGCGGCCAGCGCATTGAAGCGCGTCGCGCGGTGGTTGACGTTGACCGCGTCGTTGCTCTTGCCGAGCTTGCCCGAATAGGCGCCCGCCGCGAGCACGACATTCTTGACCGGATGGACATCGACCCGCCCTTCGAGATCGATCGTGTTCCCGGTGCGCGACAGCGTCTTGTAGCCTGCGCCATTGATAGCCGAGACCTGGTAATTGACGAGGCCCTTGCCGAAGGTGCCGAGCAGGTGGACGCCCCAGTCGGACGAGGTGCCGAACTTGGTGCGGTCGATAAGCGTATTTTCGACGAAGCGGTACCCGTAGACGCCCTCGTCGAAGGGAACCCACGGAAGGTCGGCCGCGCCGATTCGGAGGATCGCGGCGGGGTCGAACTTGGCCTGGACGAACGCCTTCTTGACGTAGACCAGAACGTCCTTGCTGGTGCCGTTGGCGTTGTAGCGGAAGTCGGTGGTCAGGTTCGCCGAGAACATGTCGTTAAACTTGTGGTCGACGCCGAGATAGAAGCGCTTGAGCTCCGCCTGCGTGCCGTTCGGTGAGCCGTGGTTGAGCACGTCGTCAGTGGTGTTGCCGGCGAGGTCGGTCGACGTCTGGTCGATATTGCTGACGTTGAAGAAGGCCTTGCCGCTGATCTTGGTGTCGGCCCACCAGCCGGGAGCCTCGGGCTTCGGCGGAACGGGCACCGGCGCCGCGGCGACCTTCGCCACTTCGGCCGCCTGCGCCTGCTGGTTGGCCTGAAGCTGTTGCACCTGCGACTGGAGCGCCTGGATCTGCGCGCGGAGCGCGGCGATGTCGTCGGCGGTTGCGGCCTGCGCGAACGCCGGGCTCGCCGTCAGCACGGTGCAGGCGAGCAAAGTTTTCGAAAAACGAGAAATCATCAGAACCCCCAAAGAAGGCGTGGAAGCGAGCCTTGAATGCGAGGTTCGGGCTAATCGCGGTGAGCAGATGATCCCGTGACGACCGGCTGACACTTTTGTGACAGCTGTTTCGGCAGTCGGCGCCGCTGCAACAGAACGGCAACATCCCGGTCATTTTCGTGTGACGCGGCACGCGTAGCCCGAAGGCGGAGCCGGCGGCAGCGTGCTGTCGGCCGCTTCCCTCGGGGGTCCTTCACATGAACATCTACACTCGGTCTTTCCTATTTCTCGCAGGCTCGGCGAGCCTTGCGATCGCCGGCACGGCCGACGCGACAATCACCGGCGCAGGCTCGACCTTTGTCTATCCGGTGCTTTCGAAATGGGCGTCGGATTTCAAGAAAGCCGGCGGCGACGAGATCAACTATCAGTCGATCGGATCAGGCGGCGGGATCGCGCAGATCAAGGCCGGCACCGTCGACTTCGGCGCGACCGACAAGCCGCTTTCCGCCGATGAGCTACAGGCCGCCGGCCTCGCCCAGTTCCCGATCGTGATCGGCGGCATCGTGCCGGTGGTCAACATCCCGGGCGCGCGTCCCGGCCAGGTCAAGATGAGCGGCTCGGTCCTCGCGGCGATCTATGCGGGCGAAATCAAGAATTGGAACGACCCGCGCATCGCGAGGATCAACCCGGGCCTCCACTTCCCGGCAAAGCCGATCACGGCGGTGCATCGCTCCGACGGTTCGGGCACGACCTTCAACTTCACCCACTATCTCAGCCAGGTTAGCCCGGGCTGGAAGTCGAAGTTCGGCGAGGGCACGACCGTGTCGTGGAACGGCGGGATCGGCGGCAAGGGCAACGAAGGCGTCGCCGGCTACGTCAAGCAGATCCCCTATTCGATCGGCTATGTCGAATATGCTTACGTGAAGCAGAACAATCTCGCCTTCACGATGATGCAGAACTCGACCGGCAAGTTCGTCGCGCCGAACGCGAAGAGCTTCGCGGCCGCCGCGGCGACGGCTGACTGGGGCCACGCGAAGGACTTCAACCTGGTGATGACCAACGCGCCTGGCGCCAATTCCTACCCAATCGCGGCGACCACCTTCGTGCTGATGTACAAGCAGCCGAAGAATGCCGCGACGACCGCGTCAGCGCGGAAGTTCTTCAGCTGGGCGCTGACTAAGGGCCAGCCGCAGGCCGCGAGCCTCGACTATGTCCCGCTGCCGGCGCCGCTGGTGAAGCGGATTCAGGGCTACGTCGGGTCGAGCGTAAAATAAGGGAAGATCGGGGCAACAGGGGGAACGGCCCGCCGGGTTCGGCGGGCCGTTTTTCTATGCCTCGCTGTCGAGCGAATAGCCGGCGGAGCGAACCGTTCGGATGATGTCCGGCCGGTCACCCATATTGAGCGCCTGGCGAAGGCGGCGGACGTGGACGTCTACGGTGCGCGTGTCGATGTCTGGGTCGTGCGCCCAGACGGTGTCGAGCAACCGCTCACGCGAGAAGACCCGGCCGGGATGTTCGAGCAGGTGCTTGAGCAGGCGGAATTCCGTAGGGCCCAGCGCGATCGCGTCGCCGCCGCGGCGGACGCGGTGCGCGGCGACGTCCATCTCCACATCGGCATAAGCGAGCTGCTCGCCGGCGAGGGCCGGCCGAACTCGGCGAAGAACGGCGCCGACTCGGGCTACGAGCTCGCGCGGGCTGAACGGCTTGGTGACGTAATCGTCCGCGCCCGTTTCGAGGCCGCGGATGCGGTCACTTTCTTCGCCGCGCGCGGTCAGCATCATGATGGGGACATTGGCGGTGGTCGCTCGCCGCCGGAGCCGCCGGCACACCTCGATCCCGCTGATGCCTTCGATCATCCAGTCGAGGAGGATGATGTCGGGCTTCACTTCGTCGACGAGGATCAGGGCTTCCTCGCCGTCGCCGGTGCGGGTCACTTCATAGCCCGCGCGTTCGAAGTGGAAGGCGACGAGGTCGGCGAGAGCGCGGTCGTCCTCGACGAGCAGGAGGCGCTTGGCCGTCATTGTCTAGCTCCCCGACTTCCCCGGCCGGTCGGTCATGTGGACGCCGGTCGCTGCATAATAGACCATCTCGGCAATGTTGGTGGCGTGGTCTCCGACCCGCTCGAGATTCTTTGCGACGAACAGGAGGTGCGCCGACTGCCCTATCGACTGGGGGTTCTCCATCATGTGCGTGAGCAATGTGCGGAAGATGGAGTCGTAGAAATCGTCGACCAAGGAGTCGCGCTGGCATACGCGGACGGCGGCTTCGGCGTCGCGCTCAAGGAAGGCGTCGAGCACGTCATGCACCATCTCGGTCGCGATGCGGGCCATTTCGGGGAGCAGCGACAGCGGCTCGATCTTGCCCATATTCTCGAGCAGTGGAACGCGCTTGGCGATATTCTTTGCATAGTCGCCGATGCGCTCGACGACCCCGGATATCTTGAGCGCGGCGACGACGTCGCGAAGGTCGCCGGCCATCGGCGCACGAAGCGCGATGATCTGCACGGCGCGCTTCTCGGTCTCGATTTCGAGCGCGTCGAGCTTCTTGTCGTCGAGGATCACCTGTTCGGCGCCTTCGAGGTCGCGCTGGACGAGGCAGCGCATCGACTCGCCGATCGCATGTTCGGCAAAGCCGCCCATCTGGCTGATGAGCGCGCGCAGGCGTTCGAGATCCTGGTCGAATGCCTTGAGCGTATGTTCGCGGGTCTGCTGCATGATCGCTCCAATCAGCCGTAGCGGCCGGTGATATAGTCCCTGGTCCGCTGCTCGTGCGGGTTGGTGAAGATGTCGCTGGTCTTGCCGAACTCGATGAGCTCGCCGAGGTGGAAGAAGGCGGTGCGCTGCGAAATGCGCGCCGCCTGCTGCATGTTGTGCGTGACGGTAACAATGGTGAAGCGCTCACGAAGCTCGTGGATGAGCTCCTCGACCTTGGCGGTCGAAATCGGATCGAGCGCCGAGGTTGCTTCGTCGAGCAGCAGGATTTCGGGCTTCACCGCGATCGTGCGGGCAATGCAGAGGCGCTGCTGCTGGCCGCCGGAGAGGCCGAGCGCGCTCTGGTTGAGCTTGTCCTTGACCTCGTCCCACAACGCCGCCTGGCGAAGCGCGTCCTCGATGCGGTCGTTGAGCTCCGACTTCGACAGCTTCTCGTAATAGGAAAGAGCGAAGGCGACGTTGGAACGGATCGACGACGGGAAGGGGGTCGGCTTCTGGAACACCATGCCGACGAGACGACGAAGGTCCGACAGCGGGTAGCGGCGCTCAAGCACGTTGCGGCCGTCGATCACGATCTCGCCCGTCGCATATTGCTCGGGATAGAGCTCGTAGATGCGGTTGATGGTGCGCAGGAGCGTCGATTTGCCGCAGCCCGACGGGCCGATGATCGCGGTCACCGCGTGCGTCGGAACGGTCATGTTGACGTTCTTCAGCGCGTGGGCCTTGCCGTAGTAGAAGTTGAGGTCGCGCATGGCGATCGCGCCCGGCCCAGTCGTGCTTGTGGTGGCGAGATCGGCCGCATCCATGGGCCTGATCCGGAGCGCGGTTGCGGTGTCGTTCATCACTTTCTGCCTTTCCGGGCCAGCAGCCGGACGAGGATGTTGAGGATCAGCACGAAGGCCGTGAGCACGAACGCGCCGGCCCAGGCGAGGCTGTGCCACTCGTCGTACGGGCTCATCGCATATTGGAAGATGACGACGGGCAGGTTCGCGAGCGGCGCGTTGAGGTCCGCGCTCCAGAACTGGTTGTTGAGCGCGGTGAATAGAAGCGGCGCGGTCTCGCCGGCGATGCGGGCAACCCCGAGCAGGATTCCGGTGAGGATCGCGCTCATCGCTGCCTTGTAGATGATCTGCCGGGTCACGCGCCAACGCGGTAGGCCGAGCGCGAAGCCGGCCTCCCGCAGCGTGTCGGGAATGAGCCGCAGCGATTCCTCCGTAGTGCGGACGATGATCGGTAGCAGGATGATGCCGAGCGCAAGCGCCCCCGCATAGCCTGAGAAGTGACCGGCGCTGCGCACGACGAGCTCGTAGACGAACAGGCCGATGACGATCGACGGCGCGCTCAAAAGAATGTCGTTGATGAAGCTTGCGACCTTGGCGACGCGCGTGTGGCGGCCATGCTCGGCGAGATAGGTGCCGGCGGCGACGCCGATCGGCGTGCCGATGACGACGGCGACGAGGATCATCATTGCGCTTCCGTAAAGGGCGTTGAGGATTCCGCCGCTCGCGCCCGGCGGGGGGGTCATCTGCATGAACAGCGACGGCCTCAGCGCCGCGGCGCCCTGGCGCAGCGTCATCCAAAGGATCCAGAACAGGAAGATGAGGCCGAGCGCGGTCGCCAGCGTCGCGAAGACGAAGGCGGTGATGTCGGCGGCGCGGCGGCGCGCGGGGATCGCCATTAGCTGGTCCTTCCCATCTGCCGGTTAACGCGCATCAGCAGCAGCTTGGCGATCGTGAGGACGATCAGAGTGACGACGAACAGCAGGAAGCCGAGCGCGATCAACGACGACCGGTAGAGGTCCGTGTCGGCCTCGGTGAATTCGTTGGCGATGGCGGCGGCAATGGAGTTGCTCGGCATCAGCAGCGACAACGACAGATCGTGCGCATTGCCGAGCACGAAGGTGACCGCCATCGTCTCACCGAGCGCGCGGCCTAGGCCGAGGAAGATGGCGCCAATAACGGCGGAGCGCGTGTAGGGAAGTGTGACGCTTCGCAGCACTTCCCAGCGCGTCGCGCCAAGCGCGATGGCCGATTCACGAAGTGGCGGCGGAACGGCGCTAAACACTTCGCGAGCGACGGCCGCGATGAAGGGGACGACCATGATCCCAAGCACGATGCCGGCGGTCAGCATGCCGATGCCGATCGGAGGGCCACTGAACAAGGGGCCGACGAGCGCTTTGTTGCCGAGATGGTCGGCGAGCCACGGCTCGACATGCGTCGCCATGAAGGGCGCGAAGACGAACAGTCCCCACATACCGTAGATGATGCTGGGGATCGCGGCGAGGAGCTCGATGGCGATGGCGATCGGGCCCCGCGTCCAGCGCGGCGCGATGTCGGTCAGGAAGAGCGCGATGCCGATGCTGATCGGAACGGCGATAATCAGCGCGATCGCCGACGTCGCCAGCGTGCCGTAGATCGGCACCAGCGCGCCGAACTTGCCGTTGACCGCATCCCAGTCGGAGCTGGTGATGAAGCGCCAGCCGAAGGTCTCGAACGCGAGCCGACCGCCCCACGCCATCGACAAGGCGATACCGGCGAGCAGGAGGAGCACGAACCAGGCCGCGCCGGCGGTGATCCACTCGAACGCGCGGTCGGCCCCGGCACCGCTTTTGCGCGGCGCCGGAGCCTCGATCATTTCGTTGGTGATTGCAGTCGCGTTCACTTCACATTCTGCGAGATGTAGCTCTCAATCTGGCCGACGAGGTCGCTCGGCAGCGGCACATAGTCGAGCTTCTTGGCCTGATCCTGGCCCTTCTCCAGCGCATATTTGAAGAAGGCGATCACCGCGTCCGACTTCGCCTTGTCCTTTGGCGCCTTGGGCAGAAGGATGAAGGTCGTCGCCGCGATCGGGTAAGCGTTCGCGCCCGGCGCGTTGGTCATCACGAGGTTATAGTCCTTGGCGTTCTTCCAGTCCGCCGTCGATGCCGCCGCCGCGAAGGAGTCCGCGCTCGGCACGACGAACTGGCCGGCCGCGTTCTGGAGGAGCGCGTAGCTCATCTTGTTCTGAACGACGTAAGCGTATTCGACGTAGCCGATCGCATTCGGGAGCTGCTTCACGTAGTTCGCGACGCCCTCATTGCCCTTGCCGCCGACGCCGCCTACCCAGTTGACCGTCTTGCCCTCGCCCGGACCCGCCTTCCAGGTCGGGCTGACCTGCGCGAGATAGTGGGTGAAGTTGAAGGTCGTGCCGGAGCCGTCCGAACGGTGAACCGTCGCGATGGCCGAGCCCGGCAGGTTCACGCCCGGGTTGATCTTCACGATCGCCGGGTCGTTCCAGTTCTTGATCTTGCCCTGGTAGATGTCGGCGAGGATCGGGCCGGTGAGCTTGAGCTTACCGGCGTCGATGCCCGGAACGTTCACGACGGCGACGATGCCGCCTACAATGACCGGGAACTGTGCGAGGTTGTTCTTGGCGAGCTCGTCCGAAGCGAGCGGCTGGTCGGTAGCGCCGAAATCGACGGTCCCCGCCTCAACCTGCGAGATACCGCCGCCAGAGCCGATCGACTGGTAGTTGACCGCTGTGCCGGTCTGGTTGCGGTAGTCGGTCGCCCAGGCCGACAGCGCCGGATAGACGAAGGTCGAGCCCGCACCGGTAACCTGCGTACCCGAGGTGCCTCCCGCGGCATTGCCGCCTTGGTTGCCCGATTGACTGCCGCAGGCGACGAGAAGCGCCGCGGCCGGCAGCGCGAGAAAGATTTTGTTCATGGGAAACGCACTCCTGTTATCCGGTCGAACTCAAAGTCGCCCTAGCGATGCTTCCGCGCATGCCGTGTGACAGTTGTGTTGCACTTTTATGACAACGCCCGCTGCAGTTGCGCCTGGCCGGACAGGAGCGTAGCCGGGCAGCCGTCATGGCGAGCGACTTCCAGATTTTCGCCGCGCTTCACGTGCCCGGCGATCCCGTCATCCTCTACAACATCTGGGACGTCGGAAGCGCGCAGGCGGTAGTTGCAGCCAGCGCGAAGGCACTTGCAACGGGAAGCCACCCGGTCGGCGATGCGTCGGGATTCGGCGACGCGCAACAGGTCCCGCTCGATTATGTCTTCGCCAACGCACGGCGAATCGTCCGCGCGGTCGAGATTCCGCTGACCGTCGATTTCGAAGGGGCTTATTCGACCGACCCGGAGGAAGGCGGCGCGAACGTGGCGCGCCTCGCCGGAACCGGCGCGGTCGGCTGCAATTTCGAGGACCAGGTCGTCGGCGGCGAGGGGCTGCATCCGCTCGACCTGCAGGTCCGGCGGATCGCTGGGATCCGGCGCGCGGTCGGCGATGCCTTCTTCATCAACGCGCGTACGGATTTGTTCCTCAAGACGCAGACCTATGACGATCCGCTGGTCGACCAAGTCGTCGAGCGCGGAAAAGCGTTCGCGGATGCCGGAGCGAGCGGCTTCTTCGTCCCGCGCCTGTCGGACCCGAAGCAGATCGAGCGCGTCGTCCGCGAAGTGCCGCTTCCGCTCAACGTCATCGCTTTCCCTGGAGCGCCCGACAAGAAGGTCTGGGCCGAGGCCGGCGTCGCGAGGATCAGCCACGGCCCCTTCCCGCACCGCGCGCTGATGGCGAAGCTGACGGAGATGGCGCGCGAGGCGATCGGCTAGTTCAGCGTTTTCCCGAGGCCCGCGCTCTCGTCGGTGAGCGCGCCCGCATCCGCTACGTCCAGCTTTCCGCCGAAACTCGGCCGGCAAGTTCGATCCAGGCTCTTCGCCAGCGTGCCGCACATACGGATCGCGAGCCGCGTCATGGTTTCGTGCCATGAAAGGGCGACGACGTGATTGCGGGTCGCATCGACCATCCGGTTCCGAAAGGCGTGATCGCTGCAGAGCGCCTGCCGGTCGTAGGTGGCGATCTCGGGACCGTTTCTGTTGTCACGATCGAAGCGCACCGTCACTCGCGGGTCGTCGAAACTGACTGGCTTTCGCTGCACGGTGACGCTCCGGAAATATTCGTTCTGGCTTTCAGAGAATGCGAGGCGGGAGTTGAACCGGGCGATCGACTCTCGCACCGCCGAATCCTCGATCGACGACAGACCGCCGGCCCCCATCAGCTCTTGATAGACGCTCCTCGGGGCTTCCAACGCGGGGTATCTCGAGACGGTGAAGACAGACGTCCAAAGCGGCCCCGCGGGACAGGTGCCGCTGCTTAGCTGCGTCGCGAACCGAGATTCCGAATCCGTCAGCCGGCGCATAAGATCGCGAACGTCCCGGAGCTTGGCGACGTCCTGCTGCGCCTCGTCGAGAAGGCGCTCCATGATCTCCTGATGCTTTGCCGCATCGCTCCGGCGAACGGCCCATTCATTGAGCTCGAAGGCGATCAGGATGCCGGCAAGGACGCCGAGCGTTTCGAGGAACAGGAGCGCCCACTCGCGCCCTTCGATCCGGTTGAAAGACTCGCCGACACGCTTGAACAACAGCATAACGCCCCCCGGCGGCGTCTATGCCACGGACCTCCGCTTCCACCAACGCGTGCGCGGGCCGGACTTAAGGACGGTCTTGCGAAAGAGCTGCGCGGCGAAGCGGAGGATCACGCCGACCCACACAGCCTGCCACAGGATCGCCAGGAGGTGCGGCCACCATTGCGGCTCCTGCGCGGCGCGCGCCAGCATCACCATCGGCGACGAAAGCGGGAAAATGGCGGCGGCGATGGCCTGCGTCGAGTCGGGTATGCCGACGGCGCTCGCTGCGAGCGCAAAGACGAGCAGCTGTCCGAACGTGGCCGGCATGGCCAGCACCTGGACCTCGCGGGCCGTCGATGCTTGCGCCCCGATCGTCAGCATGATCGCGCCGATCAGCAAATAGTTCATCGCGAAGTAGATGACGACCAGCAGGAGGAAGCCCGGCCATCCGACCGCCGGCACCGGCAAGGTCGCGATGCCGCCCTGCTTGATCGTCTGGATGAACAAGGCGCCGCAAGCGATCCAGACGATGATCCCGAGGATCGACGCGGCGAGCATGGCAAAGAGCTTGCCGACGAACATGGCGTCGATCGGCACCGCGGCGGCGATTACCTCGATGATCTTGTTCGATTTCTCCTCGATCAGCTGCGACATCACCATGCCGGCGAGGAACAGGGTCAGGAAGAAGACCAGCATTTGGCCGATCTGCGCGGTGACGGCGCGGTCGTTCCCGAGCGATCCGGTCGCGGCACGGATGTCGGTCACCGGGATCAGCGCCGGCATGCTCTGCGCGGATCGGGCATTCGCGACGAGAAGCCTAATCTGGGCAAGCAAGGCGGGGTCACCCTGGACGGCGCCGGCAAGGTGCGGTTTGTCGAGGCTGCCGCTGAGGACGGCTCGCACCGGCGGCCGGCCCAACGCGAGCAGGTGCTCCTGCTGCCGACCGAGGTCGCGCTCGGGCGGGAAGCGGACGATCTTCACCACAGCCGGGTCGCTGAGCGCCTGCGTCATCTCCAGGCGCGCCTGCGAAAGACGCTCGAAATCGCTCTCGCTCCACAAGACGGCGACCACCGGACGTTCCGTGCGCGTCGCGACGCGGGCGCCGATGCTTCCGAACACCCCGCCGAGGAGCAGCGGGAACAAGGGACCGAGCAAGAAGAAGATGAACGCCTTCGACAGCACGGTCGCGCCGAAATCCCTACGCGCGATGACGAAAGAGGAGCGGATGAACCGGATCATCGAGCCTGTCCCATTTCCGATGCCGCTTTGTCTCCCGCAATTGCCACGAAGGCATCGTGCAGGCCGGGGCGTTCGATGGCGAGAGTCTCGATGCCCGCGCCGCCATCGATCAGCGCCCTGAGCAGCGGCTCTGGCCCACCCTCGGGCAGCTCGAAGACCCATTCCCCGCCTTCGCGGCGGGCACTGTCGGGGATCGCCGAGCGCCACTCGCCATCGCTGGCGCGCGTGCGGAGGCGGACGATCGGGCGAAGCCTGGCCCGCGCC
>Ga0207711_10004533_pt1 | contig 11826 bp, 12 predicted proteins | sample KBSS34metaG_FD_184401 | JGI IMG/M metagenome (GOLD analysis project Ga0207711, IMG submission 184401) | Switchgrass rhizosphere microbial communities from Kellogg Biological Station, Michigan, USA - KBS S3-4 metaG (SPAdes) (version 2) | ecosystem: Host-associated > Plants > Roots > Rhizosphere...
CGTTGCCCAGGCTCGACGCCGCTTCGCACCGGTTCAGCGGGCCGCCAGAAGTGAACCATTCCTGGGTGAAAGAGAACACATCGCTACCGCCGCGATGGTGCTGCCGTTCGACGCCAACGACGTGAATCTACCCGCCGTCAATTCCGTGCTTCGTGACGAGATCGCGATTCGCAGCTATCGAAACGGCGACGAGCGGGCGCTCACCTCGCTGTTCGAGACCGTCTTCGGCAGGCGCATGAGCGAGCGCGAGTGGCGCTGGAAGCTCGCGCCCACGTTCAAGGTGCCGAACGTGTGGCTCGCAACCCATTCCGACCAGCCGATCTTCCAGTACGCAGCGATGCGCACACGATTCAAGCTCGACGAGCGCACGCATGACGTGATGGTCTCGGTCGATACGATGACGGCTCCCGCATTTAGGCGCCGCGGTCTGCTCACCGAAGTCGCCGCTCGCGCCTATGAGGCGTGGCGCGACGCGGGCGTCGCCTTCGTCATCGGGCTCCCGAACCAACAGTGGGGTTCGCGAGCTCGCGCGCTTGGCTGGCGCGAGCTGTTTCCGTTGCAGTGGCTCGCGCGACCGTTGCGGCCCGAAGCGATGATCGCGAGACGGCTTGGGCTGCCTGGTATCGGCAGCGTCCGCATGGTCGGCGCCCTTTGGAATCGTTTCGCGAATCGTCGTCTACCTCCGCGCAGCGATGTCGAAGTGACACAGATCGAAAGTGCGGGGGCGGAGTTCGACGTCATCTGGCACCGATGTCGCGCCGACACTCCATTCTCGGCGGTGCGCGATGCGGAGTGGATCGAGCGGCGATTCGTGAGCTCGCCCGCGCGAAACTATCAAATGCTCGTGGCCCGTCGGCGCAACGTGCCGACCGCATGGCTGACGTATAGCCTCAATCGCAACGAAGGCAGAACCACGGCGCAGCTCGTGGAGCTCTTCGCCCCGAAAGGCGACACCGAGAGCTCTGCAGCGCTGATGCTCGAGCTGCTGCGCCGCCTTGCCGAGCAGGATGCCGATCTCGTCTATACGCTAGCCGTGCCCGGTACCCCGCTCTTCGCCTGGTTTCGGAGCATAGGATTCATTCGCGGTCGGTCCTTCGGCGTGCAGCTGGTGCCGCTCGCAACAGGCGTGCCTCTCGAACGATTGAGGAACCCACTCGCATGGCGTCTCACGGGCGCCGACTTCGATGTCGCTTAGAGCACGCTTGCGCCCAGTGAAGCGCGCGATCTCGCGCGGAATGGGGCGTTGCTGGGAGCTCGGCTTCGCCACGCTCGGTTCGTGGATTCGCTCCGACGCGGCGCGTTGGAGCTCATCCGGGACCCGCCGAGTCGTCGTGCTCGCGCCGCACCCCGACGACGAAGCGATCGGTTGCGCGGGTAGCATCCTGAAGCACGTCGGTTGCGGTGATCGCGTCTCGATCGTGATCGCGACCGACGGGCGCCGGTCGCAGACGATCGCCGATCCGACGGAGATGTCCGAGCAGCGACGGAAGGAAGCCGCAGCCGCCGCGCAGCTCCTCGGCGACGTGCGGGTCGAGTGGCTCGGGTTCCGCGAGGGCGACTGGGATCTGCGCGAGCTGCAGTCGCGTCTCGAGACGTTGCTAGATGGCATACAGCCGGATGTCATCTATGCGCCGTCACGTATCGATTTTCACCCCGAGCATCATCGTGTCGCGCATGCGCTGGCGTTGGCGCTCGACTCACACGTAAGGGTTCGGCCGCGGCCGCTCGACGTGCGGATCTATAGCGTGCAGGTACCGCTCACCCCCGCGCTCTCGAACCTCGTCGTCGACGTGTCGGATGTGTCCGAGCGTTGCCACGCCGTGCTGCGCAGCTATACGTCGCAGGCAGGCAGTATCGAGTGCAGTTATCGACAGCGCCGCTACGGCGCACGATTGCACCGTGTGCACGGCGAAGTGGAGGAGTTTTGGGAGCTTCCCGCCACGCGGTATGCGTCGCTGCATCTCGATGCGCCGGAACGGTGGCCCGCCGCGTTTCGTGGGCTACGCAACTTCGCGTTGAGCGATCCGTTTGCCTATCTGGTCGGGCAGCGCGAGCGCCGGCGCCTCCGGAGCGCGGCAGCGCCATCGAATCCTAACTAGCGATAGCCGGGCTTGCAGTCGTAGGGCGCCGGATCCCACGGGCTCCGCACGTAGAGCTCTTTCTGCGTGACGGGCGACTTGAAGTAGGCGGGGTCGTCGATCGTCCACGTGATCTCGAGGTCGCCGGTCTCGCGGTTCACTTCGAGCCGCTCTTTGAGCTTCAGGTTCTCGGTGTGCATGACGCCGGGAGCGCGCGGCTCGAGCGTCGCGGCCACGAAATGATCGGTCGACGCGACGAGCGCTTTGCCGTCGAAGTGTCCGGTCGTGTAACCCATCGTGCTGCGGGGCACGTTCGCGGGCGCCGGGCGCCCGTCGAGGTGCACGACGCGCTTCGCATCCATGAAGCGATGCAGAATCAGCACGTCGTCGCCGTCGCGGCGAATCTCGAACGGCTCGTTCACGTTGACCCAGAAGCGCACGGGGCTCGCGGGGTCGCAATAGATCGCGGGATCGTCCTTCACGGGATCGAATGCCTTGCGCGCGCGCTCGCCCGCCTCCGTCAGCTGGCCCTCATAGGTCGAGACGGAAAAGCGCTTCATCGCCCATATGCCGACTATCGACGTCGGGTCGGCGGGCGCGTCGGCCTCCGTCGCGCGCGTCGGCGCGAATAGCTCGGTGCTCTTCAGCACGCGCCCGTCGCGAAAGTACGCGACACGAAACGCGCAACCGGTCGGGTTGTGACGCGCCGCGACGCCGTCGATCTTGATCGGCTCGCCTGGCTTGAACGAGTCGACGCTGAGGCCATTGCGCGTGAGCACGGTGCGCGACGCCATCTCGCAGCTCCACGTCTGCTTCGTGCCGGCGGCATCGGTGGTATCGACGTACAGGAACGAGTGCGGGTTCACGAACTCGAAGCGCGCGACGACGCCCTCGATCGTGACCGGCTTGCTCGTGTCGTAGTGCGGCGCTACCCCGTGATGCGCGTGCGCGGGCGAGGCTATGCTAAGCGCAGCGGCGAGCGCCGCTGCCGACATGGTTTTCATGATCCCCTCCCTCCGCGCAGCGGGTCCAATCGAGCTATCGATCCGACCGCAACGGCGCAGGAGCCAGTGCTCAAGATACGCTTTCAGCGCCCGCTTAGCGCTATGCTTGGTCGGCTGGAGAGCCGAAGCATAACGAGGGGGAAACGACATGATCGGACTATTCGCCACGGCGCTAGCCGCCGGGCTCAACATGCCGTGCGAGCAGCTCGCGAGCGTCAAGCTCGAGCGCGCATCCATCACGGCCGCGACTACAGTGGCCGAGGGCATCTTCACTCCTCCCCCGGGCGGTGGTCCACCGCCGCCCGCGAACGCTCCGCCGCCGGAGCCGATACCCGAGCATTGCAAGGTCACGATGGTGCTCAAGCCGACGTCGGACTCGAACATCAACGTCGAGCTCTGGCTGCCGACGAAGGACTGGAACGGCAAGTTCCTCGCCGTCGGCAACGGCGGTTGGGCCGGGGCGATCCAGGGCTGGGGCGACATGCAAGTAGCGCTGCGCCGCGGCTACGCGACGGCGGGCACCGACACGGGTCACTCGGCGGCCGACGGCCAGGCCGGCATGTTCGCGCTCGGCCATCCCGAGAAGATCGTCGACTTCGCGTTTCGCGCGCTGCACGACATGACGGTGAAGTCGAAGTATTTGATCGACTCGTTCTATAGCGCGCCGCTCAACTACTCCTATTACAAGGGCTGCTCGACCGGCGGTCGGCAAGGCGTGATGGCCGCGCAGCGTTACCCCGGCGACTACGACGGCATCATCGCGGGCGCGCTCGCGAACCGGCACATCCACATGCACACGGCCGGCGCGTATCGGCAGATGCAGCTCGCGCTGCATCCCGACGAGGCGCTGTCCGAGGCAAAAGCGAAGCTCGTGAACGACGCGGTGCTCGCGCAGTGCGACACACTGCACGAAGGCTTCCTGAACAATCCGCGCCAGTGCTCGTTCGACTACGCGTCGCTCGCGTGCAAAGCCGGCGCCTCGGCCGATTCGTGCCTCACGCCCGGCGAGCTCAAGAGCGTGCAGACCTATTACGGCGGCACGAAGAACAAGAAGGGTGAGCTGATCTTCTCGGGCCAGGCGTACGGCGTGCCGATTCCCGCCCTCGCGCCTCCGCAGGGTACGCCGGGCGCTTTCGCGTTCGACTCGATCCGAATCCTGGGCTTCCAAGACGCGAACTACGACTGGCGCAAATTCGATCTCGACCGCGACATGCCTATCATCGACAAGAAGGTCGGTTTCGTCGACGCGGTGAATCCGGACCTGCGCGGATACGAGGCGGCGGGCGGAAAGCTGCTGCTGTATGCCGGTTGGCGCGACAACGGCATCACGCCCGAGAACACGGTGCTCTACTACGAGAGCGTGCTTCGCGAGATGGGTCAGGAGCAGGACGACTGGATGCGGATGTTCCTCGTGCCCGGAATGCAGCACTGCGGCGGCGGTCCTGGCCCGAACACGTTCGACTCGCTGACGGCGCTCGAGCAGTGGCGCGAGAAGGGCCTCGCCCCGGCCGCGATGCTCGGCACGAACCGCGAGTCCGGCTTGAAGCGCCCGATCTGCGCGTACCCCGAGTACGCGAAGTACAAGGGCTCGGGTGACCTGAAGGATTCCGCGAACTGGGTCTGCACGAAGCCTTGAAAAACCGCTCGGCCGCCTCGATTGGCGTGTGCTTGGCGTAACATTGACGCAGGCGATTCGTAGCGCGCCGTGCGCCGAACCGCCAACCTGGCGCTCTCCCCCTCCAGCGGAGAGCGCCCCATGGACATGAGGGTTGACCCGAAACGAATCAGAGCGGAGCGCGAACGGCGCGCCTGGAGCCAGGAGCACCTAGCCACGGTCTCCGGCCTCGGGCTGCGCACGATTCAGCGCATCGAGAAAACGGGCGCCGCGTCGTTCGAATCCGTGCGCGCGCTCGCGGCCGTGCTCGAGATCAGTGTCGCGGAGTTGCGCGTCCTTCGTGAGGAGGCGAGCACCGCGGACCGCGAGAGCGGCGACCACACGGCGGGCGGCACTCAGGTTCACCAGACTGCACAAGACGGCCGGCCCAAGAGCCGGTTCCGATTTCGTGCGCGGCCCGTGCTCGGCGGCGCCGCAGCGGCGCTCACCGCCGCGGGCGCGCTCTTCGTCGCAACCAAAGGTTGGGCGGACGTGGTGATGCTCGATGTCGGCGTGTCGATGAACGACAGTCAGGTCGAGCAAAGCCAGCTCGTGACCGAGGCGAACGATCACGTCGCGCTACGCGCGATCGACGACATGCTGCGGGTCGTGATGGTGCCGACCATCGAAAAAAACGGAATCATGCTCGCAACCGAGATCTACTTGTTCGAAGGCAACGGCTACGTGCTCGCTTCGTCGCCGAAGGTGCTCGTCGAGGACGGCAGGCAGGCGGAGATCGAGCTCACGACGAAGGACGGCACGTCGATCCACTTCTCGATCACGCCGCACAAGAACCCGCCATACATTCCGCCGACGCTACACGCGGTCTAGCGCGTCCTCCGCGAGGGTTGGAGCGCGCCGAGGCCGCAACGCGAACGCGCGCGCGGCCGGGCGTCAGTAATAGGGGCCGAACGCGCCGCCCGGCAGCACCGGATACGCCGTGCCCCAGCCCGGACCAAACCCCGCGCCGTAGCTCAGGCTGAAGCTGACGTTCGGATAGCGATCCGCCACGCTGTCGGCGGTCGGCTGCTCGGCGCGGCGGCGCATGTTCACCTCGTCGACCGCCGCGACGACGTTCGGATCGGCGGCCGCGCGCTCGTCGAGCTGATAGAGGAACAGAGCCGCGCCGGTCGGGTCGGCGATCAGCGCGACGCGGTTCGCGCCGGCCGCGGCCTTGTCGATCTCGGCGGGCTCGCGCAGCACCATGCCGCCGTTTGCCCAGACGCGCACGAGAATGCCCTTCAAGTCCGTGACACCGACGTACGGCATCCAACGCGACGGGATCTCTTTTTGCTGCAGCTTCATGACCCCCGCACGGTGCTTGCCGTCCGTGTCGAGAACGGTATACGGCTGTCCGCCCGGCTTCACCTCGGTGGGCTGGTAACCGATTACCTTCGAATAGAACGACTGGGCCTTCGCCGGGTCGTGCGTCCAGAGCTCGGCCCAACGCCAGCCGCTGTAGCCCATCGTGCCGCCGAGCGGGCGCTGCGGCTGCGCAAGGATCAGCGGCGCGCCGTCCGGGTCCTGCAGTATCGCGAACTGGCCCCAGCCCTTGATCTCGGTGACATCGGTGCGGATCGCCGCGCCGCTCGCCTTCGCGGCGGCGACCGCCTTCTTCGCGTCGGCGACGTTGATCGCGGCGAGCCAAGTCGACTCCGACACGTTCGGAATCCGGTCCTCGATCTGCGCGATGCTCGCGAACGGGGTGCCGTTGCGGCGCATCAGAAACGCGCCGGTAGGGCCGGTGTCGATCTGCCAGCCGAAGAGGTTCGAGTAGAAGCGGATCGCCGCGACGGCGTCCTCGGTCTGCAGTTGGAACCAGTAGATCTCGCCCGCGGCTTGGGCCGGCAACGGCACGACGAGCGCCGCGACAACCGCGGCGCAAGCCGCCAAAACCGATGCGCGCTGAGGGGAACGGCCCATGTCGCTTCTCCTTGTTCGTGGGCGGGTTCGGCGCGCGAGTATCTCACACCCTCGCTGCGGCGCTCGGCAGAATCGGCCGGGCACGGCGGCCCTCTTGCGGCATCTGACGATATATCGCACGATATGTCTTGAGATATAGCTACCGATCTATCGGAGGACCGACGGATGAGGCGCAAAGATTGGGATTTCGGCGAGTTCATCGCCGGCGGATTCGGACCGATGTTCCGGGGACCGCGTCGTTTCTATCGCGGGCCGAGGGCGCGACGTTGGGGCCGCTGGTTCGAGCCCGGCGAGATGCGGCTCGTGATCCTGCGGCTGATTCGCGAGAAGCCGATGCACGGCTACGAGATCATCAAGGCACTCGAGGAACGCTTCCACGGCTGCTATACGCCGTCGGCGGGCAGCGTCTATCCGACGCTGCAGATGCTCGAGGACCAGGGTTACGTGCGCATCGTCGAAGAGGGCGGGAAGAAGGTCTACCACATCACGGCCGAGGGCGAGGCGTTTCTCGACGAAAACAAGGACGTGCTGTCCGAGATCGGCGAGCGGATCCGCGACGCGATGCACGGCGTCGCGGGCGGCAACGTAGGCGAGGTGAACGCGGCGTTCGCGGCGCTCACGAAACGCGTGTTCAAGGACGCGTGGCGCAACGGCCCCGACAGCGAGCGGACGGCGAAGATCGCCGAGATCCTGCGCAAGGCGACCGCCGACATCGAGGCGCTCTGACGCAACCGCGAGCGCGGCTCTTCCGCCGCGCTCGCTACCGTTGCTCCGATGAGATGCCTGCTTCGCGTCGCGCTAGCGCGTCGACGTCAAGAACCGCGCGCGATACTCCGAGGGATTGATCCCGAACTGCTTCTCGAAAGCGCGCCGAAACACATCGGCGCTGCGGAAGCCGACCGATTCCGCGACGCGCTCGATTCCACTCGAGCGCGCGTGGAGTCGCCGCCGCGCCTCGTCGAGCCGCAGACGGCGCACGAGAATCGCGGGGGAGCAGCCGAAGTTGACGTGGCACTGCCGGCTGAACTGGCGCGCAGACACTGCCATCTTTTCGGCCAGCGCCTCGACGCTCAGGTCGCGAGCGAGATTTGCCGTGATATGCGCGGCAAGCTCACCGAAGCGCTTGCGAGCCCCGGCCTGGAACCGAAGCGGCTCGGAGAACTGCGCCTGACCGCCGTCGCGCTTCACGTAGACGACGAGCTCGCGCGCGACCGCGAGCGCGGCCGCGGAGCCTAGATCTTCCTCGATCAGCGCGAGCGCGAGATCGATGCCGGCCGTTACGCCCGCTGCCGTATAGAAGCGGTCGGATTTCACGAACAGCTCGTTCGCCGCAACGTCGAGCGCCGGAAACTTCGCCGCCACATCGGCCGCGAAGTTCCAGTGCGTCGTGACTCGTCTGCCGTCGAGCAGCCCCGTCGGCGCGAGGCCGTAGATGCCGGTGCAAACCGACGCGACGCGCCGAGTCCGTGGCGCGACGCGCTTTATCCACTCCGCCGCCCTGCGGTTGATGTCCGCGCGGCGCAGCCCGATGCCGCCCGGCACGATCAACGTATCGAGCGCTGGCGCGTCGGCGATCGTCGCGGCCGGCACCAGCGTGACACCCGACTCGCTGACGCACGCTCGGCGGCTCACGCCGACCGTCACGACGTCGTAGGCCGGACGCGGCGTGCCGCGCTCTGGGGCGAGCCGCGCGCAGGCGAATGCCTCCGCAGGGCCGGTGAGGTCGAGAGCCGTGACCCCGTCGAAGAGGAAAAAGCCGATGCGCTTTGATCTGCTCATACAGCGCATCTTGCCATCGGATCGTTGTCCGAAAGGACAACTATCCGACGTTTTCGGACATCGGGCGCCGACTGCTCGGCGAAAGCTAGTTCGCGGCGAAGCTGGTCGCGACGACCGTGAGCTCGCCGACCGGTGCGATGTGCGCCTCGAGCAAATGGCCGGCCTTCGTCGTGCCGTCCGAGGAGCCGACGACCATGTGCACGTGCACATACGGCTTGCCGTTCGGAGACGAGATGTCGCCGATCAGCGAGACGATTTCCGTCTTGTCCTTGATCTCGATTCGCTTGAACGCGCCGACCTCCGGGTCGCCCCAGCCGAGCAGCGCGCCCGGGGCGAGGCCGCCGATGCCGGTAATGTGGCCCGACGTGATCTTGTTCTTCGCGACGAAGTCGTAGATCCCCGTGAGGATCTCGTCGCCCGTCCCGAAGCGAATCTCGAACACACGCCCGGTGGCAGTTTTTTCCTCGAACGCCATTTTCGGCGCGAGGCCCGTCTTTATTGGCGGCTGCGACACGAAGCCTTCGGGAAGCGGTCCCTTCGGTGTCGGGGGCTGGGCGTGCAGCGCGCTCGATGACGACATGGCCAGCACGCCCACGGCGCACAGGGTTGGAAACCATCGGTGATTGATGCTCGAGATCATTTGTGTGCTCCTCGTGTTACGGATGGCGGCAGCCGATGCTATCGCAATTGCTTATCCGCTCGTGCGCGATGACCGCCAAAGACTAGCCGACGCGCGCTCCGCGCCCTCGACGAGCGCGGCGAGCTTCTTGTAGGCGATGCCGGGATCGACGCGGCTGAAGCCCGCAAACGAGCCGAAGCCACAATCCGTGCCGGCGAGCACGCGCTCGCGGCCGACGATATCGGCGAATTGCACGAGCTGTTGCGCGATGAGCTCGGGGTGCTCGACGTAGTTCGACGTCGACGCGATGCAGCCGGGAATCAGCACCTTGTCCTCGGGCAGCTTCGCGTCACGCCACACCGTCCATTCGTGTCGATGTCGAGGGTTCGCCGCCTCGAACAGAATCCCGGTTGGCTTGGCCTCGAGGACAATCGACAAAATCTTCTCGAGCGCGATGTCGTGATCGTGCGGCCCTTCGTAGTTGCCCCAGCAGATGTGCATCCGCATCGCGTCGGCAGGGATATCGCGCACGGCGTGGTTCAGCGCTTCGACTTGTTGGGCTGCGCGGCGCAGGAACTCCTTCTCGTCGAGCTCCTGAAACCCGGTGTGCCTCGCCATCGCGAGGTCCGGGCAGTCGAGCTGTAGCACGAAGCCGGCCGCGGCGATCGCGTCGTACTCGGGCTTCATCGCGGCCGCGACCGCGTCGACGTAGGCGTCGTGCGTCGGATAGTAACGGTTCGACTGAAAAGCGGAGATCACCCCGGGCGACGCCGCGTTCATGAACGCGCCTTGCACGGAGTGGCGGTCGAGCGCCGCGCGCAGATTCGCGATGTCCTTCTTCATCGCCGCGCGATCGACGAGCTCGACGGGCCCGACGCAGCCCGCGCGCTTGAACGCATGCGTGCCGATCATCCGCGCCATCGCCTCGCGAAATTCGGGATACGGCGCGACGTCGAGATGCGGCGGGCGCGGGTAGTGACCGGCGAAGCCCGAGAGCCGGTCCTTGACGTAGGTCGCGTAGCCGACCTTGCCCATTTCGCCGTCGTTCACGACGTCGATGCCGATCTCGGCTTGCTTCGCGACGACCTCGTCCACCGCCGTCGCGACCTCGGTGTCGAGCGCGCTCTGGTCGTATGGTTCGCCGTTCTCCTTCTTATAGAGCAGCGTGACGAGCGCATCCGCGCGCGGCAGGCTACCGACGTGCGTCGTGAGGATTCGGTCCGTGCTGCGGTGCATCGTCGCGGTCCCAGGATGGCCGTCGCCGTGGCAGCCCGGCGACGAGCTGTCCTTTTCCGCGCCGTAGGAGCTTGTTCACGGGCAAGCGCCGCGGGCCGGGGAAGTGACCACGTTCGCGTCCGTCACCGAATCGCGCCCGTCGAGCCCCGGCCAATGCTGCGAGCCAGAGCTAGACGGGATCTCTGGTACGTGCCGGACTCACGAATGAGAGCCGCGCTTTCTCCTGGGCGTTGAAAAGCTCGTTCTTCATGGCTTCGACGGCTTGGGTGACCGGAAGCGCGCCCTTCATTCCCATCCAGAACCGATCGGCGGCGCCGGCCTCGACTATTCGCGAAGTCTCGCGCGCGCCGACCCTGACATGGAGCACGCATTCGGTTCCGGACTTATCGAGGCGAATGATCGTGCCGTCGAGTTGCGTGATCGGTCGGGGGGAGTCAGTTGGGCGGGCTTTCATCGCGCGCAGCTTACGGCATTTCGTCCGGAAAGAACGGGATTTCGGCTCCGGGCTCGCGGGCCGGCCACCGGCAAGGGCGCGGGTCGGCTCTCAGCGGCAGCGAAGATCCCGTCGCTTCGACGTGCGCACGAATTTGACGCCTCTCCCGGGGCCATGATCTAGTGCCGCGCGGGGCCACAGGGCCCTGCGGGAGCACAAGCCGGTGGTGAGAGGTCGTGCGTTCGAACGCTGGTCGACAGCGGCTGCGGCCGTTGCGACGTGGCGGAGTCGTCCGCGATGACGGCGCGCGAATCGCTCTGGGCGAGGATCCAGCGGCTGTTCTTCGGTCCCGACCCGGGCGCGGGTCGCGCGCCCGCGAGCCGCGCGGGCGACGACATGCCCTACGAGATCCTGCTCGAGGGACGCGAGCCGATCGAAGCCTGGAGCGTCTGCACGGTGTGCATGAACGCGGATCGAACGGCATCGGTGCAGCGTCCCCGCTGGCGCTGCTCGGATTGCGGCACGGTAGCCGATCACCAACAGCCCATGCCGCAGTATCTCGATGAGAACTCGCTCGAAGTGCTCGAGCGAAACTTGCGCGAGTGGCTTGCGGTGAAGGGTATGCGGCCGGCTTACAAGTCGCTCCGGTCCGCGCGCTTCAAGTGCCTCATGACGCTGAGTCGGCGCAGGTTCCCGGCGCCGGCCGCGCCCTAACGAGCGCAGAGTCGCCGATGCGCGCGCTCGCCGATCGACTCGATCATCTCGTGCTCACCGTGAGCGACATCGGTGAGAGCCTGCGCTTTTACGAGCGTGCGCTCGGCTTCGAGCGCGAGCTGTTCCGCGGACCGCAAGGGCAGCCGCGATTTGCGCTGAAGTTCGGACAGCAAAAGATCAATCTGCAGGATCGCAGCACTGAAACGCCGACGAAGGCGAAGCAGCCGACGCTCGGTGCGGGCGACTTCTGTGTGATTGCAGCGATCCCCCTCGACGACGTGCTCGCGCATCTGCGCGTGATCGGTATCGAGATCGAGGCGGGCCCGGTCGCGCGTCGCGGCGCGCTCGGCCAGATGCGGTCGATCTACTTCCGCGATCCCGACGGC
>Ga0207711_10004536_pt1 | contig 11819 bp, 8 predicted proteins | sample KBSS34metaG_FD_184401 | JGI IMG/M metagenome (GOLD analysis project Ga0207711, IMG submission 184401) | Switchgrass rhizosphere microbial communities from Kellogg Biological Station, Michigan, USA - KBS S3-4 metaG (SPAdes) (version 2) | ecosystem: Host-associated > Plants > Roots > Rhizosphere >...
GCGAACCAGGTGGCGACGGCGGGATGGAAGTCTTGCAGCGGCACGGGAAGGAAAGAGAGAGCGGCAGGGCGTGATCCGATCGGCCGCGGAATGAAGGCGGGACAAGCGCCCGAGCGAGAAGGCGGGCATGCGCCCGACCGGCTCAGATCTGAGCGGCGCGCCGGCTTTTCAAGGCCCGGCGCCAGAGCGTCAGGGCCCGCGTCGAAGAGAAGATTTTCGCGCGATCACGGCTGCGCCGCCGGCGCGACGACCGCGCCCTGGATGCCGTGTCGGACAAGCGCCTCCTCGACGAAGCCGCTCGCCTTGGCGAGCTCGACGAAGGCCGCGAGCAGCGCCTGCGCGGTCTCGCCGCGCCCGGCCGGGATTCCCATCGCCTGCTCGATCACCATGAAGCGGCCGGGCAGCAGGCGAACGGCGCCGACGCGCGCCGCGTCGGCCTGCAACTGTTGCTTGACTCCCGCTGCCGCGTCGGCGCGACGGGCGAGGAACTCGTCGACGACGGTGGGCGACGTCTGCGCGTAGACGAGCTCGGCCGCCTTGAGCGTGCGCGCGAGGTAGAGGTCGTAGGCGCTGCCGCGGGCGACGACGATCCGCGTCCCGGGCCGGTCGACCTCGCCGTTGTCGCGCAGCGGCGAATCGTTGCGGACGAGGTACGCGCCTTCGATCAGCACGTACGGCGCGGTGAAGCGGATGCCTTCGCCGCGCAGCGGATCGATCGCGAAGAAGCCGATGTCGGCGGCGCCGCTCCTGACGGTCTCGACCGAGCGAGCCGCGCCGTCGACGACGACGAGGTCGACCGGGACGCCGAGCTGGGCGCCGAGCGCGCGTGCGAGGTCGACCGAGACCCCGGCGGCGCCGGCCGCCGCGTCGCGGCGAGCGAGGACCGGGTTGCCGAGGTTGATCGAGGCGCGCAGCCGGCCGGTCGGCGCGAGCGCCGCCGCGGCGGCCGACGGACTCTCGGACTTCGTCGCGCAGCCGGCGGCGGAAACGAGCAGCGAGGCGGCGCCGGCGGCGAGGAGGGATCGGCGTGAGGGCAGCGTGTTCATCGTGGCGAGAGACGTGGAGGTTGCGGAGGGCGGCGTGCGCTGTCCGCGCTATCGTAGTCACGCGCGGCCGGAGTGGATCACCTGCGGGGCGGCGAGCTTTCGTTCCACCTGACCCGGAGACGCCATCGTGCCTGCCACCGACCTCGCCGACTGCAGCGCGCTAACGCTGCTCGCCCTCTACCGGGCCGGCGACGCCTCGCCCGTCGAGGCGACTCGCGCCGTCCTCGCTCGCATCGAGCGCTTCAACCCGCTGCTCAACGCGTTCTGCCACCTCGCGCCCGACGAGGCGATCGCCGCGGCGCGGGCGAGCGAGGCGCGCTGGCGCAGGAACTCGCCGTGCGGCGAGCTCGACGGCGTTCCGGTGTCGATCAAGGACCTCATCCTCGCCGCCGGCTGGCCGACGCTGCGCGGCTCGCGCACCGTCGATCCGACCGGGCCGTGGGACGTCGACGCGCCGGCCGTGGCGCGATTGCGCGAGGCCGGCGCGGTGATCGTCGGCAAGACCGCGACTCCCGAGTTCGGCTGCAAGGGCGAGACCAACTCGCCGCTCACCGGCATCACCCGCAATCCGTGGAATCCGGCCAAGACGCCGGGCGGATCGTCGGGCGGCACGGCCGCCGCGGTCGCTGCCGGCATGGGGCCGCTCTCGGTCGGCACCGACGGCGCCGGCAGCGTCCGCATCCCGGCCGCGTTCTGCGGCAACTTCGGCCTGAAGCCGAGCTTCGGCCGCGTCCCGGCGTATCCGCTCTCGCCGATGGGGACGGTGGCGCACCTCGGGCCGCACGCGATGAGCGTCGCCGATGCGGCGCTCATGATGAACGTGCTCAAGCGGCCCGACGCACGCGACTGGACGTCGCTTCCCTACGACCCGGGCGACTACACGATCGGCCTCGACGACGGCATCCGCGGCTTGCGAATCGCGTTCTCGCCGACCCTCGGCTACGCCAGGGTCGACGCCGAAGTCGCCGCCGCCGTCGCCGCCGCGGTCAAGGAATTGCAGACGCTCGGCGCCCACGTCGAAGCGGTCGACCCCGGCATCGACGACCCGCTCGAGATCACGACCGGGCTCTGGTTCGTCGGCAGCTTCTCGATCTGGAGCGGGCTCACGGAGGCGCAGCGCGAGCTCGTCGATCCCGACTTTCGCGCCCAGGCCGAGCTTGGCGCGGCGTGCAGCGCGCTCGAAGTCCATCGGCTGACGCTCCGGCGCATCGCGCTCGGCGCGCACCTGCGCCAGTTCATGACGCGCTGGGATCTGCTCGTCACGCCCGCGGTCGCCGTACCGGCGTTCGAGGCACGGCCGGCGGGCCATTCGCCGATGGACTCGGCGGCGATGCTCGGCTGGACGCCGTTCTCCTATCCGTTCAACCTTTCGCAGCAGCCGGCATGCACGATCCCGTGCGGGCTGACGCGCGCCGGCCTGCCGATCGGATTGCAGTTCGTCGGCCCGATGTTCGGCGACGCGCTCGTCCTTCGCGCCGCGCGGGCCTACGAAAGCGTCCGGCCGATCGCACGACCGGATCTCGACGCGTTAATGGCGAGGCCCTAGCCCGAGCGCAGCGGGCGCGTCACGAGATTGCGCGGAGGCATCAGCCGCGCAGCACCGGAGGGATCTCGGCGGCGAGGAAGTCGAAGACCGTGCGGACCAGCGGGTTCGAGCGGATCTCGCGATGCACCGCGAGCCAGCACGGCAGCGCGGCGATCGCAAGCGCCGGCAGGACGGCGACGACGCCCGGCCAGTGGCGCAGGTTGTAGCGGGCGACGAAGCCGATGCCGCAACCCTCGGCGACGAGCCGGCCGTAGGCGACCTGGTCGTCGGTGCGCAGCGCGAAGTCGCTCGGCGCGAGGACCAGGCCCATCCGCGCCGCGCCGCGCTCGATGGTGTCGTCGCGGTCATAGCCGATCAGGCGGTGCGAGCGCAGGTCGTCGGCCGTTCGCAGCGGCGGCGCGGCGGCGAGATAGCTCTTGTGCGCGGCGGCGACGATCGCGACGTTGCCGAGCTTCCTGGCGACCAGCGATTGCTGCGCCGGCCGCACCATCCGCACCGCGATGTCGGCCTCGCGGCGCAGCAGGTTGGTGAGCTCGTTCGAGGCGACGAGCTCGATCGCGATCTCCGGATGAAGGCGCTGGAAGCGGGCGAGGAGCGCCGGCATCAGCCACGTCGCCGCGACCTCGCTCGTCGTCACGCGGACGACGCCGCGCGTCGCCGAGCGCGCCGTCGCCAGCGCTCGGGCGACGCCGAGCGCGCCGTCTTCCATCCGCCGCGCTGCCGCGGCGATCGCGAGCGCGGCGCGGGTCGGCGCGACGCCGCGGCCGGTCCGCTCGAACAGCGGCGCGCCGAGCTGCGCCTCGAGCTCGGCGACGTGGCGGCTGAGCGTCGGCTGGCGCGCGCCGCTCGCGCGCGCCGCCGCGGTGACGCTGCCGGCGTCGAGGACGGCGAGAAAGCTGCGAACGAGGGCCCAGTCGAAGTCGGTGATCGCGTCGGCAGGCATGCAGAAGTGTATGGCTTCCATGCCGTAATCGGCATGCCGGGCGGCATCGCGGGCGGCCACACTCGTCGTCATCGGCAATTCGCCGTGGCCGATTTCCGGAGACCCGTCATGACCGCTTCGTCCCGTTTCGATCCTGCCCGAACCGTCCTCGTCCTCGGCGCGAACGGCCGCTTCGGCCTCGCCGCCGCGCAGACGTTCGCCGCCGCCGGCTGGCACGTCGTCGCCCACGTGCGCCGCGACGCCGGCGCCGGCATGCCGGCCGCCGCGACGCTCGTCCGCGCGCCGCTCACGTCGCTCGCCGGCGCGCTCGCCGCGGCCGGCGCGGCGCGGCCGGGGGTCGTCGTCCATGCGATCAACCCGATCTACACGCGCTGGGAAGAAGAGGCCCTGCCGGCAGCGCGTGCCGGCATGGACCTGGCCGAGCGCCTCGGCGCGCGCTTCATGCTGCCCGGCAACGTCTACAACCACGGCGCCGCAATGCCGGCACTGATCGACGAGGCGACGCCGCAGCGGCCGACGACCGCCAAAGGGCGGATCCGCGCCGAGATGGAAGGCGAGCTCGCGCGCCGCGCCGCCGCCGGTCGCCTCCGCTCGACCGTGATCACCGCCGGCGATTTCTTCGGCTCGGGCGAAGGCAGCTGGTTCGACGAGGTCGTCGTCAAGGGGATCGCGAAGGGCAGGCTCGACTACCCGGGCGACCCCGACCTCGTCCACGCCTGGGCCTACCTGCCCGACCTCGCGCGCGCGTTCGTCGCCGTTTCCGCGCTGCCCGACCTCGCGCCGTTCGAGCGCTTCGCCTTCGCCGGCCATTCGGTGACCGGCCGCGAGTTCCTCGCCGCGACCGAGCGCGCCGCCGCCGCGCTCGGCGTCGCGCCGGCGCGCGGCTGGCGCCACGGCACGATGCCGTGGCCGCTGATCCGCATCGCCGGCGTCGTCATGCCGCTGTGGCGCGAGCTGGCGACGATGTCGTACCTCTGGCGCGTGCCGCACGCCCTCGACGGCCGCCGAATCGCGGCGCGCTGCCCCGAGCTCGAGGCGACGCCGCTCGACACCGCCCTCGTCGCCAGCCTCGCCGCCCTCGGCGTCGGAGCTGCGTCGAGCGAAGCGAGGCTGGCGCCGATGCACGCCTGAAGCCCCCGCGGCGCAGGCCGTCGCGAGCCCGTCGTATCCTCGGCGCGGGCGCTGCGACCGGCCCAACGGTCGCATCGATCCTCGATCGATGCGAGCGCGACGCGACGGACAGGAACGGGGATGACCCCAGAGGACATCGATCGGGTATTCGGCCAGGGGCGCCTGCGCATGGCGACGGGCGCCCACGTCGAGGTCTTCCGCGAGCGCGCCCGATCGGGCGAAGAGCGCCGCTACACCAAGCGCTTTCTCGCCGGCACGTCGGGCGACTTCAGGCGCTGGACCGAGCGCGAGTGGCGCATCCTCGAGCGGCTCGGACGCCATGCCGGCGCGCCGGTGGCGAAGGCGCTCGAGTTCCTCCCCGCCGACGAGAGCGGCCCCGACGCGCTGCAGACGCGGGACGCCGGCGCGACGATCGACCAGTGGGCGAGCGCGGTGCCGCTGCGCCGCGGCGACGTCCCGCTGCGCAGCGTCTTCGAGGATTGCGCCCACTGGTGGTCGCTCGCCAAGCAATGCCTGCTCGCGCTCGACGCCTTGCATTCGCTCGGCTTCGTCCACCTCGACTTCAAGCCCGACAACGTCTGCGTTCCGTGGGCGCCGGCGGGAGCGGGACGGCCGGTGCAGGGCCAGCCGCTGGTGCCGCGCTTTCGCGGCCTCGCCCTGATCGACGTCGCCTTCTCGCTCTTCCCCGAAGTCGACCTGGTCGAGCCGCTGCCGCTGCTGCGCCAGCCCGCCTACGAATACCAGTCGCCGCGCCTTCTCCACGCCCTCGAGGAAGGCCGGCGCGGCAATCTGGGGCCGACCCTGGCCCTCGACTGGCGCTGCGATCTCTTCAGCCTGGCGGCGATGCTGTGGCGCTACCTGCCCGAGTCGCCGAGCGGCGCCGGCGCCGACTGGACCGAGGAGCGACACGCGCTGGCCGGAGCGTTCGTGCGCCAGCTTCTCGATGTCCACAACGATCCCATTCCGGCGCAGTGGCCGCACCGGGCGCTGATCGGGCTGGCGGCGCTTCGTCTGCGCGAGCCCGAGCTGGCGGCATCGATCCAGGCCGGCCGCACCTTCGACCCCGAGCGGGCCGGGCCGCTCGCGATCGAGCCGTCGCCGGCGACTCGTCTGGCCGAGGTGCCGAAGCGCCGGCCGGGCGCGCGGCGCGACGTCAGCAGCGATGCACTCGCTTCGGCACCGTCGCCGCTGGCGGAGGGGGCGCCGGGTGCGGAAGCCGCGGCAGGGACGTCCGGCGCGGCGGGCGCGGAAGCCACGCAAGGGATGTCGACAGCGGCGCCGGCGGATGACGCGGCCCGGGCGACGTCGGCGAAAGGGACGGGGCAGCGAGCACCGGCAGCGCCGAGCGCCCCGGCAGCACGGGCACCGGGAGCGGCAGCGCCCGCGCCGGCCGCAGCGGCGGCGCCGGCCGCCCCGTCGAGGACAGGTCCGGGCACGGCTTACGCGCAGGCACTGGCGCTCGAGCAGGCCCGCCTGAGGGCCGCGGCCGAGGCGGAGGCGAAAGCAGGCGTAGCGGCGCAGGATGCCGTGCCAAGCGCGGGTACGGATCGCGAACGTGCGGCGGGTCGCGCCGTCAACCTGGCCGGCATCGTCGTCATCGTCCTGGCGGCGGCCGCCGCGGCATGGTGGTTCACGAGCGACCGCACGCCTCGCTTCGACGACCCCGTGTCGCCGCTGCGGGCGGACGAAACCTTTCCCGCGCAAGCCGTTCCGGTGCCGGGGACCGAGCTGCGCAGCGCGCGGTCATCGGCGTCGGCCAACACGGTCGGCACGCCGCGCGCGCCGCTCGGCAACGCCTCGGATGCCGCCTTGTCATCGGCCACGTCTTCGGGCGCCAGCGCGCCATCGCCGCCCGCTGCCGTCGCCGTCGAGGGCGCTGCCGAGCTCGACGAGATCGCCGACGCCTTGATGAGCGAGCGCATGCCGCGCGTCGCCGAGGCCGCCGGGCGCAATCTCGCGCGCGTCCTCAATACCGCGGCCGAGGCGCGCGAGTTCCGGCGTCGCGGCACGGTCCGCACCGCCGCCGAGTCGGTCCGCTCGGCGAGCGCTCCGCCCGAGCTCGCGACCCGCGTTCGCGAGCAGGACGCGCGCACGCTCAACGACGCGGCGCTGGTCGCCTACGGTCGCAGCGACGACGCAAGCAACGCAGTGCGCCTGCAGAAGCGGGCGTTCGCCGCCAATCCGCTCGATTCCGAAGTCGTCGGCAACCTCGCCTTCCTGCACCTGAAGGAGCGCCCACCGCAAGCCGAGGCGGCGCGCCAGCTCGCGCTCCACGCGCTGACCTTGAACGACCCGCGCTTCCCGAGCGGCCGGATCGAGGACTGGACCACGCTCGCTGTCGCCAGCGCGCTCGCCGGCCGGGAGGCCGATGCGCGCAACGCCTGGTTCGCGTCGATGGCGCTGACGAGCGATCTGCAGCGCCAGTGCGATGCCGCGGTCCGGGCCGAGACGACCTACGGCGAGCGTCTGCGCCCTTCGGTGCAGGCGATGCTGCAGCGGGCGCGATCATCGGCGGCGTACGGTCGCTGCGAAGTCGCCGATGCGCCCGAGGCGACTCGCCCACCCGAGGCGAGCCGGACGCAGCATCGCGCCAAGACAGGCGCCCCCGCCAATCATTCTCGTAAAGTGCCGGATACCGCCCACAGGAGTCACCGATGACCTCGCCCCGTCCGCTCCTCGCCTCCCCGGCCTGCATCGTCGCGCTCGGCGCGGCAGCGCTCGCCGTCGCGCTGCCGCCGCACGCGGCAGCGCAGGCGAAGAAGGAGAGCGTCGTCCTGGCGATGTCGCTCGAGCCGGCGCCCGGGCTCGATCCGACGGTCGCGCCGGCGGCGGCGATCGGCGAGGTCGTTCACCTGAGCGTCCTCGAGGGCCTGACCAAGATCAACATGGACGGCAGGGTCACGCCGCTTCTCGCCGACAGCTGGTCGAGCGATCCCGACGGCAAGGTCTACACCTTCAAGCTGAAGAAGGGCGTCAGGTTCCACGACGGCGAGGCGTTCGACGCCAGCGACGTCAAGTTCAGCTTCGAGCGCGCCAAGGCGCCGGGATCGACGAACAAGGCGAAGAAGTCGGTGTTCGACAACATCAGCCGGATCGACACGCCCGATGCGCAGACGGTGATCGTCGTCCTCAACAACGCCGACGGCAACTTCGCGTTCCGGATGGGCGAGAACACGGCGGTCATCCTCGATCCGAAGAGCGCGCCGACGACGGCGACCCGGCCGGTCGGCACCGGCCCGTTCAAGTTCGATTCGTGGGCCAAGGGCGCGCAGATCACGCTCGTCAAGAACGACCAGTACCGCGACGCCGGCAAGGTGGCGATGAAGAAGGTGACCTACCGCTTCATCAGCGACCCGGCGGCCCAGGTCGCTGCGCTCCTCGCCGGCGACGTCGACGGCATGCCTCGCTTCGGCGCGCCCGAGTCGGTCAAGCAGTTCCAGGGCGATGCGCGCTTCTCGGTCGTCATCGGCGGCACCGAAGGCAAAACGATCATGACGATCAACAACAAGAAGAAGCCTTTCGACGACATTCGGGTGCGGCGCGCGCTCGCCGCCGCGGTCGACCGCAAGGCGGTCATCGACGGCGCCATGGAAGGCTTCGGCGTACCGATCGGCAGCCACATGGTGCCGACCGACGCCGGCCACGTCGACCTCACCGGCGTCAATCCGTACAACCCGGAAAAGGCGAAGGCGCTGCTCAAGGAAGCCGGCGTGACGACGCCGCTCAACGCAACGCTGACGCTGCCGCCGCTCGCGTACGCGCGAAGGAGCGGCGAGATCATCGCCTCGCAGCTCGCCAAGGTCGGCGTCGTCGCCAGGATCGAGAACGTCGAGTGGGCGCAGTGGCTCTCGGGCGCATTCAAGGGCAACTTCGACCTGACCATCGTCAGCCACGTCGAGCCGCTCGACTTCGACCGTTACGGCGACCCGAGCTACTACTACGGCTACGACTCGAAGGCGTATCGCGACCTGCTCGCGACCTACAACTCGACGACCGATGCCAAGGCGCGCCTCAAGCTGCTCGGCGACATCCAGCGCCAGCTCGCGACCGACAGCGTCGCGGTCTACCTGTTCCAGCTGCCCCAGTTCGCGGTCGCCAGCAAGCGGCTGAAGGGCCTGTGGAGCAGCTCGCCGATCTTCGCCAACGACCTCGCCGCGCTGAGCTGGCAATAGCTCCTCGCTGTCATCCTCGGTGGCAGCGAATGACCTCGTCGTTCGGGCCGTCTAGATCCTTCACTTCGTTCGAATCACACGCTCGCACCCATGACCGCGCTGCACGACCTCCCGGCGACCGAGCTGATCGCCCGCTACCGCGAGCGGTCGCTCTCGCCGGTCGAGGTCACCCGCGCCGTGCTCGACCGCGTCGCCGCCTGGGAGCCGCAGCTGCACGCGACGTACGCGCTCGACGCCGAGGCGGCGCTCGCGTCGGCGCGGGTTTCCGAGGCGCGCTGGCTGCGCCATGCCGGCGCGGGCGAGAACGTCGGCGCGCTCGAAGGCGTGCCGGCGATGATCAAGGAGAACATCGCGACGCTCGGCACGGCGGTGCCGCTCGGCACCGCGGCGACCGAGCTCGTTCCGGCGCTGCGCGACGCGCCCCCGGCGGCGCGCCTGCGCGAGGCCGGCGCGGTAATCCTCGGCAAGACGACGATGCCCGACTACGGGATGCTGTCGTCGGGACTGTCGAGCTTCCACGGCGTGACCCGCAATCCGTGGGACTTGAACAAGAACCCCGGCGGCAGCAGCTCGGGCGCGGCCGCCGGCGTCGCTGCCGGCTACGGGCCGCTCCATGTCGGCACCGACATCGGCGGCTCGCTGCGCCTGCCGGCCGGCTGGTGCGGCATCTTCACTTTGAAGCCGAGCCTCGGCCGGATCCCGATCGACCCGCCGTATGCCGGCCGCGTCGCCGGGCCGATGACGCGAACAGTCGCCGACGCGGCGTTGCTGATGGGCGTGCTCGCGCAGCCCGACGACCGCGACGCCCTGAGCCTGCCGGCGCAAGCGATCGAGTGGCAGCGCCTGGAGCGTGACGTCCGCGGCCTGCGCGTCGGCCTGATGATCGACGCCGGCGTCGGCCTGCCAGTCGACGACGAGGTCGGCGCCGCGGTCGAAGCAGCGGCGAAGCGGTTCGAGGCCGCCGGCGCGCGCGTCGAGCGCATCGCTCCATTCCTGACCCGGACGATGTTCGACGGCATGGACGACTTCTGGCGCATGCGCGCCTGGCTCGACATCTCGGCGCTGCGCGAGGAGCGGCGCGCGCGGATCCTGCCGTTCATCGTCGAGTGGGCGCGGCGCGGCGCGACGCTCTCGGGCGAGCGCGTCTTTCGCGGCTATAGCCAGATGGGAGCGATGCGCGACGCCGCCGTCGCCGCCTGCCGCAACTTCGACGTCGTCATCTCGCCGACCTCGCCGATCGTCGCCTACGCGGCCGAGATGGCGGCGCCGACCGGCGACCCCGGGCGGCCGTTCGAGCACATCGCCTTCACGCTACCGTTCAACATGAGCGAGCAGCCCGCCGCCAGCATCGATTGCGGGCAGACGACAGCCGGGCTGCCGATCGGCCTGCAGATCGTCGGCCGGCGCCACGACGACCTCACCGTGCTGCAGGTGGCGCACGCGTGGGAAGCGATGCGGCCGACGCCGGCGCCGTGGCCCGAGCCGCCGCCGCGCTGATCGATCGGACCGCGCCATGACGCGGCGCGACGCGCGCGACAACCCGGTCTCGACCGGATCGGCGGCCGCCCTCGCGGCGAGCGAGAAGGCGCTCTGGCGAATGATGTCGTTCTACGGAACGCCGATCGCCGACCTCGACGCGGCGATCGGCGCCGACCCCGCGTGGCTGCTGCCGCGCCTCATGAAGGCCGGCTTCCTGCTCGGCCTCACCGAGCCCGCGCTGCGCGCCGAAGCGGTCGCCGAGCTCGACGTCGCCGGCGCGCTCGCGAAGGGCGCGAGCGAGCGCGAGATCGGCCACCTCGCCGCCCTGCGCCGCGTCGCCGCAGGCGACTGGGCCGGCGCGAATTCCGCGTGGGGTGGCATCCTGCGCAACCATCCTCGCGATGCGCTCGCCTTGCAGTGGGCGCACCTGTTCGACTTCTATCGCGGCGACTTCGAGTCGCTGCGCGAGCGTGTCGCCTCGGTGCTGCCGGCCTGGCGCGAAGACGATCCGCTCCATCCCTACGTTCTCGCCCTGCACGCCTTCGGTCTCGAGGAATCGGCGCGCTACGCCGAGGCTGAAGCGGTCGGCCGGCGCGCCCTCGCCGGCGCGGCGCGCGTGCCGTGGGCGATCCACGCCGTCGCTCACGTGATGGAGATGCAGGCGCGCCACGAGGAAGGCGCGCGCTGGATGGGCGAGTGGCGGCGCCACTGGGGCGCGGGCGCCGCTGACGCGGATGTGGCGGTCGAGACCGCTCGCGCCACCGAGTCACGCGCCGATGCGGCGGCCCGGACCGATCCTTGCGCCGATGCAGACGTCGTTGCCGACACTGGCGACGAGCGCAACGGCTTCGCCGGCCACCTCGGCTGGCACGAGGCGCTGTTCGCGCTCGAAGGCCTCGACGTCGCCGCCGCGCTGCGCGTCTTCGACGCCTATCTCGACTCGACCCGGCTCGAGATCACGCTGCAGCGGGTCGACGCCGCATCGCTGCTCTGGCGCCTGCATCTGCTCGGCGCCGACGTCGGCGATCGCTGGCACGCGCTGGTCGCCGGCTGGCGCCTGGACGCGGCGGCGGCGGGCCGCTCGGTCTTCAACGACGTCCACGCGACGATGGCGTTGATCGGCGCCGGCGAGATGGCGCGGGCGCGCGAATGGGTCGCGCTCTGCCGCGCCGAGGCCGAGCGCCACGGCGGCTGGAACCGCGAGGTCTCGCGCGACGTCGGCGCCGCCTTGATGGCGGGCTTGCTCGCGTTCGGTGACGCGAATCCCGGTGCGGCCGCCGCGGCGATCGCGCCGCTGCGCGACCGCCTCGCGCGGATCGGCGGCAGCCACGCGCAGCGCGACGTCGTCGAGCAGACGCTCCTCGCCGCGGCGGCACGCGGCGCGGACCGGTCCGCGGGCCGGGCGCTGCTCGCCGCACGCGTGCGCGCCAGGCCGGCCACGCCGCTCGGCGAATGGTGGGCGCGGGCGTTGCGCTGAGGTCGGCGGCGGCGGTCGCTGCGAG